>ERZ772772.2403-NODE-2403-length-11110-cov-15.725192_pt1 | contig 11110 bp, 9 predicted proteins | sample MGYA00511484_ERZ772772 | MGnify/ENA primary metagenome ERZ772772 (study PRJEB29015, sample SAMEA2737913) | human oral metagenome | biome: human oral; feature: human-associated habitat; material: dental | place: China | collected 2088 ... | reverse complement strand
TTGAGGGCGATGCGGCGGCACGTTATTTCGGCGTATTCGGACAGCTTTTGAGCGAGAAAAGCGGCTTTACTTTTGACGGGCGCAACCGCCGCCCACCCAGAGACGGGGTGAATGCGCTGTTGTCGTTTGTGTACAGTATCTTGGGCAAGGACATCAGCGGCGCGCTGCAAGGCGTGGGGCTGGACCCGCAGGTGGGCTTTTTGCACGCCGACCGTCCGGGGCGCGACAGTTTGGCGCAAGATATTTTGGAAGAATTCCGCGCATGGTGGGCGGACAGACTGGTGTTGTCGCTGATTAATCGAGGACAAATCAAACCGCAGGATTTTGTTACCGAAGCAAGCGGTGCGGTAAGCTGGAAAGCCGAGGCGCGTAAGCTTTTGTTCCAGGCTTTGCAGGCGAAAAAGCAGGAGAAAATCGTTCATCCGTTTTTGGGCGAGGAAGTGGAAATCGGCTTGCTGCCGTATATTCAGGCAATGCTGCTGGCGCGCCATTTGCGTGGGGATTTGGCGGAATACCCGCCGTTTTTGATGAGATAGGTTTGCAGGTCGTCTGAAAACGGATTGGATGTTTTCAGACGACTTTTAAAGCAGCCTGCACATGGGAATACAAAATGCTGATGCTGATTACTTACGATATTTCGCTGGAAGACGCGGAAGGACAGGCAAGGCTGCGGCGCGTGGCAAAATTGTGTTTGGACTACGGCGTGCGCGTGCAGTATTCAGTGTTCGAATGCGACATCGCGCCCGACCAGTGGGTTGTTTTAAAAGACAAACTTTTGAAAACCTACAACCCCGAAACCGACAGCCTGCGCTTTTACCATCTGGGCAGCAAATGGCGGCGCAAAGTAGAACACCACGGCGCGAAACCGGCGGTGGATGTGTTTAAGGATACGTTGATTGTGTGAATCGCCAACCTACAGTTCTCATGAAAATGCGGCAGGGTTGGCGAACTGGGATTGTTCTTTAACAATCAGGATATTGCGAATGCGGGTGTAACAGAAAAGGCTGTGTTATACTCGCGTTCGCGCTTTTCTTGGGAGCTTAGCGAAATCGGGGCTGCGAAACCTGACGGAGCAAGGCTTTTGAGAGAGGCTCCAGCCGCCTTCGGGCGGCTGTGTGTTGAAACTCGCGGCAAGAATCCGCCTAATACCCCGAATTATCCAGCCGCCTTCGGGCGGCTGTGTGTTGAAACCCGAAACCGCCTATAATTTATTAATGATGGCGGGCCAGCCGCCTTCGGGCGGCTGTGTGTTGAAACAATGTTTTGACAAAGGGCGGAACTTCCTTAGCCGCCCAGCCGCCTTCGGGCGGCTGTGTGTTGAAACGTCGGGTGGTCGCAATAGCGGTGCCGGTGGCAACCAGCCGCCTTCGGGCGGCTGTGTGTTGAAACCATACCGTTCTTCACGGCTTTTTTCCTTGTAGGGCCAGCCGCCTTCGGGCGGCTGTGTGTTGAAACAAATATTCAACGGCCTTTTGATAAAGCGTGTAGCCAGCCGCCTTCGGGCGGCTGTGTGTTGAAACCATGCGGAATCACAATATCCCTATTGTGTAGCTCACCAGCCGCCTTCGGGCGGCTGTGTGTTGAAACAGCTGACCGTTCACAACAACGAAATGCGGAACAGCCAGCCGCCTTCGGGCGGCTGTGTGTTGAAACTTTTAAATTTGACATGCATTGTTGCTGATTTGTCCAGCCGCCTTCGGGCGGCTGTGTGTTGAAACAAAATGCCGTAACCCAAAATGTCTTGCATGACTGCCAGCCGCCTTCGGGCGGCTGTGTGTTGAAACTCGACCAAGAATGACGACTTTTCTGTCCCTGAAATCCCAGCCGCCTTCGGGCGGCTGTGTGTTGAAACCGCTCCCGTTTGACGCTGAAATTGATATTGAAGCCAGCCGCCTTCGGGCGGCTGTGTGTTGAAACAAATACTCCGAAGAAACCACCACCCCTGCCGGAACCAGCCGCCTTCGGGCGGCTGTGTGTTGAAACAAACTATGATAGGCAATGCAATTAGCGATTTTGACCAGCCGCCTTCGGGCGGCTGTGTGTTGAAACCGGCGCGGGCAAGCATCGGGACGGTTTCGGAGGCCAGCCGCCTTCGGGCGGCTGTGTGTTGAAACTTTCGCAAACGCCAAAGAAGTTAAGCCGATGGCCCAGCCGCCTTCGGGCGGCTGTGTGTTGAAACGTCATGGATAAACTGCATATAATTACGTCTTGCACCAGCCGCCTTCGGGCGGCTGTGTGTTGAAACATCACATCTAAATCAGTTACCGGAGAGGAAATGCCCAGCCGCCTTCGGGCGGCTGTGTGTTGAAACGTCTCAAGGTACGGTCATCAAAGAGATAGACAAACCAGCCGCCTTCGGGCGGCTGTGTGTTGAAACCATTCATCGGCTTTTACTCTTGGAACATCGAGGCCAGCCGCCTTCGGGCGGCTGTGTGTTGAAACTTATATGGAAAATAACATTGGCGGGACATTGAACCAGCCGCCTTCGGGCGGCTGTGTGTTGAAACGGGATAATGGGAACACCTGCATCGTAGGCGGTTTGCCAGCCGCCTTCGGGCGGCTGTGTGTTGAAACCCTAAATGCGTGTGATGTTCTATCAGTCCACGCAGCCAGCCGCCTTCGGGCGGCTGTGTGTTGAAACCGCGTCCAGACCTGAAACCAAATTCCACCCTCGCCCAGCCGCCTTCGGGCGGCTGTGTGTTGAAACTCTTGATTTTGATTTTGCTGCCCTGTCGGACTGTCCAGCCGCCTTCGGGCGGCTGTGTGTTGAAACATAAAGATTGGGCAAAAGGCGCGCCCAATCTTTACCCAGCCGCCTTCGGGCGGCTGTGTGTTGAAACCAAAGCTACTAATGCTTGTTGTTCTAACGCATTCACCAGCCGCCTTCGGGCGGCTGTGTGTTGAAACGTCCGCTGATTCGGCTTTAGCAAGGTCGTCTGATCCAGCCGCCTTCGGGCGGCTGTGTGTTGAAACACACCGACACCAAATAATATCAATCCCATCATCCCCAGCCGCCTTCGGGCGGCTGTGTGTTGAAACCGCCGATTGAAAAGCCTTTGTAAACGCCTGTTTTCCAGCCGCCTTCGGGCGGCTGTGTGTTGAAACAAGACTGAAAAGACGGCGCGGAAGTACATGGATAGCCAGCCGCCTTCGGGCGGCTGTGTGTTGAAACTCTTTTAGCTCGTTGATGATGTTGTAAATACCCCCAGCCGCCTTCGGGCGGCTGTGTGTTGAAACCATCGATATTGCTAGTTACGTTACTACCGCAAACCAGCCGCCTTCGGGCGGCTGTGTGTTGAAACTACTTCGCCCGCGAAGCCTTCCTGACCAGCCTAACCAGCCGCCTTCGGGCGGCTGTGTGTTGAAACACGCCCCTATCTGACGCTATGCTATTTGTCTGAACCAGCCGCCTTCGGGCGGCTGTGTGTTGAAACTGTTAGTTGCTTGTTTACTAAGTCTTAGCTTCGTCCAGCCGCCTTCGGGCGGCTGTGTGTTGAAACGCTCATGCAGAACCCATGCAAGCACAAGGACTGTCCAGCCGCCTTCGGGCGGCTGTGTGTTGAAACACGGCAAGGGTTTTACTGGAAACGCTCAGCAAGGGCCAGCCGCCTTCGGGCGGCTGTGTGTTGAAACTTATCAATTAGTTCTCACTTAAGTTACTATCTCTCCAGCCGCCTTCGGGCGGCTGTGTGTTGAAACTCGGAGCGCAAATCGGTTGACGTGATAAAAGAGGACCAGCCGCCTTCGGGCGGCTGTGTGTTGAAACGTGCAGTTTATCATATCCCTGCTGAAATAACTGCCCAGCCGCCTTCGGGCGGCTGTGTGTTGAAACTCTTTATATCCCTGATACATCTTATAGCCCATGACCAGCCGCCTTCGGGCGGCTGTGTGTTGAAACTGTTTCGAACCTTACCCAAGGGCTGTCAACATCTCCAGCCGCCTTCGGGCGGCTGTGTGTTGAAACGATTTAGTTCATATCATTTTGATAAGCCTGTGTCCAGCCGCCTTCGGGCGGCTGTGTGTTGAAACTATACATGACAACATCCGAAATAATGGGGCTTACCAGCCGCCTTCGGGCGGCTGTGTGTTGAAACGAGCATATCCTTATAGGTTTTAATCTCACGTTCCCAGCCGCCTTCGGGCGGCTGTGTGTTGAAACAATGCCCGAAACGCCGACCATAGACGCGGCTTTGCCAGCCGCCTTCGGGCGGCTGTGTGTTGAAACAGACGACACCACCTGTCTTACTTGGCTGTTTATCCAGCCGCCTTCGGGCGGCTGTGTGTTGAAACTGTTGATTGCTTGGATAACTGGTCTTCAAGGGTCCCAGCCGCCTTCGGGCGGCTGTGTGTTGAAACTAATAATCAGGCGCGGTTTTGGATTAATAATGACTCAGCCGCCTTCGGGCGGCTGTGTGTTGAAACATATCCGCCTGAGTGTAGGTGTAGCTGTTGTCCACCCAGCCGCCTTCGGGCGGCTGTGTGTTGAAACTACTTGTCCATTATACCTGAATAATTGGATAAGCCAGCCGCCTTCGGGCGGCTGTGTGTTGAAACCGTGATGACTTGCCAAACCGCCTGAATCACATCAACCAGCCGCCTTCGGGCGGCTGTGTGTTGAAACTCGCGCATTACCGCTTGGCGGGTTATTGCGGCACGGCCAGCCGCCTTCGGGCGGCTGTGTGTTGAAACCAAGCCGTTGATACTGCGGGCGTGGGCTTGTACCGCCAGCCGCCTTCGGGCGGCTGTGTGTTGAAACGTCAGTTCGTAGTTTGGGCTGCACAGATAGGCGGCCAGCCGCCTTCGGGCGGCTGTGTGTTGAAACATGGGAGTTGGATGATGATATTCGTGCCAGTGCGCCAGCCGCCTTCGGGCGGCTGTGTGTTGAAACAGGGCTGAGGTTCAAATATTCTTTTGCCACTGTTTCCAGCCGCCTTCGGGCGGCTGTGTGTTGAAACCGTATGCCCAAGATGATGTCAGGCGTAGATTTTCCAGCCGCCTTCGGGCGGCTGTGTGTTGAAACCATTTCAGATTAATTCCGCATCGCATCTTCTTTCCAGCCGCCTTCGGGCGGCTGTGTGTTGAAACCGTGTGTTTGATTTTAATCAGGTCTTGCCCTAAGCCAGCCGCCTTCGGGCGGCTGTGTGTTGAAACTTGCCAAAAATACAGGGTGTTGACGGTGCGATAACCAGCCGCCTTCGGGCGGCTGTGTGTTGAAACAAAATGAAAGTCGTGTTCTTTGCGAGAATTACCGCCAGCCGCCTTCGGGCGGCTGTGTGTTGAAACTTGTTAAATACATGATACTTCATTGTAAACTCCCCAGCCGCCTTCGGGCGGCTGTGTGTTGAAACATTAAAAAGCGTTTTGCATCTTCCAGATATTTATCCAGCCGCCTTCGGGCGGCTGTGTGTTGAAACTCTTTCGCCATATCCTATCTCACAACATTCTGATCCAGCCGCCTTCGGGCGGCTGTGTGTTGAAACCTCTTTCAGTTTATTTGATTCGCTATGTTTTTGTCCAGCCGCCTTCGGGCGGCTGTGTGTTGAAACACCGCAAATGAACCCAAATGACGGTCCGCGCGTCCAGCCGCCTTCGGGCGGCTGTGTGTTGAAACGCGCAACCAGTTATTAAACTGGTCTTTGAGTTGACCAGCCGCCTTCGGGCGGCTGTGTGTTGAAACGCGGCACAGGTCAACATCGGTAACGTGATGGTATCCAGCCGCCTTCGGGCGGCTGTGTGTTGAAACTATCAAGAGCCGCTGGACAATGTTGTCAGCGGACGCCAGCCGCCTTCGGGCGGCTGTGTGTTGAAACATAGAGGACAATCGGTACGTCTATCAGACTTTGGCCAGCCGCCTTCGGGCGGCTGTGTGTTGAAACAAAAAAAAATTCGTCGCTCGTCTTGGTCTTGACCCAGCCGCCTTCGGGCGGCTGTGTGTTGAAACATGTACGGCAGGGACTTGGTTGTATTCAACAGCCCAGCCGCCTTCGGGCGGCTGTGTGTTGAAACAGGAAAGCCGCCAATATGGTTTTGAACCTGCTGAACCAGCCGCCTTCGGGCGGCTGTGTGTTGAAACTTCGAAATCGCTACCTGTCTTTATCAGGTGGTAGCCAGCCGCCTTCGGGCGGCTGTGTGTTGAAACGTGCCTTGGTCGGTGTAACAGGTGCAACGGTTCTCCAGCCGCCTTCGGGCGGCTGTGTGTTGAAACTTCGCCCGAGAATTTGCCCCAAAATCCAGTAAACCCAGCCGCCTTCGGGCGGCTGTGTGTTGAAACGCTGCGTGTGGGTGCGAGCGTTGAATTTGGTTTCCCAGCCGCCTTCGGGCGGCTGTGTGTTGAAACAAACCTGCGGCATCATCTATCGGCAACATGGTCGCCAGCCGCCTTCGGGCGGCTGTGTGTTGAAACGGCGAGACTGGCTGCTCCAACGCGGCCTGCATGACCAGCCGCCTTCGGGCGGCTGTGTGTTGAAACCCTTTAGCCATCTCGCCGCCCTGAATCTGCTTAGCCAGCCGCCTTCGGGCGGCTGTGTGTTGAAACCAGTTTTTAACTTTGGTCGATTTGCTGCCTAAACCCCAGCCGCCTTCGGGCGGCTGTGTGTTGAAACTCTGCTTGGGCTTGGGCAGTTGCTGCCTGTTGGCCAGCCGCCTTCGGGCGGCTGTGTGTTGAAACAAGGTCGTCATGTTTTGTCATTTTATACAGTCATCCAGCCGCCTTCGGGCGGCTGTGTGTTGAAACTTGTGCTTGTTGGTTGAGGCGAGACAATGCGATCCAGCCGCCTTCGGGCGGCTGTGTGTTGAAACAAGTGTTTTTGTACGTCCAGATCAGCTTGGAACCCAGCCGCCTTCGGGCGGCTGTGTGTTGAAACAAGGTATTGGCAAGCTAAATAAATATGGCTTTTCCAGCCGCCTTCGGGCGGCTGTGTGTTGAAACCAAAATCAACGGAGTGTTTGCGATATAAACTTTAGCCAGCCGCCTTCGGGCGGCTGTGTGTTGAAACTGCCCATCGCAGCCGTCAAATCATCCGCACCGATACCAGCCGCCTTCGGGCGGCTGTGTGTTGAAACACGCCGATGGCACGCTGCGCCTGCGCCAAGATGGACCAGCCGCCTTCGGGCGGCTGTGTGTTGAAACATCTCATGCAACCACATCCGGTTCACTAAATAATCCCAGCCGCCTTCGGGCGGCTGTGTGTTGAAACGAGTGCGACACATTGCCTGTCGCCGGATTTTTAACCAGCCGCCTTCGGGCGGCTGTGTGTTGAAACAAGGTATTGGCAAGCTAAATAAATATGGCTTTTCCAGCCGCCTTCGGGCGGCTGTGTGTTGAAACCAAAATCAACGGAGTGTTTGCGATATAAACTTTAGCCAGCCGCCTTCGGGCGGCTGTGTGTTGAAACTGCCCATCGCAGCCGTCAAATCATCCGCACCGATACCAGCCGCCTTCGGGCGGCTGTGTGTTGAAACACGCCGATGGCACGCTGCGCCTGCGCCAAGATGGACCAGCCGCCTTCGGGCGGCTGTGTGTTGAAACATCTCATGCAACCACATCCGGTTCACTAAATAATCCCAGCCGCCTTCGGGCGGCTGTGTGTTGAAACGAGTGCGACACATTGCCTGTCGCCGGATTTTTAACCAGCCGCCTTCGGGCGGCTGTGTGTTGAAACATCGCTCTCGGCAAGCCAATAGCCGTCCTCGCCCCCAGCCGCCTTCGGGCGGCTGTGTGTTGAAACCTTCTTATTCTTATTGGGATTTTCCGCCCATGCCCCAGCCGCCTTCGGGCGGCTGTGTGTTGAAACCGTATTAACAGTTTGGGTACAAGCAGCCGTGCTGAAGCCAGCCGCCTTTAGGCGGCTGTGTGTTGAAACACGGGATAACAGGCGTCATGGGCGGATTCATGACCCCAGCCGCCTTTAGGCGGCTGTGTGTTGAAACGGTTTTTCAACTTCGCCCGCAGCGGCATTGCCTGCCAGCCGCCTTTAGGCGGCTGTGTGTTGAAACTTTTAATTTGAGTAATTTCATTTTCTGCCTGCCTCCAGCCGCCTTTAGGCGGCTGTGTGTTGAAACTTTGTCAGCAAAAACCTCCGGGAAGATTTTCTCGGCCCAGCCGCCTTTAGGCGGCTGTGTGTTGAAACCAAAACGCAAAAGCCCGCCTGAATCTTGTTCAGACCCAGCCGCCTTTAGGCGGCTGTGTGTTGAAACGGTTTTTCAACTTCGCCCGCAGCGGCATTGCCTGCCAGCCGCCTTTAGGCGGCTGTGTGTTGAAACCGCTTTCACCAGCGTCTTGGTCAGGCTCTCTTCCCCAGCCGCCTTTAGGCGGCTGTGTGTTGAAACGCGGAGCGGAGGCCTGTGGAGGCTTCACGGACGTCCAGCCGCCTTTAGGCGGCTGTGTGTTGAAACAGATAACCATCAGCTTCACAACATCAGACGGCAACCAGCCGCCTTTAGGCGGCTGTGTGTTGAAACGAGGCGGTTTATCCTTGGATTTCCACCCGTTTCCCAGCCGCCTTTAGGCGGCTGTGTGTTGAAACTATCGGCTTGGGGCTGGACATTGCCACGCTCGGCGCAGCCGCCTTTAGGCGGCTGTGTGTTGAAACTTTTTTTCGTTGTATGCGGGGTTTTGGCGATAGACCAGCCGCCTTCAGGCGACTGCGTGTTGAAACCCGTAGCCGAGGGAGCAGATGTAGAGGTGCAGGCCCAGCCATCTTCAGTTAACCATATGTCGAAACCAGACGGTGCTTTCCTGATTTAAACCGCCTGTAACCATCTGCTTTTTGATGGTTATGTCTGAAAAATCATCTGTGGAATAGGAAATCGTTAATCCATCAAATCTCTGTCTTTCAGACGATTGAAATCGGATTTGTTCTATTCTGATTAAATCGGATTTTTCCAGCTTCGGGCTGCCGGATAAATTTGATGCAATGCAGGGTTTGATTGGCAAGGGGCTGGATAAAAATGGCAGCTTTGTTATAATAAAACTACTGGCAGTTACATACTTTTCTTGGCATTGCGCCGTTTATTCATATTAACGAAAGAGGAAAACAAAATGTTTCCAGAATATCGCGATTTAATTTCCAAATTAAAACAAGAAGACGCCCACTTTGCCCGTCTGTTTGACGAGCATAATGAGTTGGACGATAAGATTACAGGTTTGGTTAATAATCCTGTTACCAGCGGTTCTGAAGAAATTGAGGAGCTGAAAAAAGCCAAATTGAAACTGAAAGACGAGTTGTACGCTCTGTTGCAAAAGGCTTCAGGCAAGTAATCGGGATTTGAATAAGGTCGTCTGAAAACCGGATTGGGGTTTTCAGACGACCTTTTGTTTGTTTAAACGGTTTGAACCAACGCTTCAGGCGGCTTGTTCGTGCATCGTGTGAAGGTGGCTTTGCGCGGGATTTTCTTGAAACCATTTCAATTCTTCGCGCAGGGAAACGACTTCGCCGATGACGATCAGCGCGGGGCGCGGAGCATTTTCCGCCAGCTCGGACAGGTTTTTCAGACGACCGGTAACGACGCTTTGGTGCGGAAGCGTGCCGTTGGAGACGATGGCGACGGGCGTGTCGCCGCTGCGTCCGTGTGCCATCAGTTTTTCGGCGGTTTCGGCGGCTTTGAGCGTGCCCATATAGACGACTAGGGTTTGGTTGCTCAGGGCGAGCGTGCGCCAGTCGGGTTGGTGGCCGTCGTGTTTGCTATGTCCGGTCACGAAGAGTGCGCTTTGGGCGCAGTCGCGGTGTGTCAGGGGGATGCCTGCGTAGGCGGTTGCGCCCAGCGCGGCAGTGATGCCGGGGATGATGCGGTACGGGATGTGTGCCTCTCGCAAAACTTGGGCTTCTTCGCCGCCGCGCCCGAAAACGAAGGGGTCGCCGCCTTTGAGTCGGACGACGCGCAAACCTTGGCGGGCGTATTCGACCAAGAGGCGGTTGGTTTCTTCTTGTTGGACGTGGTGCGAGCCTGCGCGTTTGCCGACGCTGATTTTGTCCGCGTCTTTGCGCACCATGCTTAAGACGTCGTCTGAAACCAAAGCGTCGTGGAACACGACATCTGCCGCCTGTATCGCCTGCAAAGCATGCAAAGTGAGCAGCCCCGCGTCGCCGGGGCCTGCGCCGACAAGGACGACTTCGCCTTTTGCCGCGCCGAAGCCGTCAAGCTGCGCGGCAAGCTCTGCTTCGGCGGCGTCGAGGTTACCTTGTGCGGAGAGCGCGTTAAAGCGGCTGTCGAACAGGTTTTCCCAAAAGCGGCGGCGGTTTGTCGTGCCTTTGATGTTGGCTTTGACCGCGTTGCGCCATTTGCCTGCGAGCGCCGCCATTTGACCGGTGTGCAGCGGGATGAGTGTTTCAATGATTTGCCGCCACTTGCGCGCCAAAACAGGGGCGGTCGCGCCGCTGGAGACGGCGATTTTGAGCGGGCTGCGGTCGATGACGGCGGGGACGGTGAAGGAACACAAATCCGCGGTATCGACGGTGTTGCAGAGTTTCGCCCGCCGCTCCGCCGCTTGGAAGATGCGGCGGTTGAAGGCGTAATCGTCGGTGGCGGCGACGGCGAAAAACACATCGTCCAAATCGTGCTCGTGAAATTCGCTGCCCAGCCATTCGATTTTGCCTTCGTCCGCCCATTTTTGGAAAACGGGATTGAGTTCGCGGGCGACAACCCTGACCGCAGCCCCTGCCTGCAACAGGCTTTCGGCTTTGCGTTCCGCCACTTTGCCCGCACCCGCCAGCAGGACGGGGCGGCCGTTCAAATCGGCAATCAGGGGATAATGGTTCATGGCGTGTTCTCTTATTAAGCTATCGTGCCGCCCATCTTAAAATCCCGCAGGCTTCGGCGGAAAGAATGGTTTTTGCTTATCTTATCGAGTTTGGTTATATGTGCCGTTTCCGTTGCAGCGCGGCAAAAAGGTCGTCTGAAAACGGCAATCCCTTTTCAGACGATCCCGCCAATATAACGAAATCATCTTTGCTTCAAACAAACCATTCTTTCCGTTTTTCAGACGACCTCTTTAGAGTACCGCCTATCCGAGTTTTGCTAAAGAGAACAATATGTCTATTCAAAACCACTACTTAGACTGGCTCGAAGCCGAATCCATCTACATCATCCGCGAAGTCGTCGCCGAAGCGAA
>ERZ772772.2401-NODE-2401-length-11111-cov-4.937590_pt1 | contig 11111 bp, 16 predicted proteins | sample MGYA00511484_ERZ772772 | MGnify/ENA primary metagenome ERZ772772 (study PRJEB29015, sample SAMEA2737913) | human oral metagenome | biome: human oral; feature: human-associated habitat; material: dental | place: China | collected 2088 ... | reverse complement strand
AGCGCAACCTTGCCAAGGTTGAGGTCGCGAGTTCGAGACTCGTTTCCCGCTCCATTTAAGATTAAGTTGTTTTCAAAACAACTTTTTTCTTTATGGCGGGATAGCAAAGTGGTTATGCAGCGGATTGCAAATCCGTCTACGCCGGTTCGATTCCGACTCCCGCCTCCAACAGACAACAGCCTTCACGGCGGGGTGGCAGAGCGTTTATGCGATAGGGGGTGCAACCTCTATACAGGCCGGTTAAAGTCCGTGCCCCCGCCTCCAAAAGTTTATCTTTACCCTTCCGGGAAAAGATAAAGCCCGGGTGGTGAAATTGGTAGACACAACGGACTTAAAATCCGTCGTCCCTAATACGGACGTACCGGTTCGATTCCGGTCCCGGGCACCACTAACAAGCTGTCATCATTCAATATCCCTTCCCCTTTCCTAGTTCTAAATTTTTAGCTGACTGCTTACGGCATAGCTTATATTTAAGCCGCCAAATCATTTGATTATCGGTTTCCATCCTTATCCCGATTGCCACTTTCAGACGGCCTCAAACAAGCAGACAACAGATTTTCCACCTATCCCAAAACAAACAACTCCCGCCCATACTGTTTCAACCACAACTTGGCTGCCTGCGTGTGCGGCGTATGCCGGTTGACCAAACTCCAAAAATCGCGGCTGTGGTTCGGATGCGGAAGATGGCAAAGCTCATGCACGCAAACATAATCCACCACAAAATCGGGCGCGCCGACCAGCCGCCAGTTGAGGCGTATCCCCGTGGTACGGCGGCAAATGCCCCAGAAAGTTTTGGCATTCGACAAAGCCACTGCCGCAGGTTGGAATTCCAAACGGCCCGCATGGCCAACCAGGCGCGGCAGCAATGTCTCGGCAGCACGCCGCCGCCACTCTTTCCGCAACAACTCCTTCTGCTCCTCCGCTCCGGCTTCCGCCACACTGACACGCGAAGGCAGCAACAATACGCCCTCATGCCCGCCCGACACCAAATCCAACTGCTCCCCATGCAGCCAAAGTTTAGACGGCAGGCTTTCTTCAACCGGCAATACGGCCGCGCGCGACAACACCGATAACAGTAAATCTTCCCGCTCCGACAGCCACGCCGACAACTGCCTCCGCCCCAACCAAGGCGGTATCGTTGCACTGACCGCATCTGCCGCCATCGGACGCAGGATGATATTTTTCCTGGCGTTGCGCTTGATGCGGACGGTAATCCGACGCCCGTCAGATAAAGAATGAACAATGGTATCCATATTGCCCTGAAAGCAAGAAAGGCCGTCTGAAAAAACGGAAAACCCGTTTTCCGCCAAATAACAAATACACCGTACATCACGGTGTATTTTTTTGTCTTTATTTTATTCAAAAATCAGCAGATTAGTGTATTTTCACGTCTAATCTTGTATCACTATATCTCTTTGTGTTGCATCTTTTTTATGGTAATGTGTATGGTAACTATCGGATAAGCTGGAAATTACCATAATGGCAAAAATCATCACACCACTGACAGCAAACCAGGTAAAAAACGCCAAGCCCAAAGACAAGCTGTACAAACTGTCGGACGGCGGCGGGCTGGCCTTATGGGTTTATCCTACCGGCGGCCGCAGCTGGAAATTGTCGTTTGTACAGGATGGCAAACAACAGACAATCTCGCTGGGGCGGTATCCTGATTTTTCGCTGGCAGAAGCACGAGAATGGCGGGAAGAGATACGCAGGAAACGGGCGCACGGAGAGAACGTCATCACCCCGAAAGCTCGGGCTGATTTTGCTTTCGAGAAAGTGGCGAGGGATTGGTTTTCGCGATGGTCGAAAGCGCGTGCGGCCAAATACGCGGAGCAGGTCATACGAAATTTTGAACGATGGGTTTACCGAACAACCAAACCTCCTCAATCAAAACGCCCGTCCCCTTGATACCCGCCACCGTATCGCTTTCGGCAGCAAGAATCTTCAAGGTTGCCCCTGTCGTGCGGTGCGTAATCGTCCGCGTATGGTCCTGTACCTGAAACAGGTCGGACAGCTCCTCATCCGCCCGTATCATCGCCTTCGCAGGTTTGAAACTATTGTTTGCCACCTCGACCGTCGGCGCAATAATGAAAAATTCCGCCTCGCGCCGCCAATTCAAAATCAGCGCAGTCAGCATTACCCCCGCCGCCAATGTTGACTTCATGTTTTTCTTACTAATCAGCAAGAAAAACTCCTGAATCAAGCGAACACCCGAAGTAGGTTCATACGCCCCGAAAATGGCCGCAACAAATTCATATACCCATTCGCGCGTTACCTCGCCCATCATCGGCTCGCCCGGCACATCGACCAAGCGCAACTGTTTGAAAATACGCAAGGCCATTTCAGCAGGCCCCTGATACAGCGGCGGAAACGGAATCAGGCTTTTACCGGCAATAATCCTTTCCTGCCAATCAGGGCATGCCGTTGACCAAGTTTTCTTCAACATAACAAACCTTGCACGGGGTTAGGGGCATCCATCGGGCTAAACCTCCCGCCTACTGCATTCGCGGCGCGCTCGCGTTCCGCATCTTTCTTGCCTTGATCCGCAACCTTGCCGTGAAAATACCCCAACAACGCCTTCGCAGCATCAATCTGCTGACGGTTCAACGAAATCACACCCAAAGAACACAAAATCAACTGGTCTTTCGGGTCAGTTTGGTCGTAGCAAACGCCATCCAATTCAATCGTGGTACCACGAACAACAGCACGCTCACGCGCCGACAATGCGATCCTGTCTAAACTTTCCGATGCCTCGGCAGGTCTTTCAGCAACAGGTACAGCCTGAACCTGCTGAACCTCCCGAACAATCACCTCTGGAGACGGCTCAACAGCAACGGCGACCGGCTCAGGCGACTGGAAAAATTTCAGGCGTTCAATTTCTGCCAAAACATCAACATCTTTTGCCAAACGACTGCCGCTTGCGCTGGCCGTCTTTTCGCTATAACCTGCCGCAATCGCAGCCTCTCGGTTCGACAACCCCCGCAATTTCGCCTTGGCAAACAATTCCTTTTGTTCGTTCATTGCCATAGTGAAATCCCAATAAAAAAAGCCGCGTCATATAGCGGCTAAATGTGGCACAAAATGCCAAAAATACAATGCTTATCAACCTGTTAAAAATAGCTTTAACAACTCCACAGGAGAAAAAATTCTGCACATGGGAGGGCGGGGGGTTTCCAAGGACAAGTCCTGTGAACTTTTGACACCCCCACCCCCTACCAACCAAATCCGCGCCGCCGATTTTCAGCGGCGGATTTTTCGGCATGGCAGGTTTTGCAAAGAGTTTGCAGGTTTTCCGCCTCATCTTTGCCACCATCCGCCAACGGAACGATGTGATCACACTCGGCATCCTTCGGGAGCACCACACAACCGCACTGCCGGCATTGATATTGGTCACGCAACAACACGGATTCGCGCAGGTTCATCCAGCCACGACCGCGCATACGTTTTTCCGCCGTCTTTGGCGGGTACCTCACAGCGATTCTGTTTTGCTCAACAGGCCGGAGCCGCGAAGCCATTTGCTTTAATCGACCCATAAAATTCTTTCCAAACGCAAAAAAGGCCGCCCAAACCTAATTCAGACGGCCTTTCCGCGCTTTTTTTGATAGGAAAATGAAAAAGCTGCGCTAACCGCACATACAGTTAAACACAGCTTGCCATAATTTAAACAAAAAAGTGGGAAAGCGTCAATAGGTTTTTAACAACTTTTTAACAGCCTCGTCCGCCATCAGATTGCGCCTAGCCCATTTTAACCTATCCTTGTAAGCATCAACCCGGATATGCAACCCCTTTGCCTTCGCCTCTTGCGTCCCAATCCGCCGATACTCCGTCATAATTGCCAGCTTGCGATTCGGATTCAGACGGCAAATCGCCTGATCCATCACACTTGCCAAGCCGTCGCCGTCAACGCTATAAGGTAGGACGGTCACAAATTCCGTTCGCGGCGGCAGATTGCCCGCCGCCATCAAGCGGTTAAAACGGCTGCAACCGAAGCCCTAGCCGTTGTCCTCTCGTTTGGCAGACCATTCCGCCCACCATTCCAAAAGCAAATCCAATTCAAATTTCATTTTCCGTGCAATTCTTTCCGGCACGGTTATACGCACTAGCCCCGTCGGGCAGGGCTTTATTTTGCATGGATTATAACAGAAACGATATGATTTTTAAAAGAAAAAAGCCCGAATAAATCGGGCTTTCATACTGAAAATGCTTGTGCGGAATGGTAAGTTAGGATATAATTTATCCGTCGGTTGGGAAAGAACCGACAGGTAAAACACCAACCTGCAATCCCGCTTAAGGCACTTTCGGAAGGAATCAAAAATGAGATGGTTCATTTTTATCCTTCTCTTGGTTATTTCGGCTAACGCCTATTAACCCTTGAGAAGCGGTGGGGTGGTAGCACACCCCGCCGTTACTCAAAACTTTAAAGGAAATGTGATGGCCTTGTCAAGACAGGAAATTCAAAAGCGCAGCAACGAAAAACGCGGCATCAAAAGCAAGGCGTTTTCACTGGATGCCGACACGCTGGCATTGTTTGAACGGCTGGCCGCCCAAACAGGCAAATCGCAGGTGCAGATACTCAAAGAAGCCTTGCAGGAATACGCCGCCAAAATATCCTAGCCCGCCGCGCCCGCACAAGCCGTCTGAAACCCGCTTTCAGACGGCCTTTTTACTTTTCCCTTTAAAATCAGTATTTGTGCATTGAAATGCCCGTTTGTGCGGGGTGCATACCAGCCGCAAACCCGCATGGTTATTAAATTGTGCTATTTATGCGGGTTTTTTCAATATTCCATATGGAGGAAAAAATAAAAAAGGGATAAAAAGGGCAAAATATGACATGGTGTATAAAACAGGCAAAAAAAAGCGCGAAGACTAAATATCGTCTTCGCGCGTATGGGATAACTACCCCGCACAAACCGCACAAATCGCACAATTTAATAACCATGCGGGTTTGCGGGCGGCGGCAGTCCGCACAAATGGTGCAAACCCCGCACAAATAGGCTAAATATTGGGCAGTTCGGCGGCAATGTTGAAATCCTCTATCTGGCGGCCGTAATAATCGGCCTTACTGACGGCATCGGCCGAATATCGGGCGGTACAGTCCGTGTTCGGCGGCGGGTATTTGGCCCGGTTTGTTTCCGACAGCTGCAGATGCGGCACGGCGAAAAAGCGCAGCGTCCGGTTTTGCCCGCGTATTTTGACCGTGCTGCGGCAGTCGGCCAGCCGTTTGCCGATGTTGGCGTAAAAATTCTTCTGCTGCATGTGGAAGGTTTTTGTGTTGGCGCACCAAGCCTTGTACACCTGCCACAAATCGCCCGCCGCGCAGGAGATGAAGGGCAGATCGAGGTCGCCGCACCGCCAGTCGTCCAAAAAAGCCTCCCAAGAGGGTTTGTTGAGATTGACCATCCGCCGTTTGATGGGTGTGGGAAGCGGTTTGCTGTGCGGCGTAAAGGGGCGGCGCACGGGCTGCCACCTGCCCTCCGTCCGTATCCTTTCGGCAGTATACATCAGCGGCAGGGCGCACAGGAAGCGGGCAAATTCTTCAATGCCGCCGTTTTCGATTTCCGCCGCCAGTGCTTCGTATTGTTCGTCGCTGTATTTGCGGTTGCACGACAAGACCATAAAACGCCTGTCGTTGCTCTCAATGGGGATGGAACGCTCGTCGTTGGAGAAGATGATGAAGGAATTAAAGTCGTTGTGCCTTTCCGCATCGCGCCCTTTGCGCTCCACCATAATCACGTCCGACGTGATCATGTTTTTCAGCTTGCCGATAACGTTCAGCCGCTCGTCAGACGGGCTGATTTCCTCGAATATCGTTACCAGCGCAAACAGCAGCGCGGCATTGAAGCGCGATTCCAGCGCGTTTTGGTCGAGTTGGCGCAGGTAATCGCCGAACAGCCGCTTCACCACTTTTTCGCCGAAGGTCGATTTGCCCACCCCCTGCGTTTCGGAAATGAATACCAGCGCGGTAGCGGGCTTTTCATGAGGCCGTCTGAAACGGCAGGCCAGCCAGTTCAGCACCCATTCCGTGCAATCCGCGCTCAAATCGCCGTTGCCCGCACACAGATGGCGGATCAGGCCGATAATGTGGCCGCATTTCGGGAAATGGCCGATCAGCTCCTCCAAAGGCATATCGGTCGGAACCTCGATATCCGGCTCTTCGGCCTTCACGGGCAGGCCGGTAAACATATTGATGTGTCTGACCCCCCCTTTTTTTCATCCATCACCACGCCGCAGGACATGGAAGGGTCGAACACGTAGTTCTTCATCGGGCAGACCAGCCGCCCGGGCGATTTGCACCAGTCTTCGAATTCTTCCGGTATCGCGGCCTTCACGGCGGCCAGCGAGACGATGCATTGCAAATGGCGGTCGAAAGCGTCCGTCGTCCCGTCCAAATAAATATAGCGGTTCAGCGCATCCTTGAAATCGTCGCTGACGACGGCCATCGCCTCCAGCTTTTTCTGCTTAATCAGGATGGACGACTGCAATTCCGACAACGTCTTCCGTTCGGGAAAACGCAGCCACGCCGCCACCAGCGGCCGCGAAAACACCTTTTCCAACTGGCTGCGGCTGAAAGTCTCCCCCGTATGCAGGTTCAACGCCTTCTCCTTCAGCCCGATTTGCGCGTAGTTTTCCAGCAAATCCGATGATTGGGGCACATCCGCCGCCAACTCCGCCAAACCCGCACCTTCCCCTCCGCTGCCGCCCGCTGCATCGGCGCGCGCATTTTCAGACGGCGCATCCTCCACCCAAAGGCGGCGGGAAGACGGCGGCGTAAAACCTTCAGGCAGCGGCCACGCGACCGCCCTATCCATCATCTCCGCCACCGAAGCCAAAGGCTCGGTATCCTGTATCACATCCGCAATATCGTAGCCCGACGGCCAATCCCCCGGCGGCGGAACGGGCACGATTTTAACCGCGCATTCCAACTCCTCCAGCTTTTCGGCTATCCCCAGCGCGGCCTTCATGCCGGGCTGCTCCAGCCACGGCAGGTAAGGCATATCATCCGCCGACAGCCCGTCATCCCGGCCTTGTTTCGACAGCTTTTCCCTCTGCCCGTCGCAGTCGGGCCAAATCACGACTTCCCGCCCCGACAACGGCGACCAGTCAGCCGTTTTCCAGCCGTTGCAGCCGCCCAGCCACGAAATCACCGACCAATCCTTGAGATACCAATAATCCTGCGCGGCCATGCGGCATTTTTCGCCCTCGACCACCAACACGGGCGCATCGGGCTTCGCGGCTAAATCATCCAACCCAAACAACGGAGTGGGCGCGGCGGGGCGGCGGTTTGCCCACGCCTGCTCGCCGTCGTCCGACTGCGCCCAGACAAAAGGCAAATCGCTCTTGCCGCCTTCCTCGTCGACAAACCGCTGCACCACGCACAGCGGCCGTCCATCGGCATCGCGGTATGCCGAATTAAACACCTGCAAAGCAAACGCACCGCGCGAAAAAGTAATGGTGGCCGGCGGCTGGTTTATCAAAGAAACAGCCGAACAAACCAAAAAAGACCTGAAAGAGTTTAAGGCATTTGTAAAAGAAAAATTTAGGCAGCAGGCTTCCGACTTGGTTGTCTATTTCGGCCACTCAAGGCAAAAGGCCGAAGCCGCCGCCCTGGAAACAGCAAGAAGCCGCATCAAATGCTGGAAAGAAGCGCAGGCATAAGACACCCCGCCCCGAAAGGGGCGGAAGCCGGAACGAAACAGTTATCCGCAAAAACAGGAGGCCAGTTTTTCGCCGCGCGTCAGCTTCGGCAAATCCGCCGAATCGACATTCAGCTTGATATAGGCCGCCAGTTGTGCGGGATTGTGCAGACAGGCGGGCGGATCGGAATCATCCGCCACGATATTCCGGGAATTCCCCGGCAAAGTGCGCGGCGACCCGTTCGCAAAGCGTCATTTCCCGCTTCGGCGGGCATGTAGGCGGCATCCGGTTCAACATAGCGCAGGCGGCCAGATAGGCCGGATGGGCAAGCAGGCCGATGGCATCGGAATCGGCAGGCAGCATTTCGCTCATCCGGAATTTGATCTGCGCCGTATCCAAATCCGGCAATTCCGCATGCAGCCGCGAATAGGAAACAAACGCCTGTTTGGACTGCACAGCCTTAACGCCGGGGGCATAAACAAACTGAAAAGAGGAAACCGCCGCTACCGCCAGACCGAGGAAGGCCGCCGAAGCAAACGAAGCCATAACGGAGGCGGAAAGCAGCAGCAGCAGCATGGAACACAGCTTATCCAGTCTACCCCAAAACTTGTACGTCATTTTTTCGTAACAGAGAGAATAGGCTACATCAAAAACCAAACTTTGGCGCTCTTCGTCGGACATTTTTACACCTCACACGGTTATTTCCCCGGCTGCTCAACCGGTTTCGGCGGCACTATGCGCGGAACGTGGCTCTCACGACTCGGAGTCGGGCTGTTTGGCGCAGGCGGACGGGATGATTGGTTAGACATATTTCACCTCTTTGTGGTGGGGTTGATTGGTACTCGTATCTTACCACGACGCAAGCGTGCGTTAAACGCCAAGCCGTTGCAAGGACGGCAAAAATTTGAAACCCCTGCCATGCGGCAGGCCGACAGAAAAGGAAAACACCCATGAAAACCTACCCGGTCATGCTGCCGTGCCATGGCGGCGAAGACGTCGAAATCGCCACCATCGCCGAAACAGCAGATGGACGGTGCACCATACTCCGAAACCACATTCAAACCGACAACAAAGTCGAGGCGCTGGAAATCATCCGCCAACGCTGGCCGCAAGCCTATATCGGCGAATCGGCGCGCGTACTCGACTAAAGGGGCGGGAAAATGGCAAAGATTTTTAACTGGCTCCTGTTTTCAACATCCCTACTCATCATCGCTGCATACGGCGGATGCGAGGCACAACCCGCGAACACCGCGCCGCAGGCATGGAATGCCGAACAAACACAACAGGAAGTGGAAGAACACATCGCATGGATGAAGCGCATGAATGCCGTAGAGGCCGAAGCCGCCGAAAGGAACGCGGAAGCCGCCAAAGAATTTGAAACCGCAGACCTAGCTGACTGGCATCCGCCCTACGAACCGGTGGAGTAAGGATATGGAAACACAAATCAGATGCACACGGTGCGGCAAGGAAAAGCCCGCAAGCGACTACGCCCGCAAAAACGGCGGCGGAAAAATCCTAGTGAAAACCTGCAAAGCCTGCATCGAACAAAAATCCGCCCGCCGCTACGCCCTTTCGGCGCAAGCCGCAGGACTGCCCAACCACGAAACCCCGCCGATGCCCGAAATTTTGAAACCCGCCTATTGGCGGAAATATCCCTAAGCAACCAAAAGGAAACCCGAAATGGAAACCAAAGAAAAGAAAATCATCCCCGCCAGCGCGCAAATACCAAACGTAAACAGCGGATGGTTGGATATCGAACTCGGCGAAGCAATGAGTGAAGCCGTCCGCGCCTGCCTGGCACACGGCAAACAGGCCGAAGTAACCCTCAAACTCAAAATCACGGCGCAAAACATCAGTCACGGCACGGTAAAAATTGCCCACGACATAACAAGCAAACTGCCGAAAGAAAAACGCGAAGGCGGCATCGTTTTCGCCACCCCTGACGGCAACATCCAAGCCGAAGACCCGGCGCAAGGCAAATTAAACCTTAAAGCAGCCGAAAGCGAAGATAAACCGCTGCGATTCGTCAAACCCGGCGAAAAAACAGCTTAACCCCACGGCGGGGAAACCCGCCGATTAACCACCTAGAAAAGGAAATCCGCAATGGAAAACCAAAAAAACATGATTGAAACCGCGCTCGCGGCCGCACAGAAACCCTTTTACGAATTTACCCCGAACGGCACGCCGCTCGTTTTCACACCCGTAGGAGAAGGCGAATGGGAAGTCAACGCCGACACCTCACTACTGGAAAAGCCCTTGCGCAAAAAAGGAGCCTTTATCCTGCACGATACCGCAAGCCTGATTAAATTTGTTCAAAAACACAAACAGGACGGCACACAAGTTTTCATTGATGCAGACTTTAAAACAGGCCGGATATCCGTTCGCGCCGTTATCGACGGACACACCGCCACAGAAGCAGGCTGGCACGGATTCAACGCCCATTACAATCCAATGCTCACCCCTGCCGCCTCAAGATGGCTGGATTCAAGCGGCGAAAAAATGAATCAGGCAACCTTCGCCCATTTTTTAACCGCCCACGCCCGCCACATCGTATCGAAAAACCCCGCGAACGAAGCCGCCGCCTACCCGACCGCCGCCGAAGTACTGGATTTCGCCCTAAACCTCGAATACACCGAAAAAACCACCTTCAAACAAGGCTACCGCGAACAAGACGGCCGCATTAACTTTACTTTCCAAAGCGAAGATTCGGGGCAAACCGAAAAAAACCTGAAAGCCTTCGAACGATTCGGCATCTCCTTTACCCCCTATCAAGGCGGAGACTCCTACTTTGTCGAGGCCTTGCTGAAATTCCGCATCGACAAAAACAGCGGCGCACTAAACCTATGGTACGAACTGCAACAAATTGACGCCATCATCGAACAGGCCGCCAAAGACATTGCAGACGAACTGCAAAAAGCCCTGGCCGACACGGAAATCTACTTCGGCAAATTCTAAACATCACAAAGGCCGTCTGAACATACAGACGGCCAACCCAAAAAACGGCACGCCATGAATACCTGCCTAAACTGCCGCCACTGGCAAACCACAAAAATAGGGAAAAGCGGAGAACCGGAACCCGCGCCACTCCTGCAACACAAACTGGCCGCCTGCGCACACGGCGAAAACTGGCACTACCTGCCGGCACGCCACACATGCCCGAAACACCAAGCCATCAGCCAACCGGCACTACAACGGCGGGAAGACAAAATCGCCGAACTGCAACAAGGAAACCGATCATGACACAACAACCCCGACAACTCAAATTCGGCGACCGCGTGCGCTGCAAACAAACAGGCGCGGAAGGCCTGATTATCGACACCGGCAAAGTAGCCGCGTGGATTATCTGGCAGGGGCAGAAATGTTCGAATTTTTATGCCTACGGCACCTTCGAACCCATTCCGCACCCCGACACCGTCCGCCTCGACTGGCTGGCCGACCCCGCAAACAAAACCGGCAGCGTCATCCTACCCACCGAG
>ERZ772772.2400-NODE-2400-length-11112-cov-5.756987_pt1 | contig 11112 bp, 10 predicted proteins | sample MGYA00511484_ERZ772772 | MGnify/ENA primary metagenome ERZ772772 (study PRJEB29015, sample SAMEA2737913) | human oral metagenome | biome: human oral; feature: human-associated habitat; material: dental | place: China | collected 2088 ... | reverse complement strand
CAAAATTACGGAAAAAATAATACTTTAAAAATTGACATTATAGATAAAATGTAGTATAATAATGTTGTGTTAAAAGGATATTTTGGATTTGAATATTGCTTTAATCAAATAGGTAAAATGTCAAGAATTATATTTTCAGTAAAAATAAATGAAAGGAATGATAAATATGAAAAAAATATTAGTGTTAGCTATAATGGCTTTAGGAATTAGTACAAATGTATTTGCTTGTTTTGGTAATAGTATGATTGAGAATATAATGGCTGATAAAATTATTCGTTCAAAAGAACTGGAAGACATAACAAAAGAAGAAATGAAACTTATTAAAAAATGTCGCATGGAGGATTCGTTAGCATATAAAATTGCCAGTTCAAAAACTCCAGAGGAAATAACCGAAAAAGAGATGAAACTTATTAAGAAACATGGATATGAGTTTTTGCTATCAGATGAATTTAGAAAACAAATAAAAAAAGAGATGACTAAAAATCTTGAGAAAAAGGAATGAGTAGATTTTTATAAGGATCAAAAGTAAAAATGGTATTTTTTATGAGTAAAATCTTTTAAAATTGATTCAAATGGAAAAATATCAAGGAAATTCACTTGACAAGTAAAAAGAAATAATATATAATTAACTAATATGAGCCTTTCCCACAAAGGACCGTTATTCTATAAAATAGAGAATAAAAACAGGAGGAAACAAAGTGAGTAAATACACTGTAATGCAAAAAAAAGAAGAAGTTGTAAGAAACTGGTATGAGATAGACGCAGAAGGAAAAGTACTTGGAAAACTAGCTACTGAAATCGCAGTTAGATTAATGGGTAAACATAAACCAAGCTACACACCACACGTTGATGGAGGAGATTTTGTTATCGTATTGAACGCTGATAAAATTGCTGTAACAGGGAACAAATTATTAGACAAAAAATATTACAGACATAGTGGATATCCAGGTGGATTGAAAGTAAGAAATTTAGAAGAAATGTTACAAAAACAACCTACTGAAGTAATCAGAAAAGCTGTAGAAAGAATGTTACCTAAAAACAAATTAGGAAGCCAAATGATTAACAGATTGAGATTATTCACAGGAACAGAACATACACATACAGCACAAAAACCAGAAAGAATAGAGTTATAGGAGGTAAATTTTCGTGGCAGAAAAAATTCAATATTTAGGAACTGGAAGAAGAAAAACTTCAGTAGCAAGAGTAAGATTAGTACCAGGTGAAACTGGAGTAACAATAAATGGAAAAGATATGAGAGAATATTTTGGTGGAAGAGAAATCTTGGCTAAAATAGTAGAACAACCATTAGAATTAACAGAAACTTTAAACAAATACGGAGTAAAAGTTAATGTAATCGGTGGAGGAAACACTGGACAAGCAGGAGCAATCAGACACGGTGTTTCAAGAGCTTTATTAGTAGCTGACGCTGAATTAAGAGGAGCTTTAAAAGAAGCAGGATTCTTAACAAGAGATTCAAGAATGGTTGAAAGAAAAAAATACGGGAAAAAGAAAGCAAGAAGAAGCCCACAATTCTCAAAAAGATAGGAAAAAATATAATAAAAGATATTTTATATGCCCTTGGAAACACTGGTTTTCAGGGGTTTTTATTTTATAAAAAAATTATGGAAAAGTATAGAAATATTCGTTACTATATCTTTTCCACTATATTTTTCAAAATTTAATAAAAACTTTTTAGATTATTTAAAAGATTGACGCAATTACTCCAAATAGAATCATCAGAACAATCACTACTAAGACATCTCCTAAAAGAAGTACTATAAATCCATTGAAAATTCCCGTTAAACTAAACATCGAAGTTTGAGTCATTCCTATTAAAGAATATCCCAATAATGCAAATGGTATTTTATATAAAACATATCCTGAAAAAAGATTACCACTGTTTAAAAACATTCCAATCGCAGCTGGCACTGCTAACAATAAAGAAAAATAAAACCATCCTATTTGTTGAGACGTAGTTAGTAAACTAAGCGGAACTAAAATTCCAGGAATTAACATAATGTAAAATAATACACCTTTTATAGTACTTGTATCAATAGATTCAATAATTTTTTCAATATTCTTCCATAGCATCGCAAAAAGTGCTACTGCTATTCCGCAAGGAATTAAAGAGTTTAAAGTGTATTCAATTGAACGGTTATAAGTATAGACTCCAATTATTGAAATTATTGATAATGTTGACCATATTTTTACTGAATATGAAAAGTAAGTATCTATGTGCGTCTCTATTGCAAATATATATATTGTTGCAAGAAATAGAAGATAACAGTACATTTTAAAGAAGAAATACTCATTAGCAAAAATATCAAGATTCTTAAACGCAAAAAACAATATTGACGTCATAGATAACACTGGAAGTACATGTTGTATTTTTTCTATTATTTTTCTTATTTTTTTATAATTATCGACAGATTGACCATATTTTTTAGCTAATTCATATAATTTTTTCTCAGCTTCAGAATAATCTTCCTCAAATTTTCCTTGTGCTTGTCTATGAATTAAATCAGATATTCGATCTATATTTTTTTCATAATCATTTCCAAAAGTTCTCTCAAAAAGAACATCGTATTCTCTTTCAATGACTTTATAATCTGTACTCATCTGTAATATTGTAAAAGTTACAGCTTTAATTATAAAATATACTCCTATTCCATAAAATAAATACTGAAATGTTGGAAGAATATCTCTTATTCCCACATTTTCAATATTAGCATACAAATTGTTTATACTAAAGACATACCCTAAAATGAATGATATTATCGAAGCTAAATAGAATGGTGCTATTCTGACATTTCCCAGATATTTTGTTAAATTTTTCAATGATAATTTTTTTTCAGAGACTTCTTTTTTAAAATCTTCATTGTATTTTCTTAATTCTATATTTCGGGGATATTTACTATAGTGTCTTGTTATAATTACATCTTCAGAATAAGATTTCATTATTACACTATATGGGTTATTTTCAAATCTTCTTTCAAATTCTTGATACTTATTTTCAAAATTATTAATGGTTCTCATTATTTCGTTTATATCCATTTTTTCTAGAAAAATTTGGCAATTACAAATATTATCTAATATTTCTTGTGATTCTAAACCAGTTGCTTCATATTTAGAGCTATTAATGTCATTTATTACGGTTTTTAATTTGTTATATTTGTAATTAATATTGTTTATGTTTCTTTCTAAAAATTTTTCCCTTATTTTTAATTTGACTTCATCTTCTTTTGCTTCTTTCTCAAGTGCCATTAAAAATTTCAACGAATTAAAATCATTTTCATTTATATCCACATCATATCCATTAATATACAATAAAGCTAATAATGGTGTCAATGCCTCATTTTTATTATTAATCCATTCTTTGATTAAATCATTAAAATCTTTTCTTCGATATGTATATTCTTTTACATTTTTTCCATTATTATCAGGATCAAAACAAATTATTAATATAAAAGCTATTAGTATACTTTTATAATTCTTGATTTCTTCAAGTCTTTCTATGAATTTAGTATCAAATTCTGATTTTGTTAAAAATTCTTGTATAGTTCCTCTTTGAAGAAGACGTTTCAACTCTTGATGTGGAATAAAGGGAATTTGTTTATAGTCCTTTATTTCTTCATTTCCCCATACAAATATATATTCATCTTTTAAAAATTTATATAATTCAAAAAGTTGATATCTTTTCTCGAAATTATCTCCAGTTAAATATAATCTTTCTATATCTGACATTTTTTTTGCATCGTACAGCATATTATTTTTTTCAAAATTTTGCGAAAGAAACTCATTATTTAATATCTCGTCTGCTTTATCTTTATTTTGAATTAAGAAGTCATACATTTCATTTTTAGACCAAAGAGTTTTTCCATAGATTCTTAAAGGAAAATCAAAATTACCCTCTTCTTCCATTTTTACTTCTCTTTTTAAAGTATTATCTCCCTTTAAAAATCTTTCTATATGTTTATCATTAAATCTATCTGCAGGAGAATATTTTAACAGCCCTCTTATTAAAGCTTCAAATAACTTATGTTCATTTAATCTTGACAATCCATAATATTTATCACTCATCATATCATCATTAAGTAATTTTTTATCTTTAACAGACTCATACATTAATTTTTTTGTAAATAAAGTATACAATGTCTGTCCTAATGAATAATAATCAGATTCTTTTTTAACTCTTCCTGTATTAGGAAGTAATAACTCTGGTGCAGCATATCCTAAAGTTCCAAATTTCTTTTCATCATAATCTATATTACTTTCTATATAACGTGCTATTCCAAAATCTCCTAAGTATATTTTCCCTTTATCATCAATATAAATATTTTCAGGTTTTATATCTCTATGAACTATATTATGGCTATGTAGATATCTCAAAGCTTTAAGTAGTGAAGGAATCACATTTTTTTCTAGTTCTTCATATTTTAAAGGTGCTTTATTAAACAAATCTCCACCTGAATAATATCGATAAACTTCTGCAAAATATTCATGATTTTTTTCTGTAATGACTTTTCCATAAGATATAACTCTGGCTAAATTATTTTTCTCTACTTCTTTTCCTTTTTTATATACTAACTCAAGAATCTTTTTTCTATTCTCTAATTTTTTAGCATCAGATTCTATATCTATATTTTTAAGAATTTTTATTAGTACTTCTACTTCTTTTCCCTCATTATTATAAACTTTATTTTTAAAAAGTCTTGATTCTCCGCTTTTTACTTTTATTTCATCTGTATCTTTTATTTTTAAAGTTAAACGTCCATTATCAGAAATATAAGTTTTTTCTCCATCTAAATCTATTTCTTCATTTCTTATATTATTAAAATCATTTTGTGGCACCGTAGATTCTCTTTCAGCATCTATATTTTGCGGCACTGTTGAATTTCTTTCAATGTTTTCATTCTGTGGTACTGTTGCGCTTCTTTCAATAGTTCCATTTTGTGGTACTGTTGCACTTCTCTCAATAGTTTCATTTTGTGGCATTGTTGGTATTCTGTTATTATCACTCATTTTATTGATTCTCCTTTTTGATTATAATTAAGCTTATATTGTCCTTACTTCCATTTTTTAGGCTAAGAGAATGTATTTCTTCCAAGCTTTCTTCTATTGAACCTTTTTTATCAAAAATTGATTTCAATGTATCGTCATCAATAACATCTGTAACCCCATCTGAACATAAAAATATAATATCATCAGGTATTAATCCAATATTTGAAGAATAGATATTAAGTTCACATTCATCTGAATATCCAATACATTTATTGATTATATTTTTTTCAGGGTGATTCATCGCTTCTTCCTCTGTTATAATTTCTCTATCCAGCATATCTTGTATTTTTGAATCATCTCTTGTCAACCTTTGAAAATAACCTTTTCTATATCGATAAGCCCTGCTGTCTCCAAGGTTATAATATATAAAAACATCTTGATTTGCATAAATCCCAACTAATGTAGTTTTCAGTCCATTTTCTTTATTTTCCTCTTTTTGAAGCTTTCTTATTAAATCATTAGTTTCTTTTACTTTCTCAATAATTTCTTCTTTTGCAACATCTTCTTTTATTATTTCTTTTAGATTTTTTAGAGTTTCTAAAGCGGCTCTATCGCCTTCTAATTGTCCGCCTACTCCATCACATAATACAGCACTTATATAATTTCCAGCTTCACCTTTATAATCTCCAGTTTCTACAATAACATCATTAATCATAAATTTATCATCATTAATACCGTATAAAACACCAATATCGTTTCTTGAGCAATAATTAAACATAAAGATTATTCTCCTCTTTTAAAATTTATTTTTTCATTTTCAACATAAATAATTATTTTACCTTTTTCATTTCTCGAATCAAATATATAGTTAGATAACTCATTTATATATTTTTCTTCAATCATATTTCCTATTCCTCTTCCGCCCATTTCAAGTACATTTTTTTCTTTTGATAATTTATAATAGTATTCTAACGTTTCTTGACTAATTTCTATATCTATTTTTTTTAATCTTTTTATATTTTCATTTATTTTCTTTATTTGTGATTTTACAATTAATTGAGATACTTCATCTCTTATAAAATCAAATACAACTATATTATTTCCTATTCTATTAACTACTTCTGGTTTAAAATGAGCTTTTATTCCATTTATAACTTTATTTTCCATACTTTCATAAGTTTCATCTATGCTTACCAACTGTTCTCTTCTTTCATTTCCAGAAGAATCTATTGTTTTTTTTGTTATCCCTAAATTTGAAGTGAAAATTATCAATGATTCAGAGAAATATACTGTGTTTCCTTGTCCATCTGTCATTCTTCCATCTTCAAGAATTTGAAGAAATTTATCCATTATCGAAGGATGAGCTTTTTCTATTTCATCAAAAAGTAGTATCGAAAAAGGCTTTTCTTTTACTGCATTTGTTAATTGTCCTCCAGCTTCATATCCTACATATCCTGGTGGAGCTCCAAATAATTTTTGATCTGAATGAGATTCTGAATATTCACTCATATCAAATCTTATACAGTTATTTTCATCTCCAAAAAGCACTTCTGCCAATGCTTTTGTAAGCTCTGTTTTACCTGTTCCTGTAGGACCTGCAAAAAACAAAATTCCTTTAGGTTTATTTCCATTTGATGAATGTTGTAACCCTGACATTCCTGTAACTGCTCTTTTTATAACCGAACTTACCTTTTTAACCGCCCTATCCTGCCCTTTTACTCTCTCTTCTAAACTATTTTCAAGATTATTTACTGCTTCTTCATCTATTGTTTCCCACATATTTTCCTTGATACCATACTTATACATCGTTAAAGCATCCAGTAACGTATAATCAGAGTCTTTTCTATTATATCTTTTATAAAGATTTTTTAATTCTTTCAATTCTCTATTTTTTAAGCCTTCTGTATTATCAATAAATTTGCCCTTAATTTTTATATTATTTTCTAATTCATTTTTATAATTTTTTTCTATATAATTAAGCCTTATTTTCTTATCAGGATTAGGTATCGTTATAGTTCTAACATTAGGATTATTATAATAAAACCAGGAAGGAAGGTCGTTAAACTTTTCAACTACTAATATTAAAGTATTTGAATAACCTTTAACTGATTTTGCGTTCATTGAAGCTTCAAATAGATTTATAAACATATTATTTTCATTTGTATCTAATGAAGTGGGTGAAGATATGTATCTTGCTGCAAAATTGATAATTACTGCAACGGGTTTTTCTTTTTTACTTGTTATCGCCTCTTTAACAATAACTGAAAATTTTTCAATATCATCTACTATGTAATTCGGTTTTTCTTTTTTAAAAATATTATTACCAGATTTATCGAAATCTCTCAAAACATTAGCTACATTAGTGTGAATTCTTTTATTGTAAAATCCTAAAACTGGATTACAGAATACAAAATCATATTCTAATTTATCATTATCTTTATTTTCTTCATCAATTTTAAGCATTTGAGTTAAAAGAAAATCTAAATCTAAATAATTAACACTATTTTCATCCAAATAATAAGGGTATATATCATTTATATTTCCTTCAATTATAAAAGTAGATTTTATTCCTTTAAAACTTTCAAGTTCTTTTTGCCACTTTGGTCTTTTATCCACTGTTACTTTCCTCCTGCCTATCGTGTATTCCTACAGATATTATTTTTTCTCCCATAATTATATTCTGTATCATTCTGCCTTTTTTCATATATTTCTTATATTTATATTTCAATTTTTTATTAAAGTATATAATATTTTGATTTTTTGACCCTCTTAAATTTACATATTTAAAATTTAATTCATGTATATATGGTCCATCAATTAAGACAGAAATATTTTTTTTGATTTTTTCCTGTCTATTTTTACTTAAATCTTTAAAATAATCTCCTGTATAAACCAAAATATCATTTGTTATTTCTTTAAGCAACTTAATAAACTCAATCAGTTCATCAAATTGCTCTATCGGATCTCCACCAGTAAAAGTTATACCATCTATTCGATTTTCTCTGCTTATATTTAATATAATTTGAAATAATTCCTTAACACTTCTGCTCTTTGCTGCTTTTCCTATATGCCATAATTCGGGGTTAGAACAATTTTTACACTCTTTTGAGCATCCTTTCGTCCAAATAACGGCTCGATTTCCAGGACCTAAAGTATGAATCGGATAAAGTATTCTGTCAATATACATTTATTTAATTTCCACTCTGAAAGAAATCTTTTTAGCAAGTGTTATTTCATCATTATTTTTTAAAATTAGAAAAGAATCATGTTCCAGTTTTTTTCCGTTTATTTCTGTATCATTTACTTTACTGAGATGAGAAATTACCCAGTCTCCACCTTTGAATTCTATTTTGATGTGCTGTCTAGATATTGTATTCATATAATATCTATTAAATAAACTTGAGCCGTAATCTCCGTCTCTTCCAATAGTTCCACCTTTTTTAGGTATTTTAATAACTTCATTTTTATTATTTTTCCAAATTAAAGAAATTAATTCTTCATTTTTCTGTTTTTCGCTTAATACTGCTCTCTCATTTGTAATATTTGTTTTTTCGTCTGAATTTAGATCATCTTTCACATCTGTTGCTTGATTCTTTGGATATTTTTTACATATTCCGTCATCTCTTATTATATAATTTTCTTCACATTCTTCACAATAAAATTCCTTGTCATCTTTGTCTATTTCTGTTTTATGCCCTTCCATGCATTCAGCTATCCATTTCTCTTTTTTATTTGAAGATTCATCATTGTCTAATCCTTCTTCGTTTGTTTTTTCATTTTCTTTCTCAACTTTTCCTTTTACAGTTTCTTCTTCAGTTAAATTCGTGTCACAACAAATAGGACATCCCTTATCTGTATCTTCAATTTCTGAACCACAATATTGACATTTCATTTTTATTTACCTCTTAATTTCTCTATATTTTTTATTATTAATATTTTCTCTTGATTTTTTCTTTTTATTTTTGGTCTTATCATTCTTTTTAATTTTGATTTTTGAATTATACTTTTTATTAGCCTCATTATATCTTACTTCATTAAGTATAACTCCTCTTATTCTTAATTCTTCTACTAGCTCTGGAAACATGGAACAAAAATTACATTGCTCCTCGTACAATCTGTCTGATTCTCTTTCTGTTATTTCTTCATCAAATCCAATTCCAACAATTTTTAATGTTACCATCTGAGTCTGAGTTTCTGATAAAAAAACATCTATTCCTGTAGAATCATCAATTTCATAAAGTAATCTGTTATCTTCTTTTGCTTTTTCTATATGCTCAGAATCAATTACATTATATCCGTGCTTTAACATAACTTCATCAAGCTGTTCCTTAATATACTCTCTCTTAGATATTTCTTCACCTTTTTTTCTCAAAATTTCAATCTCGCTTTTTATATCTTCTTTTGATGAAAATTCTCTTATTGATTTTATATTCTGATGATTAATATAGTACGCCTCTTTCAAATAATCATCATATAAAAATTCTACTTCTTTGTTATTTACTTCTATTCTTTTTAAATTTGTTTCTATATTTTCTTTTTTTTCCAATATCAATAATTTTTTTATTTCTAAAGTGATTCCTTTTTCTTCTTTTATATCTAGAATTTCTTTTTCCATATAAAGAAATTTCTGCCTGTCTTCTATAGTATATTTATCTGACTTCATAAAATCATAAAGTTTATCTAAAATTTCTTCTGTATTTTGTTCTATTTCTTTGGAAGATGATAAAGATATTTCTTCATTTTTTTTCACTTTTTTATTTTTCATAGAAAAGCTAAATATCTCTCTTCTATCATGTTTTTCTAATTTTATTTCCTGAAATTCTATATTCTTTATTTTTCCAACATCTTTATTATTTACTTTAAACAGTTTATTTATATTTTTTTCTACATTTTTTAAAACGATCTCAGTTTCCGTTTCCCCTTTTTCTGGAATTTCATCAACTAAATGAATTATTTTCATTTTTATTTCTTGAATTTCATTTTGACTTAATTTATTAATATTTTCTTCAATTTTTTTAAATACCGTATCGTAACTCTTCTCAAATTTCCTTAATATTGTTTCAGAATTTTCATTTATTCTTTCTAATTTATCAATTTCCATCTTAATTTTAGATTTTTTCGATAATTCATTTAAACTTTTATAATATCTTTTTCTTATAATTTCAAATTTTTTAGCTAACTTTTCATGAATATCAGAATCAATAATTCTTATATCAAAATTATTAACTATCCTCTCTTTATTTTTAATTTCACACATAATCTGCTTTTTTTTCTGTACTTCTATTTGTCTCATTCTGTCTAATTCTGCCTTACTTACCTTAGGTCCGCTCATTCTTATTTTGCCTCCTTGCACACATGCCTACCGATTAGATTCTAAATCTATCGTATGTTCAAATATCAAATTAAAAATTCTCTTCAGGTATTCTGTTTTAGATTTATGATATTCATTGCTTATTCAATATTTATTACAATTTTTATATATTGATTAGTTATTCTAAATTTATATGTCATTTTTATTTATTTTTTTAACTGCTGCATTAAACTGTTCACGTGAAATATTAAATGAATTAAGAGCCTTTAAAAGCTGTTTTGCATTATAATAGCCAATTTTTAAAATATCTCCAAGCATTATTCTACGTTCCTTTGCATTACTTCCAGAAACAAATCTATTATCAATCAAATCACTAATATTAAATCTATTTTTACCATCTTGATTAGCTGTAACAACATTTTTTAATGCCTCTAAAATTGCTTTGTCATTAGCATTTTCCACGCCGATATTATCATTTTTAGTTGCATCCTTCTGACTTACAAAAGCATGTTTTATATTTGGAATATATCTTTTTAATGTATCACGAATTTTTTTCCCTGCAAAATCAGGATCTGTAAATAAAATTAAATCGTTATTTTTTGACAATTCAACCATTTTATTTATTGTTTTCTTAGATAATGCGGAAAAGCCGTTTAAGGCGATAATATGTGCATCTACAACTCGTTTTATGGCTGTTATGTCATCTCGCCCTTCAACCACTATAATTTCATTTATTTTTAGTTTTTCTTTTTGTTTACTTGACTCTTTTTTCATTTAATATTCCCTTTTGTTTTTATTTT
>ERZ772772.2398-NODE-2398-length-11122-cov-19.969820_pt1 | contig 11122 bp, 7 predicted proteins | sample MGYA00511484_ERZ772772 | MGnify/ENA primary metagenome ERZ772772 (study PRJEB29015, sample SAMEA2737913) | human oral metagenome | biome: human oral; feature: human-associated habitat; material: dental | place: China | collected 2088 ... | reverse complement strand
CCGAACCCTCGGCCGTGTAGCGGACTTCCGGGTCGCGGCCCAGATTGCCCACCAGGATGACTTTGTTGACGGATGCCATGAGAGAACTCCTGAGATCAGAAACCGGCCGCAGGACCGAGAAACAGTGCAACGGCAGGCCGTGATTGTCGATGAAAGAACGATGGGCAGGCGATGGCCAAAAAGACACGCCGGGCTAGGCCATCCGGCGAGGCCAGCCCTGGACTGGCCGCCGCAAGCGCGCTGGACGGGCTCAGCCCCCGGACGCCTCCTGGGCTGCGGCCTTCTCGGCGCGCAGGGACGCCGCCGACGGCCACCGCCGTGCCGAACGGGCCAGCGCCCACCACAGCACCAGCAGCAGCGCCGACGCCAGGGGCACCGCCGTCTCACCGGCGTACTTCAGCACCAGGCCCCCGAAGGCGCCGCCCGCAAACACCCCCAGCGACTGGCTGGTGCTGTAGACGCCCAGCGCCAGCCCGCGCCCGTTGGGCGGCACCAGCCGCGACACCAGCGAGGGCAGCATGGCTTCCATGAGGTTGAAGCCCGTGAAGAACAGCAGCAGCAACCCTGCCAGCGGCCACACCTGGTCGGGCACGAAGGCCAGCCCCAGCTGGCTGAGCGCCAACAGAAGCACCCCGCCCAGGAAGACCGGCTTCATCCTGTTGCCCCGCTCGGCCGCCCGCATGGGCCCCAGCATCAGCATGAAGCCCAGCGCCCCGGCCGGCAGATACATCTGCCAGTGGTCACCCACCGCCATGCCGGCAGCCAGAAGCCGCGCCGGCAGCACCACGAAGAGCGCCATCTGCGTGAGATGCAGCAGGAAGATGCCTGCATCCAGCCGCCACAGGTCCGGCCCCAGCACCTCGCGCAGCGGCGGAGCTGCCTGACGCACCGGCGACTGCACCGGGTTGGGCACCAGCCGCCACAGCACGCCGATGGCCAGCAGCGCCAGCGCCCCGGTAAAGAGGAACATGCCGGACAGCCCGACACGCTGATACAGCACCGGCCCCACCACCAGCGACACCGCATAGGACATGGCGATCATCACACCGATGAGCGCCATGGCCTTGCTGCGATTCTCGTCGCGGGTGGAATCGGCCACCAGCGCGCTGATGGCTGCCGAGACCGCGCCGGCCCCCTGCAGCGCCCGGCCCAGGGCCAGCATCGCCACCGTGTCGGCCATGGCTGCCAACACGCTGCCGGCTGCCATCACCAGCAGCCCCACCGTGATGACCTGCTTGCGCCCGAATCGGTCGGACGCCGCGCCGTAGGGAATCTGCAACAGCGCCTGCGTGAGGCCATAGGCCCCGAAGGCGAAGCCCACCCAGGCCGGATCATCTCCACCCGGCAGCTGCCGGGCATGCAGCGCGAACACCGGCAGGACCAGGAACAGCCCCAGCATGCGAATGGCGTACAGACTGGCGAGCCAGAGGCTGGATCGCAGTTCCTGGCGCGACATGCGCACCGGCCCGCCGTCCTGTTCGCCGGCAGGCGCCTTACCGAGGGAATCGTTCATGCTTATAGGGGGAATAGGGTCGTCGTGGCTACCACAATGGTATCAGTGGCTCGCCAGCGTCCCGGCAAAGCGCATGCCGCCCGCTGTCTCGTCGTCCAATGCACCGACACAGAGGCGCGATTCCGGGCCGGAATCCGCCGCACTGTCTCATCGTCCAGTGCAGCGACACCGCTGACCAGCATCCGCCATGCCGTGCTCCGTACAACGGCAGCCCTGCGCGATCGCCCTATCAATTGGGTATAGTGTCAGGTTCGCCTCGTTACGGGATCCGCAGGACACCCATCCCGACCGCATGACCACCAAGACTTCCCGCCCGCAGCCTGCCCCTCACGCCCATCCGGACATCGACCGACCGATGATCCGTGTACGCGGCGCACGCACCCACAACCTGAAGAACATCTCGCTCGACATCCCGCGCAATCAGCTGGTGGTGATCACCGGACTGTCGGGCTCGGGCAAGTCGTCCCTGGCCTTCGACACCCTGTACGCCGAAGGGCAGCGCCGGTACGTGGAGTCGCTCTCGGCCTATGCCCGGCAGTTCCTGCAGCTGATGGAAAAGCCCGATGTCGACCTGATCGAGGGCCTGTCGCCCGCCATCGCCATCGAGCAGAAGTCCACGAGCCACAACCCGCGCTCCACGGTGGGCACCGTCACCGAGATCCACGACTACCTGCGGCTGCTGTTCGCCCGCACCGGCACCCCCTACTGCCCGGACCACCCTGACCAGCGCCTGGAGACCCAGACCGTCTCGCAGATGGTGGACGCCATCATGGCCCTGCCCGAGGACACCCGGCTGATGATCCTGGCGCCCGTCGTGCAGAACCGCAAGGGCGAGCATCTGGAACTCTTCGAGCAGCTGCAGGCCCAGGGGTTCGTGCGCGTGCGAATCCGCAGCGAGGGCAGCGCCGACGGCAGCGAACAGGGCGCGGACAGCGCAGGCCGCATCCACGAGCTGGACCAGGTGCCCGAGCTGAACCGCAGCCAGAAGCACACCATCGACGTGGTGGTCGATCGTCTGAAGGTGAACGACGGCATCCGCCAGCGGCTGGCCGAGTCGCTGGAAACGGCGCTGAACCTGGCCAACGGCCGTGTCATCGCCCAGCCCATGGACGAAGGCCCCGAGCGCGCCATGCTGTTCTCGTCACGCTACGGCTGCCCCATCTGCAACTGGTCGCTGCCCGAGCTGGAGCCGCGCCTCTTCTCGTTCAACAACCCGCTGGGCGCCTGCCCGGAATGCGACGGCCTGGGCCACACGCTGTTCTTCGATCCCGAGCGGATCGTGCAGTTTCCCAACCTGAGCCTGGGCGCCGGCGCCGTGCGCGGCTGGGATCGTCGCAACCAGTTCTATTACCAGCAGCTGCAGAGCCTGGCCATCCACTACGGCTTCAACCTGGACCTGCCCTTCGAGGAACTGCCCGAGAAGATCCGCAACATCCTGCTGTTCGGTTCGGGCAGCGAGACCATCACCTTCACCACACTCAGCGCCAGCGGCAAGCCCTCCACCGAGACCCGTCCCTTCGAAGGCATCGTCCACAACTTCGAGCGCCGCTACCGCGAGACCGATTCGGCCAACGTGCGCGATGAACTGGCCAAGTTCCAGCACACCCGCACCTGCCCCGCCTGTCAGGGCACCCGCCTGCGCATCGATGCCCGCAACGTGCGCGTGGGCCCCGCCGGGCATGACAAGCCCATCTGGGAGATCAGCGCCTGGACGCTGGGTGAAGCTGCCCACTGGTTCGAGCACCTGAAGCTGGAAGGCGCCAAGGCCGCCGTCGGCGAGCGGATCATCCGCGAGATCGCCAGCCGCCTGCGCTTCCTGAACGACGTGGGCCTGCAGTACCTGTCGCTGGAACGCTCGGCCGACACCCTGTCCGGCGGCGAGGCCCAGCGCATCCGGCTGGCCTCGCAGATCGGCTCCGGGCTGACCGGCGTGATGTACGTGCTGGACGAGCCCTCCATCGGCCTTCACCAGCGCGACAACGACCGGCTGCTGTCCACCCTCACCCATCTGCGTGACCTGGGCAACTCGGTGCTGGTCGTCGAGCACGACGAAGACGCCATCCGCGCCGCCGACCACGTGGTCGACATGGGCCTGGGTGCCGGCGAGCACGGCGGCGAAGTCATTGCCCAGGGCAGCGTGCAGGACATCATCGATGAACCCGAATCCCTCACCGGCCGGTACCTGGGCGGCGCCCTGAAGATTGCTGTACCCGCCGAGCGCAAGGCGCCTGACCGGCGCTGGATCCGCATCCTGGATGCCAGCGGCAACAACCTGAAGGAAGCGCGCATCGACATCCCCGTGGGCCTGATGGTGTGCGTCACCGGTGTCTCGGGCAGCGGCAAGTCCACCCTCATCAACGACACCCTGTACAAGACGCTGGCGCAGAAGCTCTACCGCGCCCAGGCCGAACCTGCCCCCTGCCGCCAGATTGACGGTCTGGACCACTTCGACAAGGTGATCGCCGTCGACCAGAGCCCCATCGGTCGCACCCCACGCAGCAACCCCGCCACCTACACCGGGCTCTTCACACCCATCCGCGAACTGTTTGCCGGCGTGCCCGCCGCCCGCGAGCGCGGCTACGGCCCGGGGCGCTTCTCCTTCAACGTGCGCGGCGGACGCTGCGAGGCCTGCGAAGGCGACGGCATGATCCGCGTGGAAATGCACTTCCTGCCCGACGTGTACGTCCCTTGCGACGTGTGCAAGGGACAGCGCTACAACCGCGAGACGCTGGAGATCCACTACAAGGGCAAGAGCATTGCCGACGTGCTGGACATGACGGTGGAAGAGGCCCATGCCTTCTTCGAGTCCGTGCCGCAGATCAGCCGCCGCCTGCAGACCCTGCTGGACGTGGGCCTGGGCTACATCCGTCTGGGCCAGAGCGCCACCACGCTGTCGGGCGGTGAGGCCCAGCGCGTCAAGCTCTCGCAGGAACTGTCCAAGCGCGACACGGGCCGCACCCTGTACATCCTAGACGAGCCCACCACGGGCCTGCACTTCCACGACATCGCCCTGCTGCTGAAGGTGCTGACCAGCCTGCGCGATCAGGGCAACACGCTGGTCATCATCGAGCACAACCTGGACGTGATCAAGACCGCCGACTGGCTCATCGACATGGGCCCCGAAGGCGGTGCAGGCGGCGGTCACCTGGTGGCAGCCGGCACGCCCGAAACCGTGGCCGCCTGCGAGGCCAGCCACACAGGACGGTATCTGCGGCCCCTGCTGGGCATGAAGCCCTGAGCCATCTGCCGCCGGGGCGAGAAGAAACCGCCAGACGGTTCACCCCCGGCGCAGATCGTCCAATGACTGTCGGATCAAGGCGACAGGATTTGTAACCCGCACCCCGGGCTGGCTTACAAATCGACGCGCAACAGACGATGCCTGCCGCACGAGGCATCGCACCCCCAGGCTTTGGGTCTAAGCTTGGCGCCACGACATTACGCGACATTGCGTCGCCATGAGACAACATTTCGAGAAGCGCCATCCATGAAGACCCCCGCGCACCTGTCATGCGGCGTTGCCGCCCTTACCCTTCTTCTGGCCGCCTGCGGTGGCGGTGGTGGCAATGACAACGGCAACAAGGCCGTGTCGGCCAGCCCTGTCGCACCAGTGAATCCTCTCGCGCCTGCGAACTCGGGGGGCGGGATCACCGACAGCACGCCGCCAGCATCCAGCCCTGACACGCCGTCTTCGGCGCTTTCCGACAACCGTGCCCGTGGTACGCCCAACACGGCGCCCCCACCGGTCGACAACGAGGTGACACCTCCGGCCGCTCAGCCTCAGCCTCAGCCTCAGCCTCAGCCTCAGCCTCAGCCTCAGCCTCAGCCGCAACCAGCCAACCCTGCGCCCACGCCTCCCGCGGCGGATGGTGTAACGAGCGGCACCCCCACTCCGACCACGGAACCGGTACCCCTTGTTTCGGCGCAGGGCGTGCGCGGTGACGTGCTGCTGACCATGCTGGACCAGCGATCCTGCATGCCCTTCGGGACTCTGAGTGCATCCCATGACGGCCCCAGCCTGGAAAACGACGGAGACTTCCCTCCACCATGGATCAGCCACTCGCTCTCGGCGGAGAATTACCTCATCAACCCCGAGCACCGAAGCAGTTACGAACACTCCCCCGTTCCGGGCGCCCTCTGCCCGCCCGTCCTCATCTACACCCCGGCTGCCACCGGCGTGTACACCTATCGTCTGAACAGCTCCATCTACGGGCGATTCACCTCGCCAGACTCACGCCCTCGGGGCTTCAGCATGATGCACACCAGCATCCCGGTTGCCATTTCCCAGGACGCCATCATCATTGGAAGCCGCATCGAAGCAACAGCCAACGCCTACTGGGGCAAGACCTTCAGGGATGCGAATCCGGATGGTCAGCCCAAAGACACCGAATATAACTTCGGCCAATCCCCAAGCAGCAAGACCATCGGATTGAACAGCTTCGTGCCGATCGGCGTGCTGACAACATGGAAGGACGAATCCCCTGGAAGCGATTCCTACACCATGACGACTCACATGATGCTGCTGCCCGGAAGCCATGCGCGGCAGGCCAAACTGTGCTTCGACACCTACATGAAGTACGTGAAGCGGCTGCATTGCACCGTCTGGACCGTACCCGAGAACTGGAAACGGGGCCTGGAACTCAAGGATGACGGCCAGTACATCGTGGATGACCGCTCGACCTATCCCGGCGAGTCCGGCCTGCTTTACTGGCGCACAAGCGGCCGTGATTGATCCCGCCTGAGCGGGTCCACATGCCACAACAGTCACGTGGGCCCGCCGCCACACCCGCCCACCGTCCAGCCGCAGCCTGCCGCCGTCGCATCGGTTGGCACCGCGGCAGACCCCCCTGTTTTTCGGTCTGTCTCTATGCTGCCGGGCATCACCTTGGCGCCCGAGAGCATGGATGGCCAGAATGCCCCTGACTCCCGGATACGCCCCCCTTACAGCCCGGGAGAACATTCATGATGAAGAACAGGTTCCGTGTTCCGATGACGGCCGCTGCGCTGGCGCTGCTGCTGACCGCCTGCGGAGGCGGTGGTGGTGGCGGTACGGAAGGCAAGGCCGTGTCGGCCAGCCCGCAAGCCCCGACGCACCTCGACCCCATCGCCGGCGCCGTCAGCGCCCCCAATCCTGGCACCAGCAACAATGTGGCATCCACCCCGGCCACGTCGCCTGCCAGCCCCGCTGCCCCGACGGTCACACCCGATGACGACCGCGCAGGCCGCGGCAATGCCACGCCCATCGACATCGATCAGGCCACCACCCCCAACGCCGTGGCTGCACTGTCGACCCAGGGTGTGCGTGGTGAAGTGCTGCTGAGCATGCTGGATCAGCGGCCGTGCGACAACTTCGGTGTGCTGTCATTTGCCCCTGATGGGAACCCGGTGCCCGAAGCCCAGGATGACACCCCCGAGACCGTCTTCGGCACCACGCTGTCGCAACCCGGCAACAACGAGACGGGCAGCAACTACGTGCGCCGCCCTGGCGTTGACGGCAATCCGTCGCATGCGCCCAATGCCATCTGCAGCGACGACCAGATGTACGCACCGGCCCGTCCCGGTACGACCTATGTGATTCACCAGGACAGCAACCCGGTCTATCGCTTCACGCCGGCCTCCGTGAAACGCGGCTTCCATTACTTCGGCGCTCGGCTGTCGCTGCGGGTCAGCAACGACGAGTTCAGCATCGGCAATGTCGTGCACCTGGCCGAGAAGCAGGATCCGGGCCGCGCTTATGTCGAGGCCCATCCGGAAGCCCTGGAGCCGGAAGTGCAGCGCTATGAATGGACCGCCGACAGTGACCTGACCATCCGCAACGGCGCCCTGGTGCCCTTCGGCATGCTGAAGGAATGGAAGGAAGGCAATCTTTCCTACCAGATCATGCTGGTGCGCGGTGAGCAGCCCGGCCAGGCCAAGCTGTGCTGGAACACCCACCTGCAACATGTGAAACGTCTGCACTGCACCGTCTGGAACGTGCCCACCAACTTCCGCCAGGGCACGATGATGAAGGTTCAGCAGTACGTGGCGGACGATCGCAGCACCTACGAGGGTGAGAAAGGCACGTCCTACTGGCGTGCCGGCAACAACTGATCAGGTCAGCCCCGCCCTGCCTGCTTCCTGCAGGCTACCGGCCGGAGTTCCCTGCAGGCGGTGTGGCCGGGCTGGATGATGCCCGGCAGTGGGGGCGCCGATTCGTGGCCTGGTACAACGACGAGCACCGGCACAGCCGTATCGAGCCAGCGCCACGATGGACGGGATGTGGACATTCTGCAGGCCCGGCACTGTCTGTACCAGACGGCATGCAGCCAGACACCATCACGCTGGTCGGGCAATACCCGCAACTGGCAACCCATCACGACGGTCACGCTCAACCCGGAGCGTGACAGCGTGGCTCAGGCCGCCACCAATCCGCGCGATAACGGACAGGTGGCTGCATGATTCATCGGACAACTGACTTGACTTTCACCGGAACATCCGGCTGCTGCTCGTCGGCTGCAGTGCCGGCTGCGGCGTTTTTGTGCTTTCATTTTGCTGTCGATTCTGGCCTGTGTATGGCTGATGCTGCCGGATCGGTCGGAAATGACGTTGTAGACGGCGCAAAGCAACGCCAAGCCAGTCGGCTCAGGCTCCAGGCTACCCATTAGGAGCCTGCTCAAGGCAGGCTGATGGGCGGATCCTGGGTTGTTCAGGACGGCCTGCAATAGGCTATGGGAAGGTATGCGATCATGAATCTGGTTGGGGTTAGCTGGGGCGTCTGGGCTGTCATTGGAGGAATTTTTCTGGTCATGGGCGTATTGCCCCTGCTGTTCGTTCTCCTCATTAGCCGTACCGGTGAGAAGAAGCTGCCGTGGTTCTTTCCACTGGTTGTTCTCATCGTGCTATTCGCGTTCGGACAGGCGGTCTTTACTGTCATTCGGCGAGACGTATCGCTGGAGGCGGATGGCTTGCATATCAATGGTTACAGCCAGATGCAGGTACCTTATAGTGATATCGAGAACGTTGTCGTATATGCGTCCCGGGCTGTGGTTCCCAAGCTGAGAAACAAGACCAATGGCGCGGCCATTCCTGGCTCCATCTATGCGGGCTGGATCAGTTGTGATGCCATGGTTCCCTGCTATGTAGAGGCTGTCCCTACCCCGAACATCGGCATCTACCTGAAAAACAGCGCCACCGTGACGGGGTCGAAGGGCAGTGCCCTGATCCTGCTGGAAGTGACCGATCCGCAGGCGATGGCAGCGGCGCTGAAGGAGAAGGGCGTGCCGGAGAATGGCAATGTGCCGGCGACCCATGATGCCCCGGGTGGCTGACGCCCGGATATTTCCGGTAAGTCAATGAAACCCGTCCGCTTCACGCTCCTTCTGATCACGCTGGCCGTGTTGCTGGTGCTGTCGGCCACCGGCTCTGCGCTGAGCGGAGCGGTGCGCATTCCGCTGGAGGCATTGCCTGAGCTGCTGATGCCGGCCGCGCAGCCTGACATTCTGGAACCTGGGCAGTCTGGGTACGGCCGCTCAGACCGCCTGCCCGGCCTTTGCCGGCAGGCGGTTCCTGCATTCAGGGCCTGCCCCCTACATGAATTCATTGCTGCGAACACGCCACAAGAGGCCTGAAATTTGTAACAGTCATTTCCAGTCGCTGACGATTTGATGCGCTTTTACCCAAGCAGACGCATCGCGCTCGATCTGCAGCCGGTGTTCCCCGTATCCTGTCCTTGAGGACGGCGTCGCCGGGACGCAGTACGTCCCGATCGCCGTTGCCGTGTTCGAGGACAGGAGGTTCATGATGCAGACATATCGACTTGGGGCCCCACTGACGGCCGCCGCACTCTCCCTGCTGCTGGCTGCCTGCGGCAGTGGCAGCGATGGCAGTGATTCGAGCCTGCGGACCGTTTCCTCCAGCCCGCGAGCCCCCGTTGCCAGTACCACGGGCACGCCTGCAGATTCGACGACATCAACCGGCGCGGCCAGCCAGACAGAAGCGGCCACCACGACGGGCAGCGTAGGCACGACGGACACGGTTGCCGAGACCGGCACGAACACGGGCGCTTCAAACGGATCGGCAAGTGCAAGGGGCGCCAACGGCACCACGAACAATGGTTCTACCAGCACGGCCGCTGCGCTCATCTCCTCGACCGGCGTTCGTGGCGATGTGCTGATGACGATGCTGGACCAGGTGCCCTGCAACCAGGATCCGTCCGAGACCAGCGCCGTGGATGGCCCGGCCTACCCCCGTTCAAAGAACGAGGTGTCGGATGCCAAGATCCAGTTCAGCCTGGATCCGAGCACCTACAAGGAGAACCCGGATTTCAAGTGGCCGCCCAATGGGGCCATCTTCCTGAGCCGGCCCTGCAACGCCTTCCTGTACCAGCCGGCCAAGCCGGGCACCTACGTGCTGAACGTGGCTTCCTACGCCTTCAGCCGGACCCGCCCGGTGAACCTGAACAAGGGCTTCAACAACATCGCGCTCACGCCACAGCTCACCGTCACGGCCAAAGGCGGCTCACTCTCGGCCAGCATGCCGGCCAGTGCACAACGTGACCGGAACCCCTACCCGGAAAACGTGCAGGCCACCCTGAAGCCCGAGAATGAGGATGCCACGCTCAAGGCCGACAGCGCCTTCGCCTTCAAGCTGTCCGACACGGTGGCATTCACCAACGTGCTCAAGCAATGGCGCTCGGGCCAGAGCACGGTGCAGCTGATGCTGCTGCCCGGCCAGAGCAATCAGGCCAAGCTGTGCTGGAACATCGACATGCAGATCGTGAAGCGACTGCAATGCCAGGTGTGGCAGGTGCCCGCCAACTGGAAGCGTGGCCAGGAGCTGAAGGAAGTCGACCAGTACATCGTCGATGACCGCAGCGTCTACCCTAACGAGAGCGGCGTGCGCTATTTCCGCACGGCGGTGCAGCAGCAGCCCTGAGGCTTGATGCGATCTTCCCCCAAACGCCCCGAATATCGGGGCGTTTTTGCGTTCATGCACCGTATCTTCCTCTGCATGGTCCCTATTCAGAACGGCACCATGCACTTCCGGACACGATTCGCAACCCCATGAATCATGGGGTGCGGGTTGCTTTAACGAATCGTTTCCGGATTTTTCAGCCTTCGGCCGAGTGTCATATTTCGGGCTGCATCTCCTTCCACCATGCAAGAGCCGTCGGCGCGCCTGAAGCCCTTTTCAGGACGTTTGACTGTTGAGCCTGCCCGGCACCCCGACTGGGACACCAGACGGAGTATCCATCTGCCCGGCATGCGTCACGCCGCCACGGCATCAGGTTCCACCAACGCATCTAGGCTATTTGCCGGGAGATTCCCATGAACCGACCTGATCTTCGTCTGTCCCTGACGGCCACCGCGCTGTTGACCGCCCTGGCCGCCTGCGGTGGCGGCTCCGATTCGACGGACAGCAACACCGCGGCCAAGTCCCTGCCGGGCACGGAAAACGCCAGCACGCTGACCCCGAAGGATGTGCAGCCTGCGGCCAGCGAGAGCGCCGTCACCCGCGATCCCGCTGCAGCCGCTGCCACCCAGGCCAGCCAGCCTCGGGAAGGCACACCGGCCTCGGCGCCCATCTCCAACGACAGCGTGCGCGGCGACGTGCTGCTGACCATGCTCGATCAGA
>ERZ772772.2396-NODE-2396-length-11130-cov-3.137246_pt1 | contig 11130 bp, 7 predicted proteins | sample MGYA00511484_ERZ772772 | MGnify/ENA primary metagenome ERZ772772 (study PRJEB29015, sample SAMEA2737913) | human oral metagenome | biome: human oral; feature: human-associated habitat; material: dental | place: China | collected 2088 ... | reverse complement strand
CACACATAACTCCTTAACTCCTTAACTCCTTAACTCCTTAACTCCTAAAAATATTCTCTTTTTCTTTCATATTTATCAAATTAGTTGTAACTTTGCGAAGTGAAAAGGCATAGTTATTCAACTGCGCCATCATGAAAAGTACAATCGGTTAAAAGGCTGCCTATGGCTCGGCCGCATAGAGAACCACCCATACCCCAACACCATTAGCCGGCTAAACATCATTACTGCCCACCCACATAGCCATCGCACACTAAGCGAAACCAGCCAAAAGCGTTCTACCTGCGTGGGCAAAAGCAATCTAAACACTTTTATATTTATACCATAATTAAAAATCAACACATCATGTTACACACTATCAAAAACCTATCATTGTGTGCTATGTTCGCAATCGTAGCCATGACATTCGCCGCTTGCAGCTCAGACGGCGACAGAGACAACCCCATTGTTCAGCAACTCATTGGTTCGTGGCAACCAATAAGCAATTGCAGTTCGTGCGGACAATCAAACACTTTTGAAACATGGTACAAAGACCTTACGTGGGACAAGCATGCCATCGTTGACGGAAATACTGAATTGGTGCGCAAGGGCGACTTCGGCTGCAAAGAAAACATCCTACACCTGCGCAGTGTCTGCCCCAAAGGACACGACCTCAAAGAAATTGACTTTAAGGTTGAAATTAACGGAGACGTACTTACACTAACCGACTTAAAGACGAAGGCTGCAACAAAATACAAACGTCGTAAGTAAGCATAACGCCTTTGGCGAACATGTTCACAAATTAACGAACACGCGCGTTAATTACAATGGGCAATGCCAAGCAAACTTGGCATTGCTCGTAACATGCGCCTATATGTAACGAACAAAATCTGATGCTACATGCGCTACAAAAGAAAACATCGCGCAAACAACAGCAAAGCGGTTGGCACGTCCCAGGGAGGGTCGGCAACAAAGCATCGTCGTTTTTAGCAAACAAATGGGGCTGGCGAGGGCTAGTTAATCTAGGGTTTCTAGTACTTCTCGCAAACCCAGTGAAACCAGTAAGCCTAGTAATTCTTGCAAGCCTAGTAAGCCTAGCCATGCAAATGAAGCCTATATGTTTAACGGCATACACATTGAAACCCGCTTGACTTTTATTACATCTATAAATGGAGAGGAGTTTATGCCTTTGTGCCGTAAAACCAAGAAAAACACCCCAATGATGTACGAAGTGCCAAACAAAGAAACGTTGAAATCTGAAATTCTGCCGCATTTGTCTGTGGCAAAACGTGGGTATGCCTCGAAAAGTAACCTGTTGGATGCCTTTCAGTGCATGCTCTACAAGTTGAAAACATCTTTCCTGTGGCACAGGAATGAGGGAAAAGTCAAGACTACTTCTTTATGTTTCTTATGTCCTTATGTCAAAATGGACGTATTTATGCCAAAACACGATAAGACGAACGATTAACTCGTTCACTTGTCCACTTGTCAACCCATTAGTTTTTGTAGGATTTTCTGCAAGAAATTTAACACCATAAGTGGCCTTTTTGCCCACCAATTGCTCACCTTGCCGCAAAAAATCGATTCTTGCGAAGGTTTGTTTTGATGCAAAAAGGGGTTAGCCTGTGCATGCAACAAAATGAATTTTTATTTAAACCAACCGCCACTAACACCCGTTTTGGGGCTATTTGCAGCAAAATGTAGTGTGTTTTGGTGCTAAACGCAGTGCAATATGGTGCTAAATGCAATGCGTTTTGGTGCTAAATGCAGTGCGTTTTGGTGCTAAATGCAGTGCGTTTTGGTGCTAAATGCAGTGCGTTTTGATGCTAAACGCAAGGTAAAATGCCGCTAAATGCGGTGCCGAATGCTGCAAAATGCAAGACGAAAAGCATAAATATCCGCCGAAATAGCATAAACAAAACCTTTCCGAACCATGAAAAGCATGGCTCAAAGGGGCAAAATGGCCGTTAAAAAGTGGGATTTTAGGGTCTAAAAGCAGGTAATTGGAGTTGAAAAAATAAGAGTCGGCAAGCAAACTAGAAAGGCAAAATGGTGCAAAATGCAGGTCTTCTTCTTAAAAACAGACAAGTTAGAAGACGTAGTAGGTTATAAATAGTGGATGTTTACCAACTTTTCAACCAATATCCTCGCTAGAATGGAGTGGAAATTGGAGTGTTATTGTAAAATAAAATAAACGATTTTAAGTTTTGTGAGTTGATGAGTTGACAAGGGGACTTAGATGACGAGTTAACCAGTAGGCTGATTAAACTTTTCCCTTCTTCTAGCGAAACACATACCATTTAAAGAACAAATGCACGACCAAAACACGTTAGACACAGCCAAATTTTATATCCCCAACATGCAAAACAGCGTGGGCTTACGCACGTGTCCGCATGGCGTACACCATTGAAATAGGCGCAAGCCGAAGGCGTATTGGCATCGCGGAGACAGCAACAGAAACAATTTGTAACTTCAATATTTTGCGAAACTGCATGTTTTTTAGTAATTTTGCGCATTATTTGGGTATACAAAACAACTTTATATAAATGAACATTTCATACAAATGGCTGAAAGAATATGTCGACTTCGACCTTACGCCGCAAAAAACGGCAGAGGTATTGACTTCTTGCGGCCTTGAAGTAGACTCTGTGGAAGAGGTTCAAACCATCAAAGGTGGCTTGAAAGGACTGTATGTGGGCGAAGTGCTTACATGCGAGGCGCATCCAAACTCCGATCACTTACACATCACAACCGTTGACTTGGGCAAGGGCGAACCTTCTCAAATAGTATGCGGCGCACCCAATGTTGCCGCCGGACAAAAGGTAATAGTGGCCGATGTGGGTGCCGTGCTTTACGATGGCGACAACGAGTTTGTTATTAAAAAATCGAAGTTGCGCGGCGTTGAAAGCTTTGGTATGATTTGTGCAGAAGACGAAATTGGCGTGGGAACGGCTCACGACGGCATCATCGTTTTGCCTGCCGACGCTAAGGTTGGCCAGCCTGCCGCCGAATATTACCAACTGGAAAGCGACTGGCTTATCGAGATTGACATAACAGCTAACCATGCCGATGCACTAAGTCATTATGGCGTGGCACGCGACCTGTACGCCTGGTTGGTGCAAAATGGTTATGAAACAACGTTGAAACGCCCCAGCTGCGATGCCTTCGTGGTAGACAATAACGACCTGCCCATAGATGTAACCATCGAGAATAACGATGCCTGCAAACGCTATGCTTGCGTATCGATAACCGACTGCGAGGTGAAAGAAAGCCCCGAATGGCTACAAAACAAGTTGCTTACCATCGGCCTGCGCCCCATCAACAACATTGTAGACATCACTAACTACATCATGATGGCCTACGGACAGCCCATGCACTGCTTTGATGCCGACATGGTTAAGGGCCATCACATCATTGTAAAGACACAGCCTGAGGGAACGAAATTCGTTACTCTAGATGGCGAAGAGCATACGCTTGGCCCTTCTGACCTGAGCATCTGCAACGCAGAAGAACCGATGTGTATCGCTGGCGTGTTTGGTGGAAAAGGCAGCGGAACATACGAAACAACGCGCAATGTTGTGCTGGAAAGTGCATATTTCCACCCAACATGGATTAGGAAAAGCGCACGCCGCCACGGACTTAGCACCGATTCGAGCTACCGCTTTGAGCGTGGCATCGACCCTAGCGGCACGGTGTATGCCCTGAAACAAGCCGCCATTCTTTGCAAAGAACTGGCAGGTGGCAAAATATCTATGGAGGTAAAAGACGTTTACCCCGAACCAATAGCCGACTTTGACGTTGACTTGAAATATGCCTATGTGGGGCAAGTGATTGGCAAAGAGATTGGAAACGATGTTATTAAGCGCATCGTAACAAGCCTTGGCATGCAGGTGGTTGAAGAAACCAACGAAGGTTTGCAACTCAAAGTTCCCGCTTATCGTGTAGATGTTCAACGTCCTTGCGACGTTGTGGAAGATATTCTGCGCATCTACGGCTATAATAACGTGGAGATACCCACACAACTGAAAAGTTCGCTAACGGTACACGGCGACGAAGATAGGGAGCATAAATTGGAAACGCTTATTGGCGAACAGCTTGTTGGCTGCGGATTTAACGAGATACTGAACAACTCGTTAACGAAGGTGGCCTATTACGAGGGATTGAACAACTACACGGAAGATACTTGCGTGAAACTGCTGAACCCGCTTAGTGCCGACTTGGGCATGATGCGCCAAACATTGCTGTTTGGTGGACTGGAAAGCCTATCGCGCAACGCCAACAGGCAGAACCAAAACCTGCGTTTCTTTGAGTTTGGCAACTGCTATCACTACCATGCCGACAAAGCAAACGAGGAAAGCCCCATAAAAGCCTACTCGGAAGAAAAGCACTTGGCATTGTGGCTAACGGGTAAACGCGTGGAAGGCTCGTGGATTCATCCCGATGAGCAATCTTCGTTCTACGAATTGAACGGCTATGTGCAAAACATCTTCGCTAGACTTGGCATCCCTGCTGGCCTATTGGTTTACGAAAAGAGCGAGAACAACATCTTTACTTATGCCCTTAAAGTGATGAACAGGGGCGGAAAGGTTGTTGCCGAACTGGGATATGTGGCCGATGGCATTCGCAAGAACTTTGGTTTGACGAACGAAGTGTTCTTTGCCGACTTGAATTGGACTGCCCTTATTAAGCTGACAAGCAAGAAAGACGTAGAATTTAAGGAGATAAGCAAGTTCCCGGCCGTAAGTCGCGACCTCGCTTTGTTGCTCGATAAGGAAGTGTTGTTTAAGGATGTTGTGGCCGTGGCCACGCAGACGGAGAAGAAATTGCTCAAGAAAGTTGAGCTGTTCGACGTGTACGAAGGCAAGAATCTGCCTCAAGGCAAGAAGAGTTATGCCGTGAACTTCATCCTGCAAGACGAGAACGCAACACTTAAAGACAAGCAGATTGAAAGCATTATGCAGAAGTTGATAGCCAACCTTAAAGGCAAACTTGGGGCTGAATTGCGCTAAACGGGCTGCAACAAAAGATGCTGGTAAAGACATCTAACGTAAGAATATAACGATAAAAAATAGATAATAATATAGGAGTGAGGCACTGTCGCCCTGCTGCATGTTGCACTTATTTTTCCATGCAACGATGTTATAAGGGCACAGACTCGCTCGTAAACGCACAATCCTATGGGAAGAGCATTTGAATATCGCAAGGCTGCGAAACTGAAAAGATGGGGCCATATGGCCCGCACGTTTACAAAAATAGGTAAACAAATTGCCATTGCCGTAAAGGCAGGAGGCCCCGAACCAGAGAATAACCCTACGCTTAGGGCCATTATTGCGAACGCGAAACGCGAGAATATGCCCAAAGACAACATCGAAAGGGCTATCAAAAACGCGATGGGTAAAGACCAAAGCGAATATAAAGTGGTGACATACGAGGGCTATGGGCCTCATGGTGTGGCCGTATTCGTAGACACGCTTACCGATAACACGACGAGAACGGTGGGCGACGTTCGCTCTATTTTCAACAAATTCAACGGCAATTTGGGTACTTCTGGCTCGCTTTCTTTCCTTTTCGACCATAAGTCGGTGTTCACTTTCAAGAAGAAAGACGGACTGGAAATGGATGAATTGATACTCGACCTCATTGATTATGGCGTGGAAGACGAATACGATGAGGATGAAGAAACGGGCGAAATAACCATCTATGGCGCTCCTACCAGCTTTGGCGAGATACAAAAGCACTTGGAGGAAGAGGGCTTTGAAGTTACTGGTGCCGAGTTTACTTACATCCCTAACGACCTGAAAGAGGTAACGGACGAGGAGCGAGAAACTATCGACAAGATGGTGGAAAGACTTGAAGAGTTTGACGATGTGCAAACGGTTTACACCAACATGAAGTAAAAACAAAGCGACATTGCCCTATGGTGGCATGGCTTAGAAACTTCTTTCTGGCCATGTACCAACATAATGCTCACTGATAGGTTGCGCAAGTTAGGATGTTCAATCCCCCTTGCGCAACCTTTTTTATTGGATTTTTTCCGTCTGAAACGGCAGCTCTTGTTTCGCAAACAAGCCTAGCTGTGACACAAAAAAACGCGCCACACACCATTATTCAACGGCTTTTCTTTCCGTTGCCAAGACATTATTGCTGAGAAAAACATTCTACATACGTTATCTCACGATGGTTTTCTTTCCATCAATGATGTATATTCCAGGCGCAAGCGCACCCTTATCGCCCGACATTCTTTGCCCGTTAAGGTTGTATATGGTTGGCAATGGGGCGTTTATTGCATTTTCAGACGTCGGTTGTTGGATGCCATTCGTAACATGCTTTACAACGATTGTTTTACCTTCTGCATTCTCTATATCATTGAAATAGGCCTTAAACGCCTTTATTTGTTGATTGCCGAAGAAGACTTGCAGCTTGTTTTGCCTGTTGAGATAGTAACTTCCCGCTGGCGGCGTGGTGGCATTAAGCGTTCCCACAAATGGGCTATTGGGGTTTGTTTTGGGCGAATGCACCTGCGTTTGGGCAACAAAGATGCTCTTCGTATCTGTTTGCGGACTTACCAAATAGGGTTCGCCAGCTTGCATTCCTGCATCTGTTAGCTGTTGGAAAACAACGTTATTTCCTTCCACATAAGCAAACTTCGCAATGACCGCTGCTTGTCCGAAAACGCTTTTCACCTCACTGGCAGAGAGCGAAACGGGCAATGTAAGGGTGTTGAACACGCCTTGTTTAAGTGCTTGATGAATTTGTACGTTTATGTTTTGTGCCTCTCCATACGTGTTTAGCTTGTCATTGTAATAGTTTATGGTTACATCTTGCGCCGTGAGCGGGTACAAGATAAGGGTTGTGCCTTGTGGAATAACAATTCCATAACAATCTATTTCCGCCCCATTGTAAGCAAAACAAGGCACGCCTGTTCGCGGATCGGCCAACTTATACTTCTCGTTGGCGGTGAACGACGTATGAACCCAGCTGTAAGTATACTCAGACAATTTGTTTACAGGCACATTTGGAGCCGATGCGCTTTGGTCTGAAACCTTTCTTAGGCTTATCCTTTCAACGGCATTGATGGTGGGGAGGGCATCCACTTCTTCGTAAACGCCGCGCACTTCGCCTGTAACGAGGTCGCCTCTTTGCCAATCGCCGCGCTTGGAAAGCAACACACGAATAAGTGCGGTGTGGTCTTTCACAAACAATTCTGCATCATTACTGCCCAACACTAGTGCCTTGTTCATTTTCAATGTCGCCGCTTTACCATGTTCCGTTTGCTTAAAACTGGCGATGTCGGCAATGGTTTCTTCTTCTTTTGGCTTGTCCTCGTTGGGGTCTGTTGTTGGTGGTGTCTGCCCTTCTTCGTACGCTATCTCTACTTTTTCGAGCGAAAACGTCTTGCCCCTTGGCGGATAAACCGTGATAACCAACTGCTGCGCGTTGCCTTGCCAAACATTATCAGCCGTCAATTTACCACTCGACACCTCCATTTCTCCTGCTTTCGGCAGAACCTCTTTGCCCAATTTAAGGAAGTGGAGGGTTACTTTTCGCATGTTTTTCTGTGCTGCAATAGTCAGCGTATTGTTGTTGTACAAGCGTGCATAGCCCCAATTTACAGGCACTACCCTACCCTCACCCTTGCTGAAAGTAAGCAATACCCCACCTTGCTCAACGGTAGTGAGGGGAAAACTCTGGCCTTTCTTAACCTTGGGCATAAGCTTGGTGAGGTCTAACACTTCTGCGCGCATGCCTACAACGCTGCAAACGCAGGCAAACAACAAGATAAAAGTTCTTATGTACAGATGTTTCATGGTTATTAGTAGGTATTAATTTGTTAATGATACAAATATAGTTGTTTTGCAAATATTTGCATATCACAAAGCAGAAAGATGTAATGAATTAAGCAAAGTTTAACACTAAGAATGAATTTATGGGGAATTAAAGGGTGTTTTAGAACAGCAGACAATGAAAAAATGGGAGACAAAAGCCTCCCATTTTATAAGTTCAACCCGCTACAACGGGCACATTAAGTGAAGAACAAAAGCTACCGCCGCTTACATCGTTTGTATAGTTCGGCAAGTTCCGCACGCGGTACGCCCATCTTTGTAAGCCTGTTAAGCTCTTGCATTGCCTTATCAAACTGTTTCATGTCGATGAGCGTTTCCACCTTATATATATAGTACTCGGTATTGGTGTTATCCTTTGATATGGCCTGCTCGTAATCGAACAAAGCCAGTTGCAGCATGCCCCTTTCTCGTTCAATCCCTGCACGTACAGCGTAGGCCAAAGCCTTATCAGCGTGTTGGTTCACCAATCTGTTGGCCAGTTCAAGGGCCTCAGTGTGGCGTTTCATCTTCTGATTTAAAAGGGCAAGGGCCACCAATGTTTCAAAGTTGCCTGGAATATGCACCAAAAGCTTTTCGTAATCAGCCTTAGCCAGGTCGTAACGGCGCATCCGTTCGTATGCAAAGGCTCTGAAATACAATGCCGTTGCGTTGTTGGGAAAACGGGTTAAGACGTTGTCGTACTCGTCTTTGGCGTATTGCCATTGTTCCAATTGCAGGTTCAGAGCCGCTTTTCGCAAGCGTAAGTCAACAGAATCGGGGTACATGTCGGCCTCCTTAGCCAACACGGCAATGCTGTCGCGCAACTCTTTCTTTGTCTGCGCGGCAACATTAAAGCTTATTGTGGCGACCAAGAAGGCCAAAATTACGTTTCGTTTCATTTCTTATATGCTGAGAATGAAGGGGTATTTTGTTTGCCAATCTCGTTATTCCCTTACTTTAAAGAACGCTGCAAGGAGCGTTAGAACGGCATCGGCTCATCGTTCATACGCGAACCAATCAAGCCGCCACCATCGTCGGGCAGAGCGGGTTGCGAAGGGGTATCATCGGGGTTTTCAAACCTCGTGTACTGCCCTTTAAAGGTAAGTAGCACGTCGCCCGTGGCACCCTTACGGTGCTTGGCAATGATAATTTGCGCCATTCCGTGCAAGTCGTTGCCCTTATCGTCTTCAAATATATGGTAGTATTCGGGGCGATGCACAAACAACACCATGTCGGCATCCTGCTCAATAGCACCCGACTCGCGTAAGTCGCTCAGTTGTGGACGCTTTCCTTCAAGGCCTTCACGGTTCTCTACGTTACGACTAAGCTGCGACAGCGCAATGACGGGAATGTTTAACTCCTTGGCTAAGCCTTTAAGTGAACGGCTGATGGTTGACACTTCTTCTTGCCGGCTGCCGAATTTCATGCCGTTGGCATTCATCAGCTGCAAGTAGTCTATCATGATAACGCCCACACCTTTCTCTCTAACCAAACGGCGCGCCTTGGTTCGCAGTTCGAAAACAGAGAGACCAGGCGTGTCGTCCACGTACACTTGTGCCCCTTGTAGGTTACGCAGCCTTTTGTCAAGTCGATCCCATTCGTCGGGCGTTAACTGTCCATTAAGTATCTTACTGCCCACAATCTCGCATACATTGGATATAAGTCGGTTAACAAGCTGCACGTTATTCATTTCGAGCGAGAAAAATCCGATGGGCACTTGTGCATCTACGGCGATGTTCTTAGCCAAACTTAGCGCAAAGGACGTCTTACCCATTGCAGGTCGTCCGGCGATGATAATCAGGTCGGACGGTTGCCAACCCGACGTTATCTCGTCTAGTTTGGTATAACCAGTGGGCACTCCCGTCATGCCACCGCTATTGGCCGAGGCCTTTTGCAGTATGTCGATAGCTTGCTTTATCACGGGGTCTATCTGCGTAAAGTCCTGCCGCATGTTCTTCTGCGACAGTTCGAAGAGCGCACCCTCGGCCTCTTGCATCAGATTTTCAACGTCGATACTCTCGTCGAAAGCCTTTGTTTCGATGTTACTGGCAAAAGAAATAAGCTGACGAGCCAAGAACTTGTGGGCGAGTATGGCCGCATGGTACTCAATATGTGCCGAAGATGCCACTTGCGAGCTGAGTTCCACCACATAAGGCGCGCCGCCAACGTCGTCGATGGTGCCGTCGCGTTTCAGTTGTTCGGTAACGGTCATGATGTCAACAGGCTTTTCGTCCATGTTGAGCGACCTTATGGCGGTGTATATCTTCTGGTGTCGGGGTTCGTAAAAGGTTTCGGGATGCAACATCTCGCTTACCACGGCGAAAGCGTCCTTGTCTATCATCAAGGCACCCAGCACCACCCTTTCCAGGTCGAGAGCTTGGGGCGGCAAGTGTCCGTAGGTGTTGTCAACGGGCACCGATTTTTTCGTTCTTCTATTCGTATTGCTTGTTTCGGGCATGTTCTATTATGTTTATATCGTGTGTTGTCCCCTATCGTTCGGGGCGTTTCTCAATCAACAATTTGGCCGTTCGCAACATGTATATCTCTTCTTCGCAACACCGGCACAACGCGCAGCAGCGTGCAACAAGCAAGCCTAAGCCTATGTTATATTGCGAGAAGAGCATAACCGAATGTGGTGCGACATGTGGCCAGCACCTTGTTCAAAAGCGAACGTAGGTACAAATTTACCAAAAATAATGCGATTAGCGATGCTCGTTGCGAAAAACATGCTGCACTTTGGTGCAACCTTTAATTTAATTTGACCAACATAAAGTCGTTGCGCAAAAATGTGTTACCTTTGCATAGCTAACAATCAAGACAATTTATGATTACATTTCCCTGTGCAAAGATAAACCTAGGACTGAACATTGTGGCCAAACGCAATGATGGTTATCACGACTTAGAGACGGTCTTCTACCCCGTTCCGCTAACCGATGCCCTGGAAGTAAAGCTGATGGACGAGCAGTTTCCGTCTGAAGTGGCGTGCGACTTGAAGGTTACAGGCAACACCCTTGTAGGCGACGAGCAGCAGAACTTGGTTTGCAAGGCCTACAACTTGCTGGCGCGCGACTTCTCTATGCCACGCATACACGCACATCTTCATAAGCGTATTCCCTCGCAAGCAGGCTTAGGGGGCGGTTCGAGCGATGCTGCATTTATGATAAGGCTACTAGACGAGCGTTTCAGGCTGAACATCGGCAATGCAGAAATGGAGCGATACGCCGCCCAACTTGGTGCCGACTGCGCCTTTTTCGTTACGGCCGAGCCATCGTTCGCCACAGGAAAGGGTGAAATTCTCGAACCAGTGGACACGCCCCAGCACAACCTTAAC
>ERZ772772.2393-NODE-2393-length-11133-cov-3.191461_pt1 | contig 11133 bp, 10 predicted proteins | sample MGYA00511484_ERZ772772 | MGnify/ENA primary metagenome ERZ772772 (study PRJEB29015, sample SAMEA2737913) | human oral metagenome | biome: human oral; feature: human-associated habitat; material: dental | place: China | collected 2088 ... | reverse complement strand
TTCATAAAACGCCTTGCCATCGACCGGCGGCGGTAGCTTGAAACCGAGTCTGGCGACTACCCCACCGGCAAAATAATCCTTGGAGAACAGGTCAAACGTATTCTCGCGCGATGCACCGACGACAGCGGTCTGCCCGGCGGGAATATGCGCCTTGATATCATCGAACTCCTTGACCAGCGCATCGACCTTAGCCTTCATCTCGTCGTGCTTGCCGACCGCGTCGCCAATCACCTGCGCCTGGGCGAGGATGTCATCGAGGCTGCCGTAGCGCGAATTGAGCAGCAGCACCGGCGCAATCTTCGACAACTCGTCATAGGCAGCGGCGTGGCGGTCCTTGTCGGCGATAATCAAATCCGGCTTGAGCGAAGCGATAGTCTCCATGTTAGGCTGCGCGCGCGTGCCGACCGACGTCCACGGCTGAATCAAATCGCGGATGGGGGCGATGATGCGGTCGGCCTTGTGTCATCGGCGACCCCCAACCGGCAACACGCCGATATTCGCCAAGGCATCGACGAACGAAAATTCCAGCGCCACCACGCGCGTGGGCGTTTTGTCGAGGGTGAGCGAGCCATGCTCGTCCTTGACGGTGACGGCGGCGTGCGCGGCGAAAGAGAACGCCGCCAGCGCGGCGAGAAAGAGGCGTCTGTACATAGAAAAGCTCCTGAAAGGGGTTAATGAGAGGGTTTGTCATTCCCGCGCGCAGTGTAAAGACAAACCCCGGCAGACGCCAGCACCAAACACACGGCACGCCTGCCCCGCCGTCCGCGCAGGCGCTTCGCGCGCGATGGCATATTTCGCACTCTGAAATCGTTGCTGCTTGTCCATGAAACCGATAAGATTGCAAGCGCAATTCAAACAAGAGGTGCGAGTTATGCGTAAATCACAGATGGCAGCGGCAATCGTGTTGTCGCTGGGCTCGCAGATGATGCAGTAATCCGGCTTCAGTTTCAGCTCATCGTACAGAAGCTTCAGGTTGACCCCGTCGCAGTATTCCTCGCAGACAGTCCCGGTGACGAGGACGGTCTTATCCTCCAGGTAACCCAGCCTCTTCGCCAGGAAGGCCCCATAGAGGCTGCAGAGCAGCGCCGACTTCATGTCCACGCTTCCCCTTCCCCAGAGGTACCCCTCCGCGACGTCGCCGGAGAAAGGAGGATGCGCCCATTTGTCGGCGTCGTTGACGCGGACAGTGTCCATGTGGGAGTCGAACTGGACGAGAGGGCCGCCGCTTCCCATCCTCCCGATTACGTTGCCCGTGGAGTCCATGGAGACCTCGTCAAAACCGAGACAGCGCATCTTATCCACGAGATACGCCGCCAATTCCCCCTCCTCATCCGAGAAACTCGGGATACGGACCGCCTCCCGGATACTCTCCAGAAGCCCCTCCCGAACATCCTCAAACGCCCTAGCCAACTCTCTGTCCATTTCATCTCCTCCAATCGTCAAGATATCGAGATCGATTTAACACAGAATTGCGATCCCCTTGGAACTGCAGATCGATGTCAAATAACAGAGGCCGGTGCCCCATTGTCCCTTACAAACATCCTCAACAGAATGTTTCATGATTTATCTTATCTCGTTCATCTTATTCCAAAGGCCGTCGATGTATACCATACGATTGAGATCGCAGTCCGATATTTTATAATTATATTGACGGTTATCTCTATTGTTTCAGTTGTCTTATAGAAATCTTATAAGAAGGGAGGAGGGGACGCATGATCCCCAAGAGGCTGCGGATCGACAAGGATAAACGGGAGTTGCCGGTCGGCATATCCCCGGGTTTTCCCTTGACGGTCCTCATCAATAGCTTTTCGGAGTTCTCCTACAGCTTCATAGACTGGCATTGGCACGATGAGATCCAATACTGTCTCGTCCTCTCGGGGAGGGTTCTCTTTCTCGTGGACGGCCGGCGCGTCACCATTTCAGAGGGAAGCGGCATCTTCATCAACACACAAAGGCTGCACAGGATCGAGCCTGAATGTGACGGTGCCTCTTATCTATGCATCTACTTTTCAGCTGGCCTCATCAGCGAAAACATAAAGGGTTTTCTTTACTCCCGATATCTGTTGCCCGTCCTGGCGGACCCGACGCTCGCCTTTATTGTCCTCGACAAGGAGGACAACAAGGCCGAAAATATTCTGGACTCGCTGCTGGAAATCCGGCGCCTTCGGGAGAACCCCTCGCCGGGAGTCGAATTGGACATCTGTTCCCATGTGATCTTGATCTGGAAGAATACGCTGCAGTGCCTGCCGGAGAATTCCGGGGAAAAGGCGGCATACGAAAACGGTGAACGCTTGAAAAAAATACTTCGCTTCATACACGCTCACTATGCGGATCGTATCAGCCTTGGAGATATTGCCTCCCTCATCGGTTTCAGCAGAGGCGAATGCTGCCGCTTTTTTCAAAAAACCGTCGGGCAGCCGCTCTTTCGCTATCTCATGGCCTACCGGATCAACAAAAGCATAGGCCTGCTGATGGGGACGGATAAGAGTGTCGCCGAGATTGCCTACGAGACTGGGTTCAATAGCCAGTCGTACTTCACGAAATGCTTCAAAGCCCTGAAGAACATTACGCCTTCACGGCTGCGGTTGGAGTACGGTACACAGATTAATACTCCTGACCCTAAAGATATCGCCCTCCACGGCACAACAGATCCTCCACCTCATGTCCTGTGAGATACTGGAATCTTTCGAGATGTGGAACGTGCCTGATCTATATTGAGAGGAATTTTTTGAGGAATTTTTTATGGACTTTTTGAGGAGGTACGGGTAAAATAAAGAGGTTACGGAGGTGAGATTCGTCTGGTGACGGGCCCGGGCTTCAAACCCGGTGAGGGGCGGTTTGCGCTGTCCCTGGTGGGTTCGATCCCCACACGCCTCCGCCAAAAAAAATAACGATGACAGGAAGACGCCGGCCTCGCGACATGCGGGAAGCCGGCGTCTTTTATCGCTTTTCAGCGGTTCCCTTCTCTCTTTCCTGTCCTCATTCACTCTCCAGAAGGGACTTCAGCTCCCTCAGGACAGCATCCACATCCTGAAGGATGTCCCCCGTTTTCTCCTCGAGCGCCTGAAGGCGATCGAACAGGGGCATCGCCTTCATCAGCACCGGGAGCGGAAGCGATCCGGCGTCGTACTCCAGCAGAAGTCCCCCGGTCCGCTCGTTCAGGGCAACCGAACGCACCCCCCGGATATCCAGAAGGGACCGCCTCAGGGCCCCGGCGGTCTCCGGATCCCTCAGCAGCCGAGACCGCAGCCGAACCCTCCCCGGCACGAAGCTTTCAATCATGATCGGACCCATGGCCGGAGCGGCCGGCACAACCGGCCCTCCCCGTTTCCGAAGGACGCCCCTGTTTCAGCACCGGGGTCAGGGCGTACAGGGCCGCACCCACCGTGGTCAGGTTATGCAGGAGGGCGGAGAGAACCGGAGTGATGCCGCCCAGAATCCCCAGCCCCAGGAGGACCGTGTTTACCCCGACGATCATCGCATAGTTTCCGTATATCTTCCTCATAACCCCTCGCCCCAGACGTCGGGCATCCGTGATTCCGGAGAGGCGGTTGTCGGAGAGCACGACGTCCGCGACCTCCCTGGCGATGTCCGCCCCGCTGCGCATGGCGACCCCCACGTCGGCCGCGGAGAGCGCGGGGGAATCGTTGATCCCGTCCCCCACCATGACGACCCCGGAACTTTCCGTCCGAAAACGCTCGACGAAACGCGTCTTTTCGTCGGGCAGCATACGGGCGTGAAACTCGTCGATGGAGAGACGTCCGGCGACGTTCCGGGCGACGCGTTCCTCGTCCCCCGTCATCAGGACGACCCGCCTCACCCCATCCTTGTGCAGGAGGTCCACCACCTCTCCGGCATCGGGACGCAGGGGGTCCTCGATGCACAGGAGCCCGGCCAGCTCGCCGTCCATCGCCAGGTAGAGGACGGAATACCGCTCCAGCACCCGATCGATCTCCTTCCGTGCCTCCGCACTGCAGACGATCCCCTCGTCCTCGAAGACGAAATGGGCGCTGCCGATCAGGACCTTCCTGCCCCTCCAGAGGGAGACGATGCCGTGGGCCACGGCATACTCGACCTCCGTGTGCTCCTCGCGGTGGTGAAGTCCCTCCAGCTCCGCCTGTCGGACGACGGCACGCGCTATGGAGTGCGGAAAATGCTCCTCGAGGCACGCTGCGACCCTCAGGACGTCCTGGCGGGTCCGCCCCCCGAAGGGGATCACATCGGCAACCCGCGGCGAGGAGACCGTCAGGGTCCCCGTCTTGTCGAAAACGACGGTATCCGCTCCGGCCATCGCCTCCAGGAACTTGCCCCCCTTGATCAGGACCCCGCGTTTGGCCCCCTCCCTCATGGCGGCCAGGATCGCCAGCGGGGTCGCCAGGCGAATGGCGCAGGAATAGTCCACCAGGAGCGCGGAGGAGGCGCGGACGGCGTCGCCCGTCAGAAGGTAGGTGAGGCCGGCCAGAAGGAAACTGTAGGGGACGATCTCGTCGGCCATTCGCTCGGCCCGGTTCTGGACCTCCGCCTTCAGCATCTCGGACTCGTCGATCATCTGGGCTATCTTGTGGATTCGGGTCTCGGAGTCGAAGGCCGTGACCCGAATGACGAGTTCCCCCTCCTCGACGACGGTACCGGCGTAGACGCTGAGCCCGGGGCGGCGATGTACCGGCATGGACTCGCCCGTCATCGCCGACTGGTTCACCATCCCCTCCCCGTCCTCCACCACGCCGTCCACGGGGATGACCGCCCCCATACGGACGACGGCGAGGTCCTCCAGCTTCAGGTCCGAGAACGGGATCTGGACGTCCGCCCCGTCCCGGCGCACCCACAGCTTGTCGATGTCGAGCATCAGACTGTCGGACAGGCTCTCACGGGAACGCTTGTGGGTCCACTCCTCGAGGAGGTCCCCCAGGGCCAGCAGCGTCGTGATGACCGTCGCCGTGCGGAAGTCGCGGCGCAGAAGCGACACCCCGACGGCCGAGGCGTCCAGGACGGAGACGTTGAGCTTCCTGCGGCAGAGGGCGTTCGTCCCCCTGACGAGCAACGGAACGGATCTCAGGACCGTAAGGGAATAGCGCAACACACTCGGAAGAAGGGAGCGGACGAAAACGCCGCCCAGAAGCCCCCAAAGGCCATCCCATAGTCCCCCCTCCGGGGAATCCGCCAGCTCCGCTCCGTCGATGCCGCCGTAGAACTCGGGGCCCATCGTCCGCATGGCCTCAAGGACCGTATCCCGGACCCGCGGATTATGCAGGATCAGCAGGCTCCCGGTTCTGAAAGAGGCCTTCACGCGCTCCACGCCGTCCAGCTGCTCCAGAAGGGAGGCGACGACCAGAGACTCCGGCAGGGTAAAAGCGCCTTCGCCGCAGCGAAGGCGCAGGCGCCCGGGCAATTCGTGTGCAATCTCAAATTTCATCGGATTTCTTCTATCCGCCTTTGCTCAATCTCGACATCTCGACACAAAGAAAAGGGCGATCAGCAGTCCGTCGCCCTTTTTCTCCCTCGAACGGTTTCCGACCGTCCCGCTACTCCGCAAAGGTCTCCCCGGCATCGCCGTGCTCGTTGGCGTAACGGGCCTCGGCCACGATATCCTCGACGGACTCCTTCATACGGTCCGCCATGCAGGCCAGGTGTTCCTTGAGTTCGAGCCCCTTGCTGGCAAGAGCGATTGCCAGTTTTCTGCCTCTCCTGCTCTTCACGGCGCACGTCGCGCCCACCCCCAAAGCCACTCCCGCCCCGAAGATCAGAAAGCTCGTGAACTTCATTGCCGTCATCCTCTCACAAGTAAAAATAAAAGTTATGCAAAAAACTCTTGCTGAATTTATTAACGCACTATTTTTCGTCGCTGTCAAGCGCGGCAGGCCACAAGCGGGAGAAAGAGATGAGGCGGATGGGTCAGTTCCTTTCGTTTTGCCCCTTCAGACGGACCTCCGGCTCCGCGGGGATCCCGAACAGGGGGACAAAGCGGTCCAGCCCCGTGTAGGTCAGGACCAGCATGGAGATCACGGCGATCCAGGCCAGGTAGTTGTGCAGGATGATGCCGCCGATCGTGACCGTGCTCTTGGCCATGGGGTACACCGCATAGGTGATCCCGATGAAAAAGGCCATGTAGGCATGCCATGGGATGAGCTGGGAGCCGAAGACGGCCATTGCGTCCGCAAAGGTCGCGTTGCGCAGGGCCAGTTTGTACATGTCCTTTTCGTTGCCCTCGATGCTGTGTTCCGTCATGTTCTTGATGATGGGGCTGATCGTGACGATCTGGGCCATCTCGTCCGCCAGGGCGGCGTTGCCCAGAAGGCAGAGGGCCGCGTTGGCGCACATGAGCTGCCGGACGCTCCTCACGACCCTCAGGATGGCGTCTGCGATGGGGTCGAAGGCGTTCATCTTGCGCATGACCCCGCCGAACGCACCGACCCAGAGCATCATGACGACGGTCCAGTTGCCCGCCGCGGAGAAGCCCGACTGGACCAGATCCAGAAAAGCCCGGATATCCGTGACCGTCCCGGAAAACCAGCCGAAGATCAGGGAGGAAAAAATTCCCGTTCCCAGACAGATCAGGGTGTTCGTACCGATCCCGGCAAGCACCAGCACCAGCACCAAGGGGATCGCCATGTATTGGGGAACGCCGCTCCGGACCTGCTGGAGCAGCGTGACGGCCGCGGGGCGCTGCTGCTCCAGGTTGCTCCACACGGTATCCGGGATCTGGTTTATGGCCTGGACCGCCTGGCCGGAGGTGTCCTTGAGCCCAAGCGATACGGCGACGAAATAAAACACAACCGCGCCCGAAATCAGGCAAAGGGCGGACCATACGCCCTGATGCCGGACCCTGTCGATGATCGAGACGTTCTGTATCCCGGAGCTGACCACCGTGGTGTCCGAGATCAGGCCGATATTGTCCCCGAAGCAGGAGCCTCCTGCGATCGCGGCCACGGTCAGCACCGTGCTGCCGTCGACGATGTGGTTCAGCCACAGAAAGATCGGGGCGCAGGCGGCGAAGGTCCCCCAGGAGGTTCCCGTCGCAACGGAGAGGACCGACGTCACAATCAGGGCCGCCACCGCGACGTACTTGGCCGTCAGGCCCATGGAGAGCGCCATGTTGATGACCGAGGCCGCGACCCCCGTGGCCATGAAGCACTCCGCCACGGCGTAGGCCGCTTGGAGGATCAGGAAGACGATGAGATAATACTTCATGTTCTCCAGCCCCGCATCCAGCAGCTCCGAAAAGGAGAAACGATCCAAAAGCATGGCGACGATCGTGGCGACGATGAAGGCGATGGGCGCGGCGAGCAGGATGTCCATCCCGGACATCATGAGCCCTGCAAGGACGATCATGGGGCTCAGTTTGATTAAAGTAATCACGGAATTCACCCCTCAACAAAAATTTTTTGGTTCACATTCCCTCCGTAGCGTTTTTCCCCTTCCGTCAGACCCCGGGCCTCAACCCCTCGCGTGCCATCAGCCAGGCCATGGCCGCAAAGGTCTTGGAATCCCGAAACGTCCCCTCGGCCAGCCGGCCCGGGATATCCTTCAGGGGAAGCTCCACCACCGAGACGTTCTCGTCGTCGTCCTGCGGCAGGCGCGACGGCGTCAGTTCCTCCGCCAGATAAAGAATCAGCAGCTCCGTGCAAAACCCCGGCGAGGCATAGAAGCGCCCGATCTCCGTCAATTTGCCGGGTTTGAAGCCCAGCTCCTCCTGCATCTCGCGCACCGCCGCATCGCGGGGTTCCTCCCCTTTCTCCACGAGGCCGGCGCAGACCTCGAGCGTCTCCTCGTCGACGGCATAACGGTACTGCCGCACCAGGAGCACGCCGTCCTTCTCCGTAAGGGCCAGGATACCCACGGCCGCTCCATGCTCCACCACCTCGCGCCTCGCCGTGCGGCCGAACTCGAGGATCACGTCGTCCACCCTCAGGTTCAGGATGTGCCCCTCGTAGATCCGCCGGCTGGATAAACGGCGCTCGGCCGCCGCCACCTCCTGTGCCTCCATCACGACATCGACACCTTTCTTCCCTGCCCAAATAACGATACACACAATAGTCCCCAACGACGGAAGAACGCCCGAAACGCCCTCCCTTCCCCGTCGTTCATTTTATCAAAGGTTATTGAACCTGTGTAAAAAAGGGCAGCGCGTAGAAGGCCAACGCGGCCAGGACGGCCAGGGCGGTCGCGGCGCACCACCACCTGTACTCCCTGTCCATGGCCAGTTTCTCCGCCTCTTGGGGCTCCTCCACGGCCAGGATTCCGACGGCATCCGTCCCGTCCCCCGAATCTCCGTACTTTTTTCTGCAGAACCAGAAGACGACAAGGCCAAGGACGCACCATACGATCCCCGTCCAAAACGCGTCCCGGTCCAGCTGAGACATCATCACGACGTAAAGCACGGCACTCGCGGGGGCCCCGAACGCTATGGCGGGGGCCCTGTAGGGCCGCTTCAGATCGGGACGCCTGAAGCGCAGCCCCAGGGAGGCCGCAATGCCGATCACGTAGTAAAAGAGGTCGGCGAAGAGGCTCAGCGAGGCGATGTAGACGATGGAACCCGTTGCGATAAGGGCTATGGAAAGCCCTCCCAGAAAGAGAATCGCCACCCAGGGGGTCCTGTATCGGGGATGGACCGCCGCGAAGATGCGGGGCATGGCTCCGTCGCGGGCCATGGTGAAAAGGTAGCGGGGCGGCACGGCAATACTGGCGTTCAGGGTCGAGAAGTCCCCGCCGAAGGCGATCCCGAGCGCCAGAGTCAAAAGGGGGATCCCCATGAGCCCCGCCGTGGCCATGGCCTCGGCATAGGGCGCATCCGCCTTCGACAGGGCGGACAGGCTTTCCGTCGGGACGATCCCGACGATGAAGCCCTGAAACAGGGCGTTCACGGCGAACACGATGAAGGGCGCCAGAAAGAGCGCCCGAGGGATGTTGATCTGCGGATGGCGTATCTCCTCCCCCATGGCGCAGCAGGTCTCGAACCCGGCGAAACACCACCAGATCATGGCCGTCGCCCCGATCAGGGACGCGGGACGGAAATCCACGTAATCGGGGAGGACCGCGAAATAGGGCAGGCGGATATGGGGCATCATCATCAGGAACCAGACGAGGGCCACGCCCCAGAAAAAGAACATGAAGCCGTTCTGCAGCCGCCCGGTTATCTCGACGCCGCAGACGTTGGTCGCAATGAAGAGCGCCACCACCAGGCAGGCGACTGCCACATCGCTCAGGGGCAGTTCCCATCCCAGGACACGGCATGCCGTCTTCAGGTAAAAACTGAAGGCCAGGGCCTCGCCGCTGGTCACCGCCACCAGTGAGATGATGAAGTTCCACGCGGCCAGCATCCCCATGGGCCGGTTCAGCCCAAGGGAGGCGTACTTGTAGGTGCCTCCCGCGTAGGGCAGCGCCGCCCCCATCTCGGCGTAGAGCAGCGCCGGATAGATGCTGACGAGCATGGCGATGAAGGTCGGCAGGATGACCGCCGCTCCCATGAGTCCCACGACATTCGCCCCGACGGTAAAAAGCCCCACCCCGATAACCGTCCCGACCGTGATCGTCACGGACTCCCGAAGCCCAAGCGATCGTCTGAGCGCCGTGTCCGCTCTCTCCGTCCCGCTGCTCATCGCAAAACGCCTCCCTTGTCCGTTCCACAAGCCCTGTAACGCTCCAGCCGTCCCTCCGCGGCGTTGGCGTGCGCCATCAGCCCCTCGCCCCTCGCGAGCCGCGAGACAAGGGGCGCCAGACCCGTCATCCCCTCCCGGGTCAGCCTCTGGTGCGTGCAGACCTTCAGGAACGTCCCCACCCAGACCCCTCCCGTGTAGCGTGCGGCCCGCAGCGTGGGCAGGGTGTGGTTGGTCCCGGAGGCGTAGTCCCCGAAGACCTCCGCCGTATAGGGCCCCAGGAACAGGGAGCCGTAATTGTAAAGGGAGTCCATCAGGTTATCGGAGTTCTCCGTGTGGACCTCCAGATGCTCCGGGGCCCGGTCGTTCGCGAGGGCGACGGCCTCGTCCATCGAGCCCGCAAGGAGGACCTCCCCGTAATCCTCCCAGGACCGCCGGGCGATCTCCGCCGTCTCGAGCGTCTTGAGACGGCGTTCCACCTCCGCCACGACGCGCTCGGCCAAAGCCCGGTCCGTCGTCACGACGGTCCCCCTCGCCGTGGGGTCGTGTTCGCACTGGGCCAGCAGGTCCAGCGCTATCAGTCCCGCGTCGGCCGCAGCGTCGGCCAGGATCAGGACCTCGCTGGGGCCCGCAAAAAAATCGATCCCCACCTGGCCGTAGCACTGGCGCTTCGCCTCGGCAACATAACGGTTGCCCGGCCCCACGATCAGGTCCACGGGGGCGATCCGTTCCGTTCCGTAAGCGAACGCCGCGATGGCCTGGGCCCCCCCGACCGCATAGATTTCGTCCACCCCCGCGACGGACAGGGCGGCCAGGGTCTTGGGGTGGATGGAACCGGTCCCCTTCATGACGGGGGAGCAGGCCGCGACCCGCTTCACGCCGGCGGTCCTCGCCGGGATGGCCAGCATCAGCGCCGTGGAATAAAGCGGATAGCTCCCACCCGGCACGTAACAGCAGCACGATTGGACGGGGATCGCGCGGTGTCCCAGGAACACCCCCGGGACGGGCGAGAACTCCGAGACCTCCTTCAGGGCGCCCCTTTGGGCCTCCGCAAACTTTCGAATATTCCCGGCAGCCTTTCGGATATCCTCGAGCTCCTCCCCGGAGACCTCCCGACAGGCGGCCTCGACCTCCTCCGGCAGGACGCGCATCCGCTCCCGCGGGCTGCCGTCGAACTTCCTCCCATAACGTATCAGGGCCTCGTCCCCATGGCGTCGGACGTCCTCCACAATCTCTCCCACCGCTTCGCGCAGCTGTCCGTCCGCCGAAGCGGGGCTCCCCTTCCCTGCCTTGATGACCTCCACGCCCAACGCCTCCTTTTGAGCAGGTATTTTATCATGCTAATTCAACAAATCAAATTGCGGAAAGAAATATTTGCGGAGAAACATTACGGCGCGTTCTCTTTTTCCGTTCCTGAAGCGACGTTCGTGTCCCATCCCCTGCCGGATTTCGTCCTTTTTCGGATGCCCTCGTCGGTAAAAAACTGCATGAAGGAGTCGGGCTCAAGTCCTACAATGTACGCATCATCGATGAAAACGGC
>ERZ772772.2389-NODE-2389-length-11141-cov-20.669673_pt1 | contig 11141 bp, 9 predicted proteins | sample MGYA00511484_ERZ772772 | MGnify/ENA primary metagenome ERZ772772 (study PRJEB29015, sample SAMEA2737913) | human oral metagenome | biome: human oral; feature: human-associated habitat; material: dental | place: China | collected 2088 ... | reverse complement strand
CGCGCTCGCGCTCGGCGATCTGCTGGCGCGAGGTGACCTCGGCGTCCTTGGCCTCGCGCTCGGCGTGGGCGCGGGCGATGCGGGCGTCCTTCTCCACGCGCTGCTGCTCGGGCACGCCCAGGGACTCGATGTAGCCGCCGGCGTCGGTGATCTCGGAGACCTGGAGCATGTCGATCTCCAGGCCCATGTTGGCCATGATGCTCTTGGCGTCGTCGAAGACGTTGCGCTGAAGGGCGTCGCGGTCGGAGATGAGATCGGTGACCGTCATGTGCCCGATGATCGAGCGCAGGGAGCCGATGAGAGCCTCACGGGCGGAGTCGGCGATGGCCTGGTCGGTGTTGGGCTTGCCCAGGAAGCGCTTGGCCGCGGCGCGCACCTGCTCGTCGGAGTCGCCCACCTTGACGGCGGCGACGGCGGCGACGTTGACGTTGATCTTGTTCTCGTCCTCGGCGGTGACCTTGAATCCAATCGTGGTCTGGGTGAAGGGCAGGTACTGGATGGTCTGGATGACCGGCAGGACGAAGTCGCGTCCACCTGGGTGGATGATCTTGACCGTGCCCCGGTTCGAGCCGGAGATCAGACCGGTGAGGTTGGAGGGGACGACGACGATCCGGCTGAACAGGTAGGCGACTACCAGCAGCGCGATGATGACGATGATGACGATGGCGCCGATGAGCATTGCGTCCATGCGGTGTTCCTTTCTTTATCGGGAGCTGGGGAAAGATGAAGGGATGGGGCGGCGGAGGCCGGCGTCGTCACCTGTCGGCGCTCAGCTGTCGACCTGCCCCCACGGAGTGATGGTGAGGGTGGAGTCGACGGCGTCGAGCACCCAGGCGCTCTGGCCCGAGCGCAACGGCTCCTCCGAGCGGGCCGGCAGTGTGAGCTGGTTGCCGCGGGTGATGGCACGGACCTCGCCGCTGCCGTCCTTCCACCACAGGACGGTGACCTTCTCGCCGACGAGCTCAGCGGCGGTGGGTGGAGCCGCATCCAGCGGCATGGTCCGTCTCAGACGGTTCCACAGCCAGCGCGTCACCGCGCCCGAGGCGATCCCCAGCGCTGCCGGGACTCCCCACACCATCGCCACCGGAACGTGCGTGGCGGTGGAACCGGACATCGCCGTCATCGCCATGCCGATCGCACCGAACACGGCTACCGGCAGAGCCAGAACCGGCACCAACCCGTCGGGGAGGAACGCGTCCAGCAGCCCGTCGAGCACGACACCGGCCAGGAGCGTGACGCAGCCGATGATCGCGCACCAGGCGAAGACGCTCACGTGCCGGCTCCCTTCTGCGGAAGCCGGGTGGCTCCCCGCACCCGGATTCTGTCACGGTGGATGGGGCCGGGGGTCCGGATGGGATGGGGAGAACGACCCGGTGGCTGGATAGGTCGGTTCAGGCGCCGCGAGCCTGAGGGATCTCAGTGGAGTCCTGCAAGGACGGGGGAGTGAAGGACCAGGCCTCGGACGCAGGTGCGCTCACCGACGTCGTTGCAGACGTTGCCGAAGGACCCGTTGTGACGGTGACGGTCTGCTGGGTGTCCGGGTCGGTTGCGTGGGTGGATCCGGCTCGAGCGGCCGTACGTGCCGGGACGGCTGATGCCCGGTGAGATCCGATGGCGCTAGTGGGGACGGCGCCGGCGGCGGCCACGGCGGAGTCCTGATCGGCCGGCTGGGGGACGTTGAGGCCAGGAAGACCCGATGAGGTGGGGAGGGGGCCACCGGCGTGGCCCGGTGCTTGTGCGGATGGTTCCGTCGCGCCCCGAGGCGGGACGATGCCGTAGCCACCGGTACCTGCTGAGGCGGTGAGCGGTGCGGACGCGGCGGGGGTGGAGGGCTGAGAACCTGCCTGAGGCCCTGTCGGTACCGTGACCGTCTGGGCGGCGACTGCCGTGGCCTTCACCGGAGAGGCGGCTGGGGGCCTGGACGCTGAGCTCGCGCGAGTGCGGGTGGATCGTGGCTGCGTCGGTGCGGGCTGCGCCGGGGCGGCTGCGGAGGGCGCGTCTGTTGCGATCGGTGCGCTCGGCTCAGCCGCACGGCTCCTGGTCAGCGCCTCGGGGAAGGCCGGAGCGAAGACGGGCTCTGTCTCCTCGGTGTTGGCCGACGTTGTCGAGGTCCCGACTGGAGCGGCCGGTGCCGTTGAGGCTGTTGCTGCGACTGCTCCCTCGGACGGTATCGAGGCCGTCGTCGAGGGTAGCGCGGCTGTGGCGGTCCTCGACGAGGCGAGCTCGGTCCCGGGGACGGCGGCCACCTCAGTGGACGGAGCGGTCTGGGGGCCTTGACTGCGGCGACGTCGGGAAATGCGACTGGGTGTCGGGTCCTCGAAGACGGGACGCTGGGGCCCTGGTACCCGGCGGCTCGTTGGGCTCGCAGGATGTGGCTGCGCCGGTTCGGTGCGAGGGGCGGCCGTGGCCCACTGGCCCGCAACGGCCTGTTCCCAGGTTCCCGCGGACGTGGCAACCGGTGATCCGGTCGGTGCTGCGCCGGTGGCTGTGGTGGCGTGCAAGCCTTGACGTCCTGGGCTGAGCGGAGCCCACACGACGTCGGAGGAGTCGGGCAGCCCGGTACCGGCCGTCGTTGTTCCTCCGGCCGTCTCTGTCGTTGTCCGTGGCGTTGCCTCTGCTGCTGGAGCACTCTGTCCAACCGTCTCGGCGACCCTCGCCGAGGCCTCTGGCGCCACCTGGCTCGGAGCACGCCGTGAGCGCCGTCGGGGCTGGGGGGCGGAGGCGTCGACAGGAGACGCGGAGGGTGCGGACCGTGCAGGGGCGGTCGGCTCGGCGGCTTCAGCGGAGCCGAAGGGTCCCAAGCGGTCGGCGGGCTTGATGAGGTGGTCGAGGTCGTAATGGGTGGGGTCCTGTCCGGCGTTGCGCAGCACGTCCTCCAGGGGGCTGAGCAGTGCCAGCCGGAAGGCCGGGTCGACGCAGCGGGCGTTGACCGCTCCCCAGATCTGGTCGGCAGTCAGGGACTCCTCGGAGGATCCCAGGTCGTTGCGGATCGCGGTGACCAGGTCGGACTCCAGGCGTGCGTAGGCCATGGCGTAGGCGCTGGGCCAGGGGGTCTCGGGCTGCTGAGTACGCAGCAGGGCGAAGTTGCGCAGCGCCCGCAGTACCTCGTCCGAGCCGCCCACGAGCGCCCCCACCCGCAGCCGGTCCAGCGCCTCGTTCTTCATGGTTCCCGTGCCTTCGGGACCCAGGAGGTGCTTGGAGTCCTCGACGACCTCCCTCAGAAAGACGCGGTAGGCGGCGACACTGTCCGGCGTCGTGCGTTCCTTGGTCATGGAGCGCAGTCGCTCGGCGGCGTGACGCGCCGCCAGGCGGGCCGAGCTCGCCTCCGACTGGACCTCGTTGATCCGCGAGATGCTGGCCCGAGAGATCCGTGAGGCCTCCTTGAGAGCCAGGTCCGCGTGCGCCGTCGAGCGCCGCGCGGCGAAGACGGCAGCGACTGCGACCAGGATGGCCACACCGGCTGCGATGGTGGCCACGATGGCGACAACGGACAGGTCCATGTCTCTATCCTGCCTGGAACCGCCGTGAGGATGCCCCAGAAAAAGGACCTCCCCAGATAGTCCCCAGAATTTCTATGGGTGGCGTCCAGGTGGGGTGGTGGTCGCGCTCACGATCGGGCGTCGTCGTGCCTGTCGACGCGACCCCTGGGTGCGCATCCGTTCCGTCCGGATCGCTGTGACCTGCACCAATGTGCACAGGCCTTTTTCCCTGGGACCTCTGGCGGTACGCGCAGATCCGCGGCGCGGTAGCGTCAGGTCCATGAAGAAACTCATCAACTCCGTTGACAGCGTGGTCACGGACGCCCTGCGGGGCATGGCCGCCGCCCACCCCCACGAGCTCGACGTCGACCTCGACCAGCACATCGTCTACCGTCACCAGCGCAAGGAGAAGGGCAAGGTCGCCATCATCTCCGGCGGCGGCAGCGGGCACGAGCCCCTCCACGGTGGATTCGTGGGCACCGGCATGCTCGACGCAGCCTGTGCTGGCGAGATCTTCACCTCCCCGGTCCCCGACCAGATGGTCACCGCCACCACCGCCGTCGACCGCGGCGCCGGCGTCCTGCACATCGTCAAGAACTACACCGGCGACGTCATGAACTTCGAGATGGCGGCCGAGATCGTCGACGCCGACTCCGGCATCCAGGTCGCCAGCGTCGTCACCAATGACGACGTCGCCGTCGAGGACTCCCTCTACACCGCCGGACGGCGCGGCGTGGGCGTGACCGTCATGGTGGAGAAGATCGCGGGCGCCGCCGCGGAGGAGGGGCGCCCGCTGGACGAGGTCGCCGGAATCGCCGCGCGCGTCAACGCCGCCGGCCGCTCCATGGGCATGGCACTGACCTCCTGCACCGTCCCGGCCAACGGCAAGCCCTCCTTCGACCTTCCGGCCGACGAGATGGAGATCGGCATCGGCATCCACGGAGAGCCCGGCCGTCACCGTGAGAAGATCGCCTCCGCGGCCGAGGTCGCCGAGCGCCTCGTCACCCCGATCCTGACCGAGCTGACCGAGCTGGAGCCCGCCGGTGCCGATGAGGGTGTCATCGCCATGGTGAACGGCATGGGCGCCACCCCGCTGCTCGAGCTCTACCTCATGTACGGCGAGATCGCCCGCCTCCTTCAGGGTGCCGGGATCACGGTGGCGCGTAACCTCGTGGGTAACTACATCACCAGTCTCGACATGGCCGGCTGCTCCCTGACCCTGGTACGCGCCGACGCCGAGCTGCTACGTCTGTGGGACGCCCCCGTGCACACTCCCGGCCTGCGCTGGGGCATGTGAGGGTCTGGCACAATCGCGTCGCCCGCGGTTCTCGCGGGCGATCCGCAGAGAGCTGAAGGAGGAGCGAAATGACAGCGGACGAGGGATCCGCCCGCCAGACGCTGAGTGTGGCCGACCTGGAGGCCTGGGTGCGTCGCAGCGCCGAGCTCATCGGCGAGCACGCTGAGGAGCTCACCGAGCTGGACGCCGCCATCGGTGACGCCGACCATGGCACCAATATGAAGCGCGGCCTGGCCGCTGCGGTCGACGCGGTGGGGGCCGGCGGCTTCACCGCCGCCGACGCACTGCTCAAGAAGGTCGGCACGACCCTGGTCTCCACCGTCGGGGGAGCCGCGGGGCCTCTGTACGGAACCTTCTTCCTGCGCACCGGCGGCGCCCTGTCGGGGCAGGACGGCATCGACGCGCGAGCGCTCGCGGCCGGGCTGGAGGCCGGGATCGGTGGCATCGCCGCGCGTGGGCGCGCCACCACGGGGGAGAAGACCATGCTCGACGCCTGGAGCCCGGCCCTGGAGGCGCTGCGCACCCATCCCGATGATCTTGCCGCAGGTGTTGCGGCCGCTGCGCGGGCCGCTGCCGAGGGGCGCGACGCTACCAAGCCCATGGTCGCCACCAAGGGGCGGGCCTCCTACCTGGGGGAGCGCTCGGCCGGCCACATCGACCCCGGTGCCGCCTCCACTGCCCTTCTTCTCGCGGCCCTCGACGACGTCGTGGCCGCAAGGACGGTGTGAGCCCCGTGAGTCCCGCAGTCTCCTCCGATTCTGTGCCGCTCCCTCAGCCGGAGCGGTCGAGCGTCGCCTCGGTGAGTGTCGGCATCGTCCTGGTCTCCCACTCCCGTGCCCTGGCCGAGGCCGCCCTCGACCTGGCGCGCCGGCTCATCGTGGCCGTCGACGTCCCCGTTGAGCTCGCCGCCGGGCTGGCCGACGGTGAGCTGGGTACCGATGCCGGCCTGATCGTCTCCGTCGTCGAGCCGCTCGCCGACCGTTGCGACGGCGTCCTGATGCTGGCGGACCTGGGCAGCGGCATCATGAGTGCCGAGATGGCTCTCGAGATGCTGGATCCGGCCGTGGCCGAGCGGGTCCGGCTCTCCGCAGCGCCCTTCATCGAGGGGCTGCTCGGTGCCTACGGCGCCGCCGGGATCGGTAAGGACCTCGCGGCCGTAGCTGCTGAGGCCGACGGCGCCGCCGAGGCCAAGCGCTCCCAGGTCTCCGCCTTCTGAGGGCCTTCCGGGGGCCTTGTGGGGCTCGCGCCGCTCAGGCGCGGTTGGCGAAGCGCTCCAGGAGGGCGGCGTCCCCGCCAACGACCAGCACGTCCTCGGCGGAGACCAGCGTGTCCGGGGTGGCGTACTCAAAGGGCTCCCCCGGGCTCATGAGACCGAAGACGGTCACCCCGTAGCGCGAGCGCACCTTGGACTGGCCGATGGTGAATCCGTGCAGCTCCGTGGGCGGGCGCATCTTGACGATGGTGAAGCCTCCCTTCTCCATCTCGATGTAGTCGAGCATGCGTCCCGAGACCAGGTGGGCGGCGCGCTGACCGGCGTCGAACTCGGGGTAGACCACGTGGTGGGCGCCGATGCGCCGCAGGATGCGTCCGTGGGCACGGGAGATGGCCTTGGCCCAGATCTGGGGCGTCTCCAGGTCCACGAGGTTGCCGGTGATGAGGACGGACGCCTCCAGGGAGGTCGCCACCCCCACGACCGCTGTGCCGAACTCGGTGGCGCCCAGCTGCTCCAGGGCCTCCACGTCCGTGGCGTCGGCCTCCACCAGCGGGATGCGGCCGGTCCACTGGCGCACGATCGCAGGATTGGCCTCTACGGCCAGCACCTCGCGCCCGAGCCGGTCCAGGGTGGCGGCAACAGCGGAGCCGAAGCGTCCCAGCCCGATGACAAGCGTGGAATCGGTGCGCGAGGGTGGGGCGGGCATGAGGTCTCCTGAGGTCGGCCGTTGGACGGTGACTCCTACGCTACCGCGTGCGACGACGGCGGACGTTCACGGCGATCCCGCAGGCCACCAGGGCCGCCCCGGCCCCGGCCAGGATCCAGGCCATCATCGTGAAGCCGCCGGCGTATGCCTCGAGCTGGGCCCGATCGACGAGCTGGGCCTTGAGGGCCTCGATGATCTGCTTGCCCGCGGGTGACTGCGGCAGGGTCTGGGCCCGCATCATCGCCTCCATGGCGGCCGCCCTGACCTCCTCGGAGTGCTCGGTCACGTAGTCCTCGGCGTGCTGGGTGGCGTAGGAGGTCATGAGCGCGACCCCGAAGGACCCACCGATCTGCTGGGCGGCGCTCAGGATCGCCGAGGCCAGTCCGGTCCGCTTCGCATCCACCCCGCGCGTGCCGGAGTTGAAGGTGACCGGCATCGTCAGCCCCAGACCGATCCCGAAGACGATGAGGCCGGGCAGTGCCACCTGCGAGTAGGAGGACTGCGTCGTCATACGCGAGAAGATGAGGAAGGAACCGGTCAGCACCGCCAGCCCCAGCGGCAGGGTGCCGCGCGCCCCGAGCCTGGGCACGATGACGCGCCCGGCCGGGATCGCGGTGGCGATCAGGGAGAGGACCATCGGGAGGAAGACGACTCCGCTCTTGAAGGGCGAGTAGCCGAAGTGGTTCTGCATGTAGTAGGTCAGGTAGATGATCGCCCCCATCTGGGCGGCGCCGGCGATGAACTGCGTGGCGTAGGAGGCCGCCCGCACCGGTAGTGCCATCATCGACAGGGGCAGCACCGGACGATTCGCGAAGCGCTCGCGGACCACGAACAGCACCGCGGCGATGCCGCCGAGTGCCAGCCAGCTGACGGTCGACGTCGAGGTCCAGGAGGTCTGCTGCGCCCGGTCGAGCCCGTAGACGGCGCTGAAGCAGGCCCCGCATCCCAGGACCAGGCCGGTCAGGTCGTCAGTGATACGTGAGCTACGGTCGCGCTGGTCGGCCGGCGGCAGGCTGCGCTGCCCGATGAGAAGAGCGGCAGTGGCCAGGAGGATATTGATGTAGAGCGCCCAGCGCCAGCTGATCCAGTCGGTCAGGGCTCCGCCGACCAGCAGCCCGACGGCCGCTCCCAGACCGCCAGTGGCGCCGAAGATCGCGAAGACACGTTCGCGCTCGGTGCGCTCGGTGAAGGTCACATTGAGCAGCGACTGGGAGGTGGGGGCCAGCAGGGCGCCGAAGCAGCCCTGGGCCACGCGGGCCACCAGCAGGATGGGGAAGGAGGTCGCCATCCCGGCTGCGAGGCTGGCGACCCCGAAGCCGATCAGTCCCACCTGGTAGGAGCGGCGGATGCCCACCACGGCGCAGAGCCTTCCCCCGAAGAGCACCAGACCACCGAAGGCCAGGCTGTAGCCGGTGACCGTCCACGGGCTCTGGGACACGGTCATTCCCAGGTCGTCCTGCATCCGAGGCAGGGCGATGGCGATGATCGTCAGGTCCAGGACGATCATCAGCTGGGTGAGGACGGCGCTGACCATGACCGCGCGGCGGCCGGGCCGCCGCGCGGTCATGACGGTCGTCTCCTCCTGTGTCTCCTGTGCCGACTCGGTCCGCTCCTTGAGAGCGGATGCCACTGAGGATGTCATCGCAAGCCTCCACATCAAAACAATCGTTTTCGTTTGCGCTTGGGAGTCTAGGAGGTGCGTGACGGCCAGTCAACAACGATCGTTTCGATTTGAGCTGTTCTGAGTCGCTTATCCTGAGTTCATGCCGCGAGTGACCGCCGCTCACCGAGAGCGCCAAAGAGCCCGAATCATGCAGGCCGCCGAGGAGTGCTTCGCCCACAGCGGCTTCCAGGCCACCTCTATGGACGAGGTCATTGCCGCAGCCGGGATGTCGTCGTCGACCGTGTACCGCTACTTCCCCGAGGGCAAGCGCTCTCTCATGCGCGAGGTCCTGGCTCGGCGGATGGGGCCGCTCGTCGAGCGGATCAAGCAGCTCGCCGAGTCCGAGGTGCTGCCCGACTTCGAGCAGGGATTCATCGAGGCGCTCGTCCTGCTCAACTTCGAGCGCGACGACCTCGAGCAGCACGCCGGCGAGGCCGCCTCCACCTCGCGGCGGGCATCCGCTCAGCGAGGTGAGGTCCGCAAGGATGCTGACGACGTCGGACTGAGCGCCTGGGCGCCACTGGCCTATCACGCCTGGGGTGAGCTGACTCGTGATCCCGAGATGCGCGTCATGGTCCAGGAGAACTACCACGACATCCGCAGCGGCCTCATCCGCCTGTGCCGCAACGGGCAGAGGGTTGGAACGATCTCCGCTCGCTTGAATCCCGAGCAGCTGGCCTCTCTGATCCAGAGTGTGTCCTTCGGGTTGATCGTCGAGCAGCTCATCACCGGCCGCGCGGATGTGGAGAGTGCGGCCGCTACCCTCGGACACCTGCTCGCCCCGGATGGGTCGGAACCCGAGGGGAGCTGATCGTTCCCGCTGGTGTCTGCGGGCTGCTGGGTGAGCGAGTATGGAATCGGCCGGCAGGCGCTAGCCGATCATCGGGCTGGCCTCGGGCATCCGGATGACGCGGCGCCGCTCGCGCAGTGCCAGGGCGCTGGCCGCCGTCATCGTGCCCACACGGCCGACGAACATGAGCGCCACGATGACGTACTTGGCGCTCGCGGGGAGAGTCGGGGTGATGCCCGTGGACAGGCCCACGGTCGCGAACGCGCTGATGACCTCGAAGAGGATCCGGTCCAGGGACAGGTTGGTCATCTGCAGGAGCAGGAGCGTGGCGAACCCGATGACGCTGGCGCCGATGAAGGCCACCGCCACGCTCAGGCGCACGGTTGAGGGCGTGATGCGCCGGCCGAAGGCCTCGATGTCCTGGTCACCGCGAGCCTCGGCGAGGATCGCCAGAAGCAGGACGGCGAAGGTGGAGACCTTGATGCCACCGGCCGTCGAGGCCGAGCCGCCACCGACGAACATGAGGGCGTCCTGGAGGAACCAGGTGGCCTCGTGCATGTGCTCGGGCGGGATCGTGGACAGCCCCGAGGACCGGGCGTTGACGCCGTTGATCAGGGCGGTCATGATCTTGCCACCCGTGGGCAGTGCTCCGTAGGTGAGCGGGTTGTTCCACTCGAAGGTGGCGATGGCGAGGGTTGAGGCGCCGGTGAGGGCCAGGTAGGTCGTCAGGGTCAGCTTTGTGTGCAGGCTCCATGTTCGGGGCTTGCGTCGTCGGCCCATGATGTCCAGGATCACGGGGAAGCCGACGGCGCCCATGAAGGTCCCCAGGATGATCGGCAGGCCGATCCACCAGTCGGTGGCGTAGGCGCCCAGGCCCTCGGGCATGATGACGAAGCCGGCATTGTTGAAGATCGACAGTGCCATGAAGGCCGCGTACCACAGGGAGCGCCCCACATCGAGGCCATGGCCCAGGAAGCGGGGCAGTAGCATGAGTGTGAGGAGGAGCTCGCAGCCGGTGGCCGTGTAGATGACGGCGCGAAGGAGGCGGCCCACCTCGCCCAGGCGCGACTGGTTCTCCGAGGCGGCCAGCATTCGCTGAGTCAGTCCCACGTGGCGTGATACCGCCAGGGACAGCAGTGATGCCAGGGTCATGACCCCCAGGCCGCCTACGGCGGCGGCCAGGATGATGACGACGTGCCCGAAGGCGGACCAGTAGGTGGCTGTGTCCACGGTGCTCAGGCCCGTGACGCATGCTGCCGAGGTGGCGGTGAACAGTGCGTCGAGGAAGTCGGCTTGCTTTCCGCTCGCCGTGGCGATCGGAAGGCTGAGCAGGAGTGTGACCACCATGATGATGGCGGCGAAGACGATGACCGCCAGTCGGGCCGGGTAGAACCTCGCCGCCCGTGCGATCTGGCTGAGCGGCTCGAAATGTTTGAGCAGGCGACGCAGTCCGGTGGGCTCTGTGCCTGGAAGCGGGGGCCGGACGGGTGGCTCAACGGTGTCGCCGACGCCGCCTGCCCCGGCCGGGTGCTTCTTGTGCCGCTTCCACGGACGGCCGACAACGCCCACGAGCGGGGCGTGCCAGTGAGCCTGGCGTCGCCTGGCGGTGTGCGGACCGTGCCCGGATCCGCTGCGGGATCCGCGGCCGGGCTCCGGCTCCTGGGCGCTGTCTGTCTGGGGCACGGTCGCCATTGTGGTCCTGTCGGGGCGGCTTCGTCACGTTCTGCGGCGTGGGGGCCGGCGTGTTCCGGGATGCATCCGGGCTGCCGGTGGTGGTCGCCGGAACGGTTCTCGGGTGCGATAACTGCGGTTGTGGCAGCGACAATTGGTGTCCCAGTGTGACATGCGACGCGTGTGGCGATTGGGGTCCAGGAATCCCTGTGCGATGGCTGGTGCGGGGATATATTGGCGGTGTTCCTGCCCCGACGGGGGCCACCCGCGACGAACGGACCTCAAGCTCATGGCACCGGGCCTTCCCACATCCCCCAGCGCC
>ERZ772772.2388-NODE-2388-length-11144-cov-9.890973_pt1 | contig 11144 bp, 10 predicted proteins | sample MGYA00511484_ERZ772772 | MGnify/ENA primary metagenome ERZ772772 (study PRJEB29015, sample SAMEA2737913) | human oral metagenome | biome: human oral; feature: human-associated habitat; material: dental | place: China | collected 2088 ... | reverse complement strand
AGCAGGGCGGCGGCGTGGCCCTGCGCCCGCGCGGCGGGCGTCGTGGCCACGACGATCGCCGCGCTGCCAGGCTCTCCTCCCACGAGCGCGACGACGGCGGGATTGTCGCCCAGGTGGCTGCGTACCTCGTTGGCCAGCGCCCGCAACTCGTTGCCCTGGTGCGCGACCCGGCGTCCAACGAACAGGGTTGAACCGACCTGGATGGCCGCCGCGGCCAGGCCAGCGGCCTGCGCGTTTGCGTTGGCCTTGGCCAGGTCGGCCGCCGCACGCTCGGCCCGCTTCAGGTTGGCCACCAGCTTGCCCACGCGGTCGACCAGTTCGTCCGGCTTCGCCGCCAGGAGTTCGGTCAGGGAGGCAACGATCGAGCGTTCGGCGGCCATCTGGCGATAGGCATCGCCCGCGACGAGGGCTTCGAGACGACGAACGCCGGCGCCCACGGACCGCTCGGACAGCAGCGTCAGCAAGCCGATCTGGCCCGAATGCGTGACGTGGGTGCCGCCGCACAACTCGCGCGACCACGGCCCGCCGATGTCAACCATGCGCACAACGGGACCGTACTTCTCGCCAAACATCGCCCACGCACCCATGGCTTTGGCCTCTTCGAGCGCCAGCGTGCGGGTGGTCACCGGCAGTTCGTCGCGAACGGCCTGGTTGGAGATGCCCTCCACCTCGGCCATCATGTCGGCGCTGAGCGGCCGATCCGCGGTGAAGTCGAAGCGAAGATAGCCTGGCTTGTTGTACGAGCCGGCCTGCGCAGCGTGATCGCCGAGCACCTGGCCGAGCGCCGCATGCAGCACGTGGGTTGCGCTGTGCGCCCGGGCGGCGTCCTGTCGTGTCGGGGCGTCCACTTTGGCGACGACGGAACTGGCGGCCGCCAGCCGGCCGTGAGCGACTACGCCGCGGTGCAAGACCAAGCCCGGCAAAAGAGACTGGACGTCGATGACGGTCAGGGCGCCTTCTGGCTCTACCAACTCGCCCAGATCGGCGTCCTGGCCGCCGGATTCGGCATAGAAGGGGGTCTCGGCCAGCGCCACCTCGGCCAGGTCGCCTGCCTCGACGACGTCGACGAGCTGGCCGCCCTTGATCAGACCGGCCACCCGAGTCTCGACGGTCGTGTCGTCGTAGCCGACGAAACGAGTCTCGCCCAGCCGACGGACCTGCTGATAGGCGTCCGTCGCGTCGAACGACAACTTGGCCGGACGCTGACCCGATGCCTGCATGGAGATCAGTTCGTCGATCTGGGCCTGGTCGAGTCGAACCCCTTCGGCCGCGGCCACCTGCATGACGGTGTCCAGCGGGCTGGCGCCGTCCGCGGACGCCTTCGATGCGCCCTTCAGCCGGCCGCGGGAGGCCTCGCGGTGCCGTCCGAAGGCCTCGTTGAAGTCGTCCATCGCGACATCCACGCCGCGCTCCGCCGCCAGCATCCGCGTGATCTCCGCCGGCAGGCCGTAGGTGGTGAGCAGGTCGAAAGCATCGTGGCCCGACACGTGCCCCTCGCGTTCGATGACGAGGTCGAGCCGTTTGAGGCCGCGGCGAATCACACCACTGAACTCATCAGATTCGCGCTTGATCGCCGACGTGATCCTGGCGGAGTTCTGGCGCAGCAGCGGGTAGTGGGCGCCCAGCACATCGACGGTCGTCGCCACCAACGACCCAAGATCGACGTGGTCGACGCCGTGACGCACCGTCTCGGTGACGCAGCGACGAAGCAGGCGCCGCGGTACGTAGCCCGCTCCTTCGTTGGAGGGAAGGATGCCTTCGGCCATGATCATGCTGGAGGCACGGACGTGATCGGCGACGATCCGGTGATGACGTTCGACCGAGTTCGTGTCGTGGAACAAGTCGCGGGCCGTAGCCACGATCGGTGCCAGCACGTCGACGTCGAAGATCGAGTCGTATCCATTCATCGCCATCGTGACCCGCTCCAAGCCGGAGCCGGTGTCGACGGAGACGAACGGCAGGGGATTGAGCACCCCGTCGGCGCGGCGGTCATACTGCATGAAGACGCCGGCGTTCCAAATCTCGATATAGCGGCGCTTCGTGTCGAACTCCATGCCCAGCTTCCATGCCGGGCCGTACTTCTCGCCGAAGTCGAGGAAGACTTCGGTGCAGGGGCCACAGGGCCCGGTGGGGCCAGCCGTCCAGAAATTGTCGGCCATCGGCTGCGGCACGATGTGGTCGCGCGCCATTCCGACTGCCTCCCACACGGCTGCCGACTCCTCGTCGGGGGGGCAGGCCGAGTGACGCATCGCCTTCGAAGTAGGTCACGTACAACGAGTCTGGGCTGAAGCCGAAGCCGCTGGTGAGAAGCTCATAGGCGAGCTCGATGGCCCTACGCTTGAAGTACCCTCCGATCGACCAGCTCCCCAGCATTTCGAAGAAGGTGAGGTGGTGTCGATCGCCGACGTCGTCGATGTCGATCGTTCGAATGCAGGGCTGCACGTTGGTGAGTTCGCGCGCTGGCGGGGTTGCTGCACCGCTGAAGTAAGGCTTCAAGGGCACCATTCCGGCATTTACGAAAAGAAGACTCGGATCATTCTTAGCCAGCACCGAGGTGCCCGAAATGCGCTGGTGCGAATGTGACTGGAAGAAATCCAGGAAAGTCGATCGGACCTGCTCGCTGGGCGCTGTGCTCACGACGCTCACCCTTCTGATGTTCTTTGGCAACTACGAGATCTTAGCCGGCTCTTCACAATCCGGGGGTGTAGGTCGGGTCTGAGGCCGCTGGTTTCGAGCAGGGATCGGGTGATGTGATGGGTCGGGTTGCGGAGGCCGAGGGTGGTGCCGCGTAGGTGTTCCAAGCGCATATTAATGGCCTCGGTGGGGTCGTTGCTGGAATCTGTGTGGTGGAAGAAGGTGAGGATATCGTCGCGCTGTTTGGTCAGGGTGCGGCCGAGCTTCGCGACCTCGACCAGGGCGGTGGGGATGGGTTTGCCGAGCGTATCGTTCAGCTTCACCATCGCCGTCTTGTCCTCAGCGCGGCTGGTGGTTCGGTAGGCGGTGATCATGGTCTGGTAGACACTCCAGGTGGTCTCGACCTCGACGTGCTGGTCGTCGGCGAACAGTTCGTCGAGGCGGTGTTGTTGTTTGTCGGTGAGCAGTTCAGCGCCGGTGTGCAGTGTTCTGCGTGCCTGGTGGGGCGGGTGATTCTTGCGGCCCCGGAACCCGTGGAGGTCGACCCGGACGCGCCTGCGGCAGGCATCCAGCGCGTCACCGGCCAGCCGGATCACGTGGAAGGGATCCATCACCGTCACAGCTGTGGGGATCTCCTCGCGGGTGGCGGTCTTGAAGCCGGTGAACCCGTCCATCGTCATGATTCGGATGCCGTCGCGCAGGTCTCGGGTTGGGCTGCGGGCCAGGTCTTGACCGCCTGCTTCGGGCGTTCCTCGACCATCGCCGACAGCCGTGCCGGGCCGGTGCCAGTACTGACGGGGGTGAGGACGCAAGACGGTCGATCAGCGCACGAGCGACGCCAGTCCATGTTTGGCTAGAGCACCCGCCCAAAGTGCCTCGGTGATCTCGACTAAGAGCTGTTCCCTGAGGAAATGGCAGCTATCGTGCATCCATACCCAAGCATCGGCGAGAGTTCCGCACAATATGCGGATGCACCCGGAAGACACTCTCCGGACTAGGAATTGAGCGAGTCCCCATAATCTCTGGTTGGCGTGGGACGCCGGCATGGCCACCGGGAGTCGCCGGCGCTATGACGCACTGTGACGGCTACCGAGGGGCCGTCGTGGGATGGGCTAACGACTGGGTGGTACTTGGGCATTGACGCCGAACCGCACACTCCGCTTCCCCATGACGTATTGAAGGTTGTGGCGCTTCCCCAGGAACGGGACGATCTGAATGCTCCACCACAAGTTCGACCGCCTCGCGGCAAGCGAAACCGACGAACTCAACCGACTCACCGCCAACCGCGACCGCCTCGAAACCGAACAAGACCGCCTCATGCAAGCCCAGTGACTACGCCGGAGCTGTCCCGCTCCCGTATTGAAGCGGGAGCACGACCGCATCCAAACCAAACTCGACACCACTAACCGCAGAATCCAAGCTCACCACGGTGACTACGCCGAGCCCACCTCGATGACGCCCTCAACCTGCTCGCCAACTGTGCCGAGGTCTATGCACGCTGCAACGACGCGAACCGACGGTTATGCAATCAAGCCTTCCTCACCAAGATCTGCATCGACGAAGACGACCAACTCCGCGTCGAGAACAATTCAGCCCTTCAAAATGCTCCTCGACCCCGAGACCAACGCCCGCACCTGGGCCCAGAACAGCAACAAGGCCAGAACCGAAACCATCGACGATGTCTTGGGTTCGAACCTTGTACGTAGGGTGGAGCTAGCGGGAGGCTTGTCGAAACCTGCCCCGCCGGTGATTCAGATGGCGCGAGCACACCAGTCGATCCGCGCTCGGCGGCACAGGACACACCGCCGGAGGCGCCACCCACAGCAGGCGCCGCGAGCATCCGAAGACCTCCTCCAACGAGCGGAGGCTGCCTACGCTGCCGGCAGGTCCCTGAAAGTTGTGGCCCGACAGGTTGGCCTTGGGCACGAGCGACTCTCTCGCCTCCTGCGAGAACGCGGTGTCGTCCTCCGCAACCACTCCCCCGTCGCTCAGCGAGATTCGGCTGATGCGGTCCATGTATGAGCAAGGGGCTTCGCTGGAGCGCGTGGGCTACAAGTTCGGCTACACAGCGGGGACAGTTCGCAAACATTTGATCATCGCTGGCGTCGTGATGCGCGACACGCACGGTCGCGGAACAGTCCTGAAGGCGCAGCAGGACCATCGCTGAAGAGCAACGTGCACCGAGACACAATTCCGAGACACGTGACGCCTTGCCAGCTTCAACCTCACGGCCCAGGCGAGGGCGTGGCTGTCGTCCCGTGAACCTCGTCGCCAGATAGAAAGCACACCCCAGCGGGTGAGCTTCGGCCTCCTCACGCAACTCACGGAGGAGGTACGCACGCACCTCAGCAAGCATGCGTTCATTCGTCTTGACGGCAAAGGAAACCGGGGAGGCGCAGAGAAGTGCGGCTGGGGTATGGTTAGCGGCGTCGCTTCTGCTGGTCACGGAGATCGCGCCAGTCGTGGATGGGGCCGGTGATGGTGTCGAGCTGCTGAGTGTCGGGATTCCAGCGGATCGCGGTTCCCGGGGCGAGGGCCTGTTCGAGGACGCGGGTGATGTGGGCCAACAGCTGCCAGTCGACATCCCCGCGGCGTTGGAGGTGATGGCGCCACTCGATCGGTTGTGTAACGATCATCGGTCGGCGCAACCAGCGGGTCTGGATCGTCGCTATCTGAATCTCCCCGGCTCGGCAGGTCGAGTCACACATATGGCAGAACCAGCCGTAGGGCGCCCGGATCGCCCACGGCAGCGGAACGGCGCCGGTGGCGCTTCGGAGAAGCACGGCGGGATCGTCTGGCCACAGCGGGGAGACCTCTGTGCGCGCCGGTCGAGCAGGTCGCGGTGGTGTGAGGAGCCACCTTTCGAGTTCGCGGATTCCAGGCCGGGGTGCATACCAGCGGCGTGCCTGCGGATCCCAGCGGGCACCAGCAGCTTTGGCCTGGTCCTTCTCACGGTAGGCGACATCGAGCCAGATGCGCTGCAGGATCACTACCCCATCCCCTCTTCACCGCTGTGCCTGATGGCTCCACCGTACGTTGGTCACGAGGTCACGGCGACTCTCCCTGCACGGCCTGCTCGATGTCCGGGGACGCCAGATCAGGTTCACCTCAGTCGATATCGCTCAACATGAACGGTCGAACCCTCGCTTAATCCGTCAGCGCTACGGCCAAGCCACCCCACCTGGGCCACCTCACCCTCTTGATCTGCGGGCAACAACGCCCAGAGGCGAGACGATGATCTCGGGCCCATGTCTGGGCGTTATTCAGCTGCCCTGAGTATTGCCGCGACTCGGGGAGGCAGCAGCGCGTTCGTCCCTGTGGCGTTGACGAGCGTCGCGAGGTTGCGCCACGCGTGGGCTCGAATCTGAGCGGGGGTGACACCATGCTGTTTGGCGAGAACTGCTTCGACATCGCGGACATTGCCTGGTTGATGGGGCCGGGCTCCGCTGCGATTACCGTCGGGGTGATCTGTTTCCAGGAGGAGTCGATCCATGGGGATGAGATCGATGGAATCACTTTGGCGCATGGTAGCGGTGTTGATCGAGAAGCACGCTCCGAGCTCAACTGCGCGCCTAGTGGTGGCCCGGTCACCGAGCCACCAGTGCAGGATCGCGCCGTGGATCGGTGTCTGTTCAAGATGCTCCACGACCTCTCTAGTTGCTCGGTAGCTATGGATCGCCGTCAGGCGGGGCTTCACGTGAAGTTGCGTGAGCAGCGAGGCGAATACCTCGCTCTGCCTGTCGAAGCTCGATGGGACTCTTGCATCTAGCCCGACCTCGCTGACGTAGGCGGTGCGGGCGATGAGGCGCTCGAACTCCTCAGGGGCATAGCTGTCGAGTGCGGCCTTCAGCCCCGGGTGGACACCGACGCCCCAGATCGCGAGCAGGTCGTGAGGCTGGCGGTCCAGGGCGAGACGCGACTCGGCGAGGCTTCGGCTTGCAGCGAAGATCACGGCGCGGAGGTTCAGAAGGTCCCTCGGGGCGATCTTCGGATCGATGTGGGCATGGAGGTCAAGGGCCGGAAGATTGATCATGTCAGTGACTCCAGTTCGCGTGCGCCGCGAACACAGAGGTCTCGGGCGTCGGTTGCGGAGTATCCGTCGGGTAGGCGCATCGCTGCGATGTCGCTGACCTGGATTCCACGCGCCACGAATCCGCGGATGCTGGGGAGAATTGACGCCTTCTGGAGCTGGGATCTTGCAGCCTCTCTGGGAGGGGCATCGATCACGTAGGTACTTCGATCGATGAGCTCGGCAGCTGCGAACGATGCGCGTCGCACCAGGCACCCGAAGCACGTTCCGCAATGGTCCTGTGATGTCACACCGAGCCATCGTCGGTTCGTAAACGCACACGAGTTGGTGGCGCTGAGCAACTCAGATGCGGGGCCATCTCCGACCTGATCCGCCAACCATCGGAACATCTCGCCCTTCGTCTGTACTGCGAATGGATTGGACAGGGTCCCCCATGCGCCAGCAGCGGAGGCGAGTTGAGACAGTTCAGTAAGGAACCAGGGATGGGTGGTGCGGGTGGAAAGACTGCCGAGCTGGTCAGGACCCAAAGGCGGATTTAGTGACGCAAACCCGTTCTCAGGGATCCAGAGCTCCACCTCGTTGACCGAAGCGAAGGCGAGGCCGAGGGCGAGGAACAGAAGCGATCGGGTTCGTGTGGTGCTCTCATTCTTGAACCGGTGCCCCCGGGTTGACTCTTGTGTCGAGTGAAGAGGATCTGCTGGTGCTGCTGCGCGCTGCCGCTGGGACAGAGCTCTCGGATGCGCCGGGCGACTTCTTTCTGGATCGGCGAGATCGACGTCGCCCCGACGTGAGAGACGAGCAGGTGAGGTTCGGGGAGGGAGCGCGCGAGGAACGCGCCGATGGCGGAGTCTGCGCCACCGCTCATGAGCACCACACGCTGGACGTCGGGAAACCTGTTAGGCGCGATGCCCTCACGAGGGATACGTGCCTTACGGAACGCCAACGTCCATCTATCGCCCGACAAGAAGTCGAGGAGCTCCTGCAACTGTTTAGTAATCGCGTTCCAGGGTGCCGGATCCTGAACGGGGACGCTCAGGCAAATGTCCCTCTGGGTCCAGTTGGCGCGGCCCGCCCGGCGCGGGACAGAGCGGTCTGCGGCATAGACTATCGCGGCAAGACGGAACAGTTCGATGTTCTCGCGTCGCACTGGGCCCAGCTCTCCCAACCGGGGGCCCAAAGACGTGTTGAAGGTACCGGGCCCAGCGGTGGGCCAGTAGAACGTGCTTTCGGCGGATTCCGCGGTGAGTGCCGATGGGACTTGGAAGCGAAGGTCAAATTGCGCCATATCAGTCCGCCTCGTGGATGGTTCTGAGATATTCCAGTCCGTCTTCTATCGCGCGCGTGAACTCCTCAGCGCTTGGCCCGCTGGGGGACAGATCCGCGTGCGCGGCGAGCTCCTCGGCGGCTTGACGGATCCCGTTTTCGAACGCCGTGCGTTCAGCACCTGACATGTCCTTGGCGTTCAAGCTGGATGCGGTCTCGACAAGGTACGCCTCGACGAGAATCAGGGCGACCGCTTCCTCAGCGATTTGTCCGAGCGACACGTTGACTCCCGTGCTGTCGCTCTCGACGAGCCATTCGGCGAGTCTGCCGACGACCTCCATCTGCTCCGCAGTCTCGATCGTTCCCGCAGGGAGGTCCTCACAGACTTTCTGTGCGATCTGGTGGGCGACGTCGAAGATGTTCGGGTTGGCTCGCAGTGCGTCGTAGTCCAGGCCGAGATCTCGGAGAGTCTGAGCATCTCCGCTGCGGTACGCGTATGCCGCTGCTGCTCCGCGGCCTGCGGAGCGGGCAGAGCTTGATGCGGATCGCGTGAGGCTCCCGTTGTACCCGCGGCCTCCGCCCCTTTCCCCTCCGCCGCGCGAGGAGCGAAAGAGCGCTGCCGTGGGCAGTACCCTGCCTGCTGGTGAGCTCGGAGACGGTTTCAGTGGGGAGAGAAGCGAGGGCTGGTCGTCTGAAGGCGGCAGGTTCTGGCCGTCAGCACCGGGGAGGCTCGCCAGCCAGTCGTCGAGTCCGTCCCGAAGGTCATCACCGGCGGCGCTGCCAGAGTAGGAGCCTTTGGTTCCCATCAGCGTTTACCGCCCTTGGGTGGTGGCGTGGTCAGCGCCTTCTTGATGTTGCCGTCTGGGAGCTGCGCAGCCAACGTGTTGATGACGTCCTTCATCCCTGGTATGTCGAACCCTGCGAGGATGACAGCGGTTCCTGGCTGAATATCGGAGGCCGGGAGCCGGCGGATCGCGTCGAGCACGGCTGGTTGCACGGCTGCGTGTGCGGTGGCGAGTCTGACGATTCCGGCGACCGCGCCGCGCTGCTCCTGTACTCGGTCCCGTGCATGCGACCCCAGGTGCCGCAGAAGCTGGACTACATCGTCGGCCGTGAGCGCTCGAAGGCTCTCGTCAGTGAGTCGACGTCTGTCAACCGTGCGGGTCGAGGCCAGTTGCGCGGCCAGGTCACGTAGGTGTTGAGGAAGCTCAGCGCTGACCAGAAGATCACCGCGGAACGATGCGGCCAGATGTAGATAAGGGCTCAGGTCGAGATCATGAAGGTCCGGTGGGAGCTTGGCCCATCGGATCATGTTGTCGGCGAAGTGCGGGGAGACCGCGGTTGTTGACACCGCTTGAGTCGGCTCTTCCTCCCCTTCGGAGGTGCCGGCCGGTTCTGCTTCCACTGCCCCCAAAACCGTCTCCGCGGCTACATCCGGCGCGTGGTCGGCGAGGTCCGCTAGTGGAGTTGGGACGGGAGATTCTTTCGGCCGGTTGGCTTGCAACTCCAGCGACTCCAGTCGATCCCGAAGCTCACCGGTTCGCAGCCATGACAGCACCGACTGGAACTGATCAGGCAGGAGGACTTCTAGAACCATGAGTTTGGCGACTACGTCGAAGTCAAGTTCGATTCCCCGACGGGCGGCGATAGATCGACGGATGTTCAAGTCATTGAGGAATCGCTTGATGCGCCGCGGGTTGCCCCTTAGTTTTTCGTAAAGAATCGTGGTGAGCCGACGCGCGAAAGACAGTTCTCACTGGACGTCGATACCAGCAGGAGCCCGGAGGTCGTCGAGAGCGCCGGTCGCACGAAGCCGGTGGCATTCGGCGATGACCTTTTCAAGCTGCTCATCGGTGAGGCGCTGATCAACACGGTTCTGCAACTGTAGCAAAAGTACATACGACTCGGTGTCGAAGGCACCGAGGGCTGGCAGTGGAACGGTCGTCTGGACGATCTTGTGCAGGTACAGCTTGGACGGGGGTTCTGGCGGAAGAGCATCTTCGTCCTTCGGATGCTCTGTGGGCATGCTCGAGTCTGGCAGGCGTGTTCGGATCGCATCGGCAACCCGGTCTTCGTCTGCTGCGATGACGAATGCCATGCCCTCGACGCTCAGGAAGAGCCGTATCGCTTCGAGGGTCTCCACAACGGTGTCCACCAGGCACCGGTCGAGGTCGTCAACTAGCACCGCCACCCGACGGACGTGCCCCATCTCCTCGGCCCTCAACAGCTCAGCGAACTCGGCCTTGAAGCCGGCCAGGCCCCGCGGCTGGTCCCCGTCGTCCGATGCCGGTTCTCGAATGAGATCCAACACGTCACTTACGCCGGGGATCTGCAAGGTTAGTGATGACTTGGCGGCCAGCTTGACCGCCTTGGCCCAGTCGACGCGAGCAGACAACCGCTTGAGCAGCTTCTTGATCTTCTCGCCTTTGGATTCCTCAACACTCTTGAGGCGTTCGGCGAGTTCGGCTGCGATGGCGTCGAGGACCTCACCGATCAAGCTCTCTTTCGCACCCACAGCAGGGTCATATCGCCACGGGTCCGTGCGGACGGTGATGATCTTGGCGTTCTTAGGGTCGCTTCGAGAATCAAGATCGGTCTTGATGAGCTCTAGGACAGTGGTCTTTCCGCTGCCCCACGGCCCGGACAGCCCGATCGCGAGCGGATCGAGCGCGTCGTCGAGCACTGCGTCGGAGACCGTTTCTGCGATGGCCCGCGCGGCAAGAAAGTCCACCCGCGACGGCTCGTCGGACCAGAGACGACCGCGAAGATCCTCGATCGTGGACATTCTGCCTCCTCTGGTTCAACAGCGAAGGCGCTGTCAGAACCCGCCGCAATCTTTCTGTACCGCGGGCTCAGCGTGCTTCGCGCAAGAGCATCCGGAGACCCAAGTACTTCTCGCATGATCTCACTTCGGCCGCACACACGATGGGCTCGACACGCAGGCGCCGTGATGGGTCGAAGTGACAGCGAAAGTTGCCAGTAGATCGAGATCTACCCGACGTTGGCGGCGGGCCGTGGGACCTCGCCCCTTACAGGAGGGGCTAGAGGTTCAAAAGGGTGTCGGGATGGCGTCCCGTCTAGGGTTACAGGTCGAGTTGCCGCGTCGCCTGGGTAGTGGGGCACCGACGCTCATCCTCGATGGTCGGGCGGGTCAGCGTCCGTAGTGCTGTTTCGGCCCGGGCGCGGTCGATCTTCTGCACTGTGCCCTCCGGCTGGG
>ERZ772772.2387-NODE-2387-length-11146-cov-4.764945_pt1 | contig 11146 bp, 9 predicted proteins | sample MGYA00511484_ERZ772772 | MGnify/ENA primary metagenome ERZ772772 (study PRJEB29015, sample SAMEA2737913) | human oral metagenome | biome: human oral; feature: human-associated habitat; material: dental | place: China | collected 2088 ... | reverse complement strand
TGTATGGTATTCAGGAGACGGCGTGGATTCTCTACGGCGACGAGTTCAAACAGTCGCGGCATGAGTTCCTCACCGCCGTGGAATAAGGTGATCCTATGAAAAAAATTGCGTTCTACGGCAAGGGCGGCATCGGCAAGTCCACAACAGCCGCAAACGTATCTGCCGCGTTCTCGCGCATGGGGCGGCGCGTCTGCCAGATCGGCTGCGATCCGAAGAATGACTCGACCCGTCTCTTGCTCGGACGGATTGCACCCTCCACGATCCTCGATCTGGAGCGGGAGAAGAAGGGTGCGGCGCTGACGCTCACAGACCTCATACATGAGGGCTGGAACGGCATTCGCTGCATCGAGGCGGGCGGACCGGATCCCGGTGTTGGCTGCGCAGGGCGTGGGATTATCGTTGCACTTGAGCGCCTTAAGGCACTTCATGCCTTTGACGATCTGGATGTCGTGCTCTATGATGTCCTCGGCGATGTGGTCTGCGGCGGCTTTGCCGTGCCGATCCGCGAGGGCTATGCCGAGGAGATCTACATTGTCTCCTCAGGTGAGCTCATGTCGCTCTATGCGGCAAACAACATTGCAAAGGGGGTGCGTCGCTTTGCCGCGCGCGGCGCGGTAAAGCTCGGCGGCATCATCGGCAACGGGCGTGATGTGCTGAACGAGCGCGAACTTCTCGCGGCGTTTGCCGCACGGCTCGGCACGCAGCTGATCGCCTACATTCCACGCTCCCGTGCCGTGCACGAGGCGGAGATTCATCGGCAGACGCTCATCGCCTATGCGCCGGAGTCGGAACAGGCGCAGTACTATACGGCACTCGCGCAGGAGATCGATACGAATGAGATGCTGACCGTGCCGACACCGATGGAGTTCGAGGAGCTTGAGGATCTGGTGGAGAGCTATGGGGATTGAGGTCAAACGCGTCGGTGTGCGCCGCACAAACTGCAGCTGCAGTATGCCGGGCGTCTGGCGTGCGCTCTCCTTTGTGCGCGGTGCCCTTGTCGTCTTCCACAGCCCGCGTCCATGCGCACACATTGCGCACGGGATGGATGTGAGCAGCTTCCATCGGTTGACGGCGGCGGGAACGTCGGTACGTCTCTCGCCCGTGCCGCTCCTGACGAGCGGGCTTGGGGAGAGCGAGGCGGTCTTTGGCGGGGAGGAGCGCCTGCGGGAGTGCGTTCGCTTTGCCGCACAGAAATATCATCCGCAGGCGGTATTCATTGCGAACTCCTGTGTCAGCGGCGTGATTGGTGACGATACGAAGGCGATTGCGGCGGAGATGGAGGAGGAACTGGGGCTGCCTGTCACGGCGGTATCGGCGCACGGTTTTCTCGACGGTGAATACTATGCGGGGTATCTTGATGCCGCGCGTGCGCTCGTGGATCGCTTTATGCAGCCCGCCGCACGGCGAAGAGAAGGGACGATTGCCCTGCTCGGTGACTGCGGCGGCATGCATGGAGAATATGTAAAAGAATTGCGTCGTCTGCTCTCTCTGCTCGATCTGCGCGTGACGGCACAGTTTCCCTCCTACCTTGCACTCGATGAGATGCAGGCGGTGCCGGAGGCGGAGCTCATCATCCTGCTCGGGCGCCGCATGGACGATGAGAAACAGGCGCAGCTGGCGGAACTCGCCGAGCATATGAAGGAGCGCTTCGGCACGCCGTATCTCGGAGATGTCTATGCGGTCGGGGCGGAGGAGACGAAGGTCTGGCTGCGGCGTGTCGGTCAGCTCTGTCACCGTGAGGAGGCGGCAGAGCGCGCCATTGCGGTCGAGGAGGAATCCTTTGCCGGCGCTGTGGAAAAGGCGCGCGTTGATCTCGCGAGCCGGCGCTGTGTGCTGGCAATCGGGCGCGATCTTACATGGTTCCAGCCGGAGATCGTTCTGCGTCTTCTGAAACGGGTGGGGGTGGAACTCACCGGTATCATTCTGCTCGACTGCTTTATGCCTGCACGGCGCGAAGTGATGGAGGAGGAACTGCGTCGCAGGACGGGTGTATCCATCTATCATGAGGGGGATGCCGCAGCGGAGAAACTGCTGCACGCGGCAGATTTTGTCCTCACGACGCACGAACTCGTCGATGCGAAGCTGCGCCAGCTCTTTCTCGCGCTGCTGCCGTCGGTCGGTTGGTCGATGGAGCGGCGCCTGCTCGATGATATGCGTCAGATCCTGCACAGGCATGAGAGCAGGGGAGGGCTGATCTATGGATGAGTGCGAAAAATCCTTCGACGATGTCTGCATGTGCACGGATACCTGCGCTCTTGCAGGTGCATCGGCGTTCTTCGCAGGGATTCAGGATGCGGTCATTGTCGTCAACGGCCCGCTTTGGTGTTATTTCTTTGCGATGCGCCACATCGAGCATAGCCAAAGCACGATCTCGCATCGTATGATCTGTACGCAGCTCGACAACGACGCGATTGTATTCGGTGCGGAGGAGTATCTGCACGATGCACTTGTCCCCTATGTGGAGCAGTCGCCTGCGCTGCTTGCCATCGTCAGCAGCTGTGCGGCAGGGCTGATCGGGGATGATATCGAGGCGATTGCACGCGGAGCCGGGATCACCTGTCCGATTGTCGCGCTTGACACGAGCGGATTGGTTGGCAGCTTTGCGGACGGATGGGACAAGGCGGCACGCACTGCACTTTCGGTACTCCTGCCGGAGCGGCAGGAGCCCCAGGTGAATACGGTCAATCTGATCGGTATGACGAGTGCCTATTACAACGGCGGGAATGATGTGCGCGAGCTCGTGCGTCTGCTCGAGATGGCAGGCTATACAGTGCATGCAGTCTTTGGCAGCGAGATGTTCGCTGCGGAACTTTGCACTCTGTCGCGTGCAGCGCTGAACATTGTGGTGCATGATGAATTGGGGCTTGAGAGCGCTCGCTTGCTGGAGGATATCTGCAGTACGCCCTATATTGCACCTCTGCCGCCGTATGGACGTGCGGGGACGCGGCGCTGGCTGGAAGAAATTGCGCGTGCATTGCCGCCTGTGCGCGGGGATGAAACAGAGGCAGAGATCGCACGTGTGACGCGCGAGGACTTCCTGCGTATCAACGAGTGCAAGAGCCTGTGGGGGGAGCTCCGCTACGATACGGCGCTCATTCGTGCGCCGCGCTCCGTTGCATGGGGGATTGCCCATGCGCTGCGGACGGAGTGGGCAGATGTCTGCCACCTCGCCGTGGCGGCGGAGGCTGAGCGCACGCAGGAAGTCATGAAGATTGCGGACGAGATTCCGGGAGAAACGGATGTTCTGCGGATACAGCAGATCCTCTCTGCGATGGAGGGTGGACTGCTGCTCGGCAGCAGCAATGAGTCGGCGCATATCGATCCGAAGGGGACGCAATACCTTCCTATATCCTATCCCGTACAGGATGCACTGCGTTTGACGGATGTTCCCTTTATGGGACTGCGCGGTGCACGCCATATCGAAGAGCAGCTGTGGAACGGCAATATTTTGCGGCGAAAGATCTCTCTTTCATAGAGGAAGCCGCACAAGCATCGGAAAGGAAGAGAGATGTTGTTAAAGAAAAAGCTCCCTGTGGTTTTTCTCTGTATGCTGTGTGTCTTGCTCACGGCGTGCAGCATGCCAAAGTCGGCTGAGGAGAAGCCTGCGGCATATACGGTTACGGATATCGAGGGGACGGTCGTTGACTTCCCCTCACCGCCAAAGCGCATCGTCACACTCTCGATGAGCACGGATGAAACGATGCTCGGCCTCGTCGAGCCGCAGCGTATGGCGGCGGTCAATACGCTGCTCGATGATCCTGTGAGCTCCAATGTCACAGGACTCGTCAAGGAGATTCCGCAGCGCATCGGAAATCCGACGGTGGAGGAGATCATGGCGCTGCAGCCCGATCTCGTCGTCGTTCCGGACTGGGGTGATCTTACGATGGTGCCCTCCCTGCGAGAGGTAGGACTCAAAGTCATCGTCTGCAAGGGCGCATCGAATCTTGCAGAGATTCGCGAGACGATCGAACTCCTTGCGGCGGCGGCGGGGGTGCCGGAGCGCGGACAAAAACTCCGCGCGATGATGGATGCAAAGCTCGCGGAGATTCAGGAAAAGGTCGCGAAAATTCCACAGACCGAGCGCAAGCGTGTTGTCCTCATCTCGCTCATGTCGGGCTACGGCGGACTCGGCAGCAGCTTTGACGAGGCGTGTCACTATGCGGGCGTGATCAATGGGCGTGCAGAACTCGGCATTCGTGACTTTCAAGTCATGACGAAGGAGCAGCTTGTCCAGATTGATCCCGATATTCTCTTCCTGCCGACGTACAACGATCATGGGAAATACGATGTGGAGAAATTCCGCAGGGAGTATTTGGACGATCCATCACTGCAGACGATGAAGGCGATCCGGAATGAGGCTTTTGCGGAGCCGTTTGAGGGATACATCTACAACTGTTCGCAGGATTTCGTTTTCGGTGTGCAGGAGATTGCCTATCGTGTTTACGGCGATGACTTTAAGCAGGGTGAGGATGAACATCTTTCTGCAGTGAAGTAACCGTGTGGAAGGGGGATTTTATTTGAACGAGATGATCCGTGCGGAAAATCTCTATGCAGGGTATAACGGAAAGGTCATCCTCGAGGATGTGTCATTCACCGTGGGGACGGGGGAGATTGTCGGGCTGATCGGGCCCAACGGCGCGGGCAAGAGCACACTTCTAAAGACGTTGCGCGGAATACTTCCGATCCTGTCCGGGAGTGCTGTGTTGATGGGGGATGACATCCATGCGCTTGAGGCAAAGGAGTTTGCACGCCGTGTGGCATATCTGCAGCAGCACATGGAGATGACCTTTGCATATACGGCACGAGATATTGTGCTCGCTGGTCGCTACCCCTATCTCTCATGGTGGAGTCAGGAAAAGGCGGATGATCTTGCGATTGCCGATGCCTGTATGGCGTATACAGGTGTATCGGAGCTCGCCGATACGCCGCTGCACGCCATGTCGGGCGGGCAGCGTCAGCGCGTCCTGCTCGCAAAGGTGCTCGCCCAACAGACGCCCGTGCTCTTCCTCGACGAACCCGCAACGGGACTCGACATTATCTATCAGGAGGAGATTTTCCGCTTTTGTCGGGACCTTTGTGCGGCGGGCAAAACGGTACTGCTGGTTGCGCATGAACTGAGTCTTGCCGCACGCTTCTGCTCGCGGCTCCTCCTCGTCGGTCATGGAAAACTTCTCGCCGATGGAGCACCGCGCGATGTGCTGACAGATGAGCTCCTGACGCGGGCATATGGAGCGCCTGTGCGCGTTGTTGAGAACCCATTGACACATCATGCAGAGGTGTATACGGAGGCGAAGGCGGACGGGGGAGAGAGCGCGCAGCTCCTCAGCGTGATCCTCGGAAGATCGGAGAAAGAGGTGGTGACGGTATGAGTTTTGGACAGCATCGAACACAGCTCTTTCTATGTGCTCTCGTTGGAGCGCTCCTCTTTGCGATCCTCCTGTCTATGAGCTCGGGGCAGTACGATATCCCGATGGAGGCGGTCGTTGCTTCCTTTGCACATGCGGCAGGGCTTCCTATCTTTACGGATGTTGTCGTGACGCCCGAGCAGGAGGCGGTGCTCTGGCATATCCGCCTCCCGCGCACGCTTGTCGGCATGATGGTCGGTGCGGGGCTCGGTGTCTCGGGTGCGGTTCTGCAGGGGATCTTCAGCAATCCTCTTGCCGATCCCGGCATCATCGGCGTATCGAGCGGTGCCTCCGTCGGTGCGGTGCTCGCCATCGGCATCGGGGTGACGGCGGGGAGCGTGCTCTCGCTGCCCGCCTTTGCCTTTACGGGGGCAATCCTTGCCGTGGGGCTGACCGTATCGCTGTCGATGCGGCGCGGGCGGATCCCGGTTATGACGCTCCTGCTCTCAGGTGTTGTGGTGGGAATGTTCCTCGCGGCGTGCACGGCAGCAATTCTCACGGTGATGAACGAGCAGAAGATGCAGCAGTACCTCTTTTGGACGATCGGCGGACTCGATTATCGGCGTTGGGATCATGTCCTGCTCGGCATCGGTCCGATCGGCATCGGTGCATCCGTCATGGTGCTCCTCGCGCGGCATCTGAACCTGCTTGCGTTCGGCGAGGTGGAGGCGCGCGCAGCGGGCATGCCTGTGACGGCGTTCCGCCTGCTCTTCCTCGTACTCGCCTCGCTCACGACTGCGGCAGGTGTCTGCATCAGCGGCAACATCGGCTTTGTGGGACTCGTTGTTCCGCATATGGTGCGCCTCTTGATCGGTCCCGACCATCGTCGCCTGCTGCCCGCGAGTCTCTTGGCAGGTGCCGTATTCCTCGTGCTCTGTGATTCGCTCGGGCGCATTTTGCTTCATGGGATGGAGATCCGTGTCGGCATTATGACGGCGTTTATCGGCACGCCCTACTTCCTGTATCTCCTGCGCAGGCATATGAAGATGGTGGCATGACATGGAAGAAAATGTGATGGAACGTGACGGTGAACGCAAAGCTCTTGCAGGCTCTCTGATCCTGCATCTCATACTTTTTCTGATCGCGGCGGCGTGTGGGCTCTTCTCCGTTGCGGAGCCGTCCGGAAAGAGAGCGCCCATCGACGTTGTGCTCTACGATGCGGGCGGTGATGCGGGCAGCGCCGCCGGTGATGCTGCTCCGGCCGCCGCTCCTGTGGTGACGATGGATGACATCGTTGTGCAGGATAAAAATATCGTGCAGCAGGAGGAGCAGAAGCCGCAAACAAAACCGCAGCAGAATACACCACGCACGGTACAGAATTCTGTGCATGCGGTGCAGACGGGATCAGCGGGGGAGAGCAGCAGCTCGGGCAGCGGGACAGAGACTTCCTCTGCCGGAACGAGCAGCGGATCAGGAACAGGGAGCGGAGCTGAGGGCGGAGATGGAAGCGGAGATGGGAGCCCGGGGATTGGCTCTGTTGCTGCACCGCCGAAAGAACGCGTGGAGGCGAGCCTTCTTTCAGAGGCTGTTCCGGAGTACCCGCAGGAGCTCATTGATGATGATGTGGAGGGGGTGGTTACGATCAAGATCCTTGTGGCGGCGGATGGCTCCGTGGAATCCGTCAGCGTTGAGTCCTCATCGGGCTATCGCGCGATGGACAGGGCGGCGGTCGCCGCGGGGTGGCGCTTTCGCTTTAATCCGGGGGATAACGGACGGAGAGGTGTTTGGACAAAGACGTTTCGTTTCCAGTTGAATTAATTTTATAGAGGAGAATGACAATGAAGATGTGGCGTAAAAATTTCCTTGCAGCAGCAGTTGCGCTTTCGGCGATGACGGGGCATGTCTATGCGGCAGAGACCGCACATACGGGAACAGGAGATGATGAACTGCTGCCCTCGTATTCGCTTGGCGAGGTTGTCGTGACGGCAACGCGCACGCAGAAGCGGGATATCGATGTGCCCGCCGCGACGACCGTTATCACGGCAGATGAGATCAAGAACAGCGGCGCAGCGAATGCGTCAGATGTGCTTGAGAAAGTGGATGGCTTTACTTACAAAGCTTTCGGACCGAACGGCGCATCGATGGGAACGATGACGAATGAACTGAATGTACGCGGCGTGAGAAGTGGTGCACTCGTGCTCATGAACGGCAATCCAATTGCATGGCGCGGCAAGTACAATCTCGATGCAATCCCTGCAAGCAGCATTGAGCGCATTGAGATCGTTAAGGGAAGCGGCTCTGTCCTCTATGGCAGTGAGGCGATAGCCGGTGTTGTCAATATCATCACGAAGAAAAAGACGGAAAACGCTGTTCATGCAGGCTTTGGCAACTATGGACAGCGCAGCTACGGCGTGAGTGTCGGGGATGAAAAATTTGGTTTATACTACAATTATGATAAGTTTGGCCGCAGGGACGGTATCACCTATGCAGATGTAAATCTGCTAAACAGCAGCAAAGTCCCGCAACTCACAGGAGAAACGCGTACGGATATACACAATATAAAAAAGCAAAGTGCAGGATTTACGTATCAAGTGAATCCGCATCTTGACTTTCTTTTGAGTTACTATGAAACGGAGGCAAGGTACGACCGTATATTCTCGGAGGTCACTCTCAGTACCAATGGCATTCGTGTGGGCGAGCCGTATAATTCGCGTAAGTATACGACAAAACGATATACAACACAGATCAACTATAAGGATCGAGACTGGAAGGGAAGCCTGTATTTCAATACGGGGACGATTGAGTCGATGGGACCAAATCTCATCTCCTCAGTTGGAAGAAGAACACCGAATGGGTGGTACAACACACGCGAAAAGAACACGACATACGGTTTGGACTTACAGCGCACATGGCGTATCGGCAAAAAGTCTACCGCGATTGCGGGGGTCAATCTGGCGCATGAGGTTTATGACGTTCTGCAAACACGAACGACGGCGGCGGCATCACATTATACACGCAATAACTGGGGTGTGTTTGGGCAGTGGGAGCAGAAATTTGACGAGAAAAATACGGGGATCTTCGGTCTACGCGAGACGTGGACGACAGGAGCTGCGCGCGGGCAAAACTATAACAATCTCAGTGCATCGGGGCAGTGGTTGCATAAGCTCAATCGCGACAACAGTCTCTATCTGAACGTCAGTCAGTCCTTTGTCATGCCGACCTTTTCCCAGATGTACCCAAATAATGACCGCCAAAAAGCTGCGCCGAATCTGAAACCGCAAAAGGGTGTCAACTATGAAATCGGCTGGAAGAAAAATCATGGCGGGCACACATGGAAAGCAGCGCTGTTCCATATCGATATCAAGGATAATATTACGGCATCGGTGGAACGCGGAAAAACGGAGTATAAGTATGTCAACGAAGATTTTCGCAATACGGGGATTGAACTGTCCGACGAGATTCGCGGGACACACGGGCTCTCCTATCGCTGGGGCGTGACATGGCAGAACCCTCAGACGAACAACACCGACCGCCCGGGCGGGTGGTATCGTACCTTTGGAAAAGTTCAGCTTACGGGCGGTGTGACATACCAGAAGGATAAGTGGACCTCGTCACTTACGGCAACCTATCTGGCCAGCCGTGTGGTTCTTCCGTCACAAGAGAAGCCAAGCGAGGTAAAGCCGTATCTGCTCACTACATGGAACACAACCTATGCACCCGATGAGAACAGCGAGATCAGCCTGTGCATCGACAACGTGCTTGACCGCGACGATACGACGATGCACAGTGGGGCACGTTATCACAATGCCCCAATCAACTATCTCCTGAGCTACTCCTATCGGTTCTGACCGCTGCGTGCATCCATCGATTTGCTAGAAAAGGGCAGATATGCTTACACTGACGAATCTCTCCAATGCGGACTGCGATGTGGAGAATTTGCTCCAAAACAGTTCGGATACACTCGCAGAGATTCTGCACACGCACATGCTGGACGGCATTGAGTTCATGCTCTGTGCGCCGTGGGATCGTGCGATGTTTCCGGCGAGGTATATCAAGGGAGTGCATCTCCTGTTCTGGCCGACGTGGGTGGATTTTTGGCGCGGTAACCGTCCGGCACTCATGGAGGAGTTTGGCAGCGAGGAGAATATCCGCGCCTACTACGGCTCTTTGGATATCAGTGATTGGGTCGCTGCATGGAAGGAGAATCTGCGGCAGGCGGCAGAATGTCAGCCGCAGTACCTCGTCCTGCACGTCGCGCACAATCGCACATCCGAGATGTATACGCGTGCATTTGCCGCGACGGATGAGGATGTCATTCGTGCGACGATCGAACTCGTGAATGAAATCGCGTGCGAAATCCCTGAGGGATGCAGACTCCTCTTTGAAAACCTCTGGTGGCCGGGGCTGACCTTTTGTCAGCCGCATCTGGCTGCGATGCTCTTGGAGGAGGTCAATTATCCCGCTGTGGGCTTTATGCTCGACACGGGGCATCTGATGAACACGAATCTCGATCTGCGGAGTGAAGCAGACGGCGCGTCATATGTGACGAAGATCCATCAGAATCTCGGCGAGGTGGGGAAGTACGTTTTTGGCTTGCATCTGCACCAATCGCTTTCTGGTTCGTATGTCCGTGAGATGATGCACCGCCATGTAGGCGCACGCGATCCTCTGGACTGGCAGACGGCGATGGAGTACGTCATACGCGTGGATCGGCATGAGCCGTTTCAGACAGAGGCGGCACGTCGGATTCTTGACGCTGTGCAGCCGGACTATCTCGTGCACGAGTTTTTGCAGCGTTCGCGTACGGATTGGGAGCAAAAGCTTCGTACGCAGCGGCGTGCGCTCGGTACTTTGTAAAAATAACTCTGATAAAAGGACAGCTGCGTGTGAAAGGTATGCGGCTGTCCTTTTTTGTTATAAATGCGAAGATGCCTCAACTACCGCTTGCATATATGAGCGAATATGGTACAATAAGCCTACATAATTGAGCGTTAGTTTTTTGGAGGGAATGCAATGGTTGACAAGAATACGGGAGCACAGGATTTTGCAGGGACGATTCAGGAGATTGTCGCGGCGCATAAGAAGAACGAGCTCTTCACGAAGCTGCATGGCGGTGAGCCGTATGCCGCTGAACTGAACGCGCTGATCGACTGTGTGAACGAGGAGCTGGAATACCAGAGGTTCCGTCTGCGCACGGTCAATGAGGCGGTCAAGTCCGGTATGTGGTATATGAAGATCAATCCGGATTTCAGTATTGCCTACGCGATCTGGTCGGATGAGTTTCGCCGTATGATCGGCTTCCGTGGCGAGTCGGATTTCCCGAACACGATCGAGTCGTGGAGCTCGCGTCTGCACCCCGATGATGTGGAGGGGACGTTTTCTTCCTTTAACGCCTGTATCCGCGATCTCAGCGGACGCACGATGTATAATGTGGACTACCGCCTCAAGATTCACGATGGCAGCTACCGTTGGTATCATGCCTCCGGCAATGTCGTACGCGACAAGAACGGGCATCCCGAGGAGATCATCGGGGTCTTTGTTGACATTGACGCGGAGAAGAAAAAGCAGAAGGAAATTGAACAGAACACGCAGCGCAAGGAAAAGTTCTACGGTGAGCTTGAGACGATGCTCAGCAGCCTGTATGGGGCCATTGATGCGATTACTACGAGCGTGAGTCAGACGACGGAGCGCACGGTCGAGATCACAAATGTGCAGGCGGAGATCACCCAGGCAGCAGAGGATACGCGCAGCCAGACGGAGAACACGCTCAAGATGTCCGAGCTTGTCATGACGATCTCGAA
>ERZ772772.2386-NODE-2386-length-11152-cov-2.509958_pt1 | contig 11152 bp, 12 predicted proteins | sample MGYA00511484_ERZ772772 | MGnify/ENA primary metagenome ERZ772772 (study PRJEB29015, sample SAMEA2737913) | human oral metagenome | biome: human oral; feature: human-associated habitat; material: dental | place: China | collected 2088 ... | reverse complement strand
GCTACAATCAATGTCAAGGAACCTAAGTGGGTTCTTTCGCTGATTCGTGCTGGAAATATCCCAGAATGGCATACGAATTACCCATTCCCAGTCTATCAGAGGAAGGTAGAGTCCCATCGATGTCGCGTTGCAAGCGCCTTCTGGGAGCTGGCAAAGCTGTGGAAACAGTCACCTGAAGTGATTCGTGAGCTGAAAGATGCTCATGGACACAACCCGATTCAATCACTAGGTCATGCTATGGTGTGGTTTGGGGAAACTGGCACTTCTGGTTCTGGACCAGCCGGTGCACCATATAAGTATGCTAAAGACGCTGACGGTGAGAGCAATTACCAAAAATGGCGTCAGGATGTGGTGCGTCATGGGAGAGCAATCGCGTCACTAGAGAATCAGAAACAAGTCGTGCAGGCTTTTCTGTGGTTGTCCAAATACTATGATGGCTTGTGGGATTAATGTAGATGTACTATAAATTTACATATACCAAAACGTCAAGGATTGGAAAGTAATGAGCAACGTTCTTCAAGTAATGGAATCTGCACATGACAAGGAAATGATGACTCAGGGGTGGTCTCGATGGGCTATTACGTCTGGAGCTGACTCTACCTTGATTCCTAACATTGGGATGTCACTGAGACATCACTTTGCTACAATCAATGTCAAGGAACCTAAGTGGGTTTCTTGGTTGATTAATGCAGGTGAGGTGCCTGGAACTCTTCCCGGGATGTCTTTCTCAGTTTATCGAGAAAGAGTTGAGGCTCATGTGTCCAATGTACGTTTCGCCATTAAGGAATTGGTGAAATTGTGGAAAGAGTCTGAGGTGATTCGTGAGCTGAAAGATGCTCATGGGCACAACCCAATTCAATCGCTGGGTCATGCCATGGTGTGGTTTGGCAAGACGGGAACCTATGATTGTGGGCCTGATACTTGGCCATATCCCTATATCAGTGATGATGTAGACTCAGATTACGAGCAGTGGAAAAAGGACGTGATTCGTCATGGGTCATCGTTGGGCGAACTGGAGGGTTCGAAGAGAGTGACCAACGCTCTTGTATGGTTGTCAAAGTACTACCAGGATTTGTGTGACTGAATATCTTGTAATTATATTCAGGGGTATTGAGTTTTTGTAATAGTGCCTACAAACAATGGATTGGCTCCATGGCCCTATAGAGTCGATTCTGTGTGCGTGGTGGTGATGAATCAAGAACTATGATGAACGTTATAATATAGCTATTCCATTAAATAGGTGGCGAATATGTTAGATTTTAACGTTTGGGAGTTATGGCTCAGCGGCGACCATCAAATTCCATTTGACCCATACGCGCAAAAAATCGAGGATTGGGATTTTTTGCGTGAAAAAGTACCAGGTCTCATTGTAGCATCAGCAGGTGGATTTGGACTGTTTCAAGCTAGCGGACTGCTGGAAGGGTATCCATTCTGTTACCGTGAGGAATATGGTCATGCAGATTTGCGGATTGGTTCTCCCGATTCTACAGACCATATCACGCCAACAAATGCATTGTATGCCAGCTCAACCACACTGCCAGACAATGGCAACACTCATTTTGTTGAGATTATCCCAGAACTAGTGAGCAGATTAACACGTGCCCCGTTTTTGTGGGAGTTTCAGGGATTGGAATGGCGGTTTTCTGATGAGAGGAACCCTGCTTTTCAGTGTATGGAACTAGTACCTGATTCACATGCCATTTATTATGGTTGGGGGTTGACGCCTGAAGAAGGGTATCTTGCTGCTTCTGAACCAAATCCCAGTCTTGAGGCAAGTGGTTATTCAGCAGAGCTACAACAGGAACGTTTCTGGCTGGCTCAGGTTTCGCCTGTTCCAGTTAATAAGGACAATCGACCATTCCCTGAAATTGACCCTGTGTTTCGTGTCAATTAAAAGAAGCAATACTGTAATTAATGGATGGCAAAGATATAGCACGATTTTAAGTCAATTTGAGCTGATTGAGTAACAGTCAAATCGCACCCTGTAACGCCCCTAGAATAGGTTAGATTCTACCTAGCTTATTCAAAGGGTATTTTTATGTTTTCAAGATGATTTATGCGAAATGCTTGTTTGTGATACATGCATCAGGAAGCAAGAAAATCAAGCTCAAAACACGTCTGGGTACGCAAGCATCAGTGTTGATTCAACTTCGCCATTGAAGTCAAATCAAATCTTGTTAAGTCCCCGCTCACAGTTTCCGTGTGCACGGTTAAGGATAGCAGTATTATCAATCCCATACCGCTTAATCTGCCCAGGACGAGCAAACAGTACGGTAATACGTTTAGCAGTGCGTACATTAAAAATGTGCACCTCGGCATTGTGGAGGACAACATGAACCTCCATACCAGAGGGGTGTCCTGTATCCACCAGATAAGCCGCATACCCGGGCGACTTCCGGCAATGGTGCGCCCGAACTTGACGGTCCTGTTTAAAATGAGCGGTAAGCGCCGCAGAAGTTACCAACTTCTCAGCAATGTCAAACGCGACCGCCTGTTTGACTTCGAACCGCTTTTTCATGACTCCATAATAGCATACATGGGGCCACATACAAGTTTCGGGCACAAGTTTTGCTCACATGTGTCCACGAGTCCAACCAATCCAGATGAGACCAAGCTAGTTGTTGACAAAACTGCCTCAATCTCTGGCCTACAGATGTTGCATGGTTGAACTTCAAATTTACAAGTAATGGGGGGTCGTTGTCGTGTGCTTGGGATTGATGCCTTGTCTTACCTGTGATAGGATGAAACTAATTTGTAAACTCATGCAGAAAGGGTAAATTATGGGTATTTTCTGGTCTAGTGTGGAGAAGGAAAACAGCAAAAGCAGTATTAGCGGGATGTTTTCTGATGGGGAAATTTTCAGTGTACCATCAACACACCCTAGGTTCGATGAAATTAGCTTGTTCCTTGAGACCATGCCGCTTCTCCCTCGTGATGGGGACAACAATCCGGAAGAGCAACTACGAGAATTAATTAATGTAGCAACCGCTGTATCAAGCCGTTTGACAAAACTATCAGAACGAGTTTCAAGTGATGGGTCAACAGTTTATTTTGACAATGACCCAATTGACAGTTCTGTTGCTGAGTGGTTGCTGAATGCACTACGACAGGAAGACATTGGCGGGGTGTTTAATAAACGTGATGGGGACGACGATACGCACTCCAAGCCCTCATGGCGTTCTGTCGTCAACTTCTTGGAAAAGTTGTACCAGAATCCCTCCAGCGAATCAATTCAACACTTGTACAGTTTTATTCAACGTACAGGGTTGACTCTTCGAGAAAATGGCGACTTCATTGCGTTCAAAGGGTTACGTCGTGACTATACATCTATTCATGCAGGACCAGGTATTGTACAGGGGGAGAAATTCACCAGTGCGCACTTGAATAACAGCCCAGGGAATGTTGTGGAAATCCCTAGGTCTTATGTGGAGACCAGTAGAGAGTATGGTTGTGCACAAGGTTTGCATGTGGGCAGTTTCGAGTATGCCAAGGATTTTGCGGATGGGGCACTAGTCAGTGTTAGTGTGAATCCACGTGATGTGGTGAGTGTTCCTAGTGACCAGGATTACCAGAAATGCCGTGTTTCCAGGTATGAAGTATTGTCAGATGTTCCTGGTGATTTTACTCATGACAGAAAAGACATCATATGGGATGATGACTTAGATGATTCAGATGAAGACTGGGACGATGAAGAACTAGTTGAACATGATGAAGACGATGAGTTTGCTATTGAGTTGGATAAAGATTGCATGGGGTTTCCAGATTCAACTGATACCACAACACATGTAAACGATGCATATGACATCAACACGTCGGACGATTATGGTCAGATTGTGTGATTCTGCACATTGACGTTCAATGAATTGTCAAGACTGGTTTGAATGAGGGTAGCGTTCATTTGTTGGGCGTTATCCTCATTCGTCTTTAGTATTCATTGGTTTGTATTCAGTTTTATATAAGTTTCAATACAAGTTTGACAATGGCCCAATAACAAAACCATAACCGCTGTTCTGTATCAATGACCTAAACAATTAATACAACATTTAATGGGGTCATCCTGTAATAATTTGTTTGGCAGCACGATACAATTTGATTACAATAACAATACTTGGGATGATAGCAACAAATGTGGTCAAACCAGGATTAGTGTTTTGTGCCAGCCAAGTCAGTATTGGAATCATGTGTATTATCCATGCAACCAGTACAACTCCAGCGATAACGAAGTGAACAGTAGCTTTCATTCGTTGTTGTGCCACCCATTTTCCGGCATCAAATGATTTGTTGTGCATGTTGACAGTGTATCAGTTGTGTCTCAGCGAGTAGAAATGACATCAAGTATCATTTTAGAGTTGCATCCGAATGATAAAATCTTCTATTTGATGTATGATGGTGTCATGTTAAAAGTTTTGATTGCGAAAGATGAGTTGCAGCAAGCTCGGGTGACGTTGAGTCGCTCTCTGATGCGGGTACCTCTTGAAAAAACCGAACCCATCAGAAATCTGGCGCACAAGGCCATTCAATATTTGGACAGAGCTATAGCCGAGTCCGAAGCAACTGGAGCTACCTCAGTAAAACCCTTTTTGTTAGAGTGGGTGACTGCCATCAGTTCCAACACACATCCATAATCATTGTCTTGTCAGAGGTGGAGTTTTCCTTTGTGTTTTTGCGAACCGTCTTAGTCAAGATTGATTGTGTTTTTTGTGTATGGAAACAAATACAGATTTAGTTGTTTTCAAGTCATGTTACGGTCCATATTTAAGTCTATTCATTTTTATTGTTTTGGAGTTTTTAGATGAGCGAAAACCATATGCACAATACCATTGAGACCATGAAACAGCTCATTGAAAGCCTTCCGGACAGCGACATCAAAGAACAATTGTTAACTTTGGTATCTGAGTTGTTGGAAACTCATGAATCCACGGTTCGAGAAGTGCTGCATCATATTGCCAAAGAGGCGTATTTGTCACAACTGAAAGAGTTGTATTACATGGATGGGCCGAGGCAGTCCAGTACAGTTCACTATGCAAAAGGATGTGACTCTGTCCTGCAACGTTTGATTCAATATTAAAATGAGTCGAGTCTCCTGTTGTTTGCATGCTTGGAAATAATAGTTTGACATTTAGAGTACAGTAAAATATGTTCTTAAACAATTCGTATTACATGTGTTAACAGTTGTTTTGTCTCACCTGTTGGCTGATTGTGGTTTTACAATGAAGTGATTCTGCAAGTATATGATGTTTAAGAGCCATATAGGAACCATAAACCATGCAACAATTGAATCCACAAGTATGTTGTATTATTGGAACGTTTTAAGATGTGAGTCATTTTTCAAGATTCAGCATTCATTTGAGCGACTTTCCATGCCATGTCTGCAACAGGGTCAAAGAACTCATTGTGAAAAGTGTTCTGGAACCAATTCAAGTGCACAGAAAGGTCAGTACAACCCAAAAGTATCGACCCATGTGAAAATGTGAATGGTTGTAATAGTTTGTTAAATTCAGCATTCATCGTGGAATAATCATTGTATTGTGCAGCATCAATGAGTTTTTCTGCCACCAATCGGTTGTTTGTGCGAAGTGAATCAAATGCCTTGGATTCATATGCTACTTTGGACATGAACACAAAATCGGTTTCTGGAAATTCAGCATCCAATTTGCGAAACTGCCAATTTGAGTGATTCATCATTTGTTGTGTGTATGTATTCAATGAAACACAAAGATTAATCACATCTGTCACACCAGCAGCTTCAAACACACGACTTGCTGTTTCTGCCTCCACCACGAATTTGTTCTGGTCTACTATGGAACCATTGTGTGCCATGCAATCTGTCACTATGGACGATAAAACTATTTTCGGAAAATCTCGGTCTTTGACGGCACCCAATTTTCTGGCTGCCGTTTCAACACATGACATAAAATAAGACCCGACTGAAAACCCGTGTCCAAACATGACTCCAAAAACTGGAACAGTCACAATCTGTCAACCTTTCTTTTGCTTTGTCTGTGCATAATTTGTTCTATAGGGAAACAAGCGCATTTCCGCAATAATATATGTTTCCATCGGGTTGTGAGCGATTTTGTGTTTTCTATGGTATTGAACAACATTGGTAAAATGCCCACTGATTGAATTGGTCATGTTTGAATCAAGGGGACATTGTGAAGAAGGATGAACTGGTGGCGCTGGCGAATGCTGCACCAGGTGAATACAGTGACCGAGATGTTGCGGATTTCTTCAGGCGCAGGAATTTGGGTCATTGGCCGTCTGAACAGGGAACTTTGAAACTGACAGTGGATGATGGACAGATTGTGCTCAATATTGGTCCTTCAGAAGTGTCTAATGATGTTGGTTTGACCTCTACCGGGATGTTGTGGGTGATGGGGAGGTTTTTTGAGCAGTTCACATCACAAGCTGTATATGACATTGAGCTAATAACAGGGGACGACGAAGACTGTTCCAACAATCACGAACCAGCTTCCACAACTGTTTTCAAAAATGTCATGACCAAACGAATGTCAGGACTATCAAAAATTATAGCTGGGGACAACAACAATTGGTACGCTTTCGTGGAACGTTCAAGAGTCAATACTGATGGTAGTTGTGTTCTCAGTATTAAAACAGCAAATTTGGACGCTTCTGACGGTGGACATCGATTGTCTTTGATACTTCCCGGAATGTATCCATTACTACATATTTATGAGATTCAAAAGAACAATGTGGTTCGTTATGACATGAAAGGCCATGCCAACGATTTTGACGGGCGTGAAGCTTGGGAACGAGCAGCTTACGTCAGTGGATTGAAAACATCCAATCCCCCAAAAATAGTATCCCGGAATGAATTGACAGCAGTGTTTGCATTGACCACTACTGCACGTTTCAACAATTAATTCATCAATCAACACAACACATTTCATGTCTTGGTTTCACTGTTTGTTACCTACATCAGATTGTTCTTCATGTCACAGCCGTCCATCAATACAAAAATATATGATACAAACCATAGAAACATTGGATTACATTGTATTGAAGTTGTAACTTGATAGAGACTATTAAACAACATCAGAACAAGGAGACATGGTTACGTGAAACTGTACAGTGAGAACATACTGTTTTTGGATACAATCCTTGAAACAGCATTGATAGAAGCTCGAAACGCCCGTCAATTCAACCCTGTAGAGCATACAAAACAGAAAACCACTCAAATCGTGCGATACATGAAGGAGTGGAATCTTAGTGGAGCAATTGTTGGGGTCAGTGGCGGTATAGACAGTAGTGCAACATTGGCTTTGTTGAATCATGTTCGAAAAACACCAGAGTCACCAATTGAGAAACTTGTTGGGGTTTCTGTGACTGACGTGGACAACATTGGAAGCACGAAACAAAGTGATTCACAAAATGCAGCTTCAGAACTGTGTGATCATTTTGGGGTGGAGTTTTTGTCTCTGCCATGTTTGGGGGATTTACGAAAAGTTGCTGTTGATTCGTTGTCTCAAGGGGAACACATCATGTCTCCTTGGGCTGTTGGACAGTTGACTTCATATTTGCGTACTCCTATGTTGTATGGCGCTTGCAGCATAATAACAGATGAGGGGAATCCGGCAGCAGTTTTCGGTACCACGAATCTTTCTGAAGGTGGCTATATCGGATACGTGGGTAAAGCAGCTGATGGAATGACTGATGTACAAATCATCAGTGACCTTTTCAAGAGCGAAGTGTTGACAATGGCTAGGTTTTTGGGTGTGCCAGAACATTTGGTTACACGTGTGCCTACAGGTGACATGTTTGATGGGCGGTCAGATGAAGAATTGTTCGGGTTCACTTATGATGCGCTGGAATTGTTCATGTTGAATCAAATGGGCTATTCCAATAATAATTTATCCAAAAATGAGCTGTACAACCAAATTGTGACCAGAATTGAACGTATGCACGAATATAACAAGCATAAATATTTGCATCAATACCCATCAGTTTTTCTGGAAGTGGAAAAATCACACTGTCCAGGAGGATGGCAGAATGAAAGGTACTACTGACATGAACAAATTTGTCAATCTGAAAGAATTTCATGTTGATTTTGACCAAGACCATGAATCCACGGTTCGCGGGTTGGATGAGGTGAGTCCAACCGCTTTGTACATTGACAAAATTCTTTCACTCAATGAATTGACACAGTTGCAGAAACAGCTGTCAAGTATGGATTGGATACCTGTGGGATACTCTGGAATCAAAGGAGATTATCAACCTGGTGACCCTATTGGTTCTTGGAGGATTTCTCTTCACAACCAAGAATATGCTGACAAAATATGGAAACGTATAGGTCATCATATTCCATCACGTACTATTGTTCATCCTTGTGACATTGATGGGGATGAAGGACAGACATGGATTCCGGTTGGGGTATCACCTTTGTGGAGATTCATCAAATACACAGATGGCAACAAACTCTACATTCACTATGATTTTCCTTATGTGGAAACCAATACTGATGTTGGTGGTTTGATGACACAACAAAGTCTGGTGATTTATGTTTCCAAACATGATGTTACTGGTGGAGGGACACGTTTCCTACATGACCCGCAAAAAGCCATTCCAGTGAAAAACCGTGACTTGAGTGACCAACCTCGTTTTGCAAATTTGGATGAAGTGTTTGCTGTTCCTTCAGTTGAGTTGGGGGATGCTATTGTTTTCGACCATAGAATGTTGCATGACGGACAAGAAGTGAAAGGGTCAGGAGAGAAAATCATTATTCGTACAGACATCATGTTCCAACGAGTTGCTTGAAATGTCGAATATGGATTCACTGAAAGTTCCATCAACAAATGTAGATAAGTTTTATACCCGATATGCGGAGCTTGTTGATTATGACCGGGAACTTCTCATACAGGCGGGGTGGCTGGATTTAGCACCAGTCACTTCGCCTGTTTCTTCTGATATGCCTTTGGTTGCTGATTTGGAGCCTATTGCACAATCCCCGCACAATGACATCAATGTTCTAATTTCTACAGGTGGATACGCTCCGTTGCATGCTGGACACATTGAAGCCATGGAACGAGCACGGATAGCAGTACAGGAAGCAACTGGTGTACCTGTTGTTGCTGGCTATTTTTCACCGGATTCAGATGCTTACATGGCTGTGAAGAAAATACATGAATGGCCAGCGGTTCGTCGTGTAAGTGAAGCCCAACGAATTCTTGCAGGAAGTGATTGGTTGCGAGTGAACACACAGCCATCCTTGTGGGCCAGTGGACGTATGAATTTCACTCACATTTATGATTGGTTCAATAGTCACCTTACCAGCATGTTTCCACATCGTAACATCAAGTTGTGGTATGTCTATGGTAGCGATAATTACATGTTTGCCAATGCTTTTCTGGAACATGGCTATGGAGTGTGCGTGTTGAGAGGGGGACACTCTTCACAGCACAACGAGACAATCAACATTTTGAAACATGACAGAATTGTTGTCACTGATGAGGACACAAAAAACTGTCTTCGTCTTTCATCCGTGACAATCCTGTTTTGATGACCGAATATGATACCACACAATCATCACCAGTAGATTCAATGTTTCTTCGGAATGATTCTATTGAGGCTTTTTCGGATTGTGAGGTACAACCAACATGTTCTCATGTGATGAAAGTGGCAACATGGCTTGCTGATTCTACTAAATGTTCGGTGGATTGTACATCATTGAGTGCTCCATCCATACCAGGGGACGACGAAACCATTTCATTGGATGCTTTCGTTCCAGGTGATTTCAACATTAGACAAACACGTCTTTTCAACGCATATGATGGACAATGGCAACCTTGTGGACGAATCACAGCATTAGGCGAATCTTCAATACTTCAACAAGTGGCAAAGATTCCATCAGGTACCTATACAGTATTCGATGATGATGTAGCAACTGGAGGAACAGCTAAATACATCACAACTCTTCTCGAAACTCATAATATTGTCGTGAAACAATACTTGGCCATGGTTCAAGCAGAATATGGGGACATTGTGGATTTCCGCGATTTCATATTAGGTGGGAAACATGCTGGATTGACTGTGAGAGAACCGCTTTCAGGGACAATCACGCGGATGCCTTACCTGTTTCCATATGTCAATCTGATAACACGTGCGTCATTACCACCAGAAGCATGCATTCCATTTTCGCTTCAGGTATGGCAGTTGAACGCAGAACTTTATGGTCCTGTAAACATGAATTTGTCAGAATTGGCTGATAGGGGGCAGGATTTTCGAGTATGGGGTTTTCCAGGGGACATGAGCGTGACGGCTCTGTGTCAGTGGCATTTGAAGTGGCTGACAGCTTTAGATGGAGTTGACAACGAATCAAAGTGTGCTCTATGCTAGAAGCATGATGAACGATGAAAAGAGCCCCCTTAAAATTGCGCACAAGATGGACCCTTCAGGAAAGCACGTCGCTTGGAAATACAAGAAGACTGCTAAGGTGCTGGCTCGTCCAGCAATTCCAGGCGAGGTAATTGAGACCGTGCTGGATGGCCGTCTCGAAACCCGCAAGGAAGCGGGGGAAAACGAGATGGTTGTCAAAAATCCTGGTGGCGAAGTATATATTGTTCCAGGACCCACTTTCCGCAGCAAGTATTCTCTTCTGGAGGATAATTCCTCAGAAGATGGCTGGAAGACTTATGAAGCGAAGGGTGAAATCTGGGCGCTTCCGAATACGTTTGGGCGCCCCATCGAGATTCAGGCGCCTTGGGGGCCTATGTATGGGGACGAGAATTGCTGGTTGGTGCTGAACTCAGAAGGAGACGCATACCTTTTGGCGGATGACGCCAAAAACGAGACATATGCGCCTGTTGATGACGGGGAAACCATTCGTGTAAGAACGATGGTCCTCTAAGCTACGAAACAGACTTCTAAAAAATCCATACTAACTCCTCAACTGGGGTTGACACGCTTCTGGAAGAGTGTTAGTATGGATACATCAAGAAAAACAAACCGAAAGGGAAAATACAATGACTGACAACGTGAACAACACCAACAATGCGAAGACCAACGAGGTGAAGAAGGAAGAGGAGATTCCTCAGGTTGTTGAGGTTGACGGGGTTAAACTAACGAACCACACGCCACATGCCGTTTCAATGCTGGATGGTGACACCAATGAGGTCCTGTACCAAATCGCGACCTC
>ERZ772772.2385-NODE-2385-length-11154-cov-15.680512_pt1 | contig 11154 bp, 9 predicted proteins | sample MGYA00511484_ERZ772772 | MGnify/ENA primary metagenome ERZ772772 (study PRJEB29015, sample SAMEA2737913) | human oral metagenome | biome: human oral; feature: human-associated habitat; material: dental | place: China | collected 2088 ... | reverse complement strand
GCGGATTTTTTGTATGCGCTGTTCCAGTTGTTTTTCAGCTCGTGCATGGCGTACAACACGCGGCGGTGCACGGGTTTCAGGCCGTCACGCACATCAGGCAGCGCGCGCCCGACGATGACGGACATAGCGTAGTCCAGATAGGACTTTTTCATCTCGTCTTCAAGGCTGACGGGGATGGTTTCTTTGGCAAATTGGTGGTCGTTCGCGCCGGTCATACTGGGCTTCCGTTTGATGAAATGAAAAAATGTGCAATTTTAACATGAAAACACGCTTTTAGCGCGGAACGATTTTGCAGGCTGCTCTGGCGGCAGGGAAAAAGCAGCCTGCACCTTCCCATCTTTAAAGTGCAGGCTGCTTTTTAGGGCGCAGGATTAAAAACCACCGTCACACGCCAATACGGCTTTCCCTTTCATCTCTTCCCCGTAATCATTGCTGTCGTAACTATCGACATACGCCTGATAGCCTTTTAAGAAACTTGCTACTTCATGAGCATCCGCTTTCCCGCCACCCATTTCTTCAAACAGTTTCAACGCTACTCGTCTGTCGGCCGACAGTGTTTTCGGTATGGCATAACGCACGCGGCGCAATTTGTCTTTGGCCTCGGCAAGCGGCACATCCAACACCAAATAATGCGTTATGGAATCCCCTCTTGCCACCAACACCAATTCTTTCACCGGAAGCCCATGATAAGTCCCGCGGACAGATAGTTTGACGAAGTCGCCCGAATGATCGTCCATCACACGCCCGACAGCATTTTCATAACCTTTCGGCACGGCAACTTTACCTGAAGGAATAGTACGTCCGGTTTTGGGGTCCGTTGTTACGGCTTCCATACTTTTTATCAACCGTGCCAATTCCGACGGGCGGTTGTCTGAAGCGCACCCGTCCGTTTCCAAATACTTAAACAGCGGCGTCCAATCCGCGGTTTTCGGCGTGTTCGGCTCAATAGAAGTGTGCAGCGTGGCGGACTGCTTAACGGGATCAACGCTGACAGAATGGCTTGACTGGTTCTCATCTTTAGGGCGCACGGTCATATTAACCGACAACCCATTGTCGCAGGCGGCAATAAACAATGTCAGCAGAGTAGTAAAAATCGGTCTTGTCATGATGAAAATCCTTTGTTGATGAGGGACAACACGGTGCAGCATATTGTTTTTCTTTTGATTTATTAATATTCATTGAATTGATTGATGATTTGCCGCCAATGAAAAGCAGCCTGCACCTCACCAATATTCAAAGTGCAGGCTGCTTTTATTCATTCTTCCGCCGCCGCTTTGAGCCGATACAGCACGTCCAGCGCCTGCCGCGGCGTGAGCTCGTCCGGATTCACGGCGGCCAGCTGCTGCAACACAGGATTTTCGGCCGCAGGCGCGTCCGCTTCTTCCGGCGGCGCGGCAAACAAATCCAGTTGGCGGTCGGCGGTTTGCTGTTCCAGCTGTTTGAGCTGCCGCTGCGCCGCCTTCAACGCGCGCGCGGGCAACCCGGCCAGTTTCGCCACGGCAATGCCGTAACTTTTTTCGGCAGCTCCGTTTTGCACATTGTGCAAAAACACGATGTCGTGTCCCTGCTCCAACGCCGACAAATGGCTGTTGAACGCGGCGGCATATTGGTTGGGCAACTGGGTCAGCTCGAAATAATGCGTGGCAAACAGGCTCAAAGAGCCGTTTTTCTGCAACAAATGTTCGGCGGCGGCGTGCGCCAATGCCAGCCCGTCGAACGTGGACGTGCCGCGCCCCACTTCGTCCATCAGCACCAGCGATTGCGGCGTGGCGTTGTGCAGGATGTAGGCGGTTTCGGACATTTCCACCATAAACGTGGAGCGGTTGCCCGCCAAATCGTCGCTGGCGCCGATGCGCGTGAATATTTGGTCGATGCTGCCGATTTTGGCATGCGCGGCCGGCACGAAACTGCCCGTGTGCGCCAAAAGCACAATCAGCGCGGTTTGCCGCATATAAGTGGATTTGCCGCCCATGTTCGGTCCGGTGAGCAGGCAGAGCGTCCGCGTTTCGTCCAAATCCGTGTCGTTCGGCGTGAAATGCGCCACCTGCCGCTCCACCACAGGATGCCGTCCGGCGCGGATATGGATTTCGCTGCCACTGCAAAATTCGGGCATGGCGTATTGCCGCTCCCGCGCGGTGCGGGCGAAACCGTCCAGCACATCCAGCGCGGCGGCGGCTTTGGCGGCCTTCTGAATGCAGGGCAACTCGGCTTGCAGGCTGTCCAAAAGTTGCTCGAACAAGGTTTTTTCCAACGCCAGCGCACGTTCCTGCGCCGCCAGGAATTTGTCCTCAAAGGCTTTGAGTTCGGGCGTGATGAAGCGCTCGGTGTTTTTCAGCGTTTGGCGGCGCTGGTAATCGGCCGGCGCTTCTTCCGCCTGATTTTTCGACAATTCGATATAAAATCCGTGCACGCGGTTGTATTCCACTTTCAATGTGGACAACTGCGTACGCTGCCGTTCGCGCTCTTCCAGTTCGCGCAACGCATCGTCGCCGTGCGTCTGCAAATGGCGCAGTTCGTCCAGTTCGGCGTGGTAGCCGTGGTTGATGACGCCGCCGTCTTTCAGCCACACGGAAGGCTCGGGCAGCAAAGCAGCCTGCAACAGCTTGGCAACGTCCTGCGTTTCGGGAAAGCAGCCTGCAAGTGTGTCCAGCAGGCTGCTTTGCGGCAGATGAATATCCTGCAACACCGACAAACTGTCGCGCAGCGCCGACAAATCGCGCGGCCGTGCCGAACCCAGCGCAATCCGCGCGGCAATGCGTTCGATGTCGGCAATCTTTTTCAGGCAGCCTGCAACGTCATCGCCGCCGTGTCGGCGCAAGGCTTCCACCGCATCCAGCCGCGCCTGAATGTGCGGGCGGTGGCGCAGCGGATGGTGCAGCCAATGCGCCAACAGGCGGCTGCCCATGTTCGTCATGCAGTTGTCCAACACGGAAAACAGCGTGGGTGCAGGCTGCCCCTGCAAGGTTTGCGTAATTTCCAGATTGCGCCGCGTGGCCGCATTCATCGCCACAAATTGGCTTTCGTGTTCCAGCACCAGCGCGTCCATGTGCGGCGGCAGTTGGTTTTGCGTGGTTTTCAAATAATTGAGCAGCGCGCCGGCCGCCGAAACCGCTGCTGAATGCTGCGCCAAATCCAATCCGAACGCGCGCAAATCCTGACAGCCGAAATAATCGGTCAGCAAGGCAAACGCCGCATCGGGCGCAAACTGCCAATGGTGCAGGCGGCTCACGGGGATTTTCGGGCAATTTTCGGGCAACTTGAACGCCGCGTCCGCCAAAAGCTCCGACACTTGCAGCCGTGCCAATTCGTCCGCCAGCCGTTCAATCGAAATGATTTTGACGCAGAATTCGCCACTTTCCAACGCCGCCCAAGCCAGTGCAGCCTGCTTTTTGCCGACAAACAGCGCGGCGATGCGGTTGGTCTGCTTGTCTTCCAACAGGGCGGAATCCGTCAGCGTGCCGGCGGTCACGATGCGCACGACTTTGCGCTCCACCACCTTGCCCGCCCCCACTTCGCCGACCTGTTCGCAAATCGCCACGCTTTCGCCCAGCTTCACCAGTTTCACCAAATATTGCTCTGCCGCGTGATACGGCACGCCCGCCATCTTGATGGGCTCGCCGTTGCACTGGCCGCGCGTGGTGAGCGTGATGTCCAGCAGCTTCGCCGCCTTCACCGCGTCGTCGAAAAACAGTTCGTAAAAATCGCCCATGCGGTAAAACACCAGTTTGTCTTGGTGCTCGGCTTTAATCGCAAGGTATTGCTGCATCATGGGCGAAAGGGGTTTGGTCGTCATAACATTTTCCGGTATTTGTGTCGCCCACCGATTTTAACGGTTTTTGCGCCGCCTGCACATTTTCCGTGCAGGCTGCTTTGCGGCAAATCCGGCACAAAAAAGCAGCCTGCACCCCGCCAAACAACACAATAGATTGACAAACTGTTTGTTATAGCGCGATAATGCTCGGCTTGCTGGCATGGTGCCGGCAAGATATTTTTCAACAGGAATAAAAATATGCCAACGATTAACCAATTGGTTCGCAAAGGCCGTAAAAAGCCCGTTTATGTGAACAAAGTTCCCGCGCTGGAAGCGTGCCCGCAAAAACGCGGCGTGTGCACCCGCGTGTACACCACAACCCCTAAAAAACCAAACTCAGCTTTGCGTAAAGTCTGCAAAGTGCGCCTGACCAACGGTTTTGAAGTTATTTCATACATCGGCGGTGAAGGCCACAACCTGCAAGAGCACAGCGTGGTGCTGATTCGCGGCGGCCGTGTAAAAGACTTGCCGGGTGTGCGTTATCACACAGTACGCGGTTCTTTGGATACGGCCGGTGTTAAAGACCGTAAACAAGCGCGTTCTAAATACGGTGCTAAACGACCTAAATAATCCCGCACCGAATAAATTTGTAAACCCCAATCACTGGCACGTCGGTTTTCAGGCAGCCTGCACTTGATAGCAGCTTTGCCGAAGCCGAGTAAGTGAATGTTTTTATAAACATTCATGGGAATGCCCCAACTGAATAGATTTAAGGAATTAAAATGCCAAGACGTAGAGAAGTCCCCAAGCGCGACGTACTGCCCGATCCAAAATTCGGCAGCGTTGAATTGACCAAATTCATGAACGTGTTGATGATCGACGGCAAAAAAGCCGTTGCAGAACGCATTGTTTACGGCGCATTGGAACAAATTGCCAAAAAAGTGCAAGGCAAAGAAGCCATCGAAGTATTTAACGAAGCGATTAACAATGCCAAACCATTGGTAGAAGTGAAAAGCCGCCGCGTAGGTGGTGCGAACTACCAAGTTCCTGTTGAAGTGCGTGCAACACGCCGCTTGGCATTGGCAATGCGCTGGGTGCGCGACGCAGCACGCAAACGCGGCGAAAAATCCATGGATTTGCGCCTGGCGGGCGAGCTGATTGACGCGGCAGAAGGCCGTGGTGGCGCAATGAAAAAACGCGAAGAAGTGCACCGTATGGCAGAAGCCAACAAAGCATTCTCTCACTTCCGTTTCTAATCTAGAGAGGATTATCAAATGGCTCGCAAAACCCCCATCAGCCTGTACCGCAACATCGGTATTTCGGCTCACATTGATGCTGGTAAAACCACCACGACCGAACGTATCCTGTTCTACACCGGTTTGACACACAAACTGGGTGAAGTGCATGACGGTGCGGCAACCACCGACTACATGGAACAAGAACAAGAACGCGGCATTACCATTACTTCCGCTGCCGTAACTTCCTACTGGTCCGGTATGGCGAAACAGTTCAAAGAACACCGTTTCAACATCATCGACACCCCGGGACACGTAGACTTTACCGTTGAAGTGGAACGCTCTATGCGCGTTTTGGACGGCGCGGTAATGGTGTACTGCGCGGTTGGCGGCGTACAGCCCCAATCCGAAACCGTGTGGCGCCAAGCCAACAAATACAAAGTGCCCCGTTTGGCATTTGTAAACAAAATGGACCGCCAAGGCGCGAACTTCTTCCGCGTGGTGGAACAAATGAAAACCCGCCTGCGTGCCAACCCTGTGCCCATCGTTATCCCCGTGGGTGCGGAAGACGCATTTGAAGGCGTGGTGGACTTGCTGAAAATGAAAGCCATCATCTGGAACGAAGCCGACAAAGGCGTTACTTTTGAATATGGCGATATTCCTGCCGATTTGGTGGACACTGCGGAAGAATGGCGTCAATACATGATTGAAGCCGCCGCCGAAGCCAACGAAGAATTGATGGACAAATACTTGGGCGGCGAAGAGCTGACCGAGGAAGAAATCGTTGCCGCGCTGCGCGAACGCACACTGTCCGGTGAAATCCAACCGATGTTGTGCGGTTCCGCATTCAAAAACAAAGGTGTGCAACGCATGTTGGACGCAGTGGTTGAATTGCTGCCTGCACCGACTGACATTCCGCCCGTACAAGGCGTAAATCCCGATTCGGAAGAAGCCGACAGCCGCGAAGCCAGCGACGACGCTCCGTTCTCCGCTTTGGCGTTCAAAATGCTGAACGACAAATATGTGGGTAACCTGACGTTCATCCGCGTGTATTCCGGCGTATTGAAATCCGGCGATACCGTTATCAACTCGGTAAAAGGCACGCGCGAACGTATCGGCCGCTTGGTGCAGATGACTGCTGCCGACCGTACTGAAATCGAAGAAGTACGCGCAGGCGACATTGCCGCTGCCATCGGTTTGAAAGACGTGACCACAGGCGAAACCCTGTGCGACGACAAAGCACCTATCATCTTGGAACGCATGGAGTTCCCAGAGCCCGTTATCCACGTGGCCGTTGAACCCAAAACCAAAGCCGACCAAGAAAAAATGGGTATCGCTTTGAACCGCTTGGCAAAAGAAGACCCTTCATTCCGCGTTCGCACGGACGAAGAATCCGGCCAAACCATTATTTCCGGTATGGGCGAACTGCACTTGGAAATCATCGTGGACCGCATGAAGCGCGAATTCGGCGTAGAAGCCAATGTGGGCGCGCCTCAAGTGGCATACCGCGAGACCATCCGTAAAGCCGTTAAAGCCGAGTACAAACACGCGAAACAATCCGGCGGTAAAGGTCAATACGGCCACGTTGTGATTGAGATGGAACCGATGGAACCCGGTGGCGCAGGCTACGAGTTCATCGACGAAATCAAAGGCGGTGTGATCCCCCGCGAATTCATCCCTTCTGTGGACAAAGGTATCCGCGACACCCTGCCGAACGGCGTGGTAGCAGGCTTCCCTGTGGTGGACGTGCGTATCCGCCTGGTATTCGGTTCTTACCATGATGTGGACTCTTCGCAACTGGCGTTCGAATTGGCTGCTTCGCAAGCGTTTAAAGAAGGTATGCGTCAAGCATCGCCTGCGCTGTTGGAGCCGATTATGGCGGTTGAAGTGGAAACTCCGGAAGAGTACATGGGCGATGTAATGGGCGACTTGAACCGTCGCCGCGGCATCGTACTGGGTATGGACGACGACGGCATCGGCGGTAAAAAAGTCCGCGCCGAAGTACCTTTGGCTGAAATGTTCGGTTACTCAACCGACCTGCGTTCTGCCACACAAGGCCGTGCAACCTACTCTATGGAATTTGCCAAATACGCAGAAGCCCCTGCACACGTTGCAGCGGAAGTTACTGCGGCACGCAAAGGCTGATAGAATCGGCACATAAAAAGCAGCCTGCACTTTCTCTTGGAGTGCAGGCTGCTTTTCGCATATACTGGCAATCCCATCGTTAAAACAGGAGGTTTATATGAACGCATTGATTCGCACTGCCGCAGCCACCGTGCTGCTGTTCGGTGCATTGGCAGCGAACGCAAAACCCGCATCCACACCGACACCACAGCAGCGGCAGGCCGCACAAAAATTGGCAGGCATCTCGGTAAGGATTCTGGATTTGGGTCAATTGTTCCGCTACGACGGTCCTGAGGATTCGTGGTACAAGTCGTTTCAGGCAATCATGACGGCCGAAGAATTCCGCTGCTTCACCACGAAAATGGGCACGTCGCAAGGTTTCCGCGCATACAAAATGGACGAAGCGTTGAATTATGTGCAACATCGCTCGCCACAGGATTTGCAGCGGGATTTCGCCCTGCTGACACCGCAAACCGTGCAGGCATTGTCGCGCCTGATGTCGGCTTGGAAGCATGGAATCATCCATAATAACAACGACAGGTACATACGGGAAATGGACCGGCTGCAGCAAAATCCCCGTTTGTTCAATGCCGTCGGCCGTTTTATGGAGTCGGCGCAGCATCATGATTTGCGGCAGTTGCTGCTTTCGTTCGCATTCGACACTCCGCCTGAGGAGGACAGAGCTCGCAGCATAGAGCGATATCATTCGTGGTCGCTGCGGGAATGCCATATTTCGGCAGAGGAACTGCGGGCGCGGGGTCGTGGCGGGTCGGGAAAATAGCCCCAAAAGCAGCCTGCACCTGCCCAATTCGAAGTGCAGGCTGCTTTTTACCTGCACCGAAACCCTTTCCCTTGATAGGATATTGCTATGAAAAATTTTATTCGAACCGCCGCAGCCGCCGTGTTTCTGCTTGGCACATTGGCCGCGCGCGCAGAACCCGCCCCCACGCCGCAACAACAGCAAGACGCACAAAAATTGACCGAAACCGCCGTGCAGATTCTGGATTTCGGTCAATTTCTGGGCAGCGGAAAAGACTTGCTGCCCTGGTATGAATTGCAGCCATGGAAGGGAAAAATGAACATGACGGACGAACAATTCCAATGCTTTAAAACCAAAATGGCCACATCGCAAGGTTTTCGCGAATACAAAGCGGAAGAAGCGTTGCATTATGTGCAGAGCCGCTCGCCGCAGGAATTGCAGCAGGATTTCGCCCTGCTGACACCGCAAACCGTGCAGGCATTGTCGCGCCTGATGTCGGCATTCACGCAAGAAGACCGCAGCCCCGGCCTGTCCCTCCAAGAAGTCGAAAAACTTCAGCAAGACCCGCCGCTGTTCAATGCGGTCGACCGTTTCATGAGCGGGGAGCAACACCGTGATTTGCGGCAACTCTTGCTTTCGCTCACATTCGACAATAGCCCTATCGAGAACAGTGCTCACAGCTTCCTGCGATATGCCTTCTGGTCACTTAAGGCATGCCATATTCCTGTTGAATGATATAGCGAATTAAAATCGCAATGATACGGCGTTGGCTCGCCTTGACGTACTATTTGTACGCCTTGCCTCATTTTTATTTTAATCCACTATAACGCACACGGCTTTAAAAACCGTCAAAAAAGCAGCCTGCACCTCATCATCCGAAGTGCAGGCTGCTTTTCCAATATGCAGAATCAACCGTTTTCCCCGTCTTTCAACGCGGCGAACTTCGCCTTCATGGTCGGGTTTTTGCGCACCAATCTTTTCACCGTCAAATCTTCCGCCTTGTTGTTCGCCAGCCGCAGATTGTTTTCCGAATTCAGCAGCGCGGCCTTGGTTTTTTCCAGTTGCGCAATCGATTTGTCGATGTGTTCGATCGCCTCGTTAAACCGCCGGCTTGCCAAATCGTAATTGCGGGCGAACGCGGTTTTGAAATCGTTCAAATCCTGCTCGAAATGGGTAATATCGACATTCTGCGCCTTGAATTGCGCCAATTCCTGCTTGTATTTCAGGCTGTTGAGCGCGGCATTGCGCAGCAGCGAAATCATGGCGATGAAAAACTGCGGCCGCACCACATACATTTTGGGATATGCGTGCGACACATCGACAATGCCTTGGTTATACAGCTCGCTGTCGCCCTCCAACAGCGACACCAGCACGGCGTATTCGCATTTTTTCTCATTGCGGTCTTTGTCCAATTCTTTGAAAAAATGTTCGTTTTTCTTTTTGGTCTGCGTGGTGTCGCCCTCGTTTTTCATCTCGAACATAATCGACAGGATTTCCACGCCCTCTTCATCGCATTCGCGGTAAATATAATCGCCCTTGCTGCCGCCGGAAGCATCGTTGTCCTTGCCGAATTCGGCATTTGGGAAGGCGGCGGCGCGGATTTGGTTGAAGGCGACTTCGCAGTGCTGCTCCAAACTTTCGCCCAGCATTTTGGTCGATTGCTTGGCTTTGAAATCGCGGTAAAACGCGATGGCTTCGTCTTTCTGGCGCAGCTGCCATTCGTATTGCTGCTGCAAATGCTGTTGGTCGGCTTGGTGTTGCGACTGGGTTTGTGCCAGTTGGTTTTGCAGGCGGCTCAAGGCTTGCGCCTGTTCGTGCGTGGCGATGAGCAGCTGTTTGTCCGCTTCGGCGCGCTGCTGCTGCAACTGTGCCTGTGTTTGCAGTTGCAACGCGGTGAGCTGGCGGTCTTTTTCGGCAATTTGGGCGTGCAGGCTGCTTTGTGCCTGCTGCACCGCCAGCTGCGTGTTTTGCTCGTGTTGCGCCAAGCGGGTTTGCAGCTGCACGATGTGCTGTTCCTTTTCCGCCAAAGCAGCCTGCATCCGCGCGGCGGATTGCGCGCCGGCCAATTCCAAGTCGCTTTGGTATTTCTCGCGCAGCCGTTCGGCTTGCTGGCGGATTTCCTGCTCGAACTCTTGGGTGCGCACTTGGCTTTGGATTTGGGCATAACCCGCTTCGTCAATGGAAAAGGCGGTGTGGCAGTTGGGGCATTTGATTTGGTGCGGCATGGGGCTCTTTCGGGGAACGGTTAAACGGGCAATGTGCAGGCTGCTTCGGTCAGCGGCGCATTTCCTGCTGCAAGGCGGCGATGTTGCCTTCGCGGTCGAGAATCTGCACGGTAATCTGCTGGACGACATTGGCCTTGCCCTGCTGCCGTGCCTGTGCCAACTGCGCGCGCAAACGGGCGAGCGCCTGCCGCTCTTGTGCAATTTCCTGCGCAATCCGCTGTTCGCGCGTCAGCACGGGCTTGGCCGGCGGCAGGCTGACGATTTTTGCAGGCTGCACACGCGGCGGCTTCATCCGCGTTTGGGTTTTCACCACGGCCGTTGTTGCCGTGTTCGGCTTCACCGGCGTTTGCGGCGCTGTCGGCGGCGGATCCACCACCACGATATCGTCCGACAATTGGAAATCCCGCTGCTGCCATGTCTGCCGTATTTCGTCTTCAATCACGGACGGCGTGGCCGGTGCGGACGCGGTTACCAGTGCAGGCTGCGCCGTATCGTCCGCCCATGCCGCCGTGCAGGCCAGAGCGCAGAAACAGAAAAACCATGATTGCGTAATCTTCACTAAAAACTCCAAAGTTAATGGCAAACGGCGGTTCGGATATTGGCAAAACCCATGCAGGCTGCCATGCCAAGCCGCCAACGGAATATCATAACAGCTTTAAAAACATTTGATTTTTCAAAACTGTAAAACTATGTTGGCGAATGTTCCGATACCGAAAAAGCAGCCTGCACCTTTGAAAACGAAGTGCAGGCTGCTTTCGGCATCGTTCGGCATTCAGCGGCGGGCCTGAAAACTCAACAAATGCTGCGTGCTGGCCAGCCACGCGCCCGCAATGCCCAGCGCACACACCACCAGCATCACCAAGCCCATTTCGCTGTTCGTGAACGTGCGCCATTGCAGCACAATGCCGTATGGCTGGAAAATCTGGTTCACCAAAGGCTGCGTCGCCGTCATCAGCACATGGCACAACCACAGGCTCAAACTGCCTGCCAAAAGGCTCTGCCACGCCGCCTGATACAGGAACGGGCGGCGCACGAACGACGAAGGCGCGCCTAAAAGTT
>ERZ772772.2382-NODE-2382-length-11172-cov-3.652694_pt1 | contig 11172 bp, 13 predicted proteins | sample MGYA00511484_ERZ772772 | MGnify/ENA primary metagenome ERZ772772 (study PRJEB29015, sample SAMEA2737913) | human oral metagenome | biome: human oral; feature: human-associated habitat; material: dental | place: China | collected 2088 ... | reverse complement strand
TATCTTATATATTGTCAATAATAATATTTTATTTTGTTATTTTTTTTACTAATATAGTATATTTAAATAAAAATATATACATTATATAAATAAATATAAAAATAAAAACTGAGAAATAAATATCTCAGTTTTTATTTTTTAAAATTCTATTACTGCATCAAGCAATGCTTTTGAATAATCATCTTTTACTTCACATAATTTTTCTAAACTATCCACTTTCTCTACAATTCTTCCTTCTTTAAAAAATATTACACTATCACAAATATAAGTTAGTGTCAATAAGTCATGAGTTACAAAAATATATGATAGTGAATAAGATTTTTTTAACTCTTGTAGAAGGTTTAAAATTTCAACTTGGGTTGAAATATCAAGAGAACTAACTGCCTCATCAAGCATTATGAATTTAGGTTTTGTTGAAATTGCTCTTGCAATACAAACTCTTTGAAGTTGTCCTCCACTTAGTTCATGGGCATATCTATCTAAAAATTCAACTTTTAAACCTACATCAACTATTAATTTTTCAAGTTCTTTTCTTAAATTATTAGAAGATAAATTTGTATTTAATTTCAATGGCTCAGCTATAATATCTGCAACCTTAAATCTTGGATTAACAGAAGAGAAATAATCTTGAAAAACTATACTCAATTCCTTTCTTGAAATTTGATTAACTTCTTTATGAATATCTTTATCTTGAAATTTTATCTCACCACTATCTGGCTTTTCAAGTCCTATTAAAATCCTTCCTAGTGTACTTTTTCCACTTCCACTTTCTCCAATTATTCCTAAACATTCTCCTTTTTTTAAAGAAAAAGAAACATTATTTAGAACTTTTTTTATTTTCTTTTTAAAAAGTCCTTTTTCTTTATATGATTTTGTTATTCCATTAACTTCAAAAAGAATTTCATTATTTATCATATTCTTTCACCTTTTTAAATTTTTCCATTAAAGCTCTTCTTGTTCCTATCAAGAATTTTGTATGCTCATGTTTAGCATTTGTCATAATTTCTTTTGTAGTTCCCTTTTCAACAATTTCACCATTTTGCATAACTATTAAATTATCTGCTAAATTTGTAAGTACTCCTAAATCATGTGTTACAAACAAAAGAGAAACATTTAACTCTTTTTTCAAGATTATAAATTCATCTATAATATCTTTTTGATTCAAAGAATCAATAGCAGTTGTTGGTTCATCTGCTATCAAAATTTTTGGCTTACAGCTAAGAGCAATTGCTATTACAACTCTTTGTCTCATTCCACCAGAAAGTTGATGTGGAAATTGTTTATAAATTCTTTCAGGCTTTTCTATTCCAACTCTTTTTAAAAGTTCAAAAGCTCTTTGTTTTCTTTCTTCAGTATTCAAATTTGTATGATAAATAAGTCCTTCTTCTATTTGTTGTCCTATCCTTTGTAATGGATTAAGTGCTGAAAGTGGATCTTGGAATATCATTCCTATTTTTTTTCTTCTTTCTAAAAGTTGAGTTTTGTTAAGACTTAAAATATCTTCTCCATTAATTAAAATTTTTCCACTTGTAGGCTCTTCAAGTCTGTTAATAAGTCTTATGAGAGAAGATTTTCCAGCACCACTTAAACCTATAATTCCAAAAATATCTCCTTCATTAACTTTTAAATTAACATCTTTTACAGCATGCAAGTTATTGGAATAAATTTTATTTACATTTTCAAGTGTAATCATTTATATCCCTACTTTCTATAATAAATTCTTACTTAATTAAAAAATCCATACCTTATAGAGTATGGATTAGTTCTTGTTTCAATTTTCCTCTCCATCTCTCTGGAATTAGCACCACACATTTAAGTAGGTTGCTGAAACATCATTGGGCCAGTCCCTCCGTTTCTCTGGATGGTTATTTATTTTAAGTAATCTATATTTGATATTGGAACAAGTATATAATAATCTAAAAAAATTGTCAATAATTATTTTAAAGATTTTTATTATTTTTTTATAAAATTATGATATTATATTCATATATATAAAAAATATGAATATAAAAGTTCTTGATAAAATAAATTTAAAATTATATAATAAATGGTAATTTAATAAAAGAATTGGAGAAAGTATATGTTGCATAAAGAAAATCGTTTTATTGCAGAAATAGAAGGAATATTTGACAGGAAAATTTTAGAGGAAGCTAATAATATTAGCTTTGTTTGTACTTCACTTGCAATCGGAAGTGATAGACAGCTTGGAAAAGTACTTTTAGAAACATATATTTATACTTTATCAGAATTAGAATTTTTACCTAAAAATATTATTCTATTTAATGAAGCAGTTCTTTTAACTTTACCTATTTCAGATTGTTGTCTTTATTTAAAAAGATTGCAAGATAGAGGAGTAGAAATTTTAGTTTGTGATACTTCTGCTAGTTACTATGATATAGTAAAAAAAATGCAGGTTGGAAAATTAATTGGAATGAAGAGTATAATTGAAAAACAATTAGGAGCAACAAAATTAATTCACATAAGTTAGAGAAAGAAGGGGAAGAAAATGGAATGGAATGGACGTGTTGATGGTTATGATGAAGATATACTGAGAATACATCAAGTCATACAAGTTAAAAATTTAGATGAATTAATGGAAAATGATTATACAGGAAAAAAAGTATGTTTTGTTAGCTATAATTCTAATGAAGGAATAAGAAGAAATAATGGAAGATTAGGAGCTGCCGATGGTTGGAAACATTTAAAGACAGCATTATCTAATTTTCCAATATTTGATACAGATATAAAATTTTATGATTTAAAAGACCCAGTTGATGTAAAAGCAGGAAAATTAGAAGAAGCTCAACAAGAATTAGCAGAAGTAGTTGCTAAGTTAAAATCAAAAGACTATTTTGTTGTATGTATGGGTGGAGGGCATGATATTGCTTATGGTACATATAATGGAATTTTATCTTATGCAAAAACTCAAACAAAAGATCCTAAAGTTGGGATAATAAGTTTTGATGCTCACTTTGACATGAGAGAATATAATAAAGGTGCAAACTCTGGAACAATGTTTTATCAAATAGCTGATGACTGTAAAAGAGAAGGCATAAAATTTGACTATAATGTTATAGGCATACAAAGATTTTCAAATACAAAAAGACTATTTGATAGAGCTAAAAGTTTTGGAGTAACATATTATTTAGCAGAAGATATTTTAAAATTGAGTGATTTAAATATAAAGCCAATCTTGGAAAGAAATGATTATATACATTTAACTATTTGTACAGATGTATTTCATATAACTTGTGCACCTGGAGTAAGTGCCCCACAAACATTTGGTATTTGGCCAAATCAAGCAATAGGACTTTTGAATACTATTGCTAAAACTAAAAAAAACTTAACATTGGAAGTTGCTGAAATCAGTCCAAGATATGACTATGATGATAGAACTTCAAGACTTATTGCAAATTTAATTTATCAAGTAATATTAAAACATTTTGATTGTGAAATAAATTAGAAAAATTTTTAAAAGAATATAGTAGAAGCTATTGTAAAAACTTAATTTACAATAGTTTTTTTTATTTAAAAATATTTCTTGCAAATTTTCAATATACTGATATAATATAACATATGTTATTTTATTGAAAGGAGGAATTGTATGATTTCAAGGATTAAGAAAAATTTTGCTGAATTAATGGAAAGTTTAACTATTAAAAAAGATGAAATTTTAAAACAAAATAAAATTATAAATCTTGAAAGTCTACTTTCCTTTTATGAAGAAAATAAAAAAATATTTTTAGAAAAAAAAGAAGTCTTATTAACTACTATAAATGAATATATCCCTTCAATTAATTTAAAAATTGATGTAGATTTATCATTTATTGAAAAATTAGATATAACTTGTATCAATGAATTAATAGAAAAAGTTGAAAAATTCTATGAAGATAATTATATAGAACCAATAGAAAATGATGTTAGAGAAAAAGTTGTTGAAAAATTTAAAAAAATAATAAAGTTTCCAAAAGTTTTATATATAAATTTCATTGATACAATCTCAAATTATAGTTTAAATTATTTTAGTAAAAAAACTGAGAGAGCTCCTCCTATTAAATTTCTTTTTGATTAGAAATTTAGTTACTAAGTAAGTAGAATTTAAGGAGGAAAAAATGAAAGAACTAAAAGGAATAAAAATAGGAAAATATTATATAGAAAAACCAATAGTACAAGGTGGAATGGGTGTAGGAGTTAGTTGGGATCAATTAGCTGGAACTGTTTCAAAAAATGGTGGACTAGGAACAATAAGTGGAATTTGTACTGGTTATTATGATAATTTAAAATATTGTAAAAAAGTTGTAAATGGTAGACCAATAGGTGCAGATGCATTAAATTCAAGAGAAGCTATGATAGAACTTTTTAAGAATGCTAGGAAAATTTGTGGAGATAAACCATTGGCTTGTAACATTTTACATGCACTTAATGATTATTCAAAAATTGTAGAATATGCTTTAGAAGCAGGAGCAAATATAATAGTTACAGGTGCAGGACTTCCTTTAGAATTACCTAAACTTGTAGAAAACTATCCAGATGTTGCAATAGTTCCAATAGTTTCATCAGGAAGAGCTTTAAAAATAATTTGTAAAAAATGGAAAGCTGCTGGAAGATTACCAGATGCAGTTATAGTTGAAGGACCAAAAAGTGGAGGACATCAAGGAGTAAAAGCAGAGGATTTATTCATACCTGAACACCAATTAGAAAGTATAGTTCCAGAAGTAAAAGAAGAAAGAGATAAATGGGGAGATTTTCCAATAATTGCAGCAGGTGGAATTTGGGATAATGATGATATCCAAAAAATTATGGCACTTGGAGCGGATGCAGTACAATTAGGAACAAGATTTATTGGTACTTATGAATGTGATGCCAGTGAAGAGTTTAAAAATATTTTAATCAATGCTAAAAAAGAAGATATTGTTATAGTAAAATCTCCTGTAGGTTACCCAGGAAGAGCTGTTAAAACAAATCTTATAAAAAATTTAACTCATGATAACCCTACTATAAAATGTTATAGTAATTGTGTTACTCCTTGTAATCTAGGAGAAGAAGCAAGAAAAGTTGGTTTCTGTATAGCAAACTGTTTAAGTGATTCATACAATGGAAAAGTTGACACAGGACTATTTTTCTCAGGAGAAAATGGTTATAGAATAGAAAAATTAGTAAGTGTTGAGGATTTAATTAATGAGCTTATGACTCCAACTAAAAACAGTATTTTAGCAAAAGTAAATTCAGAAAATATAATTGAAAATACTGTAAATTTTTAAAATTGACTGTCAATAAATATCCATATATAAAAAGGTAAGGTAAATAAAAATTAATATTTATCTTATCTTTTTTATTGATTTTAGTAGATTTTTTATATAAAAATGATATAATATCTTAATACTTAATAAAATTTAAAGGAGAGTTCTTATGAAAAAATTATTATTAGTTATACTATTCTTGATATCATCTTTATCAGCATTAGCTGTAAGATATGTTGTGGATACAAAAGATGGCTATGCAAATCTTAGAGAAGAAGCTAATTCAAAGTCTAAGGTTATAAAAAAATTAAAAAATAATCATGAAATGGTTTTTTGGCATGAAAAAGGAGAATGGTTTTGTGTTGGAGCTGAACCTGATGACAAGTATTCAGATATGACTGATGGTTATATCCACAGAAGTCAAATAAAACTACATCCAAAAACTTATACTATATCATCAAAAGATGGTTATGCTAATGTAAGAAATGAAGCAGCAGCAAACTCACATTCAATAGCAGAATTAAAAAATGGAACACTTGTTACAAAGTTTGAAGAAAAAGGAGAATGGTGGGGTATTGAATTTGATAGTGAAGATGGAACACCATTTGATTATGGATATGTACATAAAAGTCAATTAAAAAAATATGTAGAAAAAATGTAATTTTATTAAAAAGCTTAAAGGAGAATTTTATATGAAAAAATTATTAATATTAGTGTTAACATTATTTTCATTAGAAGGGTTTTCAGCAAATTATGAGGTAGTAAAAAATCCAAGTGTAAAAATATCAAAACAAGATATACAAAAAAATAATAAATCTATTGAAGAAGCTATTAAAGAAGAGTATGCTTGGAATAGTGAATCAGATTTGCTAGTAAGTAGAAGAAATGAAGCAATAGATGAATATAAAAACTTTGAGAAAACTAGTTATTTTTTAGAAAAACCATATTTTGAGGCAATAAATGAAGTTGGGACTATGTTTGAAAAAAATACTATAACAGAGATAAAGTATAATAGTCCAACAGAAGTTGAAGTTTATATAACTGAAAATGGAAAATTTTTAGCAGATATTGCTGAGAATTGTAAAGTTGAAGTAGATAAAAAATTTAAATCAAAAATGGGATATCTTCCAGAAGATTTTAGAGAAAATGTTAAAAATAAAGAAGAAGTTAGAAAAGTATATGAAGAATATAGAGATTTAATGAAAAAAGAACTTTTATCAAAGAGAAAAGAAATAGAAAGTGCAGAAGAAGGAAGTTTAGAAGTTTTTTACACTGTGGAAAAGAAAAACAATAAGTGGACAGTTATTGAAAGACATGCTAGAGTAAATTAAAAAGGACTATTTATAGTCCTTTTTGTTTATAATTTTTAAGAAAGCAATTATAAATATACTTGCTGTAAAAAACCAAGTCATAGGGTAAACATAGGCAACTGATTTAAAATCAAAATTAAATTTTGAAATTAAATAAAGCAATGATATTCTAACTCCACAAAGACAAATAGTAGTAATATACATTGATACTATTGAATATCCCATTCCTCTTAAAGAACTACCTAAAACTTCTAATATAGAATACAGCCAATAGAAAGGAAAAGTTGTTAAAGCTATCTGACTTCCTAGATAGATAATTTCCTCATTTTTTATAAAAATTCTCATAAAAGTATGTGAGAAAGTTAATATTATTGTTGCAATAACTATACTTAACCCTCCTGATAAAAATATAGCAACTAGAGCACCTTTTTTTACTCTTTTATAATTATTAGCTCCTACATTTTGTCCAGAAAAAGTCATACTAGCTTGTCCTATTGCAACTATTGGCATCCAAATAAAGTTTTCTAATTTAAAATATGTTGCATAAGCAGCAACAGCATCTCCACCATAGCCATTTATATAATATTGAACAATTATATTTGAAAATGTTATAAGCATTGACTGTATTCCAGCAGGTAAACCAAAATATAAAATTTGTTTTAATAAGGAAAAATCTATTTTTAATTCAGAAGTTTTAAATTTAATTGCAGTTTTGTTTTTAAATAGATATGTTAAAACAATGACAGCAGTCAATGTTTGAGATAAAGTTGTGGCAATAGCAACACCTGAAACTCCCATTTTAAATACTACTATAAAAATATAATTTGCAAGTACATTTGTAAGTCCACCTATAATAAGTATATAGAATGGTGTTTTTGAATTTCCAGTTGAACGAATAATTCCTGAACCAATATTATATAAAATCATTGGCAACATACTTAAAAAATAAATTTTTAAATATATAACAGACTCATACATTATTTCTTTTGGAGTATTCATTAAAGTTAATAAAAACTCAGCAGAAAAGAAACCAACAAGGGTTAAAATAATACCTCCAATAATCCCAAAAGTAATTGCAGTATGAGAAACTTTGGAAGCTGTTTCTAAGTTCTTAGAACCAATTTTTTGAGAAACAGCAACTCCAACTCCTATTGAAACTCCTGTAAAAAGTCCAATAATACAAGTAAATAATAAACTACTTGCACCGACAGCTCCTGTCGCCTCTTTGCCTACAAAATTCCCAACAAATATCATATCAGCTGTATTATATAATTGTTGAATTAAACTTGCTCCGAGAAGTGGCAAAGAAAAAGAAAGGATTATAGTCCAAATTTTTCCTTTTGTCATATCATAAACTTTTTTCATATTTTTAACTATCACCTTTATTAACTTATTTTAGTAAACAATGTTATCATTTTATCATGTTGTATAGCTAAATACAATAAACTTTATTTAGCTAAACTTAATGTTTAATAATGGTTTTACAAAATCATAATAAAAGTTCTCACAGCTGTTACTAGATTTGAATTGATACCTTCAATTCCAACCTTTGCTAAAATTGAAGTTAATGTTGCAAAATTTCTCCTTATTATTTTCTTATTTTAATATATCTTATAAGTTATTGTAATTAATGTCAATTTACAATAACTTTTTATTTTCAAATTACTTTTACTATCAATTATTTATATAATAAAAAACTTATATATTAAAATAATTATATTGACAAAAGATAAAAATGGATATATTATAGCAGATAAGAATAGTATAAAATAAAATGGAGGAGAATATGAAAAAAATATTTAAATTATTAACTGTTATGATGATTTCTTTATTTATTGTTGCTTGTGGAGAAAAAAAAGAAGAAGTTGGAACTTCTAATGAAATACAAAAAATAAAAGTTACAACAACTTTAAATTATTATCAAAATTTAATAGAAGAAATTGGTGGAGATAAAGTTGAAGTTACAGGACTTATGAAAGAAGGAGAAGACCCTCATCTATATGTAGCAACAGCAGGAGATGTAGAAAAATTACAAAATGCTGATTTAGTTGTTTATGGAGGATTACATCTTGAAGGAAAAATGACAGATATATTTGCAAACTTATCTAATAAATATATTTTAAACTTAGGAGATCAATTAGATAAATCACTTTTACATAAAGAAGATGAAAATACTTATGACCCACATGTTTGGTTTAATACAAAATTCTGGGCTATACAAGCTAAATCTGTTGCTGATAAATTAAGTGAAATATCACCTGAAAATAAAGATTATTTTGAAAATAATTTACAAACTTATTTAAAATCTTTAGATGAAGCAACTGAATATATACAAGCTAAAATAAATGAAATTCCAGAAGAATCAAGATATTTAATCACAGCACATGACGCATTTGCATACTTTGCTGAACAATTTGGTTTACAAGTAAAAGCTATACAAGGTGTTTCAACTGATTCTGAAATTGGAACTAAACAAATTGAAGATTTAGCTAATTTTATAGTTGAACATAATATAAAGGCTATTTTTGTTGAATCTTCTGTAAATCATAAAAGTATAGAAGCCTTACAAGAAGCTGTAAAAGCAAAAGGTGGAAATGTAGAAATAGGTGGGGAACTTTATTCAGATTCTATGGGAGACAAAGAAAATAATACAGAAACATATATAAAAACAATAAAAGCAAATGCTGATACTATATCAAATGCTTTAAAATAAGAATTAGAAATAGGTGAAATAAATGAATGCTATTGAAATTAGAAATTTAACAGTTGCTTATGGAGAAAATATAGCATTGGAGAATCTTAATTTAGATGTTGAAGTTGGGAGTTTGATGGCACTTGTAGGACCAAATGGTGCAGGAAAATCAACTCTTATTAAAACAATATTAAAATTTTTAAAACAAATAACTGGTGAAATAAAAATAAATGGGAAAACTTTAGCTTATGTTCCACAAAGAAATAGTGTTGATTGGGATTTTCCCACAACACTGTTTGATGTAGTTGAAATGGGTTGTTATGGCAGAGTTGGACTTTTTAAAAGAGTTAATAAAGAAGAAAAACAAAAAGTTTTAAAAGCAATAGAACAAGTTGGTATGCTAGACTTTAAAGATAGACAAATATCAGAGCTTTCAGGTGGACAACAACAAAGAACTTTTATTGCAAGAGCTTTAGTACAGGAAGCAGATATTTATCTTATGGATGAGCCTTTTCAAGGTGTTGATTCAACAACAGAAAAATCAATAGTAAATATATTAAAAAAATTAAAATCAGAGGGAAAAACTTTAATTATAGTACACCATGATTTACAAACTGTACCAACTTATTTTGAGTCTGTTACTTTTATAAATAAAACAGTTATTGCTAGTGGAAAAGTAAAGGAAATTTATACACAAGAAAATATAGACAAAACATATAGAAAATAATTTGTTACTAGCTAGATTTCTTAAAATCTGGAATATAATTCACTTATTTTCTATAATTATATAAATTTAGGAAGATTAGAGGAATTTATGGCAGAAATATTGAAGCTTTTTTTTAATAGTTATACTTTTAAAGTTGTTACACTCGGTTGTATTCTTTTAGGAGTTGTTAGCGCTATCATTGGGACTTTTGCAGTCTTAAAAAAGGAAAGTTTATTAGGAGATGGTGTATCCCATGCTTCACTTGCAGGAATATGCCTTGCTTTTTTAATTACTGGAAAAAAAGAATTATATATTTTACTTTTAGGAGCTCTGATAATAGGACTTATATGTATTTTTCTAATTCACTAATTTGTACTGCGTGAAAAATTTCATGATTTCTTAATTGAAAATCATTTATGCTAATCATTTTTGGATGATCTACATCTTTAAAAATACTATTTTCTCGCAAGTTATAACCTGCTACTTTCATATATGTCAGTTCGCCACCATTATAAATGGCTATAGGCACAGTAGTCTTTATTTGTGGCAACTTTGTTTTAATAAAATTTACAACCTCCTCCAAGGAGTGTTTTGATATCTGATCATTTATGTAAGGGAAATGCTCAGAAATCGTCTTAACTCCAATCTCTAAGTATATTTTTTCTACAATCTTTTTGTCTTTCTTTATGATTAATTCGGTGGAACCACCACCGATATTAATTAATAAAATTGGCTCGTTAGAAATGTATTTTGCAGATAAAGCCTGTTCTAGATAAAAACCTTCAAGCTCCTGACTAATTACATTAAAATACAGACCTGTTGTTTGAAAAATTTTATCTGATAGTTCTTGAAGCGCCGTTTTTGACATACTTCTAAATAAAGCAGTCGCAAAAACTTTTATTTTTGTATTTGGGTGTGTATTTTTTATATCCAAAAAATAATTAATTAAATTTTGTTCAGCTTGTTCTGTCAGTCCAAAATCTGGATTAAAATCTTTTTTAAAATCAAAACTCTTAGTTTTTAAGAGTTTTATTTTATCCTGTTTTTTCTCATACAACTTAATCGTGGATGACCCAGTATCAATGTATAACATAATAACCTCCCAATATAATTTAAGAATACCACTATTTTCTCAAAAATCTATGCTATCCATTTTTAAACCTCTAGATAATAGACGTATCTTCTATGATATAATCACCACTATGATAGCAAGTATTTTGAAAG
>ERZ772772.2379-NODE-2379-length-11180-cov-3.432989_pt1 | contig 11180 bp, 9 predicted proteins | sample MGYA00511484_ERZ772772 | MGnify/ENA primary metagenome ERZ772772 (study PRJEB29015, sample SAMEA2737913) | human oral metagenome | biome: human oral; feature: human-associated habitat; material: dental | place: China | collected 2088 ... | reverse complement strand
TTTCTCTGGAGATGAAGTTAACAAGCCTGTAAATGTCTTGTCAGGTGGAGAAAAAGTTCGGGTTATGCTTTCTAAATTAATGTTACTTAAATCGAATGTTCTAATATTGGATGATCCAACAAATCACTTAGATTTGGAATCAATTTCAAGCTTAAATGATGGGTTAAAAAACTTCAAAGAGTCCATTATTTTTGCCAGCCATGACCATGAATTTATTCAAACATTAGCAAATCATATTATTGTATTATCTAAAAACGGTGTGATCGACCGCATTGATGAAACCTATGATGAATTCTTAGAAAATCAAGAAGTTCAGCAAAAAGTAAAAGAATTATGGAAAGATTAAAAAGCGAATGAATATTCGCTTTTTAACTATATGATTTATGAAAAAAATAAAGAATTATCTAAAAAAATATTGGCTTTACTTGGTGGCATTCTTAATTCCTTTTTTAATTATGGTAACTGTGTATCTTTCTCAGGGGATTTACTGGAATAGTGACACTTCACCTTTATTAGGAGATGGTTTTCATCAGTATGTTATCTTTGATACCACACTCAGAAATATTCTTCATGGTAATGATAGTCTTTTTTATACATTTACAAGTGGATTGGGATTAAACTTCTATGCTCTGACAAGTTACTATTTAGGAAGTTTTCTATCTCCATTTGTTTATTTTTTCAATCTAGAAAATATGCCAGATGCTGTCTATCTCTTTACCCTCATAAAATTTGGATTAATTGGATTGACAGCTACTATTAGTTTAAAAGGAATATTTAAAAAAATACCAACCTTACTTATTTTAATGCTGTCAACTTGCTACTCTCTTATGAGCTTTGCAATTAGTCAAATTGAAATTAAAACTTGGCTTGATGTTTTCATTCTTGCTCCATTAATTCTTTATGGTTTACACCGATTAATCATAGGTCAAGATAAAATATTATACTTTACAAGTCTGACAATTCTTTTTATCCAAAATTACTATTTTGGATATATGATGGCATTATTCTTAGTATTTTGGTTTTTAGTTCAGGCTTTTTGGGATTTTAAAAATAGAATTAAAACTTTTTTAGACTTTACAGTTGTGTCAATATTATCTGGCGTTACAAGCCTAATTATGATTTTGCCAACATTTTTGGATTTAATGACTCATGGTGAAAAGCTAACTTCTGTTGACAAAATTTTTACAGAAAAAACTTGGTATTTAGATATATTTGCTAAAAATTTTATTGGAAGCTTTGATACAACAAAATACGGATCAATTCCAATGGTTTATGTTGGGATAATTCCACTCTTGCTTGCTATCTTATTTTTTACTTTAAAATCAATCAAGTTTCACGTGAAACTTTCTTATTTTTTACTAATTCTATTATTTATAGCTAGTTTTTCTCTTGAAAGATTAGATTTATTTTGGCAAGGTATGCACGCACCGAATATGTTTTTACATCGCTATTCTTGGCTATTTTCTCTTTTAATTATCTTTATAGCGGCCGAAACTTTACAACGTCTCAAACAAATCAAATTTAAAAATATAATTATAGCTTTCACATTTTTATCTATTGGATTCAGTTTAGTTTTTATTTTTAGAAAACATTATGATTTTTTAGGTCCTGTAAACTTTATTTTAACTTTAGAGTTTTTACTAGCTTACTTATTAATTTTTGGAACATTTGCTCAATCTTATATTTCAAAAAAAATCTTTCTTGTTTCTATTTTAACTTTCGTTTCTTTTGAAGTTTCTTTAAATGCTTTTTATCAGGTTGATGGTATTGCCAAAGAATGGGTATTTGCAAGTCGTTCTTCATATGCAAAACATTTAAAAACAATTGATAAACTTGTTAATTATGCAAAAAAAGAAAATAAAGAATTTTTCCGTACAGAATCTTTAGATCCTCAAACAGGAAATGATAGTATGAAATATAACTATAATGGGATTTCACAGTTTTCTTCTGTTCGAAATACAATGACTAGCTCTACATTAGATAAACTTGGATTTAAATCATCTGGTACTAATCTTAATCTACGTTATCAGAATAACAGTATTTTAATGGATGCTATTTTTTCAGTAGCTTATAATATTGCTGAAACAAATCCTAAAAAATATGGATTTACTCCTATAAAAACAGAAAGTAATCTTTCTTTATATCAAAATAAAAATTCCACTTCCTTAGCTTTTTTAACAAATGAAGTTTACAAGGATGTAAAGTTTAATAATTTAACACTTGATAATCAGTCAAAATTCCTAAATAATTTGTCCGGTCTAAATTATAACTATTTCCAAAGAATAGAGCCTATCAGTGCCCATAATATCCTAAAAAATAATAAAACTTTTACAGTTAATGTTGACAAAGACAGTAAAGAAAGCTTTGCAAGTATGACATATACTGTAAATATTCCAGCAAATAGTCAGGTATATGTTAGCTTACCGAATATCAATTTTTCAAATGATGATCAAAAAGTTGTAGAAGTTTCAATCGGTAAAGAAAAGAGACGTTTTACAACAAATAATGTCTTCACTTTTTTTAACATTGGTTATTTTAAAGAAGAACAAATAGTTACTATTCGTTTTACTTTTCCAGATAATTCGCAAGTTTCCTTTGATAAACCAGAATTTTACAAAGTAAATACTAAATACTTCCAAGAAGCGATGGATAAAATCCATTCTCAAAATGTTACTGTTACTACTCAAAATAGTCAAATTACTGTGAATTATGAAGCCAAACAAGATAGTTCTTTATTTCTTACTTTGCCCTATGATAAAGGATGGAGCGCTACACAAGATGGACAACCAATATCAATCCATAAAGCACAAGAAGGTTTTATGAAGGTTGATGTCAAAAAAGGAAGAGGAAAAGTGATATTAAAATTTTTCCCTAATGGATTAAAAGAAGGGATACTTTGCTTTATCTTAGGAATAATTATTTTTATAATCCATCAACATAAAACGAAATATCGTATCAAAAAATAATTTGTTTTTATCTAAAAAAATTTTATAATATTAGTAACTACAGGAGGAAATTAGAATGAAAAAAAATTATTCACTAAAACTTTTTCTTACATTATTGACAGTATTTGTATCCTTTATTTTATCGTCATGCACCACTAAGAAAGATGGAGTAGCTTATTATCAACGAATTGATCAAACCAATCAATATGATATTCGTTTGACTTATTATTATACAGGCGATACTGTTACTAAACAAAACACCGAAAACTATATTTCTTATAAGTCTTTAGGAATTACTGAAGGAAAGGAAAACGCTGAAGATCAGAAAAAAGCTGCACAAGCAAAAGTAACAGCATTATCTCTGGAATATCAAAAAGTAAAAGGTGTAAAAGAAAAATTAGTTTTTGATGAAAAAGGAATCAAGGAAACAGTTGAGATAGATTATGGCAAAGCCAACATTGAAGAACTTTCTAAACTACCAGGTATGGGAATGTCCAGTGGAAAAAATACGAAACGTATTAGTATGAAATTGAGTGGAGATATGTTAGAAAAAAATGGATACAAGAAAATAGAAAATGGAAAATTTGAAGAGTTAAAAAAATAATAACCACCCGTTAGACGGGTGGTTTATTTGTCTCGTACATTACGGAGCGAGACAGACTGAAAATCACATAATAAAAAAGTCTTAGATATTAATTATCTAAGACTTTTTTTATTTTTCTTTCAAAATCATATCGACTCATCATAACGACATGATCACAATTAGTACAACGAATCTTAATGTCTGCTCCAATCCGTGTAATTTCCCAACGATTCGCCTTCTTGCCTGTTGACTTGATAGTACAGGCATGAGGTTTTTTCATCTCAATAAAACTCCCCTTATCGTACATTAGTTTGTTCTCACTGGAGTAATTAATTGAATAAAATCTTCTTCCTTTTCACTAGGAATAAGAGTAAATGGACGAACTGCTGAAATAAAACTAATCGTTACTTTTTCACTATCCACAGCTTTTAATGCTTCAATTAAATAGGTTGGATTAAAACTAATTGTTAAATCTTCACCTGATACATTTTCCACATCTATTTCTTCATTTACTCGTCCTACTTCTGGAGAATTAACATGGGCACTGACGACCCCACCTGTAATCTCTAGTTTTACTGTTCCATTTTGTGTAGCATTTGATAGTAAACGTGAGCGCTCCATAGTTGCTCTTAAGCTAGAAGTCTCAAAGGTAACAACTGTTGAAAAATCTGTTGGAATTAGTCGATCAGTATCAGGGTAATTTCCTTCTAAAAGACGGGTATAGAAGCTGATATTTTCACTTCTAAACAAAATTTGATGATTAGCAAAGAAAACTTCTACTGTTTCAATTTCATCGCTAAATACGGCTGTAAATTCACGTAGAGAGCGACTTGGAATAACGACGTCAAAGTTATCACCATTTTTTTCCAAAGTAATTTTCTTTTGACTTAATCGATGAGAATCTGTTGCAACTGTTTTAAGGTGCTTATGATCTGTTAAAACGAAATGCACACCTGTTAATATAGGACGACTTTCTTGTAAACTAGCTGCAAAGGCTGTTTCATTAATTAAATTCTTTAGAAGCTTGGTTTCAAGAAGTAAAGGATTTGTTGTTGGTACTTCCTGAATACGTGGATATTGATCAGCATCTTTCCCTTTTAGAGTGATTTCTGACTTACCACTAGTTAATACAACCTGCTTTTGCTCAATTTCTTTAAAATCAAGTGTTATATCAGGAAGACTTGATACTACATTGATGAAAAAAGTTGCTTCAAGTAAAATAGAGCCCGAAGAAGTTACTAAAAGCCCTGCATTTTCGTTTTTAATTGAAATAAAATTTTCAATAGAAATTTGTCCGTTAGAACCAATCAATGTAATCCCTTCGCTTGTAACATCAATTTTTACTGTGGAAAGGATTGGAATAGCATTTTTGTGGCTAATAGCTCTTTTGGTGGTATTTAAAGCTTGTAAAAATAAATTTTTATTAATTGAAAAGTTAATCATAGAAACTCCTTTTATTATTTATGATTATAAGGTTAATAGTAATAGTAGGCTATGTGAATACTGTGGAAAAACAGTTCAATCCAAATAAGGACAAGCTTTTGAACTTGTGCACAAATTGTGGAAAAAATTGAAAATTTTATAAAGTTATCCACAATTATTTTATTTTATTTTATTTTATTTTTTATAGTTTCAATTTCCAGACGAAGATTATCATCTTCTTCTAACATACTTTTAATTTTTCCATGTGCATGGATAACAGTTGTATGATCTTTACCACCAAATTCACGGCCAATTTTTGGTAAGCTATTATCCGTTAATTCTCGTGCTAGGTACATAGCTACCTGACGAGCTAATACAATATTTTGAACTCGCCTAGTCCCTTTCAATTCCTTAACACTAACTCCATAAAAGTTACCAACTTCAGTCTGTATACGATCAATTGGTATGACTAACAATTGGCTTCCTGCTTGCTTACGAGAGCGAATAGCCTCCGCTGCAAGATCAATGGTAATATCTTTAATATTTCGCATACTTGCAAGTAAATTGATATCTTTCAAGGCACCTTCAAGATCGCGAACATTGGAATCAAATTGTCCAGCTAGATATTCAATAGTTTCATTTTGAAATGTGAGATCAAATTCTTCAATTTTATTACGCAAAATCGCAATACGAGTTTCAAAATTCGGAGGAGTGATATCACTTGTTAATCCCCATTTGAAGCGCGTGACAAGACGTTCTTCTAGATTTTCCAAATAATCTGGACTACGGTCACTCGTCAACACAATCTGTTTGTTTTCGCCATGTAAAGCATTGAAAGTATTGAAAAATTCTTCCTGAGTAGAAACCTTTTTACTAAGCGCCTGAATATCATCGATCAATAGCAAATCTAGACTGCGATAGATTTTTTTAAAGCTATCCATTTCACCTAAGCGGAGATGTTCTAGGAAATCATTAATGAAAGTTTCTGCGGGTACATATTTGATACGGGCATCAGGGATATTTTCTAATACCTCATTTCCAATAGCATTTAGTAAATGGGTTTTCCCTAGACCTGGTCCACCGTATATAAATAAAGGATTGTATATACCACCTAAATTGTCTGCTACAGCAAGAGCAGCAGCTTTCGCCCATTGATTACCATCTCCTTGTACAAAGTTTTCAAAAGTATATTTTTGTTTTAAACCTGTAGATAGCGGAGGGACTGTCTTTTTTTCTGTAAGCTCAGGTTGATGAGAAGTAGTAGCAGAATGATTTTCTATTTTATTATCTTCATTTTCGAAAACATATAATGCAGTAATTTGAGTGTTATAGATTTCAAATCCTGCAGTTAAAATAATATCAGCTAAATTTTGTTCCCAAAATAGTTTTTTCACTGGGCTATCTAAATGGATAGTTGCTTGATTATTTTCAATTTTAATGAGTTTGGCTTCTGCAACGAAAAAATCAAAAGTTGTCTTCTTTAACTGAGTTTGAGCCAACTCCAAAACACGCGCCCAAAATTCTTTATCATGAGCCATTACATATCCCCTTTCTATCTTAAATATCTTTTATTTTATCATAAATAATAAAAGTTTTCCACAACTTGTGGATAGAAATTAACATTGTTTATGAAAGTTTTCCACAAGTTGTGGATAGAGTAGATTTTTGGTGATTTGCTTAGATTTCTCTTATTTTATTTTTGTGGAAAGATTTGTGGATTTAAAAAATAAAACTAACAGCCTTATTTCAGACTGTTAGTAATTCTCTCATATTCTTCTTGACTAGAAAAAGAAATGATAATTTTTCCAGTTTGTTTTTTAGAAAGAGTAATGTTAACATCTACCCCTAATGCTTGCTTTAATTTTTCTTCTTCCTCTGCAATAAACACTTTTTGATAATTCTGATTAGATTTCTTTTTATTGGAAGGAATTTTTAAAAGTTCTTCTAATTTTCTTACCGATATATCTAAAGAAGTAATTTTTTGAAGCCAGTCTTTTTGCTCTTTTTCTGAATATTTTAGAAGTAATCGAGCATGTGCTTGGGAAATGTCTCCTTTTTTCACTGCTTGGATCATAAATTCAGGTAACTGCAATAATCGAATAAGATTACTAATATAAGGTCTAGATTTCCCCATAAATTTAGCAATTTCGTCGTGTGTCAATCCTCGATCGATAAGATGTTGATAAGATTCAGCTTCTTCGATTGGATTAAGATTTTCTCGTTGAAGATTCTCGATAATTGCTTGCATTATCATTTCTTCATCACTCAGTGATTTAACTATAGCTGGAATTTGTGTTAAACCCGCTAGTTTTGCTGCACGAAATCTTCGTTCACCTGCTAAAATTTCATAGCCAATGATGGATGATTTTCTGACAATAATTGGTTGGATTAATCCATTTTCTCTAATTGAATTTGCTAATTCATTTAATTTTTCAGATGAAAAATGTTTTCTTGGTTGGTAAGGGTTTGTTTGAATATCTTCAATTGCAATATATTGATAATTTTCCATTTGTATATAGAATAACACACCTTTACGATTGTGTAAAGGTGTGTTTACAGACTTGTAAATAATAATTAGTTGGAACTCAAATCAGCAGATGATTTCGTTAATTTTATCGTAGTTGTTTGTTCTTTCCCATCACGATAATAAGTTACTTTAATTTCTTCGTTGAGAGTATGTTTATATAAGGCAGATTGAATATCGCTTACAGATGATATTTCAGTGTCATCAATTTTTGTGATAACATCATATTTTTCTAATTTACCATCAGCTGGCATACCAGATTGTGTAGAACGAACGACAACTCCATTTTTAACATTTTCAGGTAATTTTAATTTTGCAACACTATCTGAAGACAAATTGCTTAGATTCAACATTTGAATACCTAAAGCTGGACGAGTAACTTTTCCATTTTTTTCTAATTGTTCAATAATATTGACAACATCATTAGATGGGATAGCAAATCCCATTCCTTCAATCGCTGTGCTACCATTATTTGTATTTGCAATTTTACTTGAGGTAATACCAATGACTTGTCCTTGGATATTTACAAGTGGTCCACCTGAGTTTCCAGGGTTAATGGCTGCGTCTGTTTGAATAGCTTGTGTAGCAATTGTTTGACCATCTTCTGATTTTGAAGAGACATTACGACTTAAACTAGATACAATTCCTTGGGTAACTGTGTTTGCATAGTCAGAACCAAGTGGACTTCCGATAGCAATAGCTGTTTCACCTACCGTTAATTTACTAGAATCTCCAAATTCTGCTACGTTTTTGACTTTATCCGCAGGAATTCTAACAACAGAAATATCAGAATAGGTATCTGAACCGATAATTTCACCAGGCACCTTGTTACCATCAGCAAGACGAATATCAACCTTTTTTGCACCGTTGATAACATGAGTATTCGTAACTAAATAAGCATAATTCTTATCTTTCTTATAAATAACTCCTGAACCTTCACTTGCTATTTGATCATTCTCGTTATTTGAATTATTATTATCAAATACAGCATCTGAATTAGATTCAGAATAAGTAATTACAGACACAACAGCATCTTTCACTTTATCAACAGCTTTTGTAGTAGAATTGCTATTTTTATATGAAGTGCTTACAGTCGTTGTCTTTTGATTGTTAGTTGTAGTGGAAGAAGATTTTTGAGCATGAGAAAAAGCCCATGTTCCTACCACTCCACCAATAAAACCAACTAATAATATAATGAAAAGTTGCAACGTTTTTTTAACGAAATTTGAAGAATTTTTCATATCTTCCTCCTAATTTTCAAATTACTGAAAGTATAAATTTGCTAACTTAATTATATCTTAAATAAAAAAAGTTTTCCACAGTTTGTGGAAAACTTATAAAAAATGTTTATTTCTATTAGAAAATAAATAGATAACAAAAACTATTATACCTTAAAGCGATGTGGATAAGAGGTGAATGTGGTACAATTAGACTATGAAAATAAAACTTGTAACTATTGGAAAATTGAAAGAGAAATATCTTAAAGAAGGCATTGCAGAATATTCAAAAAGACTTAGTCGCTTTGCCAAAGTTGAAATAATTGAGCTGGCAGATGAAAAAACGCCAGATAAGGCTAGTCAATTAGAAAATCAACAAATTCTAGCAAAAGAAGGTGAGCGAGTTTTATCTAAAATAACAGATCGTGAATTTGTGATTGCTTTAGCTATCGAAGGCCAGCAATTTCCTTCAGAGAAATTTAGTTTGCTAATAGAAGATGCCTCTATTAAAGGATTTTCAAACATTACTTTTATCATTGGAGGAAGTCTTGGCTTGTCATCTCAGGTAAAAGAGAGAGCAAATCTTTTAATGAGTTTTGGGAAATTAACTTTACCTCATCAATTAATGAGATTGGTTTTAATAGAACAAATTTATCGTGCCTTTATGATTCAGCAGGGTAGCCCTTATCATAAATGAATCTTGACGCTCTAGATTCTTTTTGTTAAAATAGTGAAGTATGGTCCCATAGCTCAGCTGGATAGAGCATTCGCCTTCTAAGCGAACGGTCGCAAGTTCGAATCTTGCTGGGATCATATAAACATTTTGGGTGCGCTAAAGCGCATCCTTTTTTCATAAATAAGTAATCAAAATGACATTTCAGTTATATTTATTTGCATAAGAAAATTCTTTTAACAGTTTTGTAGATACTCCAGTATAATAATTCTTGTAAGCTCAACTTACGAAAATTATTATTCTTTATTAGGAGATTTTATTTATGAAAAAGAAAAACCAACAAAATGTATTGCCTCAAGAAATTAAAAAGTATCAAGTTCTTAAAGAAAATGAACTCCAGAAAGTTGTTGGGGGAGATGTCAGATCAAACAAATATAGATTTTGGTGGGAAAATATATTTTTTAACAAAAGATAATTTTAGGGGTTTATATGATATTTACAATAATACAATCTTTATTGCCATTTTTAATACAAGTTTTATCTTACGAATTTTTTTATACAAAAATTCATAAAAAAGAAGAAATCAATATTAAGCCCATTATTTTACTTTTTAGTCTTGCGTTAATAGTATCATTTTTTTATTCTTTATTTTTATTTTTGCCTCAGTCAGGAAAAATTTTTAGAGATATATTTTATTATGTATTCTTATTTATACAACCATTTATCTTTTACAAATATTTTTTAAAACAATATGGTTATAAAAAATATTTAACTGCTTTTTTGGCATTAGCAGTTTATTTATCTGTAGAAACATCTGAAACATTTTTTTCTGTCATTATTTCTTCTGTAACAGGAGATTATTTTGTAAAACAACACTATGATATGTTTTATACCCTCATAAATTTGCTTTCTTTATTTACTATTTTAAAAGTTGTTGATTTTTTTAACTTCTATTTCGAATATTATAAAGAAAAAATTTTTAAAAAAGATATCTATAGTATAACTAAATCGTATATTCTTATTCATATTCTGTTACTTATTTCTCATATTCTGAGCGAAGTTGCACATTTAAATAGCTTTGCTAGTATGATTGCGACTATTTGTTTTATTTTATTTTTATCAAGTCTCTTTTATTTAAAATCCGTTAGGGAACGATATGAAAAAATAAAAGAAATTAAGCAAAAAGAAAAAGAGCAGCGTCAATTACAGCTTTATACGGATGAAATTGTACAGCTTTATAATGAAATTCGAGGCTTTCGACATGATTATGCTAGTATGTTGATTAGTTTACAAACAGGAATTAATACTGGCGATATGAAAGAAGTTGAGAATATTTTTCATAATGTTCTCAAAAAAGCTAATCTATCATTACGATCAGATGATTATACTTTTTTTGAATTGAATAATGTTAAAGATACTGCTTTAAGAAGCGTGATGATTCAAACTATTTTTAAAGCACGTGAACATGAAATAGAGATTTTATTTGAGGTAAAAGATGAGATTGAAAGATTACCAATGAGTCTTTTAGATCTTGTGCGAGTAGCTAGCATTTTACTTAATAATGCAGTAGAAGGTGCTGCTGAAAGTACATCAAAATCAATAAATATATCGTTAGTCAACTTAGAAAAAGAAATTATTTTTGTGATTCAAAATTCTCGTCAAAGTCGCCATATGAACATAAAAGAAATTTATGAAATGGGATTTTCAACAAAAGGAAAAAACCGTGGATTAGGTTTAAGTAATGTTAAGGAAATTATTAGTAAATATGAGGACATCATTCTTGAAACTGATATCACATCGAATAGTTTTACACAAG
>ERZ772772.2378-NODE-2378-length-11182-cov-7.613013_pt1 | contig 11182 bp, 6 predicted proteins | sample MGYA00511484_ERZ772772 | MGnify/ENA primary metagenome ERZ772772 (study PRJEB29015, sample SAMEA2737913) | human oral metagenome | biome: human oral; feature: human-associated habitat; material: dental | place: China | collected 2088 ... | reverse complement strand
TTCGCGCGCGACTGGAACCCGAGGCCCTGGGCGGAGAAGTTCCCGCCGGGGCGGACCGTGCCGGTCCCGCCCTCGCGCTCGGGGCAGTCCCTTTCGGCCAGCTCGCCCATGATGGCGTCGGCGGTCGCCTGGTCCAGGGTCGCCGGACCGGGGCGGTCGGCGCCGTTGGGTATGGTGCGCCCGGCCGCGATGCACACCCTCATCCTCACGTACTCGAGTTTGGGGGACTGGGCGTCGATTGCCTGGACGGCTTGGACGGACGAGGCGTTGACCTGGGAGATGGTCGAGCCCAGGCCGGAGACGGTCGACTGGGCGGCGGTGATCGACCCGGCCAGGGCGTCCAGCGTGGCGTCGGGAGAGCCTCCCGCGTCCCCGCCGGCCGAACCGGTCGTGAGCGCGAGCGCGGAGACCAGTGAGCGCACCCGTTCCAGGTCGTTGCCCAGGCCGACGGTGGCGTTGACGGCGTTGCCGGGTGCCCCCGACTGGACGACGTCGGCGAAGGAGCGCACTTGGCGGAAGATGTCGTCCAGCCGTTGTTCCATGGCGGCCTGTCCGCGCCAGACGGTGCACGCCACGCTCGCCGCCCCCGCGGGGCACGTCCGCTCCGAGGGCTGGGACGGCCCCAGGAGCGCGTCGATGCTGGTGGACAGGCGCGCCCGGCACGAGTCCGAGGCCGAGGCGAGTCCGTCGAGGACCGCCGCGAGGGAGTTGACGACGCCGTAGACACTGGGGTCCTCGGCCGCCGCCCCCTGGGCGCCCGACTGAGGGGCCTGGCCGCTCTGGGCGGATCCTCCCCCGGCCCCGGCGCTGCCGGGGACGGCGGGCAGCACGAGCGAGCAGGATCCCTGGTCCACTGAGACCACGGGGGCGGGCGCGGAGGGGTCGCCGAGCATGGTCCGCACGGCTGCCGTCGTCGCCGTGAGCTGGGCCGCCAGCTTCGAGCCCGTCTCGTCGTACAGGGCGGCGATGCGGGTGTCCAGGTCGGTGAGCGCGCTGGTCACGCTCTGGGCGGAGGACTCCAACCGCGTGTTGGAGGCCTGCAAGTCCGAGACCGTCGTCGAGGCGATCTGCCCACCGGTGTCGGCCAGGGCCTGGCGCGTCCGGCCCAGCGCCTCGCTGGACTCCTGGACGACCGAGTTGGCCTGGCTGACCGCCGCCATGGCCGACGAGGCGAGCTCGGACTCGCGCTCGCGGTCAGCGGCGTTGGGACTGAGGCTGAAGCCCTCCTGCGCGGCCACCTCGAAAGCGGGCATGGTGAAGCCGGGGGCGTCGACCGCCAGCGTGAAGCGGGCGTTGGGACCGGCGGGGCCGATGCCCGTGACCGCCGCCCAGTGGACGGTGGTCACGCCCTCGCTGTCGATTCCGATGAGGCCGTTGGTCAGGGGCGCGGATGACGCGGCGTCGGCTCCTGTGAGGATCTGGGAGGGAGCGACGCCGGGCAGTTTGACGCTGGCCGCTACTGAGACGGGGGTGGACACGATGGCGGAGCGGGCGCTCTGGCGCCCGTCCGTGTCGGCGATGATCCGCTGGGCGCGCCCCGTCGTGTTCTGGATCGAGATCGCGGCAGTGCTGGGGCCGGGGGCGTCCGACTGCGCGCCTGCGCCAGATGGTGTGAAGGTGGTCAGTATTCGCACGGGCAGCGCGGCGACCGTCTCGTTGAGGTCGAGGGCGTCGCCGTCGGCGTTCGTCGCCGCGTGCGGCGTTCCCGTGCCCGTGAGGGTGATCGTCACCGACTGGCCAGCGGAGGTTGTGCTCGTGGGTTCGGGTGAGGCGGGATCGGCCTGGGAGGTGTGCGTCCAAGACAGGACAAGGGCGCACGCCGAGGCGAAGGCCGCCAGACCCACGCGGAATAGATGCGTGTGTCGACTCATGTTCAATTGACCTTTGCTGGCGTGCGGGCGCCACTCTACCGCGGGGCGGCCGGTGTGTCCAGCAGCGGGCGGGCTTGCGGGGCCGTATGGCGGCTGTTAGGATTTCGGCGCGGACGAAAGTCGCACGCCTCGCTTTCACCAGTTCCACGGGCCCGCAGCGCCTTTGCGCGCGCTGGCCCCGACGAAGGAGATGCGCATGTCGCGTGTACTGTCAACCCAAGAAGCCCGTTCCGCAATTTCCCAGATCCAGGGGATCATCCAAGGCGGATTGACCGACCAGATCAGGCAGCTCGACTCCCAGGGGCAAGTCCTTTCCGACCCGAATGTGTGGGACGGCCCGCTCGCCCAGCAGTTCCGGGGCGACGTGTGGCCCAGCACCAAGTCGGCCCTGGAGAACGCGCTGCGCGAGCTCGAGGAGCTGCGCACCCAGCTCGACCAGATCGCCACCAACATCTTCGTCGCCGGCGGCGGCCAGTAGTAGTAGCGGTTCCGATTCATCCCCTGGGGCGCCCGCAGCGGGCGCCCCAGGGCGGGCCTGTGTGGACAAGGGAAGGTGCATGATGGGAAAGAGCGACGAGGGACACGAGTATCATCTGAAGGACGCGGGGCTCAGGCCGGTGAAGTTCAACTTCGCAGTCGCGGGGGAGTTCGGGCAGAAGCTCCAATGGGCGGCGGGAACTATTGACCAGTACATCAACGGGACTGCCTCCGTCCAGTCGTACGTGATGAACGAGTTCCGCGGCTATTTCTCGACGGTGTTCCAGAAGAACATGGAGACCTGCGCGAAGGACGGGCGCGCTCTGGCGGCGGCGCTCCGGCAGGCCGCGCAGGACGTCGCCTACCTCGCGAGGGAAGCGGAGATCGAGAACTCGCGCAGGCATACTCTCAAGGAGTTCCTCTCCCATGACGATTCCCTCATGGACCACTATTGGAACAATGCTTTCGGCGGTGTGCCGCAGCTCGGTTCCATGATCGCGCACATGGCACCGCCGGAGCCACTCCGCTCGGTTCCGGCCCCGGGTGTGAGCGAACGCGAACAGGACCGCCATCCTGGTCCTCCTGGGCACGCGTCGAGCGCGATCCCCGAAGTCCTCTATGCGGGTTCGTCGATGCTGAACGGGAATTCTGCGAGTGTTGCGGATGGCGCGCAGCTGCGCACCGCGAAGGAGGCCTTCGACAGGGTCTGCCAGTACGGCCGGCTCGACGTGGGCGCCCTCTTCTCCCAACTCGACCAGTGGAATGAGAAGAACGACGCCGATGTGACGTGGCTGAGCCTGGTCGCGTCCGCGTTCGAGGCGGCGGGCAGCTCCGGCCAGCGCGTCTACCTGGCCAATCACACGCTGAGCGAGTACTTCGAGTCGAACGGGACCGGGGTCTACCGCGACAGCGTCTCCGTCGCCGCGGTGAAGGTGACGGGCGTCGACAAGAACACCGGCTACCTCGAGGATCCTGTGAGCGCGGCGACGGGCGCGTTCGTCAACCCCGAAACGGACCTGCCCCACCAGGGGGCGGCCACCGGGCTCGTGATCGAGCGGGTCTACGACTCGGCCCAGCACGCCGCGGAGCTGGCCGGCCGTGCCGAGGCAGCGCGCCCGGACGGCGTCTTCGGCCCCGGGTGGGCCAGCACCTTCGACCAGGGGCTCCGAATCGGCGGCGACTCCATCGCGTGGATCCGCGCCGACGGCCGGCAGATCGTGTTCCCGAAGGGAGGGGGCGCCTGCGCGCCCTGGCGGGCCGAGGCGGACAACCTGTGGGTGGGGGAGGAGCCGTCCGAGTCCTACCCCTTCCACGTGGGCGCCCCCGGCGCCGGGGAGGACGGCGCTCCGCCGTCGTGCGGCGGTCGCCCGCTCTGGGTGGTCGCGGACAACGAGGGGGGGGCGCTGGCTCTTCGACTCCGAGGGAGCGTGGATCGGCACCTGCGAGGGCCCCGAGGAGTCGGTCCGCGTGGTGAGGGGCCGCTCCGGGCGCATCGTGCGCCTGGAGCACTGCTCGGGCGCGCTCATCAGCGTCGACTACGACCCTGCGAGCGGGCGCCCGACTTCGGTGCGCGCCCGCGACGGGAGGACCACCGCGTACTCGTACGACGCCGACGGGCTGCTGGTGGGCGCCGTCCCCGGCACGGGGATCGGCGGGCGCTCCTACGAATGGGGCGCGGACGGACTCATGGAGCGCCTGATCGGCGACGGCGTCACGCTGTGCGTGAACACTTTCGACGGCAGCGGCCGTGTCCTCTCGCAGGTGTCCCCCTCGGGGCGCACCACGCGCTTCGCCTACCTCCCCGGTGGCGTGGTCGAGGCGAGCGACCGCGAGGGGACCCGCTCGAACACGTGGATCAGTGACGCGAAGGGACGGTGCGTGGGCCTCGTCGACGCGGACGGGAACCGCCAGTCCATGGCCTACGACCGGTGGGGCAACCTCGTGATGTCCCGTTCCCGCTCCGGGGAGACGACGTGCTTCGCTTACGACGACCGCGGACGGCAGGTGTCCCGGGTCCTTCCCACGGGCGCCCGCGTGGAGCAGGAGTGGGACGAGCACGACAGGCTCGTCCGCGTCTGCGAGGTGTCGTCGGCGGACGGCGGCTCCTCGGGCGGATCGCGCCCCACCACGGTGTTCGAGTACCCGCGATCCCCTGCGGGCGCGCCGTCCGCACGGGTGCCGAGGCGCCCTGTGCGGGTCGTGGACCCGGAGGGCGGGACGACGGGGCTCAGATGGGAGGGGGCGCTCCTGCGCGAGGCCATCGACCCCGAGGGGGTCGCTATCCGCTTCGACTACGACGACCGGGGCAACGTCATCCGGGTCCGGGACGCCGAGGACGGGTGCTGGAGCGCCGAGTACGACCACGCAGGCCGCCTCGTCCGCGCGACAACGCCCATGGGCAGGGAGACGGTTTACGCGTACACCAGTGCCGGACTGCTGGCGTCGGTGCGCGATCCTGAGGGGGCCCAGTGGTCCTACGATTACGACGAGTGGGGGCGCATGGCCCTCGCCCAGGCCCCCGACGGCGGCCAGTGGGAGTGGGAGTACGACGCCGCCGGACAAGTGGCCTCCGTCCGCGATCCTCTGGGGCGCATGACGCGCTACGACTACGACGACCTGGGCAATCCCGCGCGGATCACCGGTCCGGACGGCGCCGCGCACGCTTTCATGTTCGACGCGCTTTCCAGGCTCAGGTCGGTGACCGATCCTCTCGGGGGCATGTGGGAGTACGACTACGACGCCGATGGGGATCTCGCCCGAGCGGTGGATCCCACGGGGCGGGGATGGATCCAGACGGGCACCCCCGCCTCGGGCGCGGTCGTGCGCGCCCCCCTGGCCCCGCCTGATCCCGCACGGGGCGCCCATGCCGGTTCCGAGCGCGTCGTCTTCGACGTGTGGGGGCGTCCGACAGCTGCGTCCGACTCCTCCGGCGGGCTCACGGAGGTGGACTACGACGCATGCGGCCGCATCGACTCGGTCACCGGGGACGATGGGACGACGACGCTGGTCGACAGGGACCGCGCCGGGCGCGTGGTCCGTTCCGTCGCAATGCCCGGGGGCCGGGCCACGACCTGCTCCTACGACGCGTGCGGCCGTTTGAGCGCTGTGACGGAGGAGGACGGCGCGACGACCCGCTACCGCTACGACGCGGATTGGAACCTGGTGGCCGTCACCGCTCCTGACGGGGAGTCGTCCCTGTCCTACGACGGATGCGGGCGGGTGGTCCGCGAGCGCGTGCCCGGCGGGGGAACGCGTTCGATCCGCTACGACAAGTGCGGGCGGGTGGTCTCCGTCCGCGACACGGCCTACGGGCCAAGGCGCTTCTCCTACGACGCCGCGGGCCAACTGGTCAGGGCGGAGAACGGCCTCGGCGCGGTGAGCGCCTACGAGTACGACGAGGCGGGCCGCCTCGTCCGCGCGACGGCGCCCGGAGGACTGGTGGCGGAGTACGCCTACGACAAGTGCGGGCGCTGCACCAGGATCGCCTCGTCGGCCGCCGGGCCGGTCGGCCTCTCCTACGACGCCGCGGGCCGGATCGAGCAGCGCACGGAGCCTGACGGCAATGTGACGCGCTACTCCTACGACGCGGAGGGCGATATGCACGAGGTCGCGGTCAACGGCCGTGTCATCGCGACGCTCCTGCCGCCCACTGAGACGGGGGTGGTACGGCTGTGGAACGGGAGCGACCCGGACCGCCCGATCATCCACGAACTGTCCCACACCCCGCACGGGCGCCCCGCCTCGTACAAGAAGACCGACGAGGACGGGCGCGTCATCAGCTCCACCAGTTGGGACTACGACCAGGAGGGCCTGTGCGCTTCGCGCACCGGGGCGAACGGCGCCACTGTCACTTTCCAGAGGGATCCCCTGGGACGGGTCGTCGGCGTCGAGCACCCGGACCTGGGGCGGGCGGGCTTCGTGTACGACGCGGCTGGGCGCGTCGTCGAGAGCGTCCGGGACGGCGTGTCCCGGACGTGGGACTACGACGACGGCTACGTGAGCGCCCACGCCTCGGACCCCCTCGACGGGAGCGCTCCCGGGAGGCGGATCCGTGTCACACGGGACACGTGGGGGCGCGTCACCGAGATCGACGCCTCAGGCACGACTATCGAGTACACCTACAACCCGGGGGGCCAGCTCACCGCGCTCGAGTCCTCCTCGGGGCGCAGGAGCGAGTGGATCTACGACGCGGCCGGGCGCGTGACGCGCCTGGAGCGCAGGAGCCCCAGTGCATCGGACGAGGGGGCGGCCGAGTCGACCACCGAGTACTCCTACGACGCCGCGGGGCGCTTGAAGCGCACTCTCACGCGGGAGGCGGACGGGTCCGCAGTGCTCGCCGTCGACTACTCCTACGACGCCTGCGGGCGCCGGGTGCTCGAGGAGTCGAGTGACGGCGGGCGCAGGGAGTACACGTGGGATGAGACCGGATCGCTGCGCAGGGTCCTCCACCGCCCCGCCGACGGCGCGCCCGAGGTGGTCGACGTCCACGTCGACGCGCTCGGACACCCGGCAGTCGTAGGCGGGGCGCCGGTCGACTGGGATATCACCGCTCCGCTGCCCGAACTCCTCCGTGTTGGCGGCGTCGACGTCGTCGGGCTGCCGGACGGGGAGACGATGACCGCCGGGCCGACGGGCCCGGTCGGGGGGCGCCCGTGCGCTGTCCTGGGCGGCGGCGATGACATCTGGTGGAGGCCCGCCTCGCCGACCGATCCCGCCGATCCGTTCGCGGTTCCGGTGATCGGACGGCCGTCCTCCCTCGACGGACTCCTGCCCGGGGGCGTGCGCCTCGCCGCGGGCGGAGAACTGGTGGTGGGCGGGCTCGTATGGATGGGGGAGCGCCTCTACGACCCCGCCTCGCAGATGTTCACCGCCCCCGACCCGCTCGACGCCCCACCGGGATCCATGTGGGAGGCCAATCCCTACGACTACGCCGCGGGGAACCCCGTCGGCCTCAGCGACCCCCTGGGGCTCAACCCTGTGACGGATAAGGACGTCGTTGTGACGCTGAAAGCGCACGACCGCAAGGGGTGGGTGAAGAACCTGTGGTCGCGCAACACCCTGGTGGCGGCCATCTACGGGGTCGTCGGCGGCGGGCTCTCGTTCGTGGGTTTGCCGCAGGTCGGAGCGGTGTTCCTGGACAAGGGGGCGGAGATCGTCCTGGAGCAGGCGGACACCGGCAAGGCCGGTCTCACCATCAACCCGAAGGACGCCGCTATCGACATATTGGGTGGAAGCGTTATGAAGAGGGTCGGCAAGGCCGTCAAGGGCACCCGTGCCGGGCGGAAGCTGCAGCAGGTAGAAATGCGCGTGAAGGGCGGGGTCGACCGCATCGGTTCGCGGATTGTCAAGCGCGCCGTCACCGAGACGGGCACGGTCGTGTGGGAGTTCGGCAAGGACGGGGTCCAGGCGATGGCCATGAACCCTGTGCGGGACATATTCGGACGCCCCACGAAAGCGATCCTTCCCAATCAGAGGGCTATTCTGGCGAAGTACGCGCGGCCTTCGAAACGCTTGGAGGACAGGTTCAACAAGAGGTTCGTCCGCGGCAAGCACAGTGCGAGCACCACCAATCCGTCCACGGTGCAGGTTCCGGAGGGGTACAAGCGTGCGGGCCAGGGCAAGCACTTCGATCCGGATGCCGGGCGGTCGCGGAGACTGTCGGCGGGCGAGCGGGTTCGCAGGCGGGCCCGTGAGATCAAACGGCAGATCGACAACGGAGAGTGGGGGAGGAAGGCGCGCAAGTGATCCGCCTGGCGTGCCCGCGGGCGCCCAGCCCGCCCGCGCGCCCGGAGGGCGTGGCCAGGACGGCGGGCGCGCCCGGCTGCGGCGGTGCCTACTGGGCGGACTCCGCCGCCTGGTCGATGACGGTCTGGCGCACGAACGCGGCGTCGCGGTACCCGGGGATCACGGCGTTGCCGATGATCATGAAGGGCGTTGAGGAGATCCCCATGCCGTGGGCGTCGTCGGCGGCCTTGGCGACCTTCTCCGCGGTGTGGGTGTCGTTCATCGTCGCCGTGAACTGGTCGATGTCGGGCACGCCCGCGGCCTTGGCGAACTCCACGAGCGAATCGGTCGTGTACGCGGGGTGGTCGGAGGGATCCGCAGCCGCGTAGACGGCGTCGTGGAACTCCCAGAACCTGCCCTGCTCCGCCGCGGCGAGGCCGGCCTGCGCGGCCAGTGGCGAGGTCTCGCTGATCTGGGCGAGGTCCCTCCACTCGATCCGCAGGGTCCCGTCCTCGACCAGGTCGGCCAACTGGGGCTCGACCTGCTGCGCGAGGCGCGTGCAGTAGGGGCACGCGAAGTCGGAGTAGAGCACCATGACGACGGCGGCGTCCGCCCTCCCCTTGGCCTGTGCGTCGGCGGGGTCGCGCTTGGGCAGGGAGCGGACGAGCTCGAGGATCTTCGGGTCCGTCACAGCGGGGGCGGATGTGGGCTCGGGGCTGGCCGATTCCGGGGCGGGGGCGGAGGGGGCCGAGGAGGCCCCGGACTCGGGGGAGTCACCGCGCTCCCACACCAGGTACCCGACGACGACGGCGAGTACCGCGATGACCGCGACGAGCACGATGACCAGGGGCGAGCCCGCGGGCGCGCGCCCCTGGGGCGCGGTGGTGGTCGTTTCCTTGTCGGTGTCGCTCATATGTGTCCCTCGTGTGCGGCCCCTGGGGGCGGTGGTGGATGCGCGTATTGTCTCACGCCCCGGTGCCGCCATCCCGCGGGCGGCGCGGGCCGGGGGCGGCGTGGAAAACGGTGGCAACATCGTGTGATGCTGCCACCGCGGTCGACTAACGGAGTGCGCTACGAGGCGCGCCGGGTTCGCCCCGAGGCGCGGATCTCCTCCCGCCGCTCCTCCTCGGTCATGCCGCCCCAGATGCCGTAGGGCTCCTGGGAGGCGAGCGCGTACGCGCGGCACTGCTCGATGACCGGGCACGAGGCGCAGATGGCCTTGGCGTTGGCGGCGCGGCGCCGGCGCGTGGAGCCGCGCTCCCCCTCCGGGTGGAAGAAGAGCTCGGTGTCGAGGTCGCGGCAAGCGGCCCTGTACTGCCACTCCCATGCGTCGATCATGGGTCCGGGCAGGCGGGAGACGTCGGTCAAGGGGTGCCTCCTCGGTGTCTTGGTGGGGGCGCACGGGGAGTCCCTGCGCGCGTGAACGTGAAAAGGATAGACACTTGCGCGGTAGTTATTCAAGGACCCTTCGCAAATTATGAGCCAGTTCTCAGCGCACCCGGCCCTACCTGAGAAAAGTCTGAAAAGTATTGCGATTTCTGAACGAATAAGCGGTGAACAACTAGGTGAATAATTTGGGGCGTTGGGCACCCGTTCCCGTTTCGAGTGGCGCGCCCCCGCGGCGAGCGTGAGAATCGGAGCAGGAACAGTGACCGACAGCCGAGGAGGGGCCATGCCGCGTGCAGTGCTCAGCGCGCAGTCCGTGCCCGAAGCCGCCCTCTCCGTCACCGAGGTGTCCAAGCGCCTCGGGGTGTCCGCCTCGACCCTGCGGACCTGGGAGCGCAGGTACGGCGTCGGCCCCGAGGAGCGCGCCGCGGGGGCGCACCGGCGGTACCTGCCCGACGACGTCGAGCGGCTGCGCGCGATGATCGGCCTGGTGCGCAACGGGATGCCGACCGGGCAGGCGGCTGCCGCCGTCCACGCTGACCGCGCGCGCCCGGACCGCAGTGCGCCCGTGCGCCCAGCGGAGCTGCGGGTCATGGCCGAGTCGGGGGAGGCGCCCGCCCTCCAGGAAGCCCTCGAGTCGGCGGTGTCCGAGTACGGCCTCGTCCACACGTGGAGCCGTTTCGTCGCCCCAGCGCTGCAGCAGATCCGCTCCGGCTCGGACGGCGAGGTCCCCGGCGGCTCTCCGTCCCACGTCCTGATGTGCGCCTTCGAGCACGTCCTCCAGGCGGTCCACCGGTCGCGCCCGCCCCGCCCCGCCCAGGCCCCCGCCCGGATCGTGGTGATGAGCGACGCCATCCACGAGTTGGGGGCGCAGGTGGTCGGCGTCGCGCTGTGCTGGTACGGCTTCGAGGTGCGCATCCTCAGCTCCGAGCGGTACGGCGGGGTGTGCGCCGCCGAGCGCTTCACCGCCCACTCCGCCTCCCACGAGGTCGACCTGGTCGTCGTCATGGGCCGGGGCGGCACCTGCGAGGAGTTCGTCACCACGATCGCCGACCGGTCCGATGTGAACATCCTCCTGGTCGGGGCGGACACCCCGGAGATCCTCTCCCAGAACGTCCAGCGCGTGCGCACCCCGGCGGCGTGCGTCGAGGAGGCCATCGCGATGCTCGCGCCGGGCGCGGAACCCGGGGCGGTCGGGCGCCTCTGACACCCGGGCCCGGCAGTGGCCGCCTGCCGCGCTGCTCCTGCTCCTCCCGGCGCCGACCGCCCTCCTGGCACAGCACGGCCGGGAACACGGTGCGACCTCCTGCGGGAGGAGGGCCGATGGGATACCGTGGCCATGCACAGATCCCATCATTCAGGAGCACTCGATGAACGCCCCGTGGAACGATGCCGCGCTGGCAGGCGCGTTCGGACAAGACTTCGACGCGCTCGTCGCCTTCGCCTCGCGCGCGAAGGCCCCCATCGGCTACGGCTTCTTGCGCGCCGACGGCAGCGTCGACGTGGGGCGGCCCGCCTCGTTGTGGATCAACGCGCGCATGACGGCCACCTTCGCCCTCGCCCAGGAGCGCGGCACGGAGGGCGCGGCCCACCTGGTCCAGCACGGCCTCGAGGCCCTGTCCGGCCCCTTCGCGAGCCCCGGGGGCGGCTGGTACGGCGCCCTCGTCCCGGCCACGGAGTCCGGCCCGGCTCCCCTGCCGGGCGCGCGCACGGACCAGGGCTCG
>ERZ772772.2377-NODE-2377-length-11183-cov-5.302840_pt1 | contig 11183 bp, 8 predicted proteins | sample MGYA00511484_ERZ772772 | MGnify/ENA primary metagenome ERZ772772 (study PRJEB29015, sample SAMEA2737913) | human oral metagenome | biome: human oral; feature: human-associated habitat; material: dental | place: China | collected 2088 ... | reverse complement strand
ACTGTTCACAGATCTGGATCAGGGGCAGCATGATGCCGTACTCCAGGCTCTCGCCGCCGGTTGGCACGAAGGCCGGGAGCCCAATCAGAGGGATGTGAAGAACTTAGTCGATAAAGTCTCGGGCCGGATCGATCAGGCTGAGTATATACGTCGTGTCCGCGAGACAGCTCAAACTACTAACGTCGCGTGACTCGGTTTGAGTCCTGGGAGGATTACTTCTACCCGGAAACCTATGATTCTGCCAGTGGGTATGGGACGTTACGGAACAAACTGGGCATGCGACGGAACTACGCCGTCAGGAATACGCTTTGGTATTCAGTCGTCAAGCGGAGCTTCATACTGCCCCGAATCTCCTTGGGCGTACCTACGATGTCGCACATGTCCGGGCCATTCACCGTTATCTCTTCCAGGACGTCTATGAATGGGCAGGCGAGTTCCGCACCGTTGACATGGCGAAGGGAACCGGCGTGTTCGCGCACTGGGATACGGGGATCCAGGATCGTTTGGAGGATGTCCACTACATCATCCAGGAAATCCAGTGGGAACATTTGGATTACGAAAGTTTTAGTGCCTCATCGGCACTTGTTTTTGCCTATCTGAATGCTGCACATCCATTCCGGGAAGGCAATGGCCGTTCCTCCAAGGTGTTCATGCAGCACGTCGCTGAGCAGAGCAGATTCCAGTTCGACTTCACCCAGATTGATCCACGGCTGTGGAACCACGCCTCAGCGCTGAGTGTGCCCGTTTCCCCTAGCTTTGAGCCCAACCCCCGCCCCCTCATCGGGGTTTTCCAGGCAGCCACCATCGACCGCCCGGCTACCTAATGCCGCCTCCTCCAGAACCACTGCCGCACCGCCCAGGCGCGCCAGGAGACGTGGGCCGCGGCGGGCGCGAGGTGTCGCAGGACGGCCGGGATCTCGTAGCGGGAGTTGTTCGCGACCTGCTTCAGGAACCGGAGGTGATCATCGAGTTGCTGCCGGTTGTGGCTGTTGGAGAACGACTCCGTCCAGATGCGGAACGCGGCGTGGGCCTCGGGTTGGCCGAACATGTCGCCGCGGGTGAGGATCCGCAGCCAGGCGTCGATGTCCATGACGAACACGTTCGAACCGTCGAATCCGCCGATGGCGTCGTAGTCCTTGCGGCGGAACATCGCGCACGCGGGTTCACCGACCGGGTTGATCCCGAACCGTACCGTCGCCCTGGCGACCTCGGAGACGCCGCGACGCCCCAGCAGCCTTGGTAGGCCCGCGTTGCGGGTCAGGATCCTGCCGTTGCCGTCGATGAAGTCGCGGCGGCACGCGACGAGGGCGAGCGACGGGTCCTCCAGGAGCGTGGCCTGTGTGGCCAGGCAGTCCGGGTGGATGAGGTCGTCGGCGCACACCACTTTGATCAACTCGCCGCGGGCCTGCTCGACGGTCGCGCGCCAGTTGGCCGGCAACGGCAGGGTTTCCTCGGATCGGATGAGCCGGATGCGCGGGTCGTCGAACCCGGCGATCACGTCGCTGGTGCCGTCGGTCGAGCCGTTGTCCCGGATCACCACCTCGAAATCGGCGCGTGCGCTGGCCAGCACCGACCGCAGGGTCGCCACAAGGGTCGACGCCCCTTGATAGACCGGGATGCAGACGGAAATGTGCGGTTTCATCATTTGTTCACCGGACTCCCCCGAGAAGCTGCGGGCGCTCTGCCGACCCCCCGGCCCGCTCATTTCTGCATCCTAGCGTGTCGCCCCCTGCTGATGGGGCCAGCACGCTTCCCCACCCGGAGATGATTTGTGATGAGCGAACCACAAGTTAGGGTTCTTTGGTGTACAGGAAGGGAGGGATCTTGATACCAAGCCGAATAACTCGACCTTTGATGGCGCTGGGACTTGCAGCTGCGACGATCACCGGGGGACTGTTGGTGCAGCCGCGAAACACGGACCAAGACTTGGCCGCGACCCCCGCTCCTCTCAGCACGGAGCGGGTAACCCCGAGGACGGCACCCAGCCCACGCAAACCCGTGGACGCAGGGGCTGCCATTACGGCGGCGCCTAGCACCGCGAGCGGCGAATCCTCGCCCACGGCCGCCTCGCCAACGACCGGGACCTCGGCGTCGACGCAGTCGACGAGCGATTCCCCGGCCCCGGAACGGACACCCGTGTCGAGGTCGTCGGGCGAACGCTCACCCCTGGGTGATCCGTCGTCCGGCGAGTCCTCGCCCAGCACGTCCGCTTCACCGCAGCAGTCCTCCGGGAATTCGTCCGGCCACAGCCGTTCCGACGCCGAGATCAATGGCTGGAACATCGATTATTTCGAGGGTTTTGACGCCTCACTCGAGGAGCTGGGCTGGGAACACTACGGTTGGGGCAATCCCGAGGTCGGTCACGGAGCCATGGGGGTGATGTCCGACGGGAACACGTTCGTCCAGAACGGTGAGCTGATCGTGCGCACCGAATACAAGGACGGTAAGTGGCATGCCGGCGGTACCAGCACGGAGAAGGTATTCACGGCCTCGCGTGGTCGCTGGGAGGTTCGTGCAAGGTTCCCGAAGGCCAAGGGAATTGGCTACGCGTTCCTGCTGTGGCCGAAGGACCAGGGCTGGCCGCCGGAGATCGACTTCGCCGAGGGACGGGTCAACGGACCCGAGATCATGGGAACCTACCACTGGGATTCCGACAACAAGCAGGACCACAAGTTCGTCGATCACGAGGACATGGGTGGTTGGCACACCTACGGCGCGATCGTGGAACAGGACCACATCATCTTCACCCTCGACGGCAAGGAGTGGGGCCGGATCGACCAGCCGAACATCACCGACACGCAGATGTTCTGCGGTTTCCAGACCGGGGCGATGGATCCCAACGGCAAGGAGGGCCACACCGAGACCGTCGACGGCGGTGTCCCGGGCGCACTCACCCCGCCTGTCTCCGACATCCAGATCGACTACGTGGCGCACTACACCAGGAGCTGAGGACGCCGGAGCGTTTTCCGGTTCTTCGTAGTTGAAGGGGTAGGTGGTTTAGCGCGTCGGTCACGGAATGAGGGTCGAGGTCCTCGGATGGCGGAAGTTCTCACGCCAGCCATCCGAAGGACCTTGACGTGCACCACGCTACCTTCGCGACCCCTGACCTGACTGTGTCCTGCCGCCTTGACGAGCTCGGCCTCGTCGCTGTCGGGCAGCGACTTGAGCCGGATCGGGTGGTGATCGGGTGCCGGGGTTGCGGCAGTCAGGTGCTCTCGCGTGGGACGACAACACGTCGTCGAGCACATGAGCCGTTCGAGCGCCGCCCCACCATGCTGCTGGTCCCGGTCCGCCGCTACAAGTGCGCCGGATGCGGGCGGGGCTGACGTGAGGACCTCCTACGAGGTGACGAGCTGCATCAACTCGGTGTAGTTGGTCACGACGTCGTATGTGACATCGTTGCCGTTCTTCTCGCTGAGTGACGCGAAGAACTTGCGGGCGCACTCGATCTTGGCATCTTCGACGCCCTTGAGTTGGAGTGTGGACAGCGAGCCCTTGGTCTCGGCGACGAAGTAGACGTGCTTGACGCTGCCCTCGGTGAACGCGATGGCCCAGTCGGGGTTGTAGTCACCGACCGGCGTCGGGACGAAGAACCCGCGTGGGAGCTTCGCGTAGACAGCGACCTCGTGGCTGGTATCGAGTTCGGTGACGAACTTGCGCTCGACCTTGGAGTCGGTGACCACGTAGTCGTAGATGTGCTTCTTGAGCTTCGTCCCGGCCTTTGAGATGTCCTGGGCAGTCTGGTTCTCGGTGAAGATCACGGAATCGAACCGGTCTTCGAGCGCGTCGTAGGTGAGGTGCTCGACGATGACGGTGGCCTTCTGCTCGTTGATGAGCCGAGCCGCCTCGGTGATGAACTGCTCCGGGTTGAGGCGGAACTTCGCGAAGGTCCCGGGCATGACGCCGCTCAGGATCGCGGCAACGGTGCGGCGAGTGAGCTGGGTTTTCTCGGTGATCTCTCCCAACAGGTCGTATTTCACCTGCGAGCCGGCGCTCACGGTCTCGGTGTGGGTCTGCGTGGTTTGCACCTCGAAGCCGGAGCCGCTGGTCAGGTCGTCAGCCTCCAGCTGCTCCCGCTGCCGGCCAGCTCGCACGACGTATTGCAGTGCGGCGACGTTGAGGTGCGTGTCGAGGTGCGCGATCGCCTTACGGATCAGCTCGGCGGAGTCGAACTCGACCTGGTAGACGGCCCGGTGGTTGATCCGGCTCCACAACGCCTGGAATTCTTTGCGCGCGAAGTTGGCTTCGTTCAGCGGTATCTTCTTCGGCTTGCGGTCGTCGGTGGGCACCGGCAGATCAAGGTAGAGGACGTCGATCAGGGGCCACACGAAGTCGATGACTGGCTTCAGCACCTCAGAGGTCGGCGCGGCGAGCGTCCCTTCCTTCTTGGCCTGTTTGTAAGCATCAGCGATCGTGTTGTCATCGTTCACGTAGTCGTTCTTGGCCAAGTACTTGCAGAGCGCCTGCGCAACTGCTTCCCCGATGACCAACTCGCCGGATGGGGTCTGGATCGTCTTGCCGACGAAGAACGTGACGCTGGCCTTGCGTGGCCGCGCGGCCAACGACTCGGAGATTTCGCGTTGAAGGCCGGTCACGAAGTCGGTGTAGGACTCGTCGGTCACGACGGTCAGCTCGTTGATGTCATGAACGGTGACGGGGTTGTCCATCCGCTTTCCGTGCTGGTCGACGGACAGCCGTAGGCCCCGTCCGATCTCTTGGCGGCGGGAGACGGTGTTGTCACTCTTCTTGAGCATCCCCATGACGAACACGTTGGGGTTGTCCCATCCTTCGCGCAGCGCCGAGTGGGAGAAGATGAACCGCACTGGCTCAGCGAACGAGAGTAGCCGTTCCTTGTCTTTCAGGATCAGATCGTAGGCATCCGCGTCGGTGGACTGGCCCTTGTCGTCGCCGCGTCGGGAGACCTTGCCGTCGATCTGGTGCTTGGTCTTCTTGTCGATGGAGAAGTAGCCCTCGTGCACCTGCCGCACGTCGTCGCGGCGCAAGTAGGTCTGATACTCCTCGGTCGCCGCGTCGACGGCGAGTTCGCCGAGCACCTCGTCACGGATCGCGGCGTACTCCTCCTCGAACATCCGCGCATAGTCGCCGAGAGTGTCCTCACGGCTGTAGTCGCGGTACTTGGCGACCTCGTCGATGAAGAACAGCGAGAGCACCTTGACGCCTTGGCTGAACAGCTCGCGTTCCTTGCCCAGATGGGCGCGAACGACCTCACGAATCTGGATGCGCCGCTTGGTCTCCTCGGTGACGTCCCGGTCGGCCAGTTGCCCTGCCGCGACCACATCGCCGCTGCTCAACTCGATCACGTCGCGGTTCGCGTCGATCTCGGTGATGAACAATCCCCTGTAGGCCTCGATCCCGTTCGAGACATCGTGAAGGTTCGTGCCCACGTCGAGACGCTTGACCTGCCGCCGGATGCCCGTTGCCGTCTGCACCTCGATCTCGATCCTCGCACGCGGTTTGGCGCCCTTCGCGATCTCGATGGCGTCCAGGTACAGGTAGGCGGTCGATCCGGCGAGTCCTTTCACGGTGATGCCCCGCACGGCGATCTTCTTCACGAGCTTCTGGTTGTAGGCGTCCAGTGCGTCGAGTCGGTGCACCTTCGTGTGATCGACCTTGTGCGTGGCGGAGTACCGGAGCAGCATCAGCGCGTTGAACCGGGACAGCGCTTCCAGCGACTTGGGTGCGCCGATCTTCTGCGGCTCGTCGATGATCACGATCGGGCGGTTGGCGCTGATGACATCGATCGGGCGGCGGGACCGGAAGTCATCGAGTTCGTCGTAGATGCGCCGGTTGTCCTTGCCGGTGGCGTTGAACGCCTGGATGTTGATGATCATCACCTGCACCCCGGCATCGGAGCTGAACCGCTCCAGCTCGTGCAGCTGGGACGAGTTGTACATGAACGAGCGCGGCTTGGTGCCGTAGAGCTGTTGGAAGTGCTCGGCGGTCACGTCGAATGCCTTCTTCACTCCCTCGCGGATGGCGACCGACGGCACCACGACGATGTACTTCGACCAGCCGTACCGCTTGTGCAGCTCCATGATCGTCTTGATGTAGACGTAGGTCTTGCCGGTGCCTGTCTCCATCTCCACATCAAGGTTCGGGGCGCCCGGCGCGGCGGCGCTGGAGGCGAGTTTCGCCGACAGCGGGAGGTTCCGCGAGCGCTGCACCGCGTGCACGTTCTCCAGCAGTTGTGCGCTTGACAGGACGATCTCGGCGTTGCGCAAGCCTGCGTCCTGGCGTTCCTCCGCCTCGAACAGCGCCGGGGCGGTCACGGGGCCAACCTTGCCGGGGTCGATCCGGTAGGAGATGCCGTCGTGCTTGGGTTGCCCGGCGAAGGTCTCGACGACAGCATCGACGGCATCGGTCTGGTACTGCTGGACCTTGAACTGGAGCTTCATCGAGTGTCTTTCTTTCTGCAACCGGCGCTGTTCGTCGTCGCTGCTAGAAGGGTGTGGGCGGCCGGGATGCGTGTGCTCACGCTGATCCCGAGCCTCTGGCGGTACCGCTGGCGTCGTCATCCTTCTTGCGCGGGGGCTCGGACTGCACACTTTCGTCGCCTGCGTAAGAAAGCTCCCAGCGTGGCTTCGTGCGGGTGCCGCGATTGACAATGACACCGCGACGCCGCAACTTCGTCAGGAGGTTCGTGATCTTGGTCGCCTTCTGCTGCTCGGTGAGCGCTTCGCTGAGCGCGGGCCGGAGCAGCGCCTCCACGTCGCCACGGTTTGCGTAGCCCTGAACTCGGAGGAAATCAGTCAGAAGAGCCGCGTAGTGCGCATCCGCCTGGGGTCGGGTACGGATGTAGTCAGCCATCGCTCCGGTCGCAGCAGCGACACGAGGAGTGATCCGGCGATGGGGCTTACGACCCTCGATCAACCCGACTCTGCGCAGGTGGCGGGCAGCCTTCTCGCTGATTTCGAGGCCCTTCTGAACCCGATCCAGCGCAAGCACGTCTTCAAGCGGAAGATCGGTGCGGACCATGAGCAACTGAGAGTAGGACTCATCAATCACAGCACCCGAGATCGTGAGCTTCACCTCGCCGGTGGTACTGAGATCGTAGTCCGGCAGCGGCAGGAAACGACGCACCTGATCCTGCACCATCCGATGGATTCCGTAACCCATCTGATCAATGAGGTTCAGTTCCGTCATTGCCTCCACGTGGATGTGATGCTTCAACGCCTGACGCTGCTGCACCTCGAGGAGATGCGACGTTCCGACCACCTGCCGAGCATTCGAGATGCCGAACACGAGCCACCCCGACGCGAGGCCGCGCAGGTTCGCCTCGTTGCTCAACGCCGAGACGTACTCACCAGTCTTGTCCGCCGAGAACTGATGTGCAGCCTCCTTGAACTCGACAACCTCGTTCTCCCAACCAGCCAACAGCCGGTCGAGGAGTCCGGTGAGTTCGTCGCTCGTCAAGGTCATGTCGTTCCTCAGATTGTCCTTACCTCAGTCGCGGGCGATACCTCGCGGAACACCTGCTCCGCGTTGATGCGCGCCGCGTCAGAGTCGAAGGCATCGTCGCGGAAAACCGCACGTAGCGGCCCGCGCTCTGCGATCCCCCGCACGACCTCGGGAGTCACAGACTCCGCGAAGCACGCGACCAGCGCATCGGCATCAACAGAAAGCACCTCCCGGCCATCCATGTGCTCGCGCGTCATTGGTAACGACAGCTCAAGTCCCCAGTCAAGGAGCACTTGGAACAACAGGTCCTCACCTGAACGGTCCGGCTTGACACTTGACGCCAGATCGTCGAGACCAAGCTGTTCCGTGTCATCCGCAGTTCTCAGCACATCTGCCCTGTTGCTGCTATCGACGTGTAGGGAGCGAAAACCAAGATCGAGCCCGACACCGACAAGACCAGCTCTGTCGTCAATTCCGAGGGCCGTACGCCGGATTCGTTCCCGGGAAAGGTCTGCAATGTTCCTGAGGCCGATGCGGCCAGCGGCCCCCCGCTCGGGAATCGGCTCAGGCAATTGGACCATTATGAACCGGCGATCGCCGCCGTCCTCTGCGTTCAGTTTCATCGTCGCAGCCGCGGTGGACCCGGACCCGGCAAACAAATCCATGACCAGATCTTCGTCATGAACGGAAGTCGCCTGGCGAATCAAGAATGTCAACAATTCCAGCGGCTTGGGAAAGTCGAATACCTTCTCACCCTCAAAGAGAGCCATCAATGACTTCGTTGCATTTTCAGTCGAGTACCAGCCCAGGCTGGTAACGAATGCCTTACGGTCGTTGACATAGGAGTCGATGAACTTCTTCTGTCGAGGCATCCCCTCCGGAGAGTCCGGGAAGAGAACCAAGCCATCAGCAATCATCTCGGCAACCCGACTGCGCGAAAACGCCCAGTTCGCATGGAACTTGTTCCCTGTCCTGGGGTCACTGATCGTGAAGAAGTTGTCTTGGGCCCCAGTTGCTTTCATGCTCTCTGAACGCCAGAGGCCCCGGGGGTCGCCGTCCGGGTTGGAGAAATCGCCTTCGTCACGATCCAGCCCCTGGAACCGCACACTGTCGACGGCCCGTGCGTATACGACGATGTACTCATGGTTCGACATTAGAAGCGTCTTCGGAGGAACTCCGCGAGCGGCGTTCTTGGTCGTCCATATGAACTGTGCGACGAAGTTCTGCCTGCCAAACACCTCGTCACAGACAAGTCGGAGATTGGACACCTCGTTGTCATCTATTGAGATTGCTATGATGCCTGATTCGTCGAGCAGGTTTCTTGCCAGCTTCAATCGCGGGTACATCATGCTGAGCCAGTCTGAGTGGAAACGACCGTTTGCCTCGGTGTTCGCGACGAGGCGGTCTCCTGTTCCTGATCTCTGGCCGGATCGGGCGAGGTAGCCGGCGCTGGTTTCTGCGAAGTCGTCCTTGTAGACAAAATCATTGCCGGTGTTGTAGGGCGGGTCGATGTAGATCAGCTTCACCTTGCCGAGGTATGACTCCTGCAGCAACTTGAGCGCGTCCAGGTTGTCGCCCTCAATGAAGAGGTTCTTGGTGGTGTCGAAGTTCACCGATTGCTCGCGTACGGGCCGGAGGGTCTTGGCGATCGGCGCGTTCGCCGTGAAGGCTGCCGCGCGCTTGCCGGGCCAATCGAGCCGGTACCGCTCCTGCGACCCCTCGACGATGTGGCCGGAGAGTTCCTGGCGCAGCAGGTCGAAATCGACGGCTCTCTCAGGGTTACCGTCGGCGTCGAGGCTCTCGGTCATGACGTTGGGGAACAGCTCGGCGATCCTGTTGATGTTGGCCTGCGTGAGGTCGGGTGATGTCATGCGTAGTCTCTCCACGGGTTACCTCTGCTGTTCCAGTTCGTGTTGTTTCGTCTTGAGCGTGCGGCGTAGCTCGACCTTGCGGTTGAGCTGTGGTTCTGTTCGGAGTTTGCGCTCCAAGGCTGCGGTCTCTCGTTCGAGCTTGCGCACCGTGGCCAGTCTGTCGGCGATGCTGCGAGTGATCTCGAAGATGACCGGGAACGGGATGGCTCTGTCGATGTCGCGTTTCTCGGTGGTTTCGATCATGGAGCGGATCGCGTCGGTGACGGGTTCTTCGTGGGGGCGACAGCCGGCGCGGAGCAGGTCGAGGAGGTGTTTGGCTTCGGTGTGGTTCGCGATGACCTGGCCTTGATCGTCGAGATAGACGAGGTAGTACGGGTGGAGTCGGTTGCCTCGGTTGATGTCTTCGCCGGCGGTGAGGTTTCGGAGCGCAAAGATGACGCCGGGATGTAGTCCCTTGCTGGTGTCTGCGGGGATCACAGCGTGCAGGCCACGGGGTGCCTTATCGAGGTCGCCGTGTTCTTTGATGTAGCCGAGCAGGTCCATGCGGAAGTCGTTGAGCCCGAGGTCTGTGATCGAGACGCCGGTTCGGACATCTTCGAGTTCGATGACTTCGTCTTGAAGTTTGCGGAATTGTTCCTTGCGGAAGGCGGCGTCGGAGTTTTCGAGGGTGAGGACGTTGTCATCGGCAGTGCTGGCGAGGTCGGCGATGACCATGCGGTTCTCGACGCGTTCCTTGAGGTTGATGTACTCGTCGAGGGAGATGCCGGGCCAGAAGTTCACGAGCTGAATCTGGCTGTTGGTGGAGCCGATGCGGTCGATGCGTCCGAAGCGCTGGATGATGCGCACGGGGTTCCAGTGGATGTCGTAGTTGATCAGGTAGTCGCAGTCTTGGAGGTTCTGGCCCTCGATGTTCGCGTCGTCCTCGTCGTCGACATCGAAGTCGAGCCCGGCGAGCTCCGGGCTCAGGTCGGCGAGGTTGCCGGCATGGCTGCTGATCCGCCCCAGCGTGCGGGTGACGGAGTCCTCGATCTTCGCCAGGGTGAGTCGGAAGGCATCGGCTGAGCTCTCCAGGCGTTTGAGCAGGTTTACGGTCATGAGCTTCTTCAAGCCCTGTTCACGACCTGCCTGTCCGAGGTTGGAGCGGGCGTTCCCTGCGGTGACGTTGTAGAGGTCTTCGTACTTGGAGCGACGACTCGGGAACACGTACGCGATCCGGGTGTGGACGGTGTCTTTTGTGATCCCGAGGTGGGCGGCTATGTCGTCTGCGGCCAGCCACGGCTCAGCCACGTTGGTCCTCCCTCGCTCGATGGCCCAGACAAGGCCAACGCTCCCGATGATACCGGCGGAGGTGTGTGTCGAGTGGGGCCTCTCCTCGGGCCGTCAACCCGAGACGCGCGCCCCGAGCCGGGAGGTGACCGTGGCCTGCCAGCGGCCAGGGTCGGTGTTCCACAAGAGCGTGTGTCCAGCGGCGAACGTCTCCGTCTCGGCCAGGTCCGAGCGTGCGTCTCGGAGTGCTTGTGAGAGTTGAATCAGCGCGGCCATTTCGCCGGGTCGCGATCCCAGAGCCGCCCGGCCACGGACTACGCTTCCATTCCCTGCGGACGATTGAAGAACAGGAGCATCGCATCCACTTCTTCCCCAATGTTCACGCGGACCTCGTATTCTCCCGCCTGAAGGTCTGTCACGTCCCATTGACGCATGTCGAATGCCAGGGTGATGCGCACCTCCTCGTCCTCGCCCGCATTCTCGAAAGCCCTCTGGGGCGGAGGCGGCACGCGCAGCAGCTCACTTCGGTGGTTCGGGCCGCTCACCTCGACGACCAGATCGGAAGCACAGATCTGGGTAGGCGTGCCATGGATGAAGCCCGCGAGATACAGGGGCGCTCCGGGCACG
>ERZ772772.2376-NODE-2376-length-11185-cov-5.958131_pt1 | contig 11185 bp, 8 predicted proteins | sample MGYA00511484_ERZ772772 | MGnify/ENA primary metagenome ERZ772772 (study PRJEB29015, sample SAMEA2737913) | human oral metagenome | biome: human oral; feature: human-associated habitat; material: dental | place: China | collected 2088 ... | reverse complement strand
CACTTTATTAACAGTACTAACCGCTAAAAAGATTGAAATAGGGAGTGTTTCTTTATATGCAGCCCACAATAAATAGCTGTTTAAGGAATTGGAGTAGATAAATAGCTATTGTTTATGTTGCTAAAGGTAGGGAGAGGGGGAAGTGTGGCAGCGACTGTTATTCAAATCTTAAAAACAGCTATACAAAATCGAGTAGAGAGGCTTTATCCCCATACTTGCTCATGGGTCGGTTTTCGCTGCAAAGCGATGGTTTCCTTACACTACCCCTACGATAACAAAAGTGCCGACAGCTATCAGTTAGCTGTCGGCACTTATTATTTCTACATGTACTCTAGGTTCATAAAACAAGGGTTTCTGATTAATAGTAACATATTACAGGGCAGTCTTTGTTTATAATATCATACAATGCTTTTGCGGAAGAGCTTGGCATATTTATACAGCCATGTGAACCGCCCGACTTATATATACCTCCTCCAAAGCTTGAACGCCAGTTGGCATCATGCATACCTATACCTCCGTTAAACGGCATCCAGTATCTTACAGGAGCTGCGTAATCCGGACCTCTTAAGACTACATTTCTCGCCTTATAATTTACCTTATAAAGACCGGCGGGAGTTTTTCTGCCACCCCATAAAGCACCGCTTACTATGTCGGAACTAAGTGTAAGTTGCCCGTCTACATAATAATATAGTTTTTGATTGCCAAGGTCTATTTCTACATAGGTATTGCCGAAATCATTGCCCTCAAGTGAAACGGCTCTTGATGAGAATAACGGCTCTCTGTCAACTTGCTCTCCTGCCAATATAGAGGCTTTAATTGCTTGGAACTCTCCTTCCTTATCTACCTGCCAACCATACTTTTTAGCAAGTATTTCCACTTCTCTGCCATCCGTAGTCTTAAATACCCTGGTTTTCCCCAAGGTGTCATACTTTTCAGCAAGCTCATCTACAAAGGCTCTGATACCTCCCTCGTCCAATATCAGATTTCCTTCATTATCTATGCCTATCCACTGGCTTATTCTCTCACCGTTAAGCACTGCGCCGCCGACATAGTTGATAACTGTTGCCGCATGTTTATTAAGTATATCCTGTGCCGATAAAAGATGGGCATCATCCTCTTTGATTTTTGCAAAATCATACAAACCGTCAGCATCCAAATCATCTATAATTTTAAGTGCTGTCAAAGAGGACTTTATTGTCTCCTTCGCCTTATCAACATCCAGTCTGGTTCCGTCATACTCTTTTTCTATTACATAGCCTTCAGCATTACTGTAGCTTGCTATATAAGCATCTCTTGCTTCTTTGAAGCTTGACTCCGTAAGGCAATTATAATTTGACAACACATAATCCAATTTATAATTATCCATTTCTACGGTAACGGGTACTTTATAAGGATTTTTCTTAAATAAATACATAGGCCACTTATAAACTTCCTGTGTTGCCAATACGGTATCTATAGACTTATCAAGTTTATAATGAAGATCTACATCTCTTGCCCTTATAATATGTCTTTCACCCTCTCGTGCAACTACCTCCAAGCTATAATCACTAAGCGGTTCTTGTAATTTTTTATCCAGCTCATCAATAGTTGAAAAACCTGCATTGGTATAATTAATAACAGTATTAGGTAAAAATCTTCTCTTAAAGTAATGCACTCCTCCAAAATACACTATAGCAAGTCCAAGTACCAAAATTGAAGCGACATATATCCTTATCCACTTGGATTTCTTTTTCTTATTTTTTACATCCTCTTCGCTGATACTTTCCTCTGAAGCAACACTTTCCAAATTTTTATTTGCTTCTTCCTTTAGCTTGCTTTTTTCTTCCTCTTTACTCTCTTCTTTATTACTTTCTTCTTTATTACTTTCTTCTTTATTCTCGTCTTCTTTAAGGTTTTCTTTTTTATCTTCTTCTTTAGGATCTTCTTTTTTATCCGTACCCTCTTTTGCCTTTTTCTTCTTGTCTTTTTTAGAGGCTTTTTTGCCTTTACCTTTTTTACCACCCTCTTCTTTCTTTTCCCCTTCTTCAGGGCTTTCTTTTTTATCCGTATCTTCTTTGTCTTTTACAACTTCTTCTTTTTTGGGCGACTCCAACTTTGGCTTTTCACTTTCTTCTTTTTTAATGTCTTCCGACTTTACTTCATCATTTGTATTCTTCTTACCGTTATCCTGATTTTTATTATCAGTTTCTTTAACATCTTTTCCCATAGTTTCATCAGTTGATTTTTTGGAGTCCTCTTCAGATACTCCACTCTTACCATCTACTTCCAAATCCTTTTCTTCCATACCAAACTCCCTGTAAACAAATTACCGACATTATCTGATAAGTTATCCACATTTTTATTCACATTACTTAATATTGCTGTGGATATTTTATATTTTTTAATAAAATATATATTTTTTATTACCTTCTATAATATATCACGCTTGCAGTATGGCAACAAGTCTTATTTTTATAATTCCTTAAAAAAGCTTTTTTGTGATTATTTTTTTATTAAAGTTACAATTTTCTACAAGCAAATACTTGTATATAATTAATTTTATTGCTATTATATAACTTATATAAAGGTATCTAAACTAATATATGTCATTATACAAATGTTTTAAAACTCTTCTAAATACATATAATAATTAGTAAAGGAACATAATTTATGAAAATTTATTTGGTAGAATGTATTGCCGCTCTTAAAGCAAGACTCAAAAGGCTTATAACGGAGCAAAATCTGGGAGACATTATCGGCAGTTCTGATACTTGGAAGGAAGCTACTATAGACAATTTGGATGAGAAAAGACCTGATGTTATAATATGTGATATTAAGCTTGTTCAAAGAGAGATCTATGCCTACATAAGTAAACTTAAAAGTATGGCGCCGGATGCTCGTTTGTTAGTATTATTACAGGGTAAGGACGAATTTATTTTGGATGAGCTTTACTTACAGGGTGTCGAATTTGTACTTCATAAGCCGGTAAATGATACCGAGCTTTCCAATGTGCTTAAAAATCTGGAAATGGGCAATTTACTAAAGCGTGCTATAGAGATAAGCAATGCCAACCTTGGAAGTATTCCTGTAGCTCCTATGCCTATACAACCCGTTGTGGAAGCCGCTTCCGAGAATTATAAAGATGATTCTTTAGACAGATATCTTCGTAAACTCAGAACTATATTAAGAGATATAGGTATTATAAGCGAGACCGGATCTAAGGATATTATAAATATTATCAGCTATCTTTTAGAAAAGGGGCTTGATATAAGGGACATTCCTATGCGTGATCTGTGTGATAAACTTGGTGACAATCCAAAGAGCATAGAGCAGCGTATAAGGCGTGCCACCAGTGCCGCTATAACCTCTCTTGCCATGCGTGGTATAGAAGATTATGCAGATCCTATATATAATGAATATGGGGATAGGCTATTCGGCTTTGAGCAAATGCGAACAGAAATCAATTTTATATGCGGTAAAAGTTCAAGTAAAGCCAATTTCAAGATCAAGAAGTTTATCGGCGGATTGATGGATTACTGTCTTGAAGAGTAGACAGTTGCCACACCGGTGTATAATAAACTTGATTAGTTTATATGAATTTTACAATATTTTTTATTATAAGGGCAGGGGCTTCTCTGCCCTTATAATGATCGCAATACGATCAAATAACATAATTACACTGCAAGTCAAATAAGATAAACATAAAGAAACCCCACTGCAAGTCAATCTCCAACTCACCCACCCCTACAAAGCAAACTACAATTTTAACAGACTCCGGCTGCTTTGCGCCCTCTCGCTGCTTATTAACGAAAGAGTGCGTCCTTGATCTATTTAAACTTGTCAAAGCTTTAAAGAGTTTTGAGTAAAATTAAACCGCAATGAGGTTTCATATCTCCTTATATCATAGCGTATAATCCACTACAATATATTACAATCTACATAAACAGTACTCTATTGTACCCATACACCGTTTCCATCAACACGATATCCACCGATAGTGGTATTTACTGCTAAAGAGCCTTCAGGATTATCTCCCTCTCTCCTCTCATATAAATAATACCACTTACCGTTTATCTCTATCCATCCCTTTGCCATAGCACCCTTTACGGCTCTACCGCCGGTCTTCTCAAAGAGATAATACCACTTGTCATTTATATTTCTCCAACCTGTGAGCATATATCCCTGCTCATCAAAATAGTACCAATCGGTCTGACCGTCATAAGCGATCTCCATCCACATGTACTTAGGATAACTTCCGTTGGCACCTTTGTACCACCATCCTTTATCATCCTGTACCCATGTTCCTACATTTGATCTGTTTATTGATCTGTTACCTGTAGTAGTTCCCGCTCCTGAAGCACCTTGTCTGCTTGAACCACCACCGCCGCCGCTTCCACCACGGTCGCCGTTACTTTGAGTTGCATTACCCGGTGTTGCATTACCCGGTGTTGCTGCATTGGCTATTATACTTGAGCCAATTGATAAATTTGCCACTTTGATTCCTGCCGGTATAACTACAGGAAGAACCATTGCTAAAACTGCTGCTTTTAATATTGAATTTATTTTTCTCATAAATAAACTCCTTTCTTTATTTTGACTTTGTGTTTTCTTTTCTGAGCATTGCCTTAGCTATCATCAGAAATGCCCAAAAAATAGGTGTACTTATAGGAAGGTTAATATTAACTACCGCTTGAGACATATAACACATGATAAGCATTGCTATAGCCACCATATATTTATTATCAAGTCCGTTTTTTATAAGAGCATATACTGTTGATAAAAGCGCTGTCAGATATGCCGCTAAACCTATCGGTCCTATAGTAAAAAGATATTGAAGATATTCGTTATGTGCAGAATCAAATATCTGACCTGTAACGGTAAACATATCATTCTGCCTTACCATATCCTTAACCATATATATACCGAAGGTATCGGGTCCGGTACCGAATATCTTATGTATAAAACTGAGTTTATTATACTCTTCTATACAGGCTCTCCATATATAGCCTCTGAAAGTTCCCCAACTGTCATCAAACTTAAGGTATTCAATTATGGGATTATTTATAACCAGTTCTCCCATGTTTACTTTGTATATCACAAATAAACCGACTGTTGAGGCAAGTATTATAAACCCTGACCATATAATAGTAAGAAGCTTTGCCGATTTGATTTTTTCAAAGCCTCTTTCAATTACGGTCTTCCTGTATTCCAGCACAAAAATCAGGGCTGAAATTATCCAAAGTACTATAACTATTAAAGTTAAATAGGGAAATTTTACTATATAAGTATAAAGTCCTTCAATCTTTGATACCCTATCTCCCATAACCGTTTCAATCAGTTGTATTATCTTGATAACACTTACATAACTTGCAAGTATGGTGAAATATCTTCTAAGTTTATCTATACTTGCAAAAGCGAATAAAGGTAAGGACATAAAAAGCATTATAATTGTAAGATAACCGTTATCCGACTTTCCCATAGTAAGTGCCATAAAACCTACCACGGTACATATATAATACGATAATGACTTTTTAAGCTCTTCTTTTTTCTTATCATTTGTAAATATATACAGCGTTGCCGACAGACTTATTATAAAACCTACAAAGGTAGTGTAGGTATTGATATTTCCTATGGTGGATGTAAAAAGATGAACCTGCTCTTCCTGCATCTTCTTTTTAAATTCCAGCAGATCCATATTAAAATAATCCGTTATACCGAATAAGCACATCAAAAATCCCACGATAAGAAATGCCTTAATAAAGTGAGGCTTAAACTCCAGATACCTGCTTACTATAAAAAAGCAAAGCACATATAAGAGTAATAAAAACAAACCCGTATGCCTGCCTTCATTTCCCCAAAATGCCTCATTTATATAGGGAGCCGCAGTCAAAGTTGATATTATGGATGTAAGTATAAAAATAAGCATACTTATATCTATGATATCAAAATTATTTTTTAATAAATCTATATAACTTACTCTTCCCGCACCTTCTTTTAAAAAGTAGGACATCAGCTTATATAAAGAAAACAGTATTATAAGTCCTAAACTTAAAACTACAAAAGTAGTAAATTTTGTCTCCAATATATCAAAATAATGGTCATGATACATCAGTGGAAATATTACAAACATTCCCCATAACCAAATCTCCGAAAGCCCCAAATCATCTTTTTGCAAATAACTTGTTTTCGCTTTCTTTATCGTACTCTTCGTACTCTTCATCCCCTTACTCCTCTCCTATATAGATTCCCATGCTTCTTTTGAAAGTATACTCTGTGCACAAATCTTATCTCTACCCCTGTGTTTTACTTTTTTATACTCTCCTTCAAAATCCAGCATATGACTTTTTACATTATCATCTAATTGCAAATCAAGATAATGCTTAATTTCACTCTTTATATTCTCATCTTCCACCGGAAATACTATTTCCACTCTTTTTTCTAAATTTCTATGCATCCAGTCCGCACTTCCAAGGTATATACACTCATTCTCCTCCGTCTTAAAATAAAATACTCTTGCATGCTCAAGAAAATTACCTATAATGGAACGAACTCTTATATTATCACTGATTCCCTTTATACCGGGTCTTAGGCAGCAGATTCCTCTTACTATAAGGTCTATTTTCACCCCTGCCATACTTGCCCTGTAAAGTGACAGTATAATTTCTTTGTCTGACAAAGAATTCATCTTTGCGATTATTCTTGTGTCCTTGCCTTTTAGACTTTCATCGGTAAGGCTTTCTATCATTTCTATAAATTCTTTTTTCATCCATATCGGCGCTAATATAAGTTTATTAAACCCCTTAGGCTTTGAATAACCGCTAAGCATATTAAACACTGCTATGGCGTCCTGCCCTATGTCCTGCCTGCAGGTAAACATACCGAAATCGGTATAGAGTTTTGCGGTACTGTCATTATAGTTACCTGTAGCCAAATGCACATACTCTCTTATGCCCGACTCTTCTTTTCTAAGCACCAAAGTTATCTTGCTATGTACCTTAAGCCCAAGCAAACCATATATCACATGACAACCGGCTTTTTCAAGCTTCATAGCCCAATTGATATTATTTTCCTCATCAAACCTTGCCTTAAGCTCTACCAAAACCGTTACCTGTTTTCCCTGCTCAGCCGCCTTTTCAAGTGCCGCTATTATGGGTGAGTTGCCGCTTACCCTGTATAGGGTCTGTTTTATTGCCAGTACATCTTTATCATAAGCGGCTGCCCTTACAAAATCTATAACATAATCAAAACTTTGATACGGATGACTTAATAGTATATCTGATTTTTTTATATTAATAAAGATATCATCCTCATTTGAAAGCTTTTTGACAGGAGCAGGCTTATAAACCTTATTCTTAAACTCCTCAAAGCCCTCAAGCTTATATATCTCCATCAACGCCCTTAAATCCAAGGCTCCTTTTATGTAATATATGTCATTGCCGCTTAATTCCAGTTCCTTTTTTAATATTTTTAGCAGCCTTTTATCTATACCCTTTTCCACATCAAGCCTTATAGTCTCGCCCCAACGCCTGTTCTTAAGCCCTTTTTTGATTTCTTCCAAAAGATCCGCCGCATCCTCCTCATCAAGGTCAAGTTCGGCATTTCTCATAATTCTAAAAGGATGCATGGCTATAACATCATAGTTTAGGAACAGCATATCAATATGCTTTTCTATAAGTTCCTCCAAAAATATAAGACTTTTTTCAGGCTTTGAACTGTATTTTTGAGGTATTTCTATAACTCGGGGCAGTACTGAGGGTACTTTTACTACGGCAAAGTCGAGTCCTTCTCCGACATATCCCTTGTAACTGTCCTTTTTTTTATTTTTTTGCTTAACCGGCTTTGTTTTATACCATGAGCCTTCTTTTTTCTTGATCAAAGCCGCTATATTCAGGCTTTTGTTACTTATCAGAGGAAAAGGTCTTGAGGCATCCACCGCCATAGGCGTAAGTACCGGATATATAGCCTCCTTAAAATAATTATCAAGGTAAACAGCTTCGCTCTCGGAAAGTTTCTCATGTTTTGTAATGATCCTTAAACCGACCTTCGACAGGGCAGGTCTTAAGCTTCGGTTATATATATGGTATTGCATATCCATAAATTCATGACTTATAAGTGCTATCTCCTCTAATTGCTTCTTGGGAGTAAGCCCCGATATATCTTCTTTATTGTAACCTGCTGCTACCATATCTTTAAGAGAAGCAACTCTTACCATAAAAAACTCATCCAGATTGGAGGCGGTGATAGCCAGGAATTTTAACCTCTCAAATAACTTCACCTCTCTGTCCTTAGCTTCTTTTAATACTCTTTTATTGAATTCCAACCATGATAATTCTCTGTTTATAAAATTTTTAGGACTATCTATGAACTTCAGATCATCCGTTTCTGTCATAGTTATTACCTCATAAGCTTTTCTTAGGCTAACAATATCTTTATTAATAATTTCCCAATATTCTAAATTCCTTAGTATTTTGCTCTATAAAGTAAATCGCATCTTTTACATTGGACTCATGCAGACTGCCTTCTATATCTACAAAAAACCTGTATTCCCAGACTCTTTCAGGTATCGGACGGGATTCTATTTTCAGCATATTAATGTCATTAAATAAAAAACCTGCCAATATCTTATATAAGGTTCCGGGTTTATGCTTAAGCTCAAAACTTATACTTAGTTTACTTGCACTACTTTGATATATTTTATCTTTAGTAACCGCCACAAACCTTGTTGTATTATGTTTGAACTTATTTACCTGCTCCTTAAGTATTTTAAGCCCGTATATGCCTGCAGCCTCTTTTGCCGCTATAGCCGCCTGTGTAGGGTCTTTATCATCTTTTACCTTCTTTGCCGCCAGTGCCGTGTTGGCTATTTCTATTTTTTGCCAGTCCCTATGCTCGGCAAGATATTCTTTGCACTGACTAAGTGCCTGTATATGTGAACATACACTTTTTATATCACTTAAACTTGACCCCTCGATCGTCATCAGTGCATGTTCTACATTATACTCGTAATCGGCTACGATATATACTGACAATTCCCTTAATAAATCATATACTTCCCATACCGCTCCTGCAGAAGAGTTAAATATAGGCAGCAGAGCATAGTCGGCTCTTTCTTCAAGAACCTCAGTTATAGCCTCTTCAAAGCTTCTTACATTGTATAATTTCGCCTTGTCTGCAAAATACTTTTTTGCAACTATATTGGAGTAAGCCCCCTCTATACCTTGATATACGACCTTAGTGTTTTCATCTATCTTTGGAAGCTCATCAAGCATCTTAAAACCAAAGGCAGCACTCTTTGCTTTGCTGTCTATAAGTGAATATTGATAGAGTCTTGAGGTACTCATTATTTGCCCATATAACTCCTCAACGGCTTTTTTATAAAAGTCTCCTTCCACTTTGGACTTTAAGCTTGATATCTTCTCCTCTTCTCTTGCAATATCAAGTACGGGTTTTGCATTTGCCTTCTTGTACTCGGCTATCTCCTTTAATATATCAATTCTTTCTTTATACAGTTCTATTATTTTTTCATCTATATCATCTATCTTTCGTCTTATATCCGATAAATCCGCTTTGCTCATAATACCTCTTTTATACCCCTGAATTCTATAAGACTTAATTATATACCAATACAACATTAAAAAAAAGCCTTTACATTGTTTTGATTATGTAAAGGCTTTCTTAATTATCTTAAACTATACAAGTGCCGCTAACTCTTCTCCCGCCTTTTTAAGTGCTTCTGTTACTTCATCATCCGGACTTAAGTTTGCAGTAATACCTGCTCCTGTTACAAGCTCTGCGCCTGCTTGGGTAACTCTTTCTTCCCAAGTTCTCATAAACTCTCCGTCGCCCCAGTCATATGAACCGAACAGCAGCACTTTCTTACCTGAAAGGCTTCCTTCTATCTCATCCATCAAAGGTGCCATATAGGAATCATCTATTTCCTCTGTTCCTGTTGCAGGTGAACCGAGTGCAAATACCTTTGCAGCCTCCAAATCGGCAGCGCTCGCATTCTCAGCTTCTATAAGTTCAACTTCCTTTCCTGCACCTTCTACACCCTCTGCTACAGCCTTTGCCATAGCCTCCGTATTACCTGTTTGGCTAAAGTAAACTACTAATACCTTACTCATTATACTATTCCTTTCTATACTTATCTCTTTGTTTTTCTAAATATATGATTTTACCTTAGCTTTGTCAATATCATTTTCATATAATCATTTGAGCAATAAATGCTATTTTTATACTATTTTACTTAAAGTCTGTGTGATTTCTTCTCTTGCCATCACTCCAAGCCTCTTTTGCTGCATAGCATCAAGTTCCTCTATTCTTATAGGTTTGCAAAACTCCATAATTACATTAGCCGCTTTTATCCTCGGTTTTTGTGCCTCAAATATCTTATCGCTTGCATATATGGCAACAGGCACTACAGGGCATCCTGCTTTTTGTGCCATTCTAAATGAACCTTCTTTAAATTCCTGCACCTCATTAGCCGGCGTATCTGAATATCTTGTACCCTCGGGAAATATCCACATGGAAGTGCCTTCTTTGATATTTTCTATACCCTGCAATATACTTTGCATTCCTTTTTTTACATCTTTTCTGTCAAGGAAGGTACAGTCTAAAAGCTTCATCCACTGAGCCAAAAGAGGTATTTTACTCATTTCATCCTTTGCAACAAAGCCCAGTCTTTTAGGGGTTTTTGCATAGGCTATAACTATATCGAAGTCGCTTCTGTGATTACCCACAAAAAGTACCGCCTCATCAGGTATATTCTCCAAACCTCTAAGTTCCACCTTTGAGCCGGTAGTAACTAAAACAAGTCCTAAAACGCCTCTTATAAAGTACTGTGCCATCTCACCCGACAGCTTTTTGTTAAATATTCTTACTATGTATATTATGAGCAGTACAGGTATGAAAAAAAGCAAAAATCCTATAATCTCCAATATAACAAAAAATGCTCGAATCATTATCTACCTCATTTCTATATTTTATTCTCCTATTATAGCATATAACAAGCCCTTACACCAAATTTAAAATCAAGTAGAAATACCGGTGATTTCCCTATTTCGTTCCTTAATAATCAAGTAAAAAATTTACTCTTTGTTATATCAAAGATAGATTTTTTAACACCCTTATTACAATACAAAAAAGCTGCCGAAGGGCAGCCTTTTTGTATATATCTTTGTATTAATTTGCCACTTTGGCAACTAAT
>ERZ772772.2374-NODE-2374-length-11186-cov-5.953104_pt1 | contig 11186 bp, 8 predicted proteins | sample MGYA00511484_ERZ772772 | MGnify/ENA primary metagenome ERZ772772 (study PRJEB29015, sample SAMEA2737913) | human oral metagenome | biome: human oral; feature: human-associated habitat; material: dental | place: China | collected 2088 ... | reverse complement strand
CTCGTTGCGGTCCTCGTGGTACCTGATGAGATTGATTACGTTGCGCTTCTTCATGGTGGTCCTATCGTCTATTCCTTGTAGACAGTTTAGGACATAGAAGGATGAATTGGGACAAGCATTGTCAAATATATTAAGTGATGTCAGATACGAAGCAGCTCGCTCTTGGAGATTGGAGGAGGCGCAACGAGCAGGCGGCCTCGCGGCACGGGCCCACCGAGGCGGCAGCTCACCGCCTTAGCGGGCTCACCACCTTCTGGCAAGGGGGACGTACATGCGCTCGGTACCAGGCAATGCCTTGAAACCATAGCGCTCATAGAAGCGCCGCGCACCGTCGTTGGCGGGGTCCACGACCAACGCACGCGCGCCAATGACATCAGACGCGGCAACCGCACGCAACGTAGCATCGCGCAGCAGTTGCGAGCCGAGTCCCTGACAGTGGTGGCATCTGTCGACCCCAAGCATTCCCAGCAACACGCAAGGGATATCTCTCAAAACATTGCGTCTCAGCCATCCGCTTGCCACCTCATTCCTCGCGACAAAGACGGCACTCAAGGCGTAGAATCCTGCGATGCTTCCATCCTCATCGAACGTGACGTAGGTGAGGGCAATACCCTGCGTGCGGGCACGCTTTGCCCGGTCCCTCAACCAGGCATCCACGTCTTCGTTGCCACAAGAGAAAGCGATGACGTCATCGTCCGAAAGAATCTGCCGTGGCTTGGAGAAGTGCTACGTCTACATGAAGCCCTCACGCCTCACGCAGGAGCTCCTCCATCTCGACAGGCATGCCTTCGTCCAAGGCCCGGGCAAACTCCGCGAACACCTTGCCAGAGAGGCTGGTGGTGGTCTCAGCCTCGATGTCTGCGCGAGCAGCATCGGCAAGGTGCCACGTCGACCACTGTGTGAGCGTCATACCCTTGAGCGCGGCGGCGCGTTCGAACTCCTCCCGCTGTGCCTGCGTAAGCTGGATGTCCATACGATAGGATTTTGCGGTCCTCGCCTTAGGGACTGTCGCCATGGTTTCCTCCTTTCCTGAGCGTAAGACTATTGTACGGTGAACCAAAGCCTAAGGAAGCCCGAGCATATGCTGTTGTGCCGTGAACTCTTCAGTTTTTAATCCGTTACCAGTGATAAAGTAGAATGTAAGTGTATTGCATTGCGACTCATATGAAGGCCGGCTGATGAAGTACTCTGGCCTCGTCGAAACAGGTGCGAACGACACCGAAAAGCAGGAGTGTCTCGTCAGTGACGACACGATTGCCATCGCGAGTAAGATTCCCAAGAACCTGCGGGATACCGGCAAAGTGGCAGCCGCCCTCAAGGACGTGAACCTTAGCACCTTCGTGCGCATGCGCATGATCGAAGAGCTCGTTAAGAAGGGGCGGTAGGCAGTGGGGCTCGACGGACGACATACCGCCGGTTCTGGCTTCATCGAGAGCTTCGATTCACGCTATCCGACGAGGGTCCTAGAGACGCTGCTTAAGGACCGCACCACCGGCCATAACATCATCTGGGCAGACAGCGAATACGAAGCGCTCGGCGACGGGTACATGGGCGACGACGAGATCACCGTCGACAAGATAACCGGCCTATCCTCCGGTGTCATCAAGCCCCGCATCGCCAAGGAGCAGGAGCACCGATCCCAGCGTACAAGGACCCGTGCCGAAGTGTTCACGCCGTCTTGGCTATGTAATCGGATGAACAACGACATCGATGCCACCTGGTTCGGCGCGCGAGGCGTTTTCAACGTCGAAGACGGCCAGGAGTGGATCACAACCTCAGAGCCAATCACCTTCCCCAGGGCAAAGGGACACGGCTGGCACGCCTACGTCGAAAGCCCCCGGATGGAGATTACCTGCGGAGAGGCTCCCTTCGTGTGCTCGCGTTACGACACGGTCTTTGGCAACCCGCTCCCCGTGGGCGACCGCATCGGCTTTCTCGACCGCAAGTTACGCGTGGTAACCGAGAAAACGAAGACCCGTAAGGAGTGGGTGAGACGGGCCCTTATGGCCCTCAAGGCCTCTTATGGTTTCGAGTACCAAGGGGACAATCTCCTTCTCGCGCGCATCAACGTGTTCGAGACATTCTGCGAGCACCTGTTTGAGCGTTGGGGTGCAGGGCTGACCGATGAGGAGATGGATCAGGCCGCATGGATTGTATCGTGGAATTTCTGGCAGATGAACGGTCTCACCTGCGCAGTACCGACCAACAAGATGGACGCCACCGTCCAATCGGCGCTTCCTAGCTACGAGGAACCCGCGCCCGAACCCATGCAGCTATCGCTCTTCGATCTTCTTGACGACTCGTCATTGGATGAAACAGCTGGCGAAACCGAGGCGGATGCATCTGAGAAGACGGTGCCCCTCTGCCTCATATACGACTGGCAAGAAAACAAACCGTTCGAGTTCGCGTCTTTGAAAGGCAAGGCATGTCCAATGGACAAGAAGTTCTATGCAGTAATTGGCAATCCCCCGTATCAGGCAGAGCCTGAACGCGGAAGCACTCGCGCTTTACCAATCTATGACAAGTTCATGAATGAAGCCTACAAGGCCTCCAACCGCGTTGAGCTTGTAACTCCTGCTCGCTTTCTCTTTAACTCTGGACAAACTAACTCGGCATGGAATGAACAGATGCTTAGCGATCGCCACCTAAAGGTTATCGCATACGAGTCCGACTCCTCAAAGATGTTTTCGGGCGTTGATATCAAGGGAGGCGTTGCCGTTACCTATCGTGATACTGATGCTGACCATGAACCTATCGGCCTCTTTATTCCCGAGCAAGTACTTCACTCTATTGTCGCCAAGGCTGGTGCCAGATCAAACGAAATGAGTTTATTCTCGGTAACTGGTACTCAATGTAATTATAACTTTGCTGAGCTCTATAAAGATCATCCTGATTATCGGCAGTACATATCGGGGGATGGCAAGCACAGCCAACTAAAATCAAACGCGCTTGAAAAGGTTCCGATTTTCACTGAAACCAAGATATCAGATAACGACATTCGAATCTTTGGCTTAGTTGCAAGAGAGCGCGTCTATCGCTTTTGTCCAGCCCGGTATATTTCCCAGGAAAACGACTGCCTTGACCAATATAAAGTCATTATTCCCGCCTCTAATGGCTCAGGAACATTTGGAGAAGTCTTGTCTACCCCCGTTGTCGGTGAGCCTGGTACCGGTTTCACTCAAACGTTTATGTGCATAGGACAGTTCAAGACAAGGAGCGAAGCAGAGGATGCTCTCAAATACATTAGAACCAAATTCTGTCGATCGCTTCTAGGCGTTCTAAAAAACACTCAACACAATCCGCCCATTACCTGGAGGCTGATACCTCTCCAAGATTTCACGTCAGCCTCTGACATCGACTGGTCGAAGTCCATCCCCGAGATCGACCAGCAGCTCTACTCAAAGTACGGTCTCGACGACAACGAAATCGACTTCATCGAGTCCCGCGTGAAGGAGATGGACTAGCAATGGCCGTCACCGACATCAGCGGGCTCATCAAGATATCTCGCCCAGCCCTGCCGCAGATATACGCCTACACCACGCCCGAGATCGCCCGCCACGACGGCTGGACCAAGATTGGCTACACGGAGCAGAGCGTCAAGACGCGCCTCACGCAGCAGACCCACACCGCAGACGTCGTCTACAGGCTCGAATGGCGCGGCAACGCGACCTACGAGGACACGGGCGAGACCTTCCACGACACCGACTTCCACGGCTACCTGCGCAGACTCGACATTGCGAACAAGCCCGGCACCGAGTGGTTCGAGATAGAGCCCGACCCAGCGCACCAGCACTTCTACGAGTTCCGTGAGAACCACGGCGTCGTCGAGGACGCGCCCGCGACCATCGACTACCGTTTGCGCGACGAGCAGGAGAGGGCCTCTGAGCAGACAGCCGACTACGCTCGCCTCCACGAGCGCGGCGAGTACCTGTGGAATGCCAAGCCGCGCTTCGGCAAGACGCTCACGAGCTACGACCTCTGCCGACGCCTGGGCGCACAAGAGGTCCTCATCGTCACCAACCGCCCCGCAATCGCCAACTCCTGGTACGACGACTACGTCAAGTTTGTCGGGACCGAATCGGGACTGGCGTTCATCAGCTCCGCAAGCGCCCTGCAGGAGAAGCCCTACTGCCTCTCTCGCGAGCGGTACCTCGACGGTCTCCAAAGGGGCGGTCCTGAGGGCTTCATCGAGTTCGTAAGCCTGCAGGACCTCAAGGGCGCCATCGAGTTTGGCGGAAAGTACGACAAGCTCGCCCATGTGGCAGAACTCGAGTGGGACATCCTCATCATCGACGAGGCGCACGAGGGCGTGGACACCCTCAAGACCGACGTGGCGCTCGATCATATAAAGCGCAAGTTCACACTGCACCTCTCCGGCACGCCCTTCAAGGCCATTGCCAACGAGAAGTTCCCCGAGGACGCCATCTTCAACTGGACCTACGCCGACGAGCAGAGGGCCAAGCGCAACTGGGACGACGAGGAGCTGTCGAACCCCTACACGGACCTGCCGCGCCTCAACATGCTCACCTACCAGATGTCCGACATCATCCTGGACGAGGTCAGGCGCGGCGTGGACATCGACGGCGAGACCGTCGAGTATGCGTTCGACCTGAACGAGTTCTTTGCCACGAACGCCAGCGGGTACTTCCTGCACAACGACGACGTCGACTGCTTCCTCGACGCGCTCACCACGCAGAGGAAGTTCCCGTTCTCCACACCCGAACTCCGAGACGAGCTTCGCCACACCTTCTGGATGCTCAATCGCGTCGACTCCGCCAAGGCGCTCGCCAAGAAGCTCAAGGCACACCCCGTGTTCAAGGACTACGAGGTCGTACTCGCGGCCGGCGACGGCAGGCTCGACGACGAGAGCGAGAGCACCAGGGCGTTCGACAAGGTGCGCAAGGCTATAGCCTCCTCAGAGCGTACCATCACTCTCTCGGTGGGGCAGCTGACCACCGGCGTCACCATCCCCGAGTGGACGGCCGTCCTCATGCTCTCAAACATGAAGAGTCCCTCGCTCTACATGCAGGCGGCGTTCCGCGCGCAAAACCCCTGCCTCTTCAACGTCGGCGGAAGGTTCCTGCGCAAGGAGAACGCCTACGTCTTCGACTTCGACCCGGCTCGCACGCTCACCATCTTCGAGGAGTTCGCAAACGACCTCTACACCGACACCGCCTTGGGCGGCGGCACCGCAGACGACCGCAAGCAGCGCGTGCGCACGCTGCTGAACTTCTTCCCGGTCATCGGCGAGGACGAGAACGGCGAGATGGTCGAGCTCGACGCCGAGCGTGTGCTCTCCATCCCACGCAAGATACGGTCTCGCGAGGTGGTGCGGCGCGGCTTCATGAGTGACTTCCTCTTCCAGAACATCGCAGGCGTCTTCCGCGCGCCCGCAGAGGTACTCGAGGTGCTGCAGGGCCTCAAACCCTTCAGGGCACCAACAAAGGAGCTCGGCATCCAGCAGGACACGGCAGACGATCTCAACCTCGATGAGAACGGAGAGGTGGCCATCCCGCAGGAGCAGGTGATAGGCCTCGCCGACGGGATGTTCGGCGACAAGGTGTACGGTACCATCGCCGATGACTTGGACGACGTTATCGACTCGATCACCGTCGATGAGACAGGCGATCCCGACGACGTGTTCCTCGATAAGCTGCAAGGGGTCTTCAGCGACAGCATCACGAAGCCGCTCGTGGACGCCGCCAACCAGAGCTACGGAAGCGAGTTCAAGTCCTCCCAGAAGAAGAAAGTGGAGCGCCGCATCAAGGCGGACGTAGGCATCAGGCTCAACCGCGAGATGGGTAACTTCACCATCGAGAAGAGGCGCATAGAGAAGGGTCGTGCAGACGAGCTCGAAATCGCACAGACGCAGACCGAAGCAGACGAGATCAACCACAGGTACGACGCACGACTCGAGGGAGCCCGCCAGAGCCTCGTGGAGAGCCTCAAGGACTCGCGTGAGGAGCTGGTGAAGGGTGCCGGGGAGACCGTGGTGCGGGAGGTGGAGACCGCCAAGAAGGAGGCAAAGAAGCAGGCCATCGAGGGCGGCATCCGTGACCACCTGCGCGGTTTCTCCCGGACGATACCGTCATTCCTCATGGCATACGGAGACAAGGACACGACGCTGGCGACGTTCGACCAGATCATCCCGGCGGAGGTCTTCAAGGAGGTCACGAGCGTGACCGTGGAGCAGTTCCGGCTGCTGCGCGACGGGGGCGACATGAGGGACCCCGAGACCGGTGAGACGGTCCACTTCGAGGGCCAGCTCTTCGACCCCGTGGTGTTCGACGACTCGGTGCGTGAGTTCATCGACCTGCGCGCGAAGCTTGCCAACTACTTCGACGAGTCGCTCGACGAGGACATCTTCGACTACGTGCCACCCCAGAAGACGAACCAGATCTTCACCCCGCGCAGGGTCGTCGTGCAGATGGTCGACCTGTTCGAGCAGGAGAACCCGGGGTGCTTCGATGACCCGGAGCACACCTTCGCCGACCTCTACATGAAGAGCGGGCTCTACATCACCGAGATCATCACGCGGCTCTACAACAGCGAGAGGATGCGGGAGCTCTTCCCAGACGAGCGTGAGAGGCTCGATCACATCCTCGAGAGGCAGGTCTTCGGCATCGCGCCGACGGAGATCATCTACCAGATAGCGACGCACTACATCCTTGGCTACGACGGCGAGGTCGGAGGCGGATGCGACACGAACTTCGTCAAGGCCGACTCGGCAGAGCTCGCCAAGGAGGGAAAGCTCGCGGAGTTTGTCGAGCAGACGTTTGGAGAAAAACTCAAGTCCGTAAAAGACAGCTTCCCGTTCAGCAGCTTGTAGGAACGAAGTCTGAGAAGCAGGTACATATACCAAGCGTGTCCAGAGGCAAAGGCGTCTCACAGTCACAACTTCTTTGGCGGCCTCGACTTGACATCCGAATCTCCCGCCAGGCTATCCCTCGTTCGAGACCGTGCGCATGCGACCGGTACTGACGTAACCGATCGCGCACAGCGCCAGGGTCATGGCGAGGACGATGATCAGCTGGTCGGAAGGCCATGACCCCGCAGCTACCGAGCGCAAAAGGGCAAGCTGATAGGTCAGCGGATTGGCAGCCGAGATGACACGTAGGAAGGCGGGAGCCTGGTCCAGCGAGTAGAGCGTCGGCGCGCTGAACATCAGGGGCGTGAGCGCGAGGGACACGACGAAGTCGCGCGTCTGGTAGGATGTGATGAGGGCCGTGAGCACGCACCCCAGCGCAGACCAGAACAGCCCGCACAGCGCCACGCCCGCAGCGAGCGCCACGGGGTCAACCCGCAGCGTGAACGAGCAGATCGTCGCGACGACGAGCAGGGCGACCGACGCCCGCACCAGGAGCGAGAGCAGGGGCACGAGGAGCATGCCGAGATAGTAGCCGAGCTGGGGCACCCCGGAGCTGAGCTTGAGGCTCCCCAGGGCCCACTTGCGCTCCAACGTCCAGCGGTATATGACCTGCGACATCATGCCCACGCACTGTATGCCGACCACCCCGATGGCGAGGAACAGCGCCCGCTCCGGGTCGATGCCGCCCCCGGTCGAGGACAGAGCGCCCACCACGAAGGCGCCGTAGAACGCGGGCTCGGCGACGAGGCGCGGCAGCCCCGCGACGCCGAGCAGCCTCGCGGCCTTGACCTCGAACTCCGCCGTGAGGACGGCCCCCTCCAAGACGTTCATGGCCGATCACTCCCCGGCCGCCGCAGCGCGGCCCCGTCCCCGTAGGCGGCCCGGACGGCGTCATCGAGGGTGGGGCTGTCCCTGGCGACGTCGAGCAGCTCCCCCAGGGCTGCGGCGCGCGACAGCAGCTCGCCGATGGGCGCCCCGCGCCTCACGCGCAGCTCGAACGAGCTCTCACCCACACGGCGGGCGGGCACGCCGAGCAGGCGGAGCTCCCCCTTATCGCAGGGGCGTCGCAGGGTGACGGTGACGGTGTCGAGGGGGACGAAGCGCTCGAGGAAGCCCTCGCACCCGCCGTCGAACACCACCCTCCCTGCGTCTATGAGGGTGACGTCATGCACGTCGCGCTCCAAAACGCTCAGCTCGTGGGAGCTGACGAGGATCGCCGCGCCCGTGCGGGCCCGCTCGCGCAGCAGGCCCATGAGGCCCTCCCTCACGACGGCGTCGAGCCCCACGAAGGGCTCGTCGAGCACATAGACGTCGGGAGCGTAGGCCAGGGTGCGCGCCACCATCAGGCGCTGCTGCTCCCCGCCGGACAGCTCCTCCGGCCCCAGCTTGGCCTTCTTGCCCAATCCCACCGCGTCCAGGGCGTCTTGTGCCGCCTCCCGCGCGGCGGGCCCGGCCAGTCCGCGCAGGCGTGCGCCAAGGAGGACGTTGTCCCACACGCCCAGGAACCAGTCGATGACCAGCCTCTGGGCGCACCAGCCGAGGCGTGTCCCCGACGCCGGCTCGACCGTGCCCGACGTCGGGGGCAGCAGCCCCAGCAGCGCGTGCATGAGGGTGGACTTCCCGGCGCCGTTGCGGCCCAGAAGGACGTGGACGTGTCCCGCCTCCAGGCGTATGCTCGCGTCGCGCAGGGCGGGCTCGCTGCGCTTGGGGTAGGTCACCGTCAGGTTTCTTGCCGTCACGAGGTCGGGCACGCCATGTTCTCCTTACCATTTACCCTGGATATCGAAAGTCACAAAATATCTTAACTCAATCGAGCAGGACGAACCCGAGGAGAGGATCCTGCGCCACCTCGGGGAGACGGACGCCGAGCCGATCGCCTGCGAGCGAGGCGGGACCTGTCGGACGTCAACCCGACAACCGGGGAGCTTGTTAGAGCCGGGAGATTTTAACCATAAATAGTCGGATTAAAATGACCGCCCTATGGTCAAATAAAAGCAGCCACCACGTCCGAGCCCATGGTTTACGCCTACACTGGCAGTGCCCGTACGCCGGCGATAGGAGGACTATGGATCGAAACGAACGCAATGGCCCTCGAGAGATTATAGACAACGCCCTGGCAGAGATGGCCGAGGAGGCCGGAGGGACTCTCGGCCCGCCGAGGGCGAACCTGGCAGCCTTCTGCAGAAAGACTGGTCCTGCCCGGCCCGAGGCGAGGACGCCCGAGAAGAAGGGGTCCGAGGTGACGCCGCACGGAAGGTGTGGCATGAAGGCCAGGGCCGCCGTGCCCGCCGGGTTTACCGACACGATAGACGAGCTGCTGCGGGGAGGCGTGACGAACTCGTCGGTATGCCTCGATCGCATTAGGGAGAGGGGCTACGAGGGCGGCCTGACCACTGTCAAGGACTACATCGCCGGCCACCGGTACCTCGTGCCGGCCAGGCGCAGATCCGCAGCCGTGCCGCAGGGCAGCCGCGGTCGCAGGTTTCATACCAGGCCCGGCGAGGCCTATCAGGTGGACTGGGGGTTCGCCGACGTCGAGGACTGGCTGGGCGGAGCCTGCCGCATCGCGTGCCTTGCGCTGGTATGTCACCACTGCGGCACGTCGTACGTCGAGTTTTTCCCGAACGCACGCCGGGAGAACCTGTCCGTCGGTATGGTGCACGCCTTCATGCTGATGGGCGTGCCGGAATGGGTGTCGGCCGACAACATGAGGTCCGTCGTGATCCGCCGCGACTCGGACGGCAGGCCGGTCTGGCAGGCAGACTACGCGACGCTCGTGGCTTGCGTGGGCTTCAAGACCAGACTATGCAGGCCGAGGCATCCCTTCACGAAAGGTAAGGTCGAGCGGCTCATCCGTTTTGTAAAGGAGAACTTTCTGGCGGGTCGTACGTACGAGAACGTGACGCGGCCGGACGCCTCGGCGCCCGGGTGGTGCTCCGCGCGGGGATCGCGCTACCGCAAGGCGCTCGACTGTGTTCCGCTCGAGGAGCACGCGAGAAGCTGCTCCGCCCGTGCCGCGCTGCCCGGGGTGACGAACGAGTTGTCGACGTGCCTCTGCCCCCGGCGCAGGACAGGCTTCGACGGCTTCGTCAGCTACGAGGGCAGGCGCTTCGGCGTGCCCCACTGGTATCCCGGTCGCCCGTGCCGCGCCGGTCGGGAGGGTCGCTGCCCGCGCACCTGCTCCGACGGCCCGTCACGCGAGCTGGCAGCCCGCGAGGCGGCGTGGTCGCGTCGCGACAGCTTCTGCGAGGGCCAGTACGCCGACGGTCAGCCCGAGGAACTGCCCAGCGTGCCAGTCACCGTCAGGATCGCCCAGACCGGGCCGCCCGCGCGCGACGACGGCCTCGCCAAGTCCGGCCTCGGGAGGGGGCGACCCATACGCACAGACAGGCGAGGGCGCGGGGGCGCTCGGCACGGCCTTGCCGGAAGACGAGCTCGCCTCCCTGACGGAGCGACTCGACATGGGCGAGCGCGAGCTCGAGGCGGTGGCCGACGTGTTTGCCTACCTAGCCGAGCGCAGGCGGCAGAACAAGGTGGAGACGTGCCTGAAGACGGGCAGGCTGCCGCCCGAGGCGCCCAAGACCTTTGCCAACTTCGACTTCGACAGACTCCGGGGTGCCGACCGCGCCGCGACCGGGCGGCCACCCGCTATGGCCAACCTCTATGCGCAGCGCAGCCTTGCGTCCGTCGGACCCGAGGGCGTGGGCAAGACCCATCTCGCCCGGGCCTACGCGCGCGGGTGCCGCGAGCGGGGCATGCAATCGCATCATGTCAAAGCCCGCGAGCTGCGCGACAAGCTGGCGAGCTCCGTCAGGTCCGGAGGCGGGGGCTGCGCAGCGGGCACGCTCGCGAGGGCGAACTGCCTTGCGGCCGACGAGATCGGGCGCCGCGTGTCCGGCAGGGAGCGCGCCGAGCTGCTCTTCCACATCGTCGACCGCCGATGCGAGCGCGAGGGCCCGAACACGACGACTCCCGCAAGCAACTTTGGGGCCGACAGGTGGGGCGAGTTCCTTGCGGGGGGCCCGACGCTCCTGTGCACTCTCGACCGCATCTTCGACAACGCGACGGTGCTCGTGGCGAGGGGACCAAGCTTCCGCGGTGCGGGCCTGAGGACCTATGCGGTGGAGACGGCGCCCGTGGCGGCCAAGACCCAGCCGGGCATCCCGCAGGCTAGGCAAGGAGGGCAAAGACAAGGAAATTGACGATTCCGGCGTACTGGCGATTCTGATTTGACTGGGATTGGCGATTCTCACCTGACTCTACGGAGGGCTAAAATAATCTGACTTTAACACCTGGGCCCGCGGTCGCCCCCGACGGG
>ERZ772772.2373-NODE-2373-length-11187-cov-5.068631_pt1 | contig 11187 bp, 9 predicted proteins | sample MGYA00511484_ERZ772772 | MGnify/ENA primary metagenome ERZ772772 (study PRJEB29015, sample SAMEA2737913) | human oral metagenome | biome: human oral; feature: human-associated habitat; material: dental | place: China | collected 2088 ... | reverse complement strand
AGACTGCCTTCTGCCCCGATACAGCCGTTAAACAGTATCAGCCGCATCCGTGCGGTTACGGTTTTCTTTCAACCCTGCGGGGCATCGCGCCCCGTCGGGCACGGTGTTGCCGCTTTTTTCAGGAGTACACCATGTATGCCCGATTTATTTACGACGGAACCAGCCTTGCACTTCTTTCAACTGACTGGCAACGAAGAGGAGGATGAGTAATGAACCAACTTGGTTTGAACTGGGAATTTGTCGAGCAGTATTATCCCGACTACCACCGCAGCGATACCATCTGCCTATCTAATGATATGGCCGCCTGCTTCGAATTTGCCGAGCTTGATGCTGACGCTTTGGTTACGGAAGACACCGTGGCTGCCCTGAAGGCACAGGCCAGCTACAGCGAGCCTTCTGTTTATCAGGTTTGCGCGTTCGACGATTATGTCGGCAGCGGGATGACATTCGGTCAGGCAGCACAGGAAACTGATGACTACTGCCTGGCCGTAGCCATCCGCCATTGCACCGAACCCCTGCCCGAGCAATGCCGCCTGTGGGCGGATAATGTGCTGGGCTGATCCGTTTTTTTATCCGATCCCCCTGGATCGTCCACCCCAACGGGGCGCAATACCCCGTTCGCGGGGTTTTGCGCCCGTTTTTTATGGAGAACTACCATGCAAAACCCCGAAATTTCTTCTTACGGCGAAACGCTGTCTCAAGATACGGCTGTTCTTTCAGACAGCCTTCCTGCGGGAACGCCCGCCAACGAACTGTCCTTATCCGACTTTTTGGCCGACTTCGGCGATAGCCTGTTTGCCGCCGTTACCGAGCAGAACCGCCCGGTGTACCACGACCAGCAATACCCACTACACGAGCGTGTGCTTGACGGTCTGTCACGCAAACTGTTTGTCGCACAACGCAAAGTGGTACGTGCCATCAATCAGCAATTGCTAATTGAAGACAAGCCGGCCGCCATCATCAATGCGGAAATGGGTACTGGCAAAACCATGATGGCCATTGCAGCCGCAGCGGTCGCCCATGCCGAAGGCTTGTGCCGCACACTGGTACTGAGCCCGCCGCACCTGGTGTATAAATGGCGTCGGGAAATCCTACAAACCGTACCTGGTGCGCGAGTATGGATATTGAACGGCACCGACACACTGGCCAAGCTGCTGCGCATCCGCGCCATGCGAAAAAAGCCGGATGTGCCAGAGTTCTTTATCCTCGGTCGTGTACGTATGAGGATGGGCTTCCACTGGCGACCAGCCTACCGAACCAGTAAACGTTATGAGACTGACTACGGCACCGTGCCAGTGTTTTGTTGCCCAAAATGTGGCGGTGAAATACTAAATGCAAATGGTGAACCTTACAGTCTCGATACCTTAATCCAAGCTGATTTGACTAAAGAACGTCGCTACTGCCGCAACAAGCTACACGGCAAAATATGCGGCGAACCGCTGTGGACACTATGCCGCCCAAATGTTGCCACCTCCTCAGGTGTGTATGACAAGGTGCTAAAAACCATTTCCGGGCTGCCTGGAATTGGTCGCAAAGGCGCACAGAAACTAATCAATCAGTTTGGAGAAGAAATGCTGGCCGGTATTTTGGAAAACAACGTGCAGGCCTTTGCCAACCTATTGGACGGCGAAGGCGAGCTCGTCTTCGACGACCGCCATGCCGCCCGGTTGGAACGCGCCTTGGGCAAAACCGAGTTCTCGCTCGGCCAAGGCGGCTATCAGCCAACCGAATTTATCAAACGTTATCTGCCGAAGAATTATTTCGGCCTAATGGTGGTAGATGAGGGGCATGAGTACAAAAACTACGGTACTGCGCAGGGACAAGCTATGGGTGTACTAGCCCGCTGTACCCGTAAAGTACTGTGTTTAACTGGCACGTTAATGGGTGGCTACGCAGAAGACTTGTTCTATTTGTTGTGGCGACTCTATCCACAGGCCATGCTAGAAGATGGTTTTGGTTACAACAAATCTGGCTCACTGGCCGCTGCTTCGATGTCATTCATGCGCCAACATGGTGTGTTAAAAGACATCGTCAAGACATACGGTTCAGGTAGCGAATACAGCCAGGGTTCGTTTGTCAGTGCGCGAGCTAAGCGCAGCCAAGTACGCACTGCTAAAGCACCGGGTTTCTCGCCGCTAGGCATCATGCGTTATGTGCTGCCGATTACGGTGTTCCTGAAGCTGAGGGACATTGATGCCGGCGTATTGCCTTCCTACACCGAAACCTTCCGTCCAGTGGCGATGAGCGACGAGCAGGAAGCTGTATACCGGCAAATGTCGTCTACGCTGAGAAGCTACCTGAAAGCAGCATTGGCCAAAGGCAATAACACACTGACCGGGGTCGTAACCAACGCTCTCCTGGCCTGGCCGGATTGCTGTTTTCAAGCCGAACAGGTGTACTGGCGAAGCAACAATCAGGTTTTGTTTGAAACCGGTGCAGTATTCGGTGAAGACGAGCTATCTCCCAAAGAGGCAGATATGCTGGAATTGGTACAGGAGCAGTTGGCCAAAGGTCGGCGCTGCCTAGTCTATTCCACATATACTGACAGCCGTGATACCACATCCCGCCTACAGGCCATTCTGAAACGGCACGGTATCCACGCCGCCGTGATGCGAGCCTCAGTTAAAGCTGATGCCCGAGAGGACTGGGTAAATGACCGGTTGGATGAAGGTTGTCAGGTTGTCATCTGCAATCCAGAACTGGTTAAAACCGGCCTTGATCTGTTAGCCTTTCCAACTATCTACTTCATGCAGACAGGCTACAACGTCTATTCATTGATGCAAGCATCAAGACGTTCCTGGCGTATCGGTCAGCGTGAACCTGTAGAGGTGTATTTTGCCGGTTACATGGATACTGCTCAGCAAATCTGCTTGGAACTGATGGGGCAGAAAATCGCTGTAGCGCAATCCACTTCCGGCGACATGCCCGATACAGGGTTGGACATTCTGAACCAAGCTGAAGATTCGGTCGAGGTACAACTAGCCAAGCGGCTGGTAGAACGTCCAAACTGAGATAGCACCCTAATCCTTCTTACCCGCGTAAGCGGGTTTTTTCAGACAGCCTGCAAGCAAAAGGTTGTCTGAAAAAACCCGTTTCAACAGCCGGCAGACTGCCTTCTGCCTCGATACAGCCGTTAAACAGTATCAGCCGCATCCGTGCGGTTACGGTTTTCTTCCCCCAACCACGGGAGCCCGCTCCCGTGCGGCTCCCGTTTTTTACAGGAGCCTTCCCCATGTCTCAAAACCATCTGATGCACCCTCGCGTTGCCAACAACCATGCCGACAACGGCTATTTCCCGACCGATGACGCAACCTTGGCCGGCATTGCCGCACGGCTCGATATCGGCGGCGGCGATATCCGCATTTTCGATCCCTGCTGCGGTACCGGTGCGGCTTTGGCCAAGCTGTCCGAGCATCTGTCGGCCTGCGGTTCGTTGTGCCGCAGTTTCGGCGTGGAACTGGATGCGGAACGTGCGGCCGATGCTTCGGCCGTACTCGGTCACGTTGTCCGTGCCGACATCGAAAACTGCCTGTTGCAGCCCAAGACCGTCGGCCTGTTGTTCCTCAATCCGCCTTACGGTTATGCCAATCGCGACCAATTGTCATCCGAAAGCGGGCGGCGGCTGGAACAGGTGTTTCTCGACCGAACCATGCACGTGTTGCAGGAAGGCGGTATATTGGTGCTGATCGTGCCGGTGCAGTCGCTGAGCGAATCCTTTACCCGGGAAATCGCCTCACGCTTTACGGAACTGCGGATGTACCGCGCGGCCGTGGATACCTACAAACAGGTGGTCATCTTCGGCATCAAACCGCGCCTGCGCGCCGACATCGGCCGGTCTTTGGCCAAACGGCAGCAGGCAGTGCTGATGCAGCCTGAAAACGCCTTGCCGATACGCGAAACCGCAGCCGACTGCTGTTACGAAGTGCCGCCTTCGCCGGAAAAGCCGTTCCGCCCCATCAGCTTCAAGGTGGAAGCGGCAGGCCTGGCCGGAGAACTGGCCGCCTTGGGTTCGCAGACCTTGTGGCCGCATTTCGGGCAATGGTTTGCCGAAGCCCTGTCGCCGGACAAACGCCGGCCGCTGTGCGCGCTCGGCCAATGGCACGCCGCCCTGGCGCTGGCCGCCGGCCAGGTAAGCGGTATCGTGACCGCCGCCGACGGCCGCCGCCTGTTGGTCAAAGGCAGCACCTACAAGACCAAGGTAACGACCGCAGAGGAGCAGTATGGCGACGACGGCAACATTACCGTGACCACCACCGCGCTCGATCGTTTCGTCCCCAGTATCCGCGCTATCGACCTGACCGTCGGCAGCGACGGTTTCGGCGATGTGCTGACCATCAAATAGGCCTGGACAGGTCTGATATTTCCAACCCGTATTTTCAGGTAGCCTCTTTTGAGGCTGCCTGAAAATTTCATCAACCCTGCGAGGGACTTCATGCAGGCTGCTTGCTTGACACCCAGGCCGTCTGCATGAATTGCTTCGGCAATCCGGCCGGCAGTCCGCAACTGCTTCGGTACAACCGTTAAACAGTACCGCCCGCATCCGTGCGGCCACGGTTTTTTTATCAACCCTGCGGGGCACAGCCTGCCCCGCACCGGGCAGGTTTCCCGCTTTTATTCCATCGGAGACCTGCCATGCAACCGTCTGCAACCTACGAACCCGGCAGCTATATCGTCTGGTTCGACAGTCAGTATGAAACCGCCGAAGCTGCCGCCGAGGCTTTAAACGGTACATCCCTGCCACCCTTACAGCCCGGACAATCCCCTGAGGACCTTGTCCGCCAAAGGCTGCGTACGCTCGGCTATGCCGAAAACCTGCTGTCCGTACTCGAGCCCGTGGCCGAGTACGTGGCCAATGAAAACCGTCACGGCTCCGGGCCGAGCCGCTGCTATAACAGCCATACCGCAGCGGTGTTCATCCCGCCGCAGGCGGATACCCGGGCCTGGCTGGATGCTTTCTGCCGGCCGGACTTCACCCGGCAATTGTCGGACGAAGAGGCGGCGAAAGTGTTCGTCGGTGTGATGGAAGGCCGGACGCTCGGCTACTGCCTGGCCGTCTGCGCCGTCGAATCCGCCATGCCCGACGAAAACGATCCCTTCCTGCTGGTTCCGGCAGCCGCTTTGCCCGGCTACGACGATTTGGCCTACCTGCTCAAAGACGTGGAATACGCCGAGGGCAACTATGCCACCGTGCTGGCGCAGACCCTGTCGGCAGCGGATGCGCAATGGCTGTACGCGCGCAACCGCGAAACCGTATTCAACTGGATGATGAACCGGGGACTGGCCCTGCACGACTTCGGCTACAACGCCGACGTGGTGCTGGAACAGCCTGAAAAAGTCCGTTGGGAACTGGTTTACCGCTGGGCCTGCGATACCGTCAAAACCTACTTGGACAAGCTGAAATAGGCTGTCTGGATTTTTCTGAAAGCACTTGTTACCTGAAATGTGCGCCGGTTGTCCGGCGGTAACTTTTTTCCACCCCGAGGGGCCGTTTCCGCCCTTCGGGGCGGACCGGCTCCGTTTTTATAGGAGCTTTATCATGCCTAACCATGTTACCAACCAAATCACCGTCACCGGTCCGGCCGAATCACTGGCCGCCTTCCGGGCAGCCCTGCTGGTTCCAGGTGAGGCCGACAGTTACGGCCGCGATGACCTGCCTCAGGTAATCGTCGATTTCAACGGCATCCTCCCGATGCCGGCGTCCTTGCATCTCGAATTCGGTTCTGCCACCTACCGGGCGGAGATATGGAATGCCTTGGCCGACGATCTGCCGATTGCCAGCGAAGAGGCGGCCAAGCTGTATTGCATCGACCGTATCCGGGAACTGACGGCCGGCCATCTGGACTGGGAAACCGCCACCGTAGGCCGCCTGAAAGAAGTGTTCGGGCAGCATCCGGGATTGGCGGAACAATGCGGGCTCGACCTGCACTACGCCGAACAGATCAAGCGCAATATCGAACTGTACGGCAGCCCGACCTGGTACGAATGGTGTAACCGCAATTGGGGTACCAAGTGGAATGCCTACCACCAGCATATCGGCTATTTGGACGAGGGAGAGCTGTATCTTGAGTTCGATACCGCCTGGTCGCCGCCGGAGCCGGTGTACGAAGCCATTGCCGAGCGTTTTCCCGATTTGCAGCTGGAAATCCGCTACATCGACGAAGGCGGCGGTTTCGCCGGTACTTACGAAATCAAAGACGGCATACTGTACGACCATCCCTGTTCCGATGAAGAGTTCCGCATGTTCGCCGAAGAACATTTCGGCTGGGATTATTCGGAAGACGACGATGAGGAATGAGGCCGTCCGGACAGGCCGCCTGAAAGCAGACAGCGCGAGCTTCTGCAAAGCAAAAACCAGGTACGTCTGACGACAGCCCTTTTCTTTTTTTCAACCCTTGGCGGGGAAGCCCCGCCGGGGTTTCTCCTGCCTGTTTTAGGAGAAACCCTATGACAACCGATAAGCAACCCCGCTTCACGGCGGAAACCGATTCGTACGACGGCCGCAAAAAGCTGGTCCTGCACCTGCCTCCGGGCAGCCCGCAATTGGACGACTTTTGGCGCAGCGACGAGCACGACTTCGAGTTACCCGATGCCTGTATCGAAATCGATATGGGAAAACTGCATCAGGCTTTGGCCGTTGTCCGCGCACACCCGTGGCTGTTCGAGCACGTCGCCATCGGCATCGCCGTCTATTCGGACGGTTATGAAGGAAAACTGCGTCAGAGCCGTTTGGAAATTACCTCGTACGGTCAAAACGGCTGCCTGATTTTCTATGTGCGGTTCGTCAATGATTGGACGGGAACGGACTATACCTTCGATGCCAGCGCATACTGGCCGGTGGAGGACGGTCGCGACCTGTACCAGTATTTGAAGGAACGACTGGGATTGCAGCCTGAAAACCGGCCGCAACCCGGGCAATAAAGCAGACGGCTGCCTTTAAGGCAGCCGTCTGTATTACCATCAATGGGTTTCCCAATAACGGATTTTAGTAATACAAAGAACCATTAAAACCGATAACGCAGGTTCACGAGCACCTCGTTTTGCCGATAGCGGTAGTAGTCGGCATTGCTGCGGTTTACGGTGTGCTTGAAGCGCAGCTCGGGGTAAATACCGTGCCACTGCCAGCGTGGGAAGCCTAGCGCGGCAACAGCGGTGTATTGTTTGTCTTGGCGCCGCTCGCCGTTGCTGATGAAGCTGGCCGCATCATAGCGGCTGCGGCGGTGCATCAGCAACAGGTTGGCATAGGCGGTTTGGCCGAACATTTTGTAGAACCCGAGGCGGACGGCGTATTCGCGGCTGGAAGCGGCTTCTTCGGCATAAGCCTTGCGGACGGCGTCCAGATTGGCAAACAGCCCCCAGTTTGATCCGGCGGCCCATTCGGCGCCGAGGCCGGCTTCGTATTGGCTGTAGTCATCGAAATAGCGGCGGTTTTGCCCGCTGTAATGATGGCGTTTGGCACCGCCGCGCAGGCTGGTCCGCCAGCGCGGGGAAAGGGTATGCGTCCATTCGGCATCGATGCCCCAGGCACGGTAATGGGTGTGCCGGTTGCGGAAGTCGTGTTCGAAATAAGGCAGCAGGGCGAAGTGGTTGCGGATGTCGGCGTAGTCGTAGCCGGCATACAGGGCGGTGGTGTGGTAGCTGTAGTCGGGCGCGATTGACTGTTGGGGATCTTCGCGCCGGTAGCGTGTGCCGTAGGCCAAGCCGCGCAGGTGGAGGCCGTGGTGGCCGGCGAGCGGGATGGTGCGCAAGGCGGTGGCGCTGTATTGCCACATGGCTGAACCGACAGGTTCGGGCAGCAGGCGTTCGAGCAGGCACATGCCGGCGATTTGCCATACGCACTGCCGGCCGCCGTCGGCCTGGTTGATGTTGTCGTTATGGCCGTAGCCGATGCTGATTTGGCCGTGCCAGGCGCGGCGTTTGGCCAATTCGTTCTGATATTGCCCGACTAAGGCGCGGGTTTCTTCGGGCAGCCCAATGTCTACGGCACGGTGGAACTCGGCGGCGGCTTCGCGGTTTTGGTTGTCTTCGGTATAGACGCGGGCGAGTTCGAGGCTGATACGGGCGTTACCGGGTTCGGCAGCGGCGGCACGTTTGAGCCGTGCGGCAGCCAAGCGGTAATCGCCCCGGGCGCGCGCCTGCAGGCCGGCGGCCAAGTCAAGTAACGCCGGTTTGTGCTGCGGCAACATCGCGTAGCGGGCGGCGAATTGTTCCACCTTGTGCCATTGCTGCTGGTTGACGGCGTAATACAGGGCGCTTTCCAGCTCTTCGGCGCTATCGCCCACGGCATAGATTTGACCGCCTATCTTGATGTAGCCGCCGTCGTTTTCCACGGTGGCATCCTGCCCGCCAAGCCAGCCGCTTTCGCGGTATTGCCGGGTTTCGCGAGTGCCCTCGTCAAGCAGGCGGCGGCGTTCGTCGGCCGGATCGTCGGCATGGGCAAGGGCGGGCAGCAGCAGGCACAAGGCGAGGAGGAGCGGCTTGTTCATGGGGGCTTTCCGGTGGTTTGTGTTTTCAGGTAGCCTTAGCCTTGTCCAAAAGGGGCTACCTGAAAACGGTTTGAACATTGGTTTGATTGATTGTTTATTCGATTGGCGATAGGCGGTCCGAAGTACTTCAGAGACCGCCCTTCCCATCTTACGGGTCTAACACACGGGATTATTGCGGCGGGATTTGCTTACCACCGAAGGCAATGTCCCTATCGACACCCGTACGATCCACAATACCGGCCAGAGCCTCCGCACCGCTGCCGTAGAAGCGGCCGGTAATGCGTTCGTCAGCCTTACCGTTGTCAAACGTACCGTTGCTCCGAATATTGGTACCGTCAAATTTCACGCTGTCGCCGGAGCGGGAAATGCTGCCGGAAAGTTCGTTTTTACCTGCGCCATAGCTGGCAGTCAGTACGCCGGTATAGAAGTCGTTCTGACCCGGGGTATGCTTATTCACACCCAGCACGTTATAAGTGACTTCGGACAGTACCGGCATATTTTGGGTCGGATTGTCGCCCACATACCAAACGGTGCGTTTACCATCCGCCATATTCAGGTCGGTGCTGTTTTGCGGCGGGTTGCCGGCGCGCGGCGCCCATTCACCAAAGAACACGTTGTTGCCTTCACTCATACCCGGCACTTTGGCAATCACCAGGCCACCGAACTTGGGCGCAGCGGGGATTGCCGGGTTAGCTATCTGGCGCACGCTGTACACTTCGGTGTTGTTGTGGCGGTTTTCATACCACACCTGACCTAGTTTCGGATTGTAGAACCAGCCGATAACCGGGGCGACATCGCGCAACGTCAGATAATGAGGATTGCGCGTGCCGTCCACATTGGCATACGGATCAGTACCGTTAATTGGTATCGGTGTCTGATTGCGGTCATTATATTTGGCGCGGATATGTTGTACCGGGCCTTTTTCCAAATTGATGGTTGTGGAGAATCCGTTACCGGCATTAAACGACAACCCTGCTTGACCGTCTCCAAAAGGCAGTCGGTCAGATTTATTAGTCCGTACTGCCTGCGAATTGGAAGTTCCTCCCATACCATCATTTTGACCGCTGTCAGCCACAGCCACACCGAAGACGCCGCACAGTACGGCGGCCAACAGGGTTTGTTTACGCATAGACATAATAGTCTCCTTATCAAAAAAGTTGTTGAACAAAAAACATCCGCTTTGTTGCCGCCCGAAGGCGGAAAAAACGGTAAAAACCATTGCCCCGAAAGGCGGGGGTGGTCGGGTTTGTGTGGTTCCGTGATGCGTCTGTATCGTTATCGTTCTGCCGACCTGTTTTCGGCCGGTGTGCCGGTCAGGCTACCTGAAAATTCCGGCTGTATAGCAAACGGTGTTTTTCAGGTAGCCTTAATGGCTAGAATTTGGCGGTGAGGCCGAAAGTAACCGTCCGACCCGGCCCGGGTGCGGGCACGTTGGACATCGGGTCGAGATAGTAGCGGTTGGTCAGATTGGTAATGCCTAAGTTGACGTTGAGGTTTTTGTGCACCTGATAGCGGCCGTACATGTCCCAAGTCAGCGAAGACCGCCAATGGTAGGGTTTGCTGGTTGTTCTGAAGATGACACCCAAATCCTTTTGCAGCAGTTGGTCGTATTGCTTGGTATTGACCCCGCTGTGGTAGATGCCGCGCAGGCCGAGTTCCAGTTTTTCACCCAACAGGCGCACCCCGGCATCCAGATTAATCGAATATTTGGGTTGCACGGCCTGATAGCCGCGCGTGCTGCCGTAGCCGCCTTCGATGCAATCCGGTACGCCCTTGTAGCCATACGGATCAAATTCAATGGCGGTATCGCGGTCGCACATCTGCTGTTTCAGGCGGTAGGTGGCACCGAGCGCGGCAAAGAAGCGGCCGGTGTCGATGCGGCTCTGCCATTCCAGCCCGGCGGTATCCTTGCGGTCGTATTGCACGGTGCGGAAATGGTCGGTGGTCTCGATCACGTTTTCAATCCGGTTGCGGTAGTAGGTCAGGCGCACATCGCCGGCGCGCAGCCGGCTCCAATACGGGGCGAAATTAAAGCTGTAGCCGATTTCCCAGCTGCGGCTGCGCTCCGGCGTGAAACGGAAGTTCGGCGCCTTCGGCTTGCCGACATAGGATAAGTCGTTATGGAAGCTGCCGACCTCATATACGCTGGGGAAGCGGGTCATCTGCGCGTAGCGCACAAACAGGCGGCTGTTGTCGGTCAGGTCGTAGCTGACGGCGATGGTCGGTGCCCAGGCGTGCGCCCGCATCGGCTTGGGCTGCGCCCAGTATTGTTTTTCGGTATATCTCCGATGAATTACTGCGGTATCAGGACCCGTGCGATCCCCATCGGGGAAATCGGATAATTTCCCAATATGGAGCATTTCGATACACTTTGTTTCTCCCATTTTCATCCTCCCCAGGCAGCGCTCATAAGGCGATCCAGGAGGTATGCCTTTATGCGTCCAATAACGATAATACGCTCCGTTCAGTCCCTGTGGGTTCTGTATTTTCTCCTCATACCGCCTCACCATATCGTGAAAATGCGGAGCCAATGCGCCCGTGTCTAATTTTCCGTTCACGTATGGGACAAATACCGGACGAAGCCGGTATAACGCTTGATTACGGTAATCATTATCTATTGGATTTCTGTAATAAGCAAGCCCGTCATTTCCGATATAGCTGTATTGATCCTCAACCCGGTAAGTACCATCACTACTATATTTCG
>ERZ772772.2371-NODE-2371-length-11193-cov-3.105854_pt1 | contig 11193 bp, 6 predicted proteins | sample MGYA00511484_ERZ772772 | MGnify/ENA primary metagenome ERZ772772 (study PRJEB29015, sample SAMEA2737913) | human oral metagenome | biome: human oral; feature: human-associated habitat; material: dental | place: China | collected 2088 ... | reverse complement strand
CGGTGTGATGAAAGGTTCGGAGCAAAACACCAAGAGCCTCAATTTCAGCATGACCTATCGCAAGGAGAACGTTTCGGTAGGTGCAAGCCTTAACCTCTCGGAGAGTGGTGGCCATAATTCACCCTACGGTTCGTTTTCAGAATACACCCGCGTAAACCCCTATTATCGTCCCACAAATGAGTTTGGAGAGTATTTGCAGCAGCTTGACAACCACACGGGTGCGGGTAGTGTGCCCATTGCCAACCCACTTTACAATGCCAATGTAGGAATAAAAGACCTGACCAGTAACACCAACATCACGGCCAGTCTTAACCTAGAATACCGCCTGTTGAAGAACTTACGACTCACCGAGAACCTTTCTTACATGCGCGGAATGGCACGCACGGAAAACTTCTTACCTGCTGCCCACACCGTGTTTATTACCGAACTGGATAAGACTTTGCGTGGAAGCTATACCAAGAACACGGGTGAGATGACCTCGTGGTCGAGCAACTTGGGCTTGAACTGGAACATGGCGGTTGGCAAGCACTTATTTAGCGTGTTCGGAAACTGGACCCTAAGCGAAGACCGTAGCAACTATGTGAACCTCTCTGCCGTAGGTTATCCCGACCCGCACATGGACGATTTCATCTTTGGAAACAAGATGAGAACTCATCCCAGCGGCTCGGAGTCTATCGCAAGGTCGATGGGACTTATCACACAGCTTTCATATAGCTACGACAACCGCTACTCGGTGGATGTTAACGTGAGCAGCGAAATAACATCAAGATATGCCGACCACAACCTCACTCCCTTTTGGAGCGTGGGCTTAAGGTGGAACGCTTATCGCGAAAAGTGGTTGGCTGGTCGTGTGTCTAACCTCGTGTTCAGAGCCACCTATGGCGTAACGGGTGCGCAAAATTCAAGTCCTGCCGACGCCATCGAGTATTACACGTTCAGCCAAACGATGCGTCCTTACGCCTCGTTCTCCACATTGGGAGCCGTGTTGTCGCGCCTGAACAACCCCAACATCAAGTGGACAAAGACAGATAACATGAGCCTTGGATTTGACGTGGGCGTGTGGAAAAACCGTGCCAACCTCTCGTTTAACTATTACAACAACATCAGCAGGCAGCTGTTAACCAACTACGACCTAGCTCCCTCAACGGGTTTCGAGTCGCAGTACATCAACGCTGGCGAACTTCAAAACCGTGGTTTCGATGCTACGCTCAACGTTATTGCCTTGCAGAATATCCGCAAGCAGTTTTATTGGACGGTGGCATTGGGCATGAACCACAACCGCAACAAGATACGTAAGATATCCGACTACCTTCGTAAAATGAACGAAGAGCAACTTAAATCCAAGTCGGCTCCGCTGCCCGTTTACCAAGAAGGCAAGTCTACCACCACCTATTACGCCGTGCGCTCGTTGGGTATCGACCCCATGACGGGCAACGAAGTGTTCCTTACGCGTAATGGCGAGAAGACCTTTAAGTGGAACTCCGCAGACAAAGTTCCCGTTGGCGACACAACACCGAAGATGAACGGCACTATCAGTTCGTCTGTCAATTGGCGCGACCTCTCGTGTACGCTCGGTTTCATCTACAAGTGGGGTGGTATCGTTTACAACCAAACGTTGGTTGACAAGATAGAGAACAGCAACATCGCTTATAACCTAGACCGCCGCGCCGCACAAGACCGTTGGCGCAAGCCCGGCGACGTAACGAAGTACAAGCGCATAGACCTCAACGGGTCGCAAACGCCTGCTTCCGACCGATTTATCATGAAAGATAACGAGCTGAGGTTGGCCAGTGTGAACGTAGGTTACCGCTTTAAGCAAGCCGATTATAAGCTTTTGGGCCGACTAAACATCGACGTACTGTCGCTCAACTTCACCACCAACGACCTCTTGCGCCTCTCAACGGTGAAGATGGAGCGTGGTCTTGGCTACCCCTTCTCACGCTCTTATACATTCACTTGCTCCATCATCTTTAAGTAAATAGCCCTATGAAGCATTTAATTTTCCCCTCCATATTATATAAGGTGTGCCGCATGGGCACCCTCCTTCTGGCTTGTTCGCTGGTAACGGCCTGTTCGGGATGGTTTGATGTAAGCCCCAAGACCGACCTCAAAGCCGATGAGATGTTCTCTACCGAGTCGGGTTTTGAAAGTTCGCTCACGGGTATCTACCTGCTGATGACTGACCAAGGGGCTTACGGCGGCAACATGTCGTTCGGCCTGCTCGACCAGTTGGCCCAGCAATACGACTACATTCCCGATGGAGCCAACGACCGTGCGGCCATCTACAACTACGCCACAGCAACCTCGGATGGTTTCCGAACCAAGCAGAAACTCGCCCAATCGTGGCTGAAACTCTATAATGTAATTGCCAATTGCAACAACTTCATTAAGTGGCTCGACCGCAATGGAGAGTCGGTTATACGCAACGTGAAGACGCGAAACACTTTCCGCGCCGAGGCTCTTGCCATAAGGGCGTATTGCCATTTCGACCTGCTTAGGGCCTGGGGACCGTGGAAATATGGTAAGGATGCGGCCGCAGCAGATGCGCCTTGCATTCCTTATCGCATGGTGGCCGATAACTCTAAGCAGCCTCTTTTGCCCGCGAAAGAGATTGTGAAACTGGCCTTGAAAGACCTCGGTGAGGCCAAAACACTGCTGGAACACGAGAAAAAAATGCACTTGGACAACAACGAACGCCAGTTCCGCTTTAACTATCATGCCGTAAACGCCCTCATGGCACGTATCTATTGCTATGCCGGCGATGCCACAAACGCTGTGGCCTGCGCGCAAGACGTGGTGGATAATTGCGGCCTGACGTTGGTTTCGAGCAACCAAGACGATCCAGTCCTCTTCTCCGAGTGCATCGCTGCGCTTAACATCTACCACCTTACCGAGACCTTCTCGTCGCATTGGGCCGATGGAGAAAAGTACACAACCCAGTACTTTATCCGTTCAGAACGGTTCAACAGTTACTTTGAAGTGTCGGGCGACCGCCGCGAAGACATGCGCTCGAAGAGTTCAGCATTCTACGAACACGCCGCAGCAAAGACCGCTTTGTCGCGTAAGTACAACACCAACCCCAAGGAGGCAGTGCCACTGATACGCTTGCCAGAGATGTATTACATTCTCTGCGAGATGACGCCAGACCTAACTCAGGCTGCCCGATTTCTCAATGCCGTGCGCAACAAGCGTGGCTATTCGCGCTCGCTTAACGTAAACTTCACCGACGAGGCTAGTCGCATGAAGGCCTTAGACCGCGAGTTCCGCAAGGAATTTTATGCCGAAGGGCAGTATTGGTACTTCTTGAAACGCCACGGAATAACGGAGCTGACCTACGATAACAGCATCGTTTTGTCGAAAGAACGCTTCGTGTTCCCACTTCCCGATGCAGAGAAAGAATATGGCTGGACCGCATCTCACGATGCACAAGCTGGCAAACAAACCCCATAAACCAACCCTTAAACCACGATGAAGATGAAGAATAAGTTTGGATATGTCGTTGCCGTGGCCCTTGGCTGTATGCTCTCTTCCGCTTGCAAGGAAGAAATGGTGCCACTTTATGCCGATGATGGCGACGGCGTTTACTTCAATTACGGCAACAAAGATGCACTTAACGCCACAGTAAACTTTGCCGACTCCATTCTCACCGCTCCCAAAGAAATTGGCGTTTCCTTAAAGCTTAAGTTGATGGGGCGCAATTCCGACCAACCCAGAAAGGTGGTTCTCAAGTCCAGAGCCGTGCAGGGCGTGGCCGAAGCCACTGTGCTTTGTCCCGAAGTGGTGTTCAAACCAGGCGAAAACGAGAAGTCGGTGACGGTGTTGGCGCAACGTCCCTCATTGGTAGACAGCACCTTTAAGGCGGAAGTTTACATCGATGCCAGCGACCCAGCCTCGCAGATAGGCGAGGGGATAAAGGAGTTTCAATCTTTCACCCTGCATGTGAAGGAGGCCTATACCAAGCCATCGCAATGGGACGGCATGGGTGGTTCGTACTTCGGAACATGGTCGGCAGCCAAGCAAAAGTTGCTGGTAAAGGTAACGAAACGTAACAACTTCTACGCCGAGAACGACTATTACAAGTTTGTGCAGTGGAACCTTGCTGCCATAGATAGCCTTCGTCGTCAGCAACAGGCTGCCCCGCAAACGGCCATCGAGGTAGACATCCCCTTCACCAACGACAACACTTACGCTAAGCCTTGGTACTGGACATCGCTCCAAGACACCTATCTGGGCGCCTATCAGAGTGGTTCTTTCGTAGGACTTTGCAACAGCATAGACATCACTACGGCCAACGAATATGCCCAATTAGGAGGCAACGAGGCGGCGATGAAGGCTTTGAACCTGCGCGCGGTGAAACTGATGATGCAACGATACAACACTTTTTATCTGGACGGATGGCGACCGGGCAACAGCTACAAGGGCAGTTTCTACATCCCCATGTTGCCTAATGTGGCCTACGAAGTGGTTGAACCGCAGCCTTGGAAAGACGAACAAGGCGGCAAGGCGATGATAGAGAAATACTACGGACCCTATTCTGCGGCTAAATATCGTTTTATGATAAACGTGTGGCTTGCGCATAAGGGCGCAGATTTCGTGCTTAATCAGCTCTTCCCCGTGATGAACGAGTGGGGCGATGTGCACTGGGATGCCTCGCTTGGAGGCGAAGCGGCCATCAAGGCTTGCAACAAGTTGTTCCGCGAAAAGGCCGCACAAGGCTCTTACCCCTTTACGTTCCCCACTGTGCCATAAGGCAAGCGAGGGTATTAAGAAGGTGCGTTTGGCGCACAAAACAATAGGTGCGCCAAACGCAAATCCATAAAATAACGTATAAATTAACTAGAAATGACGAATAATATAACCATACAGACGGTGAGTAAGCGTATGAGAACGCCTCTCCGTTCGCCTTGGAAAAGCGTTGGGAGCAAGGCCGCTTGCCTTTCTCTGCTTGTTGCCGGCATGTTCTCTTCCTGCTACGAAGACAAGGGAAACTATACCTACAACTTCGATGGGATGAACGCCATCGACACGCTTATATTCTCACCTGCCTCGGTAGAAACGCTTACGGGACAGACCATTGAATTTACCCAGCCGCTCACCGCGGACGAAACGCACAAGCGCATCGAAGTGCAGGTGGGGCAAACGCTGTTGAAAAACACCGACCATCTGGACTTCCAATGGATTCGTTCTTATCAGAAAAACAAGGAAACTGTAACAGATACATTTACCACTAAGGGCTATCTGGATGTTGAACTGCCCGTGGGCAAGGCCACTCGTTTCACTGTACACCTTAAAGTACACGACCGTAGCACGGGTCTTTCGCGCTATCAGAACTTCGCGGTAGCCACTCGTCCTATCTATAAAAACAGCCTTTTCTTCCTTCATGGTAAGGCGGGCAGCGTTCAGTTGGGCAATGTAGAGACGGTTGGTGCTGTTACCAACGTGCGCAGCGATGCCTATAAGCTTATCTTTAAAGAAGAGAAAAACCCCTTTACCGATGCCTATAAGCTGATGTTCCAATATGGATTGGTAGCCGAAGGCAGGGATTTCTTGAAGAAACAGAACTTTATTGTGTTCCTAAATAAGGGCGAAGTGAAGGCCTACGACCCCTTCGGATTGACCCCACGATACACGGCATACAAGGATTTTGTTGTGCCGGTGAGTGCACAAGGCGCTTTCTTGGCAGATAAGATTGGCATGACGGGCGACCCCTCTAACCAGTCAGACTTCTACTATATGTTGGGTAAGGACGGCCGTTTCTTAACGGCTCGCACCATTCCTTCTTTCAAAACGCCCGCCACCGAGGGTTCTGTGTCTAACTATAATGTTACCGCTGCCGCCATCACGGCAAGCCATTTCGTGCTGTGGGACGGACGTAACAACCGTTTCTTGTACGTAAGCAAAGACGATGGTTACGGCATTTGGGCAGAACAACAGGCGTATCAAGCACAGCTAAACAATCCTGTGCTGGATGCACACGTTGACTTCTCGGGACTTAAAGAAGGGCTTTCGCCCGTTGGAAAAAAGGCAATTTACGGCTATATTCAGTATCGCGAAAACTACAACAAGGCCACGCCTTACTTCATTTTCCGCGATAAAGCCGCCCCCAACTATTACCTCTACCAGCTCACCTCAACGGCAACCGATGGCGATAAGGGCTCTGGCGGCAATGGCGATGAACCTGCTTACACCATCAAGGGTCAGAAACTGGAAGGCTTTTCGCCCTCGTCTGTCGCCACCATCCTTTATAATACGTGGTTCAGCACCAATTACATCTTCTATGCCGATGGGGCCGATGTGGTGCGCTATAACGTGAACAACGGCGATAAAGTCGTGCTGTACAGCGCGCCTGCGGGCTATACCATCGCGTGTATGAAGTTCCGTTCGGAAGATACCTTTATCTATTCTACCGACTTAGGGCGCTATCTAAGCATCGGGTTGAATAATGGTGCCAATGGTGCCATTGCCGAAATTAAGCTCAATACGGCATCCGACGTGGACGAAACCTACGCTCCCCGCTTCTACGACAAGGATAGTGAGGGGCATAAGCTGGGCAACATCCTCGATGTTCAGTTTGTTCGCGAGTATTCGTATGCGTTGCCAATTAATAAATAAGGTGTTAAGTTGACGGGATGATTAGTTGACATGTCAATTAACCACCTCGTCAACCAACTCTCATCTTCACACTAATAAATCATCCATTCATGTATAAATCCTTCTTCACAATCCTTTTCTCGCTCTTTGCCACCACGCTCTTTGCCCAGCAGTCGAGCAGTATTGAAGGCGAGATAGAGGGCATTTCCGAGGGCCAACTGCAACTCATTGTACGCAGTTCGGAGAGCCGTTGGGACCTCATCCACACTGTGGCGTTTGCCAACGGACGTTTCTCCATGCCCAATATCGAACTTACCGAACCGCTGCCAGCCCGCTTGTCGGTGGCTGGTTATCAAGGCGGTTTCTCCTTCTTTATCGAGCCTGGCACAGATTATCGCGCCCTTTTGCGCAACGACGAGGGCTGGTTTGTGCGCGGAAAAGGCTTGCAAGACACCGATAGGGCATACCAACAGAAGTGCTTAAGCCTGATGCAAAGCGTGGCCAAACTGCAACAACGGGCCGATAGTCTTCGCAAAGCTTTGCGCTATGGTAGTGCCAGTAGGGTAAACGACACCATCGCACAGTTGCAAAAAGCCTTGGAAACCGAGCGCCTTAACTTTATTTCTGCCAACGATAACATCCTTTCTGCCAGTTTGCTTCTACAAGAGGCAGAAAGCAAAGATGCCCCCTTGGAGGCCTGCCAACAGCTTTATGCGCAGCTTGGCAGCAAGGCACAACAGAGCCGCAGCGGCCTTATCTTGAAACAACGCATAGAACGTTTGCAGCAAGTGAGCAAGGGAAGCAAAGCTCCCGACTTTACTTTGCCTACCTCCGATGGCCGCAAATTCACCCTGAGCAAGATGCTCGGAAAGGTGAAAATCGTAGACTTCTGGGCATCGTGGTGCGGTCCGTGCAGGCTAAACAATCCCGTTTTGCGCCAGCTATATGCCGATTATCATGCCGCAGGACTTGAAATTGTGAATGTTTCGTTAGACGAAAAGCGCGACCGTTGGTTGGCTGCCGTTAAGCAAGACCAGCTTACATGGACACAAGTTTCTTCGCTTAAAGGGTGGAAAGACGACGTGGCCAAGAACTACAGCGTAACGGCCATCCCTGCCATCTTTGTGCTCGATGCCAACAACAACATCCTTGCAACAGGGCTACATGGCGACGATTTGCGCAAGTTTGTTGCCAACTTATTTTCCAATAAGGCAGCAAAATAATGCGATGTGTGGCTTTTATGGGCATTTTAAGCAACCAAATCTGTTGCTTGTTCGCCCTAAAACACATTCAAGGCAATATTTATAACCTGCCTTTCAAGGCATATCGGAAAACTTAAAATAGAAATAACAACATCCCATACAACATGAAGAAAGAACTTATATGCTTGTTGCTGTGCTGTGCAGGAACTGCCGTTGCACAGCAAAACGGCAATTATGTAATAACAGGAACGATGACAGTAGACTCGTTACGCTACACTCCCGAACGTATAAAGAAGGTGTATCTAACCCACGAAGTTCAGGGGCAAGACGTAGTTGTAGACTCTGCCACCGTTGAAAACGGGCGGTTTACCTTCAAGGGTAAAGCTCCCGGAGTGGTTGCTCCTTATCGTATTTCGGGCTTTGACAATGGCACCGTGCAGCTGTTTCTCGAACCGGGAGAAATCACGGTGTTGCCTTTCGATGGGCGTTTCCCAGTAGGAGCGAGCGTAAAGGGCACGCCTGGCAACGACGTTCTCTTTGCTTATCAGCAATCGGGAAGTGGTGCCGTAGACATAGCTAAGCAGCGTATGGACAAGGTTTTGGCCAGTCTGCCCCCCGAACAGCGTAACGATGAGAAGGCGTTTTATCCCTATCAGCGTGCCACATACTATGTAAATAGCTTGTCGCACCGCACAACCGCCATGCGTTTTGTGGCCCGTCACCTCGACTCGCCCGTAACGCTTTACATCATTAAATACGACCTGTTCAGGTTCTTTACACCCCAAGTGTTGGAAGAAACCTACCTCAACGCCGTGCCCGCCGCCGTGCGTAAGCATCCCATGTATCGCGAATTAACCAACTTGGTGCGAGCAGCCAACTTGGAAGTGGGCAAACCTGCGCCCGACATAGACGGTTTAACGCCTGATGGAAAACCACTCGCCCTGTCAGACTTGAAGGGAAAATACGTGCTGATTGACTTCTGGGCATCGTGGTGTGCGCCCTGCCGCCGCGAGTTTCCCGTTATCAAACAGGCTTTGCAAGAAACACAAGGCAGGGTGCCTTTCATGGTGTTGAGTTATTCGATAGACAGCAAGAAGAAGGAATGGACCGACTGCATAGAGCGCAACAGCCTAACGCATGCCAACTGGCAACACATTTCTGCGTTGAAGGGATGGGGTTCGCCTGCGGCCAAACTATATAATGTTGAGGCCGTTCCACGCACGGTGCTTATCAGTCCCGAAGGCAACATCGTGGCCTTCGACTTACGCGGCGAACAGCTTATTGAGGCCGTTAGGAAGATGAAGACTACCAGTGCTAAACCTGCTGAAAGCCAAAAAGGTAAGGCGGATGCTGCAAAGGCTGTGGTTAATGAGGTGAAAGAGATACCCGACAAACCGCTTTACGAAGAGTATCTAGCACTCGAACGCCAACGTGACAAGCAAATAGCGCAAGACCTTGCGCAACTTCGCAGCACCAAGGGCGAGGCATATCTCAACACGGCTGACGGTAAGATAGATGCTGAGGGCATTCGCCGTGCCGCCGATATTGGATGGACGGCCGAACGTTTCCAATTCTTGCTCGACCACAACACATCGCCCCTGATGCCCTTACTTGTGGAACGCGACATGCTGCCTATCTTTAATAAAGAATACGGCCGTCAGCTTTCGGCTGCTGTTGCTCCGCAGGTGCTTACGCACCCATACGCTCGTTCGCTCGAAAATAATGTGCGTTCGCGCAACCTCATGCAAGGTAGCGATGTGCCCGACATCGCCCTTCCGCTGGCCAACGGTACCGTTCGTCAGCTCAGCAACAGCTTGGGCAAGTTTGTATTGCTTACGTTCTGGGCATCGGGTTGCCCCGCCTGCCAACGCGATTTGCCCCTGCTTAAAAAGCTGTATGACGAAACTCGTGGCTCGAAAGACAAGTTTGAGATGATTGGTTTCTCGCTCGACAAGAACCCCAAAGACTGGAAAAAGGCCATGAAAACGCTTGGCATAGATGCCGCAGACTGGTTGCAGGCCTGCGACTTCAAGGGTAGTGCATCGCCTTCCGTTCGCCTTTTCAATGTTGGGGAAACGCCCACCAATGTGCTTATCGACCCAGAAGGCAAGGCCATCTCGTTGACTTTGCAGGGCGAAGAGTTGGTTACGCGAGTAAAACAAATTCTATCGGGCGACTTGTATTATCAGAAAGAGGAGCCTAAGAAATAGGCGTTAAACCCTGTGCGCACAGCTAATGCGCACCGCATACAAGGTATAGGCGCGTTCTATAAAGGGGAGGAATGTTGCATTTCCACTTTTATAGAATGCGCCTATGTGCTATCATAACGAATTGTAGCATTACTTTCACGTCTGGCAAGACCATCGTTGGCATAAAAACATCTTGACTTTTCTCTCTTTCTTGTCTTCTTCAGAGTAATTAGTATGCAGCTTATGGAGAGTGTGCTGAATGATTTCCAATAGGTTAGTTTCGATACATAACCGCGTTTTGCCACAGACAAATGGGGCGAAATTTCAAATTTTAATGTAAATTTGTTCAGTACTTCGTACACGAGAGGATTGTTTGTCTTGCATCTTTTCGCTACATTGAAGATAATAAACACTTCACAATTAATAGGAATATTAAAATCAAGATAACTTCAATATGAGAAGAATTGTTTTTATTATGGCACTCGCACTTTGTTTTCTTGAGGCCAAGCCTCAAAAAATAGATATACAAATGAGTGCTTACACATTTGCTTTAAATGATAGTATATCTTTCTCTGTCTGTAATACAGACTCCTTAGATGTATTTTTCAGTGTACAGTTAGAAAAGAAAAAGAGCGGAGAAAAGTATGTCTTATATGCAGAAGATGTGTTTAGTAGTGCGTATGGCAAAAGCATCGTATTGTGCTTAAAGCCAAGACAACATTCTAGGCTTAGCTTTAAATTAAGAAATCAAGTGCTTTATTATATGAGAAAGCACAAAATTCAAAGCAAAATGACTAACGAATTAAATAAAAAAGGGGCTTTTCGTTTAAAGGTATATTGCGGTTTAAATGATAAAAAAATGGACTCAATCATTTATTCTGACACTTTCATTATAAGATGAGCATAATAGAATATTGGAGCCGTCTTGACTTTTAAAACTTCTATAAATTGAGTGGAGTTTGTTGTCTTTGTGATGCCAACACTAGACACCCCTTATCACATACGAAGTGCAGGACAAATCAACTCACTGCCTTATAGACTTACGAAACCCCACAACTCCCGAATACATCAACTCATCAACTCTCCAACTCATCAACTCAAAGCTCAAAACACAGAAACTTACAAACTCAAAAACTCACAAGTTCAACAACTCACCAACTCAAAATCTCATCAACCCAAAATCTCTTCAACCCAAAATCTCATCAACTCAA
>ERZ772772.2363-NODE-2363-length-11216-cov-3.175791_pt1 | contig 11216 bp, 11 predicted proteins | sample MGYA00511484_ERZ772772 | MGnify/ENA primary metagenome ERZ772772 (study PRJEB29015, sample SAMEA2737913) | human oral metagenome | biome: human oral; feature: human-associated habitat; material: dental | place: China | collected 2088 ... | reverse complement strand
TGAGCCTCGGCGAGGCTCCACAGTCCGGCTGCAAACCCGGCGGCGGTTCCGGCTGCCGCGATTCGGGCGGCCGCCTTGCCCAAGCTCACGGCTTAAGTCCGCGTCGAAGAGGGTAGCTCAGCTTCATCGCGGCTCAGTCGTTTCCGTCGTCGCCTTCGCCGCCGCCGTTGTCGTCATCCTCGTCGTCGTTCTTGTGCTTGGACTGGTCTTCGGAGGGCGTTTGGATCGTTTCGGAGCTGCCGGAACTCTCGCTCGGGGAAACGGAAGACGGGGTGGGGCTTGGCGATTTGCTGCTTGGGCTACTCGAAGGCTGGCTGGACTGCTTGCCGTCGTTGAGGTGCTTGTTGGGCTGGCCGTCGAGTGCCGCCTTCGTGTACGTCGAGAAGATCATCGCGGGGAAAAGGCCGCCGTAGACCTCACCGTATCGCTTTCCCTTGATGATGGCGTTGAACATGGTCTTCGTACCAGACATGTGGCCCTGCCACACGGCGCTGGCCAACTGGGGGGTGTAGCCCATGAACCAGGCATTCGTGTCGTCGTTCGCCGTGCCCGTCTTCCCTGCGATTTCGCGTCCGGGCACCTGAGCGTTCTCGCCCGTCGCCCCCGGCGCGACGACCTGCCTGAGAACGGAGGTCGTCTTGCGGGCGATTTCCTTGTCGAGAACCTGATCGCAATCCGGGTCCTTCGAGGCGAGGACGTTGCCGTTGGAGTCGGAGACCTTCGTAAAGGACTGGGGCTTGCAGCGAAGGCCTTCGGCGCCCAAGGTCGAGACGGCGGTCGCCATCGACAGGGGGGTGACTTCGTTGGCGCCAAGGACCATCGACGGGAAGTACTTCCACTTGCCGCCGTCGCCTCGCTCGACGCCCATGTTCTTAGCCGTGTCCGCGATGTCGCACAGGTTCAGCTTGTTTGCCATGCGGACGAAGGAGCCGTTGACGGATTTGCGGGTGGATTCGAGCACCGACATCATGCCGCCGCCCACGGCTTCGAGGTTGCCGAACTTGTAGTTGTCGCGGGCTTTGGGCGCGCAGGGGATGTTCCAGGAATTGCGCGGGAGGGTCCCTCCGTTCGAATTGATGATGTCGTACTGCGAGCGGCCGCTCTTCAGCCATTCGATGAGGGTGAAGACTTTGAACGTCGAACCGGACTGGAAGCCGCTTCCTCCGCCCATGCTCCGGCTGACGTTGAGATTGACCTTGGTGGCCCGGGGGTCGGTCTCGGTGGCGTTGCCGTAGTTTGTGTTCTGTGCCATCGCGACGACGTGGCCGGTTCCCGGCTCAATGCTCGACATCGCGGTTTGAATGCCGGAGGCGTCGTCGGTCGGGATGTTGTTGACGAGGGCGTCGTGGGCTTCCTTCTGCTTCTTCGGGTCCAGCGTGGTCTGGATCGTCAGGCCGCCGTGGTAGAGCTTGGCGATCCTGTCGTTGCGATTCTTGCCCCAGCTTTCATCGTTCAGCAGATCGTTGCGAACGTACTCGCAGAAGTAGGCCGCGCTCCCCGCAGCCGCGCATCCCGTGGGCTTCTCCGAAATGTGGAGCATGTCGGCGATCGGGACGTTCTGGGAGGAGGTCATCTCCTCCTTCGTGATGTAGCCGTTGCGGTACATTTCGCGGATGACCGTGTCGCGCCTGGTCTTTGCCTCCTCGGGGTGCTTGACCGGGTTCCAGCGCGCCGGAGACTGCGTGATTCCCGCGAGCATTGCGGACTCGGGGATGTTCAAGTCCTTCGCGGACTTGGAGAAGAAGTACTGGGCGGAGGCCTCGACCCCGTAGCGGTTGGGGCCGAATTGGGCGAGGTTGAGGTATCCGGCGAGGATCTCGTCCTTCGACATCTTCCGTTCGACGGCGATCGCGAGCCGCGCCTCGTTGATCTTTCTGGCGATCGTGCGCTCGGTGGCCTGCTCAATGAGATTGTGGTCGTTCTTCACGCGCCCCTGCTCGATGAGGGCGTTCTTGACGTACTGCTGCGTGATGGACGAGCCGCCGGCGGTGTTGCCTCCCGTGAGGTTGTTGACGAACGCTCCCGCCAGGCCTTGGACGTCGATGCCGTGGTGCTCGTAAAAGCGCCTGTCCTCGATCGAGACGGCGGCGTTCTTCATATGCTTGGAGATCTTGTTCGACGCGACGACGATCCTGTTTTCCGTGTAGAAGGTCGCGATCTGGCTCCCGTCGGAGGCCAGAAGCACCGATTGCTCCGAGGGTTCGACGAATCCGAGGTCGTCGGGGCTTTCCTCGAACATGGCGGTCACCGCATTGACTCCGGTGCCGGAGGTCGTAGCTATCGGCATGATGAGGCCTGCGAGAAGGGTCCCGCCGATGAGGCACATGCCCAAGATGGCTCCGACGAGTGTGAAGATCTGACGCATGGTTGCGCCGTCTCGGCTCGTATTCGACATAGTGCCAGGATACGTGGTGAACCTTGGGATGTCCTCCCGGCAAAGCAGATCCGGCCGTGATATGCGCCCTGTACGGGCGGAGCGATCGCCGTGGAGCCGGAGAGGGCCGGCGGCCCCGCCGTCGAATCGCTTCTGACCTGCGGGTCTTCGCCGTCGAACCGCTTCCGACCTGCGGGCCTTCGCCGTTGAACCGCTTCCGACCTGCGAGTCTTCGCCGTCGAACCGGCCGCTTGCCCGAGACCGTCCCAACACCGGAACCGTCCCGACGAGGGGCTTGCGGCTTCCGGTGGCGTGAAAACGCGACGCGCCGGGAAAGAAACTCCGAGGGGGTTAAATTCTGGAAGGGGCAAGATGCTGCGGAAAGCTGCGGAACGCGACGTTGGACGGGGATTTGGGGTCTTGTGAGGGTCCCCCTTCGTCATGTATAAGGGCTGGGTACGAAGAGTTTAAGGGCAAGCAACAACGACGACGTTGTTAGGAGGCGAATATGCCTGCAGGACCTTTGGATCCGCGATGGGCGGACAATGCGAACTGTGGGAGCTGCGACGCCGAGGCTTTGTTCTCCACTTCGTCGGAGCAAAGGGAGATGAGGGACATCTGCCGCAACTGCTCGGTTCGCCTCATGTGCCTCGCCGACGCCCTTCAATCGAATATGCGCTACGGCCTGTGGGGCGGATTGACCGAGCGCGAGCGGCGCCAGCTTCTGCGCGCCGTCCCCGAACAGGCGGATTGGTACGAGTCCATCACGTCCTCTCCCGATCCCGTTTTCGTTGCGATCCGGGAAGGCAAGCCGCTGCGCCTCTCGCGTCGGAACGCTCAGAAGAAAGAGGGGGAACGCAAAGGCGACGAGGACGACGAGTGACGCGCGCTGCGGCTGGGGGTAAGCTTGTCTCCATGCAGAAATGGGAGTACGCGACAATTCCTCTGATCATTCACAATACAAAGGCAATACTCGACACTTGGGGCGACGACGGGTGGGAGCTCGTCGCCGTCATCCCCGGACCCGACGGGCAAAACCTGGTGGCTTACCTCAAACGGCCGAAGGACTGACGGATGGGCGTCTCAGATCGCCTTGCCGAGCTCGGGATCGAGCTTCCGCCGGTTGCCGCGCCCGTCGCCGCATACGTGCCGGCGACCCGCCTTGGCGACGTCATCCGCACCTCTGGCCAGCTTCCGCTCGTCGACGGCGCTTTGCCCGCCAAGGGCAAAGTCGGCTCGGACGTCCCCGCCGAAGACGCGAAGGGCCTCGCCCGCGTAGCCGCCCTCAACGCCTTGGCCGCGGCTGCGGCGCAGGCCGGCGGGCTGGACGGCCTGTCTCGGGTCCTGCACGTGACCGTCTTCGTCTCTTCGGCGCCCGATTTCACAGGGCAGGCCGCAGTGGCCAACGGCGCGTCCGAAATTCTCGGGGAAATCTTCGGCGAAGCGGGAAGGCATTCGCGCTCGGCCGTGGGCGTAGCCGTCCTCCCCTTGGACACCCCGGTCGAAGTCGAGGTCCAGTTCGCGACCGTGTGAGCTCCGCGAGGGTCGCGTGGACGGCCCAGCCGCGTGAACGTGGACGTCTCAACCGTGTGAACGCGGCAACCGAGCAAGCGTCGCGAGGCCTGTGTGAAAGCCTCAACCGCGCGTGCGTCGCAAGGCTCCGGCGGCCGGAAGTCTCGTCGCTTCCGACCGCCGAGGTCTCCGTCAGTGGGCGCGGCGCTGGAGGCGTCCGATCTCGATGAGGAGAACCGCTCTTCCCTCGAGGCGGATCCAGCCGCGCGAAACGAAGTCGGCAAGCGACTTGTTGACCGTTTCGCGGGAAGCGCCCACGAGGTGGGCAAGCTCTTCCTGGGTGAGGTCGTGGGCAACGTAGATGCCTTCGGGGGTCCGCTCTCCGAAGCGATTGGCCAGATCGATCAGTGCCTTGGCAACGCGGCCGGGGACGTCGGAAAAGACCAGATCGGCCATCTGCTCGTTCGTGTTGCGCAAACGACGGGCCAGCTCTCGAAGCATGGTTATGGCCATGTCGGGATGCTGGTTGATGAAGTTCATCATGTCTTTATGGGCCAAAGAGATCAGGCGGGTGGGCGCGATCGCGGTGACCGTCGAGGAACGGGCGCCGAGGTCGAACAGCGAGAGTTCGCCGATGATCTCACCCGGGCCGAGAACGGCGATGAGATTCTCGCGGCCGTCGTCGGACGAGTGGCTGAGCTTGACTTTGCCGTCGGTGACTATGTACAGGCGGTCGCCCTCGTCACCTTCGCGGAAAAGCGAATCGCCTCGTTTGAGAGACGTTTCGCTCATCAGCTGGCTGAGAGCCTCAAGGTCCTCCGCGTCGATGTCCTTGAAGAGCGGAACCGCCTTGAGAACGCTAATGTCCATCTGTTCCCTTTCCGTCGTTCAATCCTTTGTAGTGGATCACACTAAACTCTAACATTGCAATTTACCTCACAGTCGATCATATTTCGAGTTTTCCGAGCGAGTTACGCTTGAGGCATGCCTTCACGTGCCTCTTTGCCACAGCGTCCACGGTCCCTTTCGGCGCGCAGGGACGCAGCTTTTGAGATAAACCGCCGCCTGACGGCGCTCTATCCCGACGCCGCGTGTGCGCTGGATTACTCGAACCCCTTCGAGCTGTTGGTGGCCACCGTCCTCTCGGCGCAGACCACGGACGCGCGAGTCAACACCGTCACCCCGCGCCTTTTCGAAGCCTATCCCGGACCGGAGGCCCTTGCCGGCGCGGACCGCCTTGAGCTCGAAGGCATTCTCCATCCCCTCGGCTTCTACAGGGCCAAGGCGGCCTCCTGCATTGGCCTTGCCGCCTCTCTGTGCGCGAACCACGGCGGAGAGGTGCCGCGGACCCTGGAAGAGCTCGTCAAGCTTCCCGGCGTCGGGAGGAAGACGGCGAACGTCGTCCTCGGAAACGCCTTTGGCGTGCCCGGAATCACCGTCGACACCCACGTCGGCCGCCTCGCGCGGCGCTGGGCGTGGACCAGAAGCGAGGATCCCGTCAAGGTCGAGGCGGACATCGCGCGCCTCATTCCCGAAAGCGAGTGGACGCAGGCATGCCACCGGATTATATTTCACGGGCGTCAAGTATGCCGCGCGCGAAAGCCCGCGTGCGGGGCGTGCGCACTGGCGGACGTCTGCCCCTCTTACCCGCTTCTTTCCGGGCGGGCTTGAGCCTCAGATTTATTGTCGGGCGGGCTTGAGCCTCAGATCTGGGCCAGAAACTCCAAGACGAGCTCGGTGACGCGGCTGGGCTGCTCTTCTTGGACGAAATGCCCGGCGTCGGGAACCTCGATGAAGCGATAGTTGCCCCTGGCGAACTCGAGGTCCTTTCGCCAGGCCCGCGCAGGCAGGAGCGGGTCGCGTTCGCCGCGCACCGCCCACACGGTCGCGTTCACGAAGCGGCGGGTGAGGGCCATGTGTTCGCGTCCGTTGATCTTCGACGTCGAAAGGTAAGACCAACGAAGCTGTTCGAGCGAAATCGACGCCGCCTCGGGCAGGCGGAGCGCCGCGGCGTAGTTGGCGGCCTCCCCGGATGCGCCGGCGTTCCCCGGTGCCGACCAGTCTGTCAGGAGCTTTCTGAGGACTTCTTCGTCCGTCAGGCGCTTCGCCGCGTAATGCGGGATGAGCGTTTTGAGCACCTGACGCCAGGTTTTGAGCGTCAGATGCGTGCCGAGCCTCTGGAGGGTGCGGGGGTGCGGCGCTGAGACGGTCATGACGCCTTCGACGACGTCGGGCTCGAGGGCCGCCACCGACCACGCGAGGAATCCTCCGCGACCTTGGCCTATGACGACGGCTCTCGACGTTCCGAGGCTGCGGACAATGGCCGCGAGGTCCTGCGTGAGGAGCATGCCGTCGGCCGAGTCCGGCGTCTTGTCTGACCCGCCTATGCCCCGCTGGTCGATGGCCGCCACCTCATAGCCGGCGAGAGCGACGGCTTCGATCTGGTGGCGCCACGTCCACCAGTATTCCGGGAATCCGTGGACGAGGAGAACGAGCGGGCGATCGCTGCGGTGCTCGCCCATGTGGGCGATGTGAAATTGACACCCGTTGGCGTTGATGAGCCGATGCTGCCAGGGGCCGGGCAGAAAGACCGCCGAGTTGTCTGCGGGAGCGCTCATCGTCTCGTCCTAAGTGTCGTTTGTGTCTGTTGGCTCCGCACGTCGAGCCCGCGATGTGGGTACGTACACGTTCTCGTACTCCTGTAGCGATTCGAGTGCGAGCGTGCGGCGCGCAATGAGTACACCATACTTGTGGCCGCGTCGGCGGGCCCAGTGCGAAACCGCTCCGGTGAGAATGAGCACCCCGCCGAAAACGAATATCAGGCCGGTCAGCATGTCGTACGCCAGCAGATTGGCGACGTTGCGGGTGAAGCCGTTCCCCGCGAGTCGCTGGGAGATCGGGTCGAGAATCGAGCGCTCGGTCCAACGCGGCAAAGCCAGCCCCAACGCCCCGAAGGCCGCGACGATCCAGCCGGTGAAGGTCGCTCCCAAAGACGACGCCCGGGCGAGGAACCAGATGAGGGCGAGGATTGCCAGCCCTCCGACGAGTTCGCCGGCGCCCGCGAAATCGACCGACGAGCCCTTGTAGGCGGCGACGAGACGCGCGTGCGCGTCGGATACCACGTACCATGCCGGGGGCACGAGGAGGATTGTGGCAAAAAGCACTCCGATGTGCGCGGCCGCCCGCTTTTTCGGTGCGGCGGGAACGTCGGATTCCAGGCTGTCGTCGAGAGCCGCCCGCTGAGATTTGGCGTTTGTGCGGCGTCGCGAGGGCGCGGGCGAGGCTTGCTCGGAGTCGTCCGCGTCTGCCTCTTCTGAGGCGCGGGAGGGGGACGAGGCGGGGAAAGCCTCCGATGAGAGGGAGTCGCCGGCGGCCTCGACGTCGAAGGCCGAGTCCGTTCCGAACGTCGAGCCCTCGCCGAACGTCGAGGCGCCCGCGAACGACGTCGCGCTTTCGTATGTGCCGCCGATGTCCCGAGACGTTTCGAACGTCGTCGTGGCGACGTCGTCGCTGAAGATGCTGGAGACGCCGCCGGTCGCGGGAACCCCGTCTGCGTCGACGTCGGCGAGGGCGCGCCTGAGGCTTGTGCGGATGGGATGCCTGTTGTCCGACGGCGAGGCTGCCGAGACGACGGCAGACTGAACGGAAAGCGAATGCGCGGGCGAGCGTCGGCCCGCGGCGGAATGCCCGGGAGCTTGCGAATAAGCCGACGTTTGGGAGCGTGAGCGCCTCGCTGGCGAGGGGCGAGAGGCCGCCGGAGAGTCCGCGGACCCAGGCGGCTGGTCGGCTGCGCGGGGGCTCGAAAAGGAACCGAGGCCCGCGGCGGCGGCCAAGGACTCACGTATCGCGGCGGGAGATTCGCCGGGTTCGCTTCTTCCGGAAAAGCTCGAAGGGTCCCGCGACGCCGAATGCCCGAAGGCGGCCGGGGCCGTTTCCTCCGGGTCCTCAGGCGTGATCGACGGCGTCGGCGCGGTGGACAGGAGGCCCCCCGACGGCATGGGAGGAGTGGGCGCCGTGGCGCTTTGGCTGGGTGTGGCGCTTTCGGCTGGCGCCGCGCTCGGGCTGAATGCGGTGCTCGGGCCGGATGCGGCGCTTTGGCTGGATGCGGCGCTTTGGCTGGGTGTGGCGCTTTCGGCGGGCGTGACGCTTGGGCTGGGGACGGTTCCCTCGGTCGAGGCACGGTAAGGCGACGCCGCCTGAGGCGGTTCGGGAGAGCTTGCGGACGGACAGGCGGCGGCGGAGGCCGCCGCGGCGGGGGAAGTCGTCTCAGCGGAGGGGGCCGCTGCGGCAGGAGAGGCCGCCGTCGGATGGGGAATCGACGTCGTCGCCGGAGAAGCGGTCGACGCAGAGGCTGCGTTCCAAGCCGAAGGCGTTTCCGGGGCGGCCCGGAAAAGCGGAGTGGCAAGGGTGCGAGGGCGAGTGTCGTCTAGGTCGGGTTCGGACGGCACCTGCGTCGCCCGGGTGAACACGATGCCCGACGGCGCCGAGCCGCCGTTCCCAGATGCGGCGCTGCCGCCGGATCCTCTTCTCTCGCCGGATCCTTCGCTTGCCTTGGGTCGTTCATTCGCGCCCGCCCCCTCGCTCGCGTCGGCTCGTCCCTCTGCGTCGGGTTCTTGCGCGTCGGGCTCTCTTGTCGACGAATGCCCGAAATCCGCCGCTTTTGGCTTCTCTTCATAGAGAGGCTTGAGAATGTGGCCCTCGTCGAACGGTCTGCGCTGAGGCGAGTTGTAGGGGTCCGTGGGGATCGTCATGGTTCCTCCTCTTCGAAAAGCGTACGACAGGCGTGGCCGATCGGAAGGGAAGCTCGAAGTCTGGCGAGGCGGGCCTCGGCCGTTGAAGAGCGGCTTCTTTCCAGGCCAGCGGACTTCAACTCTTTGAGAGGGGGACAGATTCCGCGTCGCAATGCAACGCGGGGAACGCGGCATAGGGCGGCATGTGGGCGGTCCAAAGGCCGCCCACATGCCGGTGCTCACTTCAGAGCGTGAGGGATCACTTCGCCTGCATAAGTTCCTTGCGGAACTTCGTCGCGCACTCCCTCGCCGCGCTGCTGAGAGCTTCCTTGTCCTTCTGGAACTGCTTCTCCTTGCCTTGCCTGACCATTGTCTTTTCTTTGCCGTCGGCGATGGCCTTCAGGTTTTCCTCGCTCATCTTGTCGTAAATCTTGTCCGCGGTGCAGGAGGACAACTTCTTGACGACGTTCGACGGCGCTTTGCGCATGATGGGCTGGGAGGAAAGAATCTTCGTCAGGCCCTTGCTGACGTCTTCTTTCGAAGGCTTTCCGTCGTTTCCGCAAGCTGCGAGGGAAAAAGCGAGTGTGGGTATCGCGACGAAAGCTGCGATTTTCTTGCGTAGCATTGTGTTCCTTACTGTTGATGAGACTGCGCTGCGAAAGGATAGCTTTATTTCCAGGAAGCTACCGAATCGACCGGTTTTAAACCGTCCATCTGCGTCTAACTGGCCATCGGCGTGAACGATGCGTCCCGCATGGATATGGAAGCGTTGAATTCTCCACTTTTCTGAGAAGTGCCGAATCGCCGACTAGAACTCGCAAGGGCGAGGCAAGCGAGCAGGTCGAAAAGGCGGCCAAGTTTGTTCTCGGCATAGCACTCCTTTCTTGTGGACGGCAGACGTTTGACGGCATGAACCGCTCTACCGTTCAAGTTACATTACACGGGTGTGAGCCATGTAAGCGAATCGAGGGGACGGCTCCCCGCTGATGCGACTCCCGTTTGTTGGCTGCAAAATGTTGCAGTTTCACGCCGAAGCAGTGCATTGCGTGATGAAAACCTTGGGCTTGGGGGAAATGACTCTGTGGGAGCATGCTCGTGCTGGGACAAGCTGGTTACAAGGTTTTTTGGCGTCGTTTGAAGGCATTGCACGTCGCCTGTCGGCGTGGACTGGGGCACTTGGGCAGGGCACTTAGAAAACGGGCGGGGCTGCGACGTCGTACTCCGCCCGAACGCCTCCGGTTCGTTTGAGCGCGGTTGAGAATAGGCGTGAGCGGAACTGACTGAGTTTGAGGACGGCCACAGCCTCGCCGCTCGGTCACTGATTGCCGGCGCCGCCCCCCATCTGCTGCTTGAGCTGGTTGACGCACTGCAGCGTGGAGCTTTTAATAAGGGCACTGTCGGAGCGCGAAAGGGGCGCGAGGGTCTTGCCTGTTGCGAGGCCGTTGAGGGTCACGGGCGTTGCCTTGTCGTAGATCTTGTCCACTATGCACGTGGACAGGTTCTGGAGGACCTGCTCGGGCACCTTGAGGTTCTTGAGCTGGGGCAACTCCTTGACCATCTTTGACATGCCGGCCACGGCAGCCTCCTTGGAGGGTTTCTGGGCATTGTTCCCAGACCCTTCGTTGCCCGAGTTTGAGTCGGCAGACGAGCTGTCGTCCGACTGTGATGCCGAACTCGAACCGGTCGCGGAGGACGGGTCTGCTGAAGGCTGATTTGTGGAAGCGGTGGCTGTCTTGCCTCCGCCCGACGTTTCTTTCGACTCTCCCTTTGAGTCGCTCCCGCAGGAAGCCAGCGAAAGGGCCAATGCGGGAATGGACAGAAGGGCGGATAATTTCTTTAGGCGCATGATACCTCCGTATGGTTAAGTTCGAGAGCGGCTGCTGCCTTGCAACCGCTCCCATCAGCCTACAAGGGTACCCTGTGTGACCTCCACTCTCTGCATTGGCCTGACTTGTCGCTGTGTTTACCCTGTTGTTAATTTGCCTGTTGCTGTGTGTGTCCTGCCGTTCTGCTCTCTTTGGAGCGTTCATTGTTGTTAAAGGGAGCATTCATTGCCGAGAGGAGTTGGAGCCTTGATTCGGGCCGTCGGTCGATGACGGGTTTGTGCTCTTGTCTGGATCGGCGTTCTTGTTCGGGCTTGTGCTTTTGTCTGGATCGGCGTTCTTGTCCGGGTCCGCGATCTGGGCGGACGCTTGGCCTGCGCATTCGGTCGCGGCCTTCTCCAGAATCTGTCGGTCCTTCACCGCGATTTGAAAGTCCTGTTTGCCGCTGGCCAGGCCGTTGAGCGTGAAGGCGGTCGCCTGATCGTAGAGCCGTCCCGTCATGCACTCTCCCATCTTTCGGTACTGATTGTCGGAAAGGTCGAGGGACTCGAAGCTTCCCGACTCCTTCAGAATCTTCGTCGTTCCCGCCTCCACGCGCCCACGCGGGGGCTTTCGCTGGAGTCTCTCGTTCGCTCCCGAAGCCCCTGTCGACGTCGATTTCGCGTCGAGGCTGCACGCGGAAAGGGCGAAGGGCAAGAAAGGGACGACGGCGAAGGCTATGAATTTGGCTGCGCGCATTTTTCCTCCGAAGTTCGCGTGGGCCGCATGCGGGTCGTG
>ERZ772772.2362-NODE-2362-length-11221-cov-4.477073_pt1 | contig 11221 bp, 11 predicted proteins | sample MGYA00511484_ERZ772772 | MGnify/ENA primary metagenome ERZ772772 (study PRJEB29015, sample SAMEA2737913) | human oral metagenome | biome: human oral; feature: human-associated habitat; material: dental | place: China | collected 2088 ... | reverse complement strand
GTCTGCTCCATTAAATCTCAATTTGTTAATAGCAGAATCAGTCGAAGCTGACATTGCGATAACAACATCTCTAACTTTCACATCTTCTTGATAAGAACCAGCTGTACCGATTCTAATCAAGTTCTTTACTCCAAATTCAGTTATCAGTTCATGTGAATAAATCCCAATTGAAGGCACTCCCATTCCAGTTCCTTGAACAGATATTTTTTTCCCTTTATAAGTCCCAGTAAATCCTAGCATTCCTCTAACATTGTTATACTGAACAACATCTTCCAAAAATGTCTCTGCAATATATTTTGCCCTAAGCGGATCTCCCGGCAATAATATAGTTTCTGCAACATCTCCTCTATTTGCTCCAATATGTGGCGTTCCCATTCCATTACCTCCTAAAGTTTTTATATTTTCTAAAAAGTTTTATTATTTACTATAATTGTACTTCACTTTTTGAAATTATTCAAGGGCTTTATTTTGTTTTTTTTTTGATATTTCTTCTATTTCTAAGTTTCTAATATTAAAACAAAAAAATAAGAGCCTAAAAAACTCTTATCACTAATATTCTATAGAAGATGATGGTGGGACTGGTGGGGATCGAACCCACAACCTACCGATTAAGAGTCGGTTGCTCTGACCAGTTGAGCTACAGTCCCATGAAATTAAATTATACAAAAATCCAATTTAACAACGTAAGTATAATATCACAATTTTTTTAATTTGTCAATTCCATATTCTTAAAAATTTTCAATTTTTGTTTTTTATATTGGGAAACTTATTTATTCAGCTGCAACTGACCTCCTTTATTTTACGTTTTAATCCCTTTAATATTTAGAAGGAGTACCACTCTTCTTCTTCAACATCTCCATAAGTAGCAAAACTATTTTCAAAGTTTTCTATTCTTTCATTTGAAGGCGTGTTTGTTGTGTCAGATTCTTTCTCTAGTTTTTCAGGATTTTTTTTACTAAATTCTTCTTTCTTATATTCTTTCTCCATAAATTCCTCGGATGCATTATCATAATATGTTCTTTTTAAATTTCTAGAATACAACATTATATATTTAACATTTTTTTCAATTGTTGCAGAATCGTTTGATATGTTCTTTTCAAGAATGTTACCCTTTCCATCAAGACTAATATTAAATTTTCCACCATTTTTTATGATATGTCCTGAAAAGTCCCACTGTTTTATCCCGTTGTTTTCAAGCATCATTCTACTTTCAAGTTTTATATCCTCATCCTCTCCTATGACATTTATTGTGGCATCTTCATTAAATCCATAGTGGGCAAGATTATCTTTTAGAGCAGTTGTCATAGGGGCTATGATTTCAGGCATAACTGATTCAAGAGAAACGTCTATTTTAGTAATCTCTAAATCTGCTTCATGAAGTACTCCCATTATTTCTGCTGGATATTTATATTTTGCCTTTAAAATTTTTTCATGTAGATCTTCTTTTTCTGATAAAGACTTTTCTACATATTCAACATAAAATTTTTCTATAACTCCATTTTTATTATGTGTAGTATTTACCACAGGTATTCCCTTATCATTTCTAGAAAACTCCACATCAAAACTTTCAAATTTATTTATAAATTCTTTCTTATCTATAGCTTTTTCGCGATTCTTTGTCCAGTTTGACAGCTTGTCAAATCCTTTTGAAAAGAAATCAAGTATGCTTTTGCTGTTCTTATTATGTCCCATAGTTCTGATCTCCTTAGATATTAAATTAGGATAACCTATATCTAATTTTGAAACAATATAATTTTTCGATATCTTATATCATTCTTTTATTCTTCAATTTTGATATAGATTACCCCTTTTCATGTATTTTAACACAACTTATCTATAAAATTTTTTAATGTTTGAAATGTCTAATTCCAGTAAATACCATTGTCATTCCGTGTTCATCGGCAGCTTCGATTGACTCTTTGTCTCTAATTGAGCCACCTGGCTGTACCAATGCTTTGATACCGTATTTTGCAGCTTCGTCTACACAGTCTCTGAATGGGAAAAATGCGTCTGATGCCAGAACTGCTCCTTCTAGTGAATCCAAATCCCCTTTGGCGTGTTCAAGTGCGTGCTGAGTTGCCCAGATTCTGTTTGTCTGTCCTGTTCCAACTCCTGTTGCCGCTCCATCTTTTACGACTACAATTGCATTTGATTTTACGTGTTTTACGACTTTCATTCCAAGTTCCATATCTTTTAATTCTTGCTCTGTTGGCTGTTTTTTCGTTACAACTTCCATATTGTCAATCATCTTCTGATTTGTCTGCTGAACTAATATTCCGCCGTCAACTTTTACATATTCCACTTTATCCTGCGGTTTTGCAACTTCGCATTTTATTACTCTCAAATTTTTCTTGGATTTTAATATTTCCAGAGCTTCATCAGTAAATGCTGGGGCAATTACGATTTCTAGGAAAATTTTGTTCAGTTCCTGTGCAGTTTTTGCATCAATTTCTCTATTAATCGCAACGATTCCACCAAAAATTGATACTGGATCACAATCATGAGCTTTTTTGTAAGCTGTGAAAACATCATCTGCAACTGCCACACCGCAAGGAGTAGAATGTTTTACAGCACAGCAGGCAATTTCATCAAATTCATTTGCCACTTTCCAAGCAATATCCATATCCCTGATATTATTAAACGACAATTCTTTTCCATTTAACTGAACAAAATCTTTCATACTTCCATTTTCAGTAGTTGAAACGTAGTATGCAGACGATTGGTGAGGATTTTCCCCATATCTCAAGTCAAATTTCTTTTCATACGAAACATTCAAATATTTTGGATATTCCTCTTCCAGCAAGAAGTTAGAAATAGCCGCATCATAAGCTGATGTCAAGTTAAACACCTTCCCAGCCAGTCTTTTTTTTGTTTCAAATGAAACTTCCCCATTATTTTTAATTTCTTCCATAACTTTCTCATAATCTTCTGTTTCGCAGATAACTGTAACATCTTTGAATGATTTTGCAGCCGAACGAAGCATTGTAGGCCCGCCTATATCAATAAATTCGATTTTTTCGTCAAAAGTCTTATCTGTCTGAACTTCCCTGAAAAACGGATAAAGATTAACAACAACATAATCAATTGTTTCTATCCCTTCTTTTGCAATCGTATCCATATGCTCCTTATTGTCCCTAATCGCCAAAATTCCACCATGAATATTCGGATGCAATGTTTTTACCCTACCATCCAGCATTTCCTTAAACTTTGTAACTTCAGATATTTCCACAACATCCAGCCCATTTTCCTTCAAAAACTTATAAGTCCCTCCAGTAGAAACAATCTCAACACCCTTTTTATCCAGAAATTGTGCAAATTCCAATATCCCAGTCTTATCAAAAACACTAATCAAAGCTCTTTTTTTCATTCGGCATCATTCCTCCAATATATTTTGTTAATTTATTTTATCACAAAGTACTGTATTTATCAAGGTTGCCCAAAATATTAACTTTTTAAAAATTGTAAATTTAGAATTACTTTATAATAATCTACAAAATTAACTATAATTTAATTTATATATAATCAAAAAAATGTTATAATTAAGATAAAAATATAACTTTAAAGCAAATAAGGAGGTTTTTCATGGGATTTATTAATCCATTTCAAATTTACTCTAAAGGAGAGAATACTATTACAAATAATATTCTATTACTTCTATCAAACTTGTATAGAATAAACCCAAAAATCTATGAATTGTTTATAAACAGTATTCTTCCAGAAAACATCAATTATGAGATTATCCCTTTTTTTTCACAGCAAAAATCGCAAGAGAAAGGAGGAATTATAGACGGACATATTCAGACAAAAGCAACAAAAATCATTATTGAAACTAAAATTGCAGGATTAGATAATACAAAAAAACTTATTAATTACTGCAAAAACGAAAATTTATCTGAAACAAATATATTAATTCACATAAGTGATTCTACCTTTGATGAAGCTGCCATAAAATCTATAAATCAAAGAATAGGAATTTATAATTTTAAGTTTGTTTCAATAACTTTTTCTGAATTACTTTCCTCCCTTCAAGAAATTACGGAAGAATATCCTAACGAAGAACTATACCGTTTATCCAAAGATTTTTATTATTATTGCATTTCAATGAATCTAATAAAAAACGTATTCAGAATCGTTCCATGCAATAAAAGTTTTGAATTAAACAAAAAATATCGTTTATATTTCCAACCTGAATCCAGAGGATATTCAAACCATCAATTTACTGGAATATATACTGCAAAAGAAGTGAAATATATTGGAAAAGTAAACAAAGTTTTTTTGGCTGAACTTACAAAAGAAGGAACATTAATTACTAAAAAAATTTCAGGCAATGCGGAAATTACTAACGAGGAAGAAAACAGAATCATCAATACAATAAGGGCATTCCCAAAAATTTACGGCTATGGCGATATTTCAAAAGGACATATCTTCTTTTTATTTGACGACAATGATTTTTGTCCAACAAAATTTAAAAAAATTTCAAAATATGGTTTGTTAGGCTCTAGACTTTTTGACTTAAAAGTAGATTTAGAAATTAAAAATGTCGAGAAATTATCAACTTTGGAAATTGCAGAAAAATTAAATGATATTACTTGGTAAAAATAAATTTTTAAAAGATTGGAGAAAAATTATGAGAAAATTGTTGTTAATTTTAAGTTTGTTCGTTATAAATATTGTTGGATTGGCTTATGAGAAATGTAATCCTAAAACAATCTATGAAATTAGTGTAAATGATTTAAATGGTAGTTATTTGGGACAAAACAAAAAAGATGGAACAATTATGATAAAACTTGGTAAAAATGCTAATAAAGTACAAGCAATTCACTTTGATGAAAATAGGATTTTAAATAATTGTATTCTTGATCCCAAAATAACAGAATTTCATATTGAACATGGTTTATTTATCAATGCGATGTATGCTGAAATGATGGATGGTGTATATAATAATAATCAAGACATAAAAATAGATTATGATTCGTGTCTTGAGAAAAATCATCAATTTTGTAAAATTTCTAAAGATGCAGATATTAACGGAAATCCTGTGGGAATTTCATTTAATCAAGAAGTTCAGGATATTGAAATTTATGGAAATATAGTTGACGTTGAAAAAAGAAATGATTATAAAAAAGTGATAATAGGTGAAGGATATGAAGAAGATAATATTGCTGTATGTGCAAGTAAAAGTATTAGTGAAGAAAATTGTAAAAAAGAAAAATTCATAGTAAAATCTCCAAATGGTTATGCCAATCTTACTAGAAAAGCGTATGATAATTCGACTATTCGTGATAAAATAAAAAATGGAACAATTGTAGTCATAGATCCAATTGATATAAGTCCTTTTGATGTTGAAGGAGTATATGTTGAAGTTTTAGGACAACATAAATTTGGATATATTAATTGGAAATATTTGGAAAAAAAATAGATGTTTAGGCATATTAAATTTGAATTTTAGGGGAAATAAAAATGGAAGATAATAGTGTTGAAAACAAAAATTTAGTAAAAATTCTAATTGGAATAATAATTGCTCTTGTTCTGGTTATAGGATTTATCATCATAGGTGGTGGTATTTACCAATTTGTAAGTATGAAAAATAAAATAAGTGAGATGGAAAAAGTTCAAAAGGAACAGGAAAAACGACAGTTGGAAAATCAAATGATGGCTTCAGTACAAACTCAGGCTAAAGAAGACAACAAAAAAAGTGAAACCAAAACCAACGAAACTAAGACTGAAACTAAAGAAGTCGATCCATATGAAAGAAGATTTACAGCTTCTGATATGGATTATACACTTGTTGAAATAAAAGGAATAAGAAGTAATAACAAAATATTAGTTCAAGTTTTGGATGGAAAAGATAAAGGAAAAAACGGATATATAAATTTAAAAGGCTTTAAAAATATAAGCACTTCTTCTCTAAAAAAATATATCGGTACAGTTTGGGCTGCAACAGGTATCAGTAATGGCGTAGAAATGGAATACGGTTTAATACTTCATTTACCAAATGCCAGCAGTAATCAGTTAGCTGAATATAATTTAAATAAATTGCTCATAGAAAGGAAAATGTCTGGAGATTCAGCCATTAAATACGACTGTGAACGTGACACAGCAAGAAATTTTGTACAAAATTATGACCCTTCAGCTTGCTATTGAATATTCAAAAAAAAATACTCAGACAACTAAATTACACCATTGTTTGAGTATTTTTTATTCCAATTATTTTACAAAATCCAAAAGTCTATTTTCCATTCTTCTTAATCTTCTTCAACCACTCATCTGCCGCCTTTTCAAATTTATTTTCTCCATGTTCATAAAATTTGATTTTTTCATTCATATAAATTTGGTCTACATAATGATTTTCATAATAGTGTGGGTATTTGTAGTCTTTTGCTCCAACTTTTGTGAGATGAACTGGCACTTCCTGAATTTTTTCATTTTCAATGTGTTTGAGTGCTGAATTTATGGCATTGTAGGCTGAATTGCTCTTGGGAGAAATTGCAAGATAGATTGCCACTTCGGATAATATAATTCTGGCTTCGGGCATTCCAATTTCCTTTATCGCATTAAGCCCTGCCACAGCAATTGGTAAGGCCTGCGGATTCGCAAGCCCAATGTCTTCAGAAGCTAAAATCACAAGCCTTCTTGCAATATACAAAATATCTTCTCCGCCAGAAAGCATTTTCGCCATCCAGTAGACAGCCGCATCAGGATCGCTTCCACGAATGCTTTTTATCATCGCTGAAATTGTATTGTACTTGTCTTCTGTCTTGTGATATGATTTTTTCGTATTCAAAATTTCCTTTACTTCTTCCAGCGTAAACTCCACTCCAACATTTGTAATTAGTTCCAAAATATTTATAGCCTGCCTTGCATCCCCTTCAATTATTTCCGAAATATATCCCAAAATATCATCTGAAATCCCAAAAGTTTCCTTTTCATTAATATTTTTCAATATTTTAAGCAAATCATCTTCACTCAATTTCTTAAATTCAAATGCCATACATCGTGATAATAATGCGTTGTTCAAGTTATAATAAGGATTTTCAGTAGTCGCTCCAATTAAAATAATATTTCCATTTTCTAAATCTTCCAAAAGTGAATCCTGCTGCAACTTGTTAAATCTATGAATTTCATCTAAAAATAGTAATGTCTGCTGTCCATTTGTGTGAAAGCTGCTGTGTGCCTTGTCAGAAATATTCTTTATATCAGTTACAGAGGCTTTTATAGCATTCAAATATTCATAATGGTAATTCATTTTATCAGCGATTATTTCTGCAAGCGTAGTTTTCCCTGTTCCCGGTGCTCCCCAGAAAATCGCATTCATAAAGTTTCCTCGCTCAATAATCTTCCTCAAAATCCCATTTTCCCCAACTAGCCTCTTCTGTCCATAAAAATCATCAAGACTTTTTGGACGGTATCTAAATGCCAGTGGCTTCTTATCTTCATATACTTCATCAAATAAATTCATTCTATCATTTTCCTTTTTCTTAAATTTACTTTTTTAACTATTTATATTATAATACATTTAGTTCTTCAAATACAACATAAAATTATTTATAAAAATTGAAAGGTAAAAAAATGAAAAAAAATATCTACTTTTATGAAACTAATACTCCAATTGGAAAAATTGGACTTGCTACAACAGAAAATGATTCTCATATTACTGATGTAATCTGGAATTATGAAATTGAAAAATTTAAAAATGATGATAACTTTCAGATTAATGAAACAGAATTGATAAAAAGGGCAAAAAAGCAGTTATTTGAATATTTTTCCAAAAAACGAAAACAATTTGACTTGCCACTTCTAAAAGAAGGAACGCCTTTTCAAATTTCCGTCTGGAATGCTCTTGAAACAATCCCTTACGGCGAAACCCGTTCCTACAAAGACATAGCAGTCGCAATCAAAAACGAAAAAGCAGTCCGTGCAGTCGGGATGGCAAACAATCGAAATAAAATCTCAATTTTTATTCCTTGCCATCGTGTAATTGGTGCGGATGGAAAATTAGTCGGATATGGTGGCGGACTTCATATAAAGGAGTTTTTATTAGAACTGGAAGGTATTAAAATAAATTAGTTTAATAAAACCTTTTCGTTGATTTTTATTATTTTTTATATTAAAATTTTATTAATAAAAATAACAAGAAAGGGTGCGAACTTTATGATAACCGTTTCTATAAATGCTCATCCTGACATAGAAGACAAAATAAACAACTATGTTAAGGAAAACAATATCAATTTAAACCAAGTAATATTAGATTTAATTCTTGAAAAAATCGAAGATGAAGAGGACTACAAATTGGCTGTTGAAGCTTATGAAGAATATAAGTTAAACAAGGAAAAAGCAATTTCATTTGAAGATTTAGTAAAAAAAATGGGATTGGAAAATGAAATATAAAGTTATCATCAGACAAAAAGCTGAAAAACAATTAAATAAACTAGATGATTCTATGAAACTAAAAAATATGTGATACATCAAACAAAATCTTAATAATACAGATAATCCAAAAAAATTTGGCAAAGCATTAAGATACAATCTAAAAGGATTTTGGAGATATAGAGTTGAAAACTATAGAATTATTGTAAAAATTGAAAAGTATGAATTAGTTATTTTAATTGTTCAAATAGATAAAAAGGATAAAATTTATATTTAGAATTATTTCTAAATTTATTAGGTTAATTAAGAATTGAAAATAACAAAAACTGCACTTCCTATCTTGTGTTCAAGATTTTGGGTGCAGTTCATTTTTTATAGAATAAAAGACAGTTTTTTATTTTACAAATATACGTTCATTGGATATGTTAAATATTCTATGTCTGTTACTTTTTCAGCTGTAACAAATCCAGCTTTTGCTTTAATTATCGAAGGAATTCTATTGACCATTGTCGCACAAGTGTGGGCAACTGTATCTGGTTTTTCTAAAGAAAATTTCATATTTGGCTCACCCTCTATTTCCCAATCACACATATCTCCATCAGCTTCACGATAAACTTTCCCAATACACTCAACTTCAAGTTCAATTCCCTGCTGTGTCTGAATTATTGTTACTGCTGACATTCCAATTGCATCTCCAGCCTTTATCGTTTTACCTAATGTTTTCGAATAAACATCTTCTTCAAGCACAAACGGAACATTTTTCTGAGAAATTGACGTTATTGTCCAGTTCATTTTAGCACAAATCGCTTCTGCCGCATTCCACATATACGATGGAAAACTTTTGGCTGATGCTATTTCAGTATTAAACTTTTCCAAACTATATCCTGCTCCATGTGCTTCTGCCAATGCAAGTCCGTAATCTTCCACATTATAACTAACTGATCCCTTTACTTTTTTTATTTTATTCATTCCAGCCATCATTAATGTGGGCATGTTAATCCAATAAATATCCTGCATTCCTGTTCCCATAATTGTAATATTATTTTCCTTTGCAAGCTTATCAAGTCTGTTTGTTTCAGAAGGAGAAGTATTCCAAGGATAAATAGCCTCTTCACAAGTTGTCAAAATATTTATGCCATTTTTAGCACATATTTCAAAAAATGCATACATTTCAGGCATATAGCTTAAAATAGTTACTAAAGCAACATCAGCATCACAATTTTTCAATACTTCTTCTGCATTATCTGAAATCTTTATATTTGTATTAAAACCCAAGTCTGCAAATTCCCCAACATCTTTTCCAACAACTTCAGGATCATTGTCAATTGCACCAACGATTTCCGCACCGTTTTCATACAAATACTTTATTAGCACTTTCGCCATTTTCCCACATCCATACTGAATTACACGAATTTTGTCTTTAAACATCTTTTATCCTCTCCTTCATTACATACTTACCTTCTTTAATATTAAACTAATCTAAATTAAAATTTTAAAACAGTTCTGTCATATTAAAACATTTTTTCATTAGTTTCAATACATAATTTAGTAATAAGATTCTTATTTACAAATTCTCTATTGATATTTCTGTAAAATCTTTTATAACAAAGAAAACTCCATCAATTGATGATAATTTATTCCTTTCAAGAGTCGAAGAAACAGCTATAATTTTTGAAGCATTTGCTCTCTTTGCGGCCTCTATTCCGAGTATTGCATCTTCAAATACTGCACAGTTCTCAATATCTAAATTTATATTTTTTGCAGCTTTCAAAAAAATATCTGGTTCTGGCTTTCCTTTAAAACTTCCGTCAGTATAAACAACTTTATTTATATCAAACCATTTTCCCAAATTTAGATGTTCAAAATAAAATTTCACGTTGCTTAGAGGAGCTCCCGTTGCTATCGTTATTGGAATACCAGCTTCTTTTAACTTATCAAGAAAATCTGGTAGTCCTTTTGCTAACTTAAACATTTCCGTATCTTTCAGGCACATATCCCGATACATGCTTTCTTTTTCTTCGCCTAATTCTTCAACTTCTCCATCTGAAAAATCTCTGTTAAAAAAGTATGAAAGTACAGTTTTATTATTTCCACCATGAATGTACTTATGAATTTCTTCATTTGTTATTTCCCTACCAATTTTGCTTCTTAAAAATTTTTTCCATACATCTTCCTGTAAAGCACTATCAAAAAGCATTGTTCCATTAAAATCAAATAATATCCCTTTTATTTTCATTTTTCCTCCTAGATAATCAGAAAATATTAATTTCAATTCTATCTTTTTTCTCCAATTTCTGGCAGAAAGTCTTATCTTAAACTTTATTGTTAAATTTGAACTAATAAACTTTGATATCCTTCAAGAACTAACACTCTTCCATCATTTTCAATATTCCCATAATTATTAATCAGAATATCTCCTAATTCGATTTCTTTTTCACCAATATTTTTGGCAATTTCACTTAACTCCACTTTCTGCTTTTTGTCAGAAAAATTATTAATACAAAGAATATTCTGATTTCCATATTTTCTTATATATGCGATTATTTCATCATTTTTCAATGGTACAGGAATAAATTCTCCAAAAATCAGACAATCTGAATATTTTCCATTTTGTCGTAAATCAATCATTTTTTTATAATGGGCAAAAATTGAATTTTCATTATTTATTTGAGATTCTGCATTTACTTCATCTTGACTTCCAGTTAATTCTATCCATGCTTTTACATCTTCATCTTTTGAAAATCCAGCATTTTTAGTGCTATTCCATTGGAAAGGAGTTCTTGAATTATCACGACTACGTTTATTTACAAAATATAGTGCTTCTTCAGGCGAAAACTTTTCTCCTAATGCACGT
>ERZ772772.2361-NODE-2361-length-11227-cov-11.186269_pt1 | contig 11227 bp, 10 predicted proteins | sample MGYA00511484_ERZ772772 | MGnify/ENA primary metagenome ERZ772772 (study PRJEB29015, sample SAMEA2737913) | human oral metagenome | biome: human oral; feature: human-associated habitat; material: dental | place: China | collected 2088 ... | reverse complement strand
CAAATCGACTTGGAAACCTCGTTCTTGAACGAGGATGAAATCATGGACATCACCGAAGGCATGGCCAAACAAGTCTTCAAAGACGCGCTGGGCGTGGAACTGGGCGACTTCCCGCGCATGCCCTATTCCGAAGCCATGTTCTACTACGGCTCCGACAAGCCCGATATGCGCATCAGCCTGAAATTCACCGAGCTGACCGATTTGATGAAAACGGAAGAGTTCAAAGTGTTCCGTGGCGCAGCCGATATGAAAGGCGGCCGCGTGGTTGCCCTGCGCGTGCCGAACGGCGCGAAACTCAGCCGCAAGGAAATCGACGAATACACCCAATTTGTCGGCATCTACGGCGCGAAAGGCTTGGCCTACATCAAAGTGAACGATGTAACCAATTTGAGCAACGGCGAAAACAGCGGTTTGCAGTCGCCCATCGTCAAATTCCTGTCTGAAAGCAGCCTGCACGAAATCATTAAACGCACCGGCGCGCAAAACGGCGACATCATCTTCTTCGGCGCGGACAAAGCCAAAGTGGTGAACGAAGCCATCGGCGCATTGCGGATTAAAATCGGCAAAGAGCACGGCGCGGAAAACGGCTACTTCGTGGACGAATGGAAACCGCTGTGGGTGGTGGATTTCCCCATGTTCGAATACGACGAAGAAAACGACCGCTGGGCCGCCATGCATCACCCGTTCACTTCGCCCAAACCCGGCCACGAAGACCTGATGGAATCCGACCCTGAAAACTGCCTGGCCCGCGCCTATGACATGGTACTCAACGGCTGGGAAATCGGCGGCGGCTCCATCCGTATCCACCGCGCCGACATCCAAGAAAAAGTGTTCGCCGCGCTGAAAATCACGCCTGAAGAACAACAGGAAAAATTCGGCTTCCTCTTGGACAACCTGAAATTTGGCGCGCCGCCGCACGGCGGTTTGGCATTCGGCCTCGACCGCTTGGTAACGCTGATGACCGGCGCCGAATCCATCCGTGACGTGATTGCCTTCCCGAAAACCCAACGCGCCCAATGCCTGCTGACCAACGCGCCGAATGCGGTGGATGATAAGCAGCTGCGCGAATTGAGCTTGCGCCTGCGTCAAAAAGCGGCGGAAAACAAAGAAGCGTAACCACGTCAACGAACGTGCAGGCTGCTTTTTCATCTCACCCAACCGATGAAAAGCAGCCTGCACTTTTATTGCCCCATCCCTTTCCCTAACAGCACAATTTCCAATGCACCCACCATCAATCAAAACAAAGGGAAAATACAAACACAATCACGCAACACAAAAAATGTCCATTCAAACATTTGCAAGAATAAATTTACTTCACACACAAATATGTAAAAATGCAGGCTGCCTGCTTGACACAAACTTTACTTTCCTGCACAATGCCGAACATTCTCAACTGGAAACATTATTATGAACGCTACACGACTCGCTCAAGTGTGTTATTGGTGCCCACCTCGGTGCGGTACTGATTTGTCGTGTGCAGCGTAATCACACTATATCGAATTTCAGACCGCCCGCTTCCGTGGCGGTTTTTTTGATTGTGAGTCCATGCCGCCACTCCATTTTAAAATAAAGGAGAGCACCATGTTCGCACAAACAATCCGCGCTAATATTTCCCCTGTCGAACAAACCGAGCTGCGCCAACTTTGCCTGATTACCGACGGCAACGCCCACCGCCCCGATTTACTGCGCACAGCCGATATGTCTTCCGGCCATGTCGATGTGGTCAGCGAAGCCTTGTTACCCGAAATCCGCAGCACCGCCATGCTGATTGCCGCTTCCCGCCACGATTGGAACACGCCGACGCCGGATGTTTTTGCCGATGAAGCCGATTGGTTTGCCGCACGCATCTTGCTGCTGAACGTCCGTTTTGTGCATTTGCACACTTCGCTGGCCCCCATGCTGCAACTGGCCAACAGCCGCGCCCAAGCATTTGCGGAACGAAACCGCCTGCCATTCACTGCGGCCAAAATCCGCCCCAGCCTGCACAACAAACGCCCCGCACACGTGCTGCTGATGGCCTGCGACCTGCCCGCCGCACAGCAAACCCACTGGATTGCCAGAAGTTCCGCATTACGGCAATTATTGGTTAAATCCGTGTAAAGTTTCCCACAAGTGGTTGGAATCGGGTTACAGTAGCCGCTCATGCAAACCTCGATAAGGAGTACACAATGAAAATAATGCATACGCTGGTTGTCATGAGCATGGCCTTGAGCTTGTCCGTTGCACACGCGGGCGAACGCGAACCCAAAATTGCCAGCAACACTTCCGGCATTTCCGACAGCGAATTTATCAGCAACATCGCCGGCGCTTCCGTCGGCATGGGTGCGAAAGAACCTTTATCCATCAGCGCCAGCCGCAACGGCGACAAACTGGTGGTGGTCGTAACCGGCAGCAACGGCACAAGCTGCAAAATCCCCACCAGCGGCAACCCGCCGCAAATGCAAGGGATTAACTGCCAATAATCCCATTTTCGCAACTTTGCTCCAAAAAGCAGCCTGCACTTCCCAAAGGTGCAGGCTGCTTTCTGTATGCTACAATCACTCTCTCTTTTTTGCCCACCACCGAAGCCTTTTATGACCCTGTGTATCATCCCCGCACGCGGCGGCAGCAAACGCATTCCGCGTAAAAACATCCGCACGTTCAACGGCAAACCCATGATTGCCCACAGCATTCTGGCCGCCCGAAGTGCAGGCTGCTTTGAGCGGATTATCGTGTCCACCGATGATGACGAAATCGCACAAATCGCCCAGCAATACGGCGCAGACGTGCCGTTTGTGCGCCCTGCCGAGCTGGCGGACGACTTTGCCACCACCGGCGCCGTGATTGCCCATGCCATCGGCCATATGCGGCAACACGGCTGGCACGGGGAAAACGCCTGCTGCCTGTATGCCACAGCGCCGTTTGTCCGTGCGGAAGATTTGCAGGAAGGCTTGCGGCAATTATCGGAACAACAAGCAGATTTTGCTTTTTCCGTGACCCGTTTCCCATTCCCGATACAGCGCGCCCTGCGCATGAATGCCGAACACGGCGTTTCCATGTTTGCGCCGGAAAATTTTGCCGTGCGCTCACAGGATTTGGAAGAAGCATGGCACGATGCGGGGCAGTTTTACTGGGGCAGCGCGGATGCCTGGTTGCAGCAAAAACCCATTTTCAACAGCCGCAGCATCGGCATTCCCCTGCCGCAGCACCGCGTGCAGGACATCGACACCGAAGAAGACTGGCGGCGCGCGGAATATTTGGCGCGGCTGTTGGCCGACGAAGCGCAAAAGGACGCACCATGATTGACCTGCATTGCCATTCCCATATTTCAGACGGCGCGCTGCCGCCCGAAGACGTGGTGGCGCTGGCCGCGAAAAACAGCTGCACCATGCTCGCGCTCACCGACCACGACCACACGGGCGGTTTGGCCGCCGCACGCTTGGCTGCGCAGCAACACAATATCCGTTTCATCAACGGCGTGGAAATTTCCGTTACCTGGCGCGGACGCACCATCCACATGGTCGGCTTGGATTTTGACGAACACGAAAGCAGCCTGCAGTCTTTGCTGGCGCAGTTGCGGCAGGGTCGTATCGAGCGCATGGAAAAAATCGGCGCGAAGCTGGCCAAACGCGGCATTGAAGGCGCGGCGGCCGGCGCATTGTCGTTAGCGGCCAATCCCGAAATGGTGTCGCGCACCCACATGGCGCAATGGCTGGTGCAACAAGGCTTGGTGCGCAACAAGCAGGCTGCGTTCACCCAATTTCTGGGCGAAGGCAAATGCGCCGCCGTGCGCCACCAATGGGCAGAACTGGGCGATGCGGTGGCAGCCGTCCGCGCGGCAGGTGGCTTGGCCGTGATTGCCCACCCCATGCGTTACGATATGTCCGCCACCGCGCGGCGGCAGCTGTTTGAAGAATTTAAGCAACTGGGCGGGCACGGCATCGAAGTGCACAGCAGCAACTGCAGCTTGGGCGACCGCCTGAATTACGCACTATTGGCGCAACGTTACGGCTTGCTTGCCAGCCTCGGCAGCGATTTCCACCAAGAAGGCGGATACAGCGGCGCGATGGTCGGCATCTGTCCCGAATTGCCGCCCATTTGCGAACCGGTTTGGAAGCACTTCCGCAACGCATAACCGAACGCAAAAAGCAGCCTGCACGCTGAAACCAAATATGCAGGCTGCTTTTTGCGGCATATTCTCGGCATCGGTTTCCGTGCATGATTCTGACACGGCTTGATGTGCCCAACACATTCCATCAACCCATCCCTTGCCCGCCCCATCCGATTCCCACTACGGCTTACGCCACGGGCGACCCACCCAAGCGTGGTGCGCGGCAAGACGCGCGAAAAAGCAGCCTGCACATGGTGTGCCGTCCAGATAAATTTGCATAAACCCCGAAAAAACCTTAAAATTTCTTTACATTTCTGCCACACGGCAGAATTCTTTATGCGTGCAGGCTGCTTTTTGCCCCTGCCGCTTCACTGTTTCACCAAAGGACAATGAATGCATCACAAAATCAAACTTGCCCTGTTCCCGCTTCTCGCACTACCGCTCACCGCCAACGCATCCGGCTTTAACGCCGCCGAATTAAGCCTGATTTGGGGTCTTCCCTTCGCCCTGATTCTGTTGTCCATTGCCACGGGCCCGCTGCTCTTTGCCCACACATGGCACCACCATTTCGGCAAAATCACCGCCGGTTGGACGCTGCTGTTCCTGATTCCGTTCACGCTCGTTTTCGGCTTTGGCGAAAGCGTCCACCTCATCGCGCACGCCATGGTGGGCGAATACATACCGTTTATTCTGCTGCTGCTGGCCTTGTACACCATTTCCGGCGGCATTCTGGTGTGGGGCAACCTGCACGGCTCGCCCAAACTCAACACCGCGCTTTTGGCCATCGGCACCCTGCTCGCCCCCATCATGGGCACCACCGGCGCAGCCATGCTGATGATTCGCCCGCTGCTGAAAGCGAACGACAACCGCAAACACAACGTGCACGTCGTGATTTTCTTTATCTTTTTGGTGGCCAACATTGGCGGCGGCCTCACACCGCTGGGCGACCCGCCGCTGTTCTTGGGCTTCCTGAAAGGCGTGGATTTCCTGTGGACGGTACAGCACATGCTCGCCCCCGTGCTGATTTCCACCGTCGTCCTACTCACCATTTTCTATATCATCGACAGCCGCTATTTCGCCCAAGAAGGCGAACTTTTACCCCGCGATCCGTCGCCCGACAGCGAAGAAGGCATCAAACTGTTCGGCAAATGGAATTTCGTCTTGCTGCTCTGCGTGATTGGCTCGGTGCTGCTGTCCGGCATGTGGAAGCCGCAGCACCCCGGCTTCGATATTTTGGGAACGAATTATCCGCTGCCTAATCTGGTGCGCGACGCTATCCTGCTGGTTCTAACGGTGGTTTCCCTCGTTATCACACCCAAACCCGTCCGCGCGGGCAATGAATTCAACTTCGACCCGATTGCCGAAGTCGCCAAGCTGTTCGCCGGCATCTTCATCACCATTTCGCCCGTGCTGGCCATGCTGCAAGCCGGCGAAAAAGGCGCTTTTGCCGGCATTATCTCGCTGGTGCACGATAGCGCCGGCCAGCCCATCAACACCATGTATTTCTGGATGAGCGGCATGCTTTCCGCCTTTTTGGACAACGCGCCGACTTATCTGGTGTTCTTCAACATGGCCGGCGGCGACCCGCACGAACTCATGCGTGGCGATTTGTTCCACACGCTTTTGGCCGTGTCGATGGGTTCCGTGTTCATGGGCGCATTGAGCTATATCGGCAACGCACCGAACTTCATGGTGAAAGCGATTGCCGAACAGCGCAAAGTGCCGATGCCCAGCTTTTTCGGCTATATGGCATGGTCGTTCGGCATCCTGATTCCGCTGTTCATCCTGCACACGCTGATTTTCTTCGTGTTCGGCTGGCTGTAATGTCCGAATCTTTCCCGCAATAAGAGTGCAGGCTGCTTTCCGAACCGGCAAAAAGCAGCCTGCACTATTTTAACACATTGAATATAAACGCTATGAACATCATCAAATACCTTCAAGCCCAAGGCATCGACACGCGCAAAGGCTGCCAATGGCTGGTGAAACACGGCCTGGTGCACATCAACGGCGAAACCGTGCCGGACGACAAAGCCGACATCGCCCCCGACAGCGTGCAAACCCTCACGATTGACGGCGAAGACGCAGTGGTGATTCCGCTGCCCTATTTCTACATCCTGCTGAACAAACCCGCCGGTTACGAAACCTCGCACAAACCGCGCGACTATCCCAGCGTGTTTTCGCTGCTGCCCGACCAAGTGCGCGCTGCCGACATTCAAGCCGTCGGACGTTTGGACGCGGACACCACCGGCGTGCTGCTCATCACCAACGACGGCCAATTCAACCACCGCATGACATCGCCCAAGCACAAAGTGGACAAAATCTACCGCGCCACGCTGAAACACGCGGCGGACGAAACACTCTGCCGCAGCCTGAAAGACGGCGTGCTGCTGCACGACGACAACGAAACCGTGGCCGCACAAGCCGCCGAACTGCACGATGCGCACACGCTGATTCTGACCATCCGCGAAGGCAAATACCACCAAGTCAAACGCATGGTCGCCGCCGCAGGCAACCGTGTGGAACAGCTGCACCGCCTGCAATTCGGCCCTTGGGACACGCAGGATTTGCAGGCAGGCGAATGGCGGTTTATCCGCGTGGAATAAGCGCAAGCAAAAATAAAAGTGCAGGCTGCTTTGTAACGGAACCAAAAGCAGCCTGCACTTTTATCATCGTTTTAAAAACAATGAATTATGCGCCATAAATCCGCAAACGCGAAGGTACGTCGGCAAACGTTTTCTCACCCGCAGGCGCTGCGATGCCGCCCAAAACCAGTTGCGCGCGCAGCTTCCAATCGGCAGGGATATTCCATGTTTGCGCCACTTGCGCGTCAATCACAGGGTTGTAGTGTTGCAGATTTGCTCCCACGCCGGCCGCCGCCAAAGTCGTCCAAACCGCATACTGCACCATCGCATCCGCATGTTCGGCCCACACGGGGAAATTGTCCGCATAAGCCGCAAACTGCTCCTGCAAGCCTTTCACCACCGACTGGTCTTCGAAAAACAGCACGCTGGCCGCCGCCGCTTTGAACATATTCAGTTTGTCTTCCGTGGGTTGGAAGCGTTCCGCCGGCACGATTTTGCGCAATTCGTCCAACGCGATGTCCCACAATTTTTCGTGTTCCGCACCAAACAGCACCACCATGCGCGTTGATTGCGAATGAAACGAAGACGGCGTGTGCAGCAGCGCGTGTTCCACAATCTGCACCACTTCTTTTTGCGAAATGGGCAGGTTTTTGTTCAATGCGTACACGGAACGGCGGGTTTCGGCGGCGTGTTGCAAAATTTGTACAGACATTATCAATTCCTTTCAAAGATTTACATTAAACATAAAAGCATAGTAATTATAAGGTTTTTTGCCTCCCCTCACCAAGCCGCCTTCGGTAAAATTTATTTTTCTTGTTGGTAAAACACGGCGTTTTTCGGTATTATCCCGCCCCTTTGGGGACAGGCATATCGGACTTCGTGCTGCGCCCACTCCCGTTTTCCAACACACACAAGAAATTAAAATGTCTATCAAACAAGAATTTAAAGATTTCATCATGCGCGGCAACGTGGTTGATTTGGCGGTTGGTATGGTTATCGGCACGGCGTTTTCTGGCATTGTGAAATCGCTGGTGGACGATGTGATTATGCCGCCCATCGGCCTGATTTTGGGCGGTATCGACTTTTCCAACCTGTTCATCACCCTGAAAGACGGCGCAACGCCGCCTGCCCACGGTTATGCCACGTTGGAAGCCGCCAAAGCCGCCGGCGCCATCACGCTGAACATCGGCTCGTTCATCAACACGATTGTGAGCTTCCTGATTGTCGCCAGCGCGATTTTCATGGTGGTGAAGTTAATCAACAGCCTGAAAAAGCAGCCTGTACCTGAAGCCGAAGCACCGGCAGAACCAAGCGAAGAAGTATTGCTGCTGCGCGAAATCCGTGATTCGCTGAAAAAATAAACCGCCGCTTCCCGGCACCCTATCGAAAGCAGCCTGCACTTTTGCCGCCGAACACCAGTTTCGGGAAAAGTGCAGGCTGCTTTTTGCCCGCAACTCTGTTAAAATCGCCCTTTATTTTTCCATTTAACCCATAAGGATTTTGTATGATTGAACTTGCCAATGCCGCCGCCGGAGCCGCCCCACAACAACCTTCCGGCTTCGTGGCGTTTCTGCCGTGGATTGCCATTTTCGCCGTGATGTATTTCATCATGATCCGTCCGCAGCAAAAACGCGAAAAAGAGCGCCAAGCCATGATTAGCGAACTGAAAAAAGGCGACCGCGTATTGTTGATGTCCGGCATGTACGGCCGCGTGGTGAAAACCGGCGAAACCGTGTTCACCGTAGAATTGGCCAAAGGTTTCACCGTGGAAGTGGAACGCAACGCGATTGCCGCCAAAGCGGATACCCCGGCCGAAAACACTGCCGGCGAATAAACGCGCCATCACACTGCCGAGCCGTTTCACCTTAACGGGCGATTCGGGCATCGGCAGTATTGCCGCCATCATAATGCAGCCGCCAAAAAAAGTGCAGGCTGCTTTCAAAGATACCGCCGAAAAGGTTGACCATGAACCGTTATCCCCTTTGGAAATATTTGCTTATCCTGCTGACGGTGGCGATTGCCGTCATTTACACGCTGCCGAATTTATACGGTGTGACCCCCGCCATCCAGATTTCCACCAACCGCCAATCCATCCACATTGACGAGTCCACCGAAAAAACCGTTGCCGATGCCCTGCAAAAAGCCAATATTGCCCACGACGGCATGTTTATCGCAGGCGGCAGCCTGAAAGTGCGCGTGTCCGACGCCAACAAAATTTCCGCCCGCGACGCCATCGACAACGCCTTGGGCGAGGGCTACATCGTGGCGCAAAACCAAATCGCCAACAGCCCCGAATGGCTGGAAAAAATCGGCGCGCGCCCCATGTTCTTGGGCTTGGACTTGCGCGGCGGCGTACACTTCACCATGCAGGTGGACATGAAGGCCGCGCTGGAAAAAACGCTTGACCGCTATGCCGGCGATGCCCGCCGCACCCTGCGCCAACAACGCATCCGCACCGGCACCATCCGTAAAAGCGGCAACAGCCTGATTATCCCCTTCCAAGACGCGGCCGACCTTCAAAAAGTCCTGCCCGAACTGAACAACATCATGGAAGGCGCACAGCTGACCAGCGAAGGCACGCAACTGACTATTACCCTGCCCGAAACGCTGATGGCACAAATCCGCAGCGATGCCGTGAAACAAAACATTAACACGCTGCACAACCGCGTCAATGAATTGGGCACCGCCGAACCCGTCATCCAACAGGCAGGCGCAGACCGCATTGTGGTGCAGCTGCCCGGCATGACCGACACGGCAAAAGCCAAAGACATCATCGGCCGTACCGCCACTTTGGAAGTGCGCATGGTCAGCACCGACGGAGCATTGATAGAGCAGGCCAAACAAGGCAACATCCCTGCCGACTACGAGCTACTCACCGATGCGAAAGGCAAAGGCTATCTGGTCAGCAAACAAGTGGAACTGACGGGCGACAACATCAATTCGGCGCAGGCTGGTTTCTCACATGATGACAAGCGGCCGGCAGTCGATTTGTCGCTCGACAGCGCAGGCAGCCGCATTTTTGCCGACCTGACCTCGGCCAACAAAGGCAAAATCATGGCCATGGTATTGATTGACCAAGGCAAATCCGAAGTGATTACCGCACCGGTCATCAACGAGCCGATTTTGGGCGGACGCGTGCAGATTACCGGCATGGAAAGCGTTGCCGCCGCCAACGACGTGGCCTTGCTGCTGCGCGCCGGTTCGCTGGCCGCACCGATGGAAATTGTGGAAGAGCGCACCATCGGCCCGTCTTTGGGCGCGGAAAACATCAGCAAAGGCATTCACTCCACTTTGTGGGGCTTCGCTGCCGTAACCCTGTTTATGATTGTGTATTACCGCCTGTTCGGTATTTTCTCTTCGATTGCACTTTCTGCCAACCTGTTGTTCCTGTTTGCGATTTTATCCGCACTGCAAGCCACGCTCACGCTGCCCGGCATTGCGGCCATGGCATTGACGCTGGGTATGGCCATCGACTCCAACGTGTTGATTAACGAACGTATCCGCGAAGAACTGCACGCAGGCAAAAAACCGCAGGCTGCCATCAAGGAAGGTTACGACCATGCGTGGGATACGATTTTGGACTCGAACCTGACTTCGCTGATTGCCGGTATCGCCCTGCTGATTTTCGGTTCCGGCCCGGTGCGCGGCTTTGCGATTGTGCACTGCCTGGGCATTATGACGTCGATTTATTCGTCGGTGGTCGTTTCCCGCGCGCTGGTGAACCTGTGGTATGGTTCGCGCCGCAAACTCAAACACATTTCCATCGGCGTGCGCCAAAACATGGCCGTGGTCGATGCCGATGACGGCAAAGCAACGCAGGAGTAAACATTATGGAATTATTCAAATTCAAACGCGATATTCCGTTCATGAGCTATGGCAAGCTCACCACTTTCATTTCTCTGGCCACGTTTATCCTTGCCGTGTTCTTCCTGCTGACGCGCGGTTTGAACCTTTCGGTGGAATTTACCGGCGGCACGCTGATGGAAGTGGAATACGCTTCGCAGCAAGGTGCGGACCTGAACCAGGTGCGCCAGCAACTGGACACGCTGAAAATGGGCGAAGTGCAGGTTCAGGCATTGGGCACGAACAAGCACATCATGATCCGCCTGCCGAACAAACCCGACGTATCGTCCGCACAGTTGTCCAACCAAGTGATGGAAACGCTGAAAAAACAAAGCCCGGACGTGAGCCTGCGCCAAGTAGAATTTATCGGCCCGGCGGTGGGCGATGAATTGGTCAGCCACGGTTTGAAGGCTTTGGGCATGGTGATCGTGGGCATTATCGCCTATCTGTCCATGCGCTTCGAATGGCGCTTTGCCGTGTCCGCCATCATTGCCAACCTGCACGATATCGTGATTATTCTGGGCTGCTTCGCCTTTTTCCGCTGGGAGTTCTCGCTCACCGTATTGGCGGGCGTGCTGGCGGTGCTGGGTTATTCGGTGAACGAATCGGTGGTGGTGTTCGACCGTATCCGTGAAAACCTACGCAAAGGTTCGATGCGCAGCAAAACCGTTCCCGAAGTGATTGACAACGCGATTACCGCCACCATGGGGCG
>ERZ772772.2356-NODE-2356-length-11246-cov-7.931910_pt1 | contig 11246 bp, 11 predicted proteins | sample MGYA00511484_ERZ772772 | MGnify/ENA primary metagenome ERZ772772 (study PRJEB29015, sample SAMEA2737913) | human oral metagenome | biome: human oral; feature: human-associated habitat; material: dental | place: China | collected 2088 ... | reverse complement strand
TGATGATGAGCAAGACCGATCCGCAAAACACCGTCGCGATCAAAGACGCGATCAGACAGGGAATAGTCCAGCGCCTAGGCATGAGCCTTGCGGATAAAAACTCGGCACAAACCCAGATCGTAGCCTCGATCAAAAGGCTGAGCTTTAGCGAGCTTTCATACGATCAGTTCGGCTATATCACGAGCTACCGCGCAAATTTGGTCGTAAATTTCAGCACGAAGCTTAAAAACGGCGAAATTTTTAGCAAAGATTGCGTGGGCGATTACGATTTCAGGGTCAGCCGCCTAGTCAAAAACAACTACGACACGAGCTCGATTATAAGCGACAAAGATCGCTACGACGCGATTGAAAACGCCTCGGCGCAGGCATTTGACGAGTTCGTCTCGGCGCTTGCGATCAAAGGACTGAGGGTTGAGCAAAATTTGCAGCGTTAAAAAATTCCTAAATGATCGCCCGATTTTTTATAAAAAGATCGACTACGAGCGCTTTCCGAAGGCGTACGAGAGCATAAAGGATAAAATTCCGCTTAAAAACGTCATTCAGATCATCGGCACCAACGGCAAGGGCAGCACCGGGCGGTTTTTGGCTAACGCGATCGCCGCGGCGGGCTTTAGAGTCGGGCATTACACCAGCCCGCACGTTTTCAGGCTCAACGAGCGCATCTATCTTGCGGGTCCGACAAATAAGCGCTTAAATTCCCGCGAGTTAAATTTAGATCATAATTCAAAGCAGTGTTTAAATTTAAACTGCGGCTCAAGCGAGCTAAATTTGATTTGCGATTCAAATAGCCTAAGCAAGCCAAATTTAAATCAAAGTTCAAGCGAGCTTGCAAAGCAAAATTTTAGATCCGCGCCGATCGGTCGCGACGTTAGCGATGCGCAGCTTCAGCGCGCGCATGAGTTTTTGCAGGCGAACTTGCCCGCGGAGTTTAAAGATAGCCTGTCGTATTTCGAGTATCTCACGCTTGCGGCGGCGGTGATCTTTAAGGAGTGCGATTACTGCGTGATCGAAGCCGGGATGGGCGGCGAGTTTGACGCTACGTCGAGCTTCGGGCGCGCGCTGTCGCTTTTTACTCCGATAGATACCGATCATTTGGGCATGCTGGGACAAAATCTGGAGCAGATTGCCCGCACCAAGCTTGTTACGATGCAGGAGGCGGCGATCTTAAGCGACGAGATGAGCGAAGTTCCGCTTCGTATCGCAAGACAGATCGCGGAGAAAAAGGGCACTCGGCTAAGTCTTGCGAGCGATTTTTTAAGCGAGAGCGAGCGAGCGCAGATCGCGGAGTTTTGCGCGCGCAACAATCTGCCTAAATTTCAAATTTCAAATTTAAGCCTGGCGCTTGCCGCGATGAAATTTTTAAATTTGAAATTTGAAATTTCGCAGCTGCCGCCTCTAAATTTACGCGGCAGGATGGAGGCTTTGGCGCCGAATTTGCGCGTGGATGTCGGGCACAACGAGCTTGCCGCGCGCGCGATCTCTGAAATCTACGCAGGCAAAAAGATCGTGCTGATCTACAACTCCTTCGCCGACAAGGACATAGCCGCGGTGCTAAGCACTCTCGCGCCCATTTTGAAGCGGGTCGAAATTTTATCCTACCGCGTAAAAGACCGCAAGCTAGGCGGCGCGCAGATTACCGAATGCCTGGGTGAGCTGGGCATCCCGCACCGCAAATTTAGCGGCGAGATAAGCGCGGACGAGGAGTATCTGGTCTTCGGCTCATTTTATCTGGCGGAGCGGTTTTTGAAGCGATACGCAAAAGGGGTGAAGCTTGGCTAAAACAAAAGTGAGCTTCAGCGATAATTTCGGCACTAAGACACTGTATTTCGGCGAAAACTTCCGCTTCCAGCTTAAAATTTTATCCGCGTTTTTCGTAATTTTTATGCTTGTTCTGTTTTTTGCGCTCTTTAAACTCGCAAGCGACCGCGCAAATTTAAAGGAGCTAAACAAAACCCTCTACGGCGAAAACCTCGCGCTTAAGGAGCAAAATTTAGCGCTTAAGACCCGCAGCGACGAGGTTCTTGCTAGCTTAAACAGCCGCAGAGACGACGAGGAGGGGCTAGATAGCGATATTCAGGTAATGCTCGCGATGAACGAGATGAAAAAGGAGCGCAAAAAGGGCTCGGGCGCTCATCTCTCGGCTAACGAAAAAACCGCAAGCGTGATCCTTAGCGCCGTGCCTAACGGCCTTCCGATGCAGTATCGCGGCGTCACGAGCCCATTTGGGATGCGCGCCCACCCGATCAGCGGCATTATGAGGATGCACCACGGCATCGACTTGCGCGCGAGCGAAGGCACGCAGATCTTCGCTACCGCCGAGGGTTTCGTGCAGTTTGCCGATGCAAGCGGCAGCGGATACGGCATTTTGATCATCCTTTCGCACAACTACGGCTTTGAGACCCGCTACGGTCATCTTAGCTCGGTCGTCGTAACGCCGGGCTCCTGGGTCAAAAAGGGCGATCTCATCGGCTATAGCGGCAACACCGGCTACAGCACCGGCCCGCATCTGCACTACGAGATCAGATTTTTAGGACAAAGCGTCGATCCCGCCAATTTTATGGGCTGGAACGCGCAAAATTTCAGAAATATCTCCGCGCTTGAGCCCGGCGTTTCGTGGCAGGAGATCGCAAACGTCGTGCAGCACCAGATCGAAAACCTAAAGTAGGGCAATATGCAGGCTGAAGTTTACGAATATTTTTTGCAAAACCAAAAAGAGCTTTTGATCTGCGAGGACGAAAAGGAAGCCGCAGCGTGCGAGCAGGTGCTTAAATTTATGGGCTACGCGGCCTTTTGCCTGCCCGATTTTAGAGCGAGCTTCGGCGAGGATCTGCGCAGCTACATGGGCGAGCTTGCGGGTATCAGCACCGCTCTTAGCGCGTTTTACAAAGCAAGCGGCAAAAAAATTTTAATCTCCCCCGTCCGCACGATCCTAAATAAACTCCCCGCCGCAAGCCATCTGCGCCCGTTAAATATAAAATTTGGAAGCGAGTTAAACTTAAGCGAGCTGAAAGAGGAAATTTTACGCCTGGGATACGACGTGCGCGACATTGTCGAAAGCATGGGCGAGGTTAGCTTTCGTGGCGAGATCATCGATATTTTTTCGGTAGGGAGCGAAAGCGCGGTTAGAATTCTACTCGACGGCGAGACGGTCGAGAGCATCAGGTGTTTTGACGTCGCGACGCAAAAAAGCGAAAAAGATGAGCTTTCGCAAGCAGAGATAGCGCCGTTTTTGGCAAATTTAAGCGAGGACGAGTTTGAGAGCGTGAGCGAAAAGATATCGCGCGCGGACAGCGACGTGCTAGCTCGCGATCTGGGCTCGCTCGGGTTTTGGTTCATCGAGGGCTTCGTCGATTACGCGGAGGCGTTTGATTGCGTCTTGCTGCACGAGATCAAAAAGGATGAAATTTTTTCCGAGCGCAATTTGGATTTTTTAGACGCGATCGAGGTACTGCCTGCGGCGCGTAAATTTAAAGACCTTGCCGTAACGCCGTCGCAGGAATTTTTTGAATTTCACCGCAGCGAGGCTATCATGTTGATCGCGCGAAACGATGCTCTGCTCGCGCCGTTTGATCTTGGCGGATTTAGCAATATCGAAATTTTACGCGAGGATTTCGTCGTAAATTTAATAAGCACCGAGCGGATCATCCTTTCGCTAAACAAAGCGGCGCCCAAAAAGCGCGTGCGAAGATCGAGCCTAGCTCTGGATGAGCTAAACGTGGGCGATTTTGTCGTGCACGAAGATCACGGTATCGCTAAATTTAACGGGCTTGAGCTCATCGAGGTGATGGGGCGCAGCAAGGAGTTCGTATCCCTGCTCTACGAGGGCGGCGACAAGCTGTTGCTGCCGGTCGAGTACCTAAACAAGATCGATCGCTACGTAGCAAGCAGCGGCGCGGTGAGCTTGGATCATCTGGGCAGGGCGAGCTTTTCAAAAATCAAGGAGCGAGTGCGCGAAAAGCTCTTTGCGATCGCTTCAAAGATCATCGCGCTGGCTGCCAAGCGCGAGCTGGTGCGAGGGCTCGTCATCAAAAACGAAAGCGCGGATTATGCGAAATTTTTAAGCGCAAGCGGCTTTAGCTACACGAGCGATCAGCAAAAGGCGGTGGGCGCGATTTTGGCGGATCTGCAAAGCGGCAAGGTGATGGACCGCCTACTTAGCGGCGACGTGGGCTTTGGAAAGACCGAGGTTGCGATGAATGCGATCTTTGCCTGCATCCGCAGCGGCCATTCGGTGCTGTTTTTCGTGCCCACGACGCTGCTTAGCTCTCAGCATTACGCCACGCTTAGCGAGCGCTTTAGGGAGTTTGAAATTCCCGTTTTCAAACTCGATCGCTTTAGCAGCGCGAGGCAAAAAAATGAAATTTTAAAGCGCCTGCAAAGCGGCGAGGCGATCGTCGTGGTCGGCACGCACTCGCTTTTAAATTTAAACCCCGCAAATTTAGGGCTTATAATCATCGATGAGGAGCATAAATTCGGCGTTAAGCAAAAGGAGCGGCTCAAAGAGAAAAGCGCCGCCTCGCACCTGCTTAGTATGTCCGCGACGCCGATACCGCGTAGTCTGAATATGGCGCTAAGCTCGATTAAAAGCTACTCTACGCTACTTAGTCCGCCGCAGGATCGCCTGGACGTGCGCACTTTCGTCAAGCAGTGGGACGAAAAGATCATAAAAGAGGCGATCTCACGCGAGCTGCGACGCGGCGGGCAGATTTTTTACGTCCACAACCACATCGCGACGATGCAAAGCGCCAAAAAGAAGCTGCTTGAAATTTTGCCGAGCCTTAAAATTTTAATTTTGCACTCCAAGATCGACGCCAAAACGACGGAGGATGAAATTTTAAAATTTGTAGCGGGCGGATATGATCTGCTGCTTTGCACCAGCATCGTAGAAAGCGGCATCCACATGCCGCGCGTAAATACGATCATCATCGAAAACGCCGATAAATTCGGTATCGCCGATCTGCACCAGCTGCGCGGCCGCGTCGGACGCAGCAACAAACAGGGCTTTTGCTACTTTTTGATCGAGGATAAAACCGCTCTTACGCAGGACGCGCTAAAGCGGCTCGTAGCGCTTGAGAGCAACTCATTTTTGGGTAGCGGCTCGGTGCTGGCGTATCACGATCTAGAGATTCGCGGCGGCGGAAATTTGCTCGGAGAGGCGCAGAGCGGGCATATCGAAGCGATCGGCTACTCGCTTTATCTAAAGATGCTCGAAGAGGAGATCGGCAAACTGCTAAGCAGAAAGAGCGCCGCTGCGAGCGTGGAGCTTAAAATTTCCGTAAACGCCTTTTTGAACTCGGAATTTATCAGGGAAGATCGCCTGCGCTTGGATCTTTACCGGCGGCTTAGCAAGTGCGCAGAGGCGAGCGAAGTGCTTGAAATTTTCAGCGAGATCGAGGATCGCTTCGGGCGCGCGGATGTTTATACCAAGCAATTCATCGACGTGATGATGATTAAGGTTTTGGCTACGAAGCTCGGCTTACGCGTGATTTCGAGCATGGACGAAAATATCTTGATCACCCTTGCAAACGGCGATAAGGTGCGATTAAAGGCACAGACGCGCGACGATGACGACGTGATAAGCGAAATTCTGATCTATCTGCGAAGGGAGCTAAAAAATGCGAACTTGCGATGAAAATATCAAAAAAAGCGCGAGCAAAAGCGGGAGCGAAAAGTTAAATTTAGACGCGGCGAGCGGTTTAAATTTAGCGCCGCAAGCTGTCCTAAAAAGCGCGCAGAGCGGCTCTAGCGAGCAAATTTACTTTAGCGATTTTAGCACGATTGATTGGCGCGCTGTGCAGGTCGCCGTCTTTCGCGCGAATAAAAAGGCGCTAAAGATCGTCCGCGACATCGATTTCACGGGTATTGACGCGCTTGTGGGGCTAGAGAGCCAAAAATCGGCTCTTATAAAAAATACGGACGCCTTCCTGCGCGGCGCTAGCGCCAACCACGCGCTTTTGTGGGGAGAGAGCGGTTGCGGCAAATCAAGCCTTGCAAAGGCGGTTTTTTCCAAATTTATCCCGCAAGGTCTTAAGATTATCGAGATCGGCAGGGATGATCTGGGTTATCTCGCGGATGTAATCGACGCGATCCGAGAAATAAATTTTAAATTTATCATCTTTTGCGACGATTTGAGCTTCGAGCTCGGCGAGAGCGGCTACAAGCACCTAAAACCGCTACTTGAAGGCTCACTGGAGCGCGCGCCGCGCAACGTGCTGATGTATGCGACGTCCAATCGCCGCCACATCGTAGGCGAATGCGCAAGCGATAACGACGCCGCGCAGATAAGCCGCGGCGAGCTGCACCTAAGCGACGCGGCGAACGAGCGAATCAGCCTGAGCGAGCGCTTCGGGCTGCAGCTAAGCTTTTACGGCGGGAGCATGCGGGAGTATTTAGGGATCGTAGATGCCTATTTTGCGGCTGCGAAAGGTATGAGCGCGGCGGAATTTCGCTTGAGCTTTGCTGCAAATTTAGACGCGCTGTACGCAAAGGCGAGGGAATTTGCGATGCTTCGCGCAAGCCGCAGCGGCCGCGCGGCAAAGCAGTTTTTCTTGAGTTTTGGCGAGGAATTTTTTGCAAATTTAAAAGGCGGCGGCAGATGAATACGGCGCGCGAATTTAAATTTGGCGTAAATTTTATCGCGGTAGTGAAATACGTGCAAAAAATCGCCGCCGCCGCGCGAAATTTTAGAAACGACGCTAGAAATTTCGGAGGCGCGAGATGAGCGCGACCGAGCTTTTTATCGCACTTTTTCGCGCCGTGAAAATCAAGGATTTTCGCTGGTGGCCCGCATTTGGAAGCTTTGAGGTGGTCGTGGGGGCGATTTTGATCCAAAATACGGCGTGGCGCAATGCAGACGCGGCACTGCAAAACCTGCGTATCAAAGGGCTTTTGAGCTTAGAAAGCATCGCCGGGCTAGACGAAGCGGAGCTTGCACAGATCATCAAAGTAAGCGGATTTTATAATCAAAAAGCTAGGCGCCTAAGCTTGCTTTGCAAAGCGATAATCGCGGATTTTGGAGACTTTGAGAGCTTTAAAGCGGGCGTTAGTCGCGAGTGGCTACTAGCGCGCAAGGGGATCGGCGCGGAGAGCTGCGATGCGATCCTGTGCTATGCGTGCGAGCGCGCAGTGATGGTTGCGGACAGCTATTCGGCGCGCCTGCTTGGGGCTTTAGGCTATGAGTTTGAAAGCTACGACGAGCTTAGCGCGTGGCTTGGCGAGCTGGAATTTGGGCGGATCTATGAGTTTGTAAATTCCGCCAACTCTCCCTGCGATGCGGCGGCAAAAGCAGAGAAGCTGGAGAACGAAAACGGCGTGTATGCGCTATTTCACGGCCTCATCGTGGAATTTTGCAAAGCGCATTTGAAAGGTAAAATTTTTGATGATTTTGCTATGGAATTTTTAAAGTCTCTTAAATAATCTTTGATAATCAAAATATTAAGATATTTTCCAGCAGGAATTATAAAAAGTCTAATAACATATATATAACCTTATTTATTATCACAAAACTCTTGCTTAAAAACTTTATAAAGCTACCTGTCATTGAATGAATTAATATATCATAGAAATATATCATAGATCACTATAGAGGTCTAGATATGGTAGAAAAATGCAATTAAATATATAAGATAATTTGAAAATGATGTAAAAACTAAGGGGTTCTAAAAAGACTTATGCTCAAGATATGCTAAGCGGATTCTGTCTTGTATCTTTGAAAATATCATAGAAGCTCTTTTGTATCTTTACGGTCATTGCATCTAGTCTCTATTTTGCTACGCTCGTAGCTGCAAGTAAACACATTCTTTAAGATGAAGCAAGAAATTATCTTTCTTAATACTTTTAAATTTAGGCAGTCTGTATTTAGCATAACTCCAGAAATTCCCAATGCCATTATATAGTTTTTGCCACTAGCAAATTCATTCTTTGGGTGTTTTACTCTATGGTATGCTTTAGCTGCGTAGTCTACAAGCCATCGTAAGCCTTCCATCAATCAGAATAAATAAAATAGTAGAGCTAGCAAGATCGCTAAACTTAGGTAATATCGGTATTGGTTTATTCGCAGAGCAGTTTTTTAACTATTTACGTATAAACCCTGCCGTCTCTTTTAAGTACACCGAACACTATAGTTTTTATTTGCTGGGCCTCTACCTCTTTTAGCTCAGAAGTAGCTTTCGTCTATTTTAAAACGTAGCTTCTAGGCGAGCTTGTAGATCTCATCTGAAAACTTAGATATTTTCTCACACTCTTTAGACATTAAAACTTCTAATACTTTTTAGAATTTTATTAATGGAAATTCTAGAAATTCCGGTTAAATTTGCTATTTTAGTAGCTTTCATATCTTCTGTAAAATACTTCAAAATCCCTCTAAATTTCTTCTCTAAAATTAGGGAACGGACCATATATTTGTTTTTCATAGTTCTTATTGTAACTTAATACTCCTTATGCTTGTATTAAGTTCTATTGAGTCAAGATTAAACTAAAATAATAATTCGTTATAAAGCAACGATTAAGCTGGCGAGAGTATAATTAGCATTTATATATTTACGTCGATATACAGGAATAACAATGAATAAAAAAATAGCATTGATATCAGGCATAACAGGGCAGGATGGTTCATATTTAACTGAGTTTTTATTAAAAAAAGGCTATGAAGTTCATGGTATAAAACGCAGAAGCTCTCTTTTTAATACAGATAGAATTGATCATTTATATCAAGACCCTCATGTAGACAATCGAAATCTTTTTCTGCACTATGGAGATATGACAGATAGCATGAATCTTACTCATATTATAGCAGATATTCATCCTGACGAGATTTATAATCTAGCGGCAATGAGCCATGTTCATGTAAGTTTTGAAACACCAGAGTATGTTGCTAATGCTGATGGTATAGGCACTTTACGTATATTAGAAGCCGTACGCTTACTTGGACTTGAAAAGAAGACAAAAATTTATCAAGCTTCGACCTCTGAACTTTATGGAAAAGTTCAAGAGATTCCTCAAAATGAAAAAACGCCATTTTATCCTAGGAGTCCCTACGCTGTAGCAAAAATGTATGCCTACTGGATAACCGTTAATTACAGAGAAGCCTATAATATATTTGCTTGCAATGGAATTTTATTTAATCATGAAAGTCCGGTACGCGGAGAAACTTTTGTTACGCGCAAAATTACTCGGGCAGCCTCAAAAATAGCATTAAATTTGCAGAATAAACTTTATCTTGGAAATTTAGATGCTAAACGAGACTGGGGGCATGCAAAAGATTATGTGAAGATGATGTGGATGATACTTCAAGCCCCAAAACCAGAAGATTGGGTTATAGCCACGGGAGAAACAACAACAGTGCGAGACTTTGTAAAATTTGCTTTTTCATATGTGGGGATAAATTTAGAATTTAAGGGAATCGGTTTGGATGAAGTCGGCATAATAGCATCGCTTGATATTTCAAAAGCAAATTCACTAGGTATTGATTTATCACATTTAAGCATAGCTCAAATACTTGTTGTAGTAGATCCTCGTTATTTTAGACCTACGGAAGTTGATTTTTTGCTTGGCGATCCTAGTAAAGCTGAGCAAAAATTAGGTTGGAAGCGAAAATTTAGTTTGCAGGATTTGGTTAGAGATATGATGAAGTCAGATTTGAAACTTATGCAAAAAGAGCTATATTTGAAGAATGGTGGATATAAAATAATGAGTTATTTTGAGTGAAATAATGAATAAAAATTCTAAAATTTATATAGCTGGTCATACAGGATTGGTCGGGAGTTCGATAGTTGAAAATTTATTAGAAAAAGGATATAAAAATTTAATTTACCGAACACATAAAGAACTTAATTTAATGGATCAGGTTGCGGTACGAGATTTCTTTATTACGCATATGCCGGATATCGTAATTTTAGCAGCTGCAAAAGTTGGGGGTATAGAGGCAAATAATATATTTAGAGCTGATTTTATCTACGATAATTTAGTTATACAAAATAATGTTATTCATCAAGCTTATTTAAATAAAGTAGAAAAATTACTATTTTTAGGTAGTACGTGTGTATATCCAAAAAATACTTCTCAGCCTATTAAAGAAGATATGCTGTTGACATCTGAACTAGAATATACTAATGAGCCATACGCCATAGCGAAGATAGCCGGTCTAAAGATGTGTGAAAGCTATAATTTACAATATGGAACAAACTTCATAAGCGTAATGCCAACAAATTTATATGGTCCAAATGATAATTTTGATTTAGAAACTGCGCATGTACTTCCTGCATTAATACGAAAATTTTATCTAGCGAAATTATTAAAAAATCGTGACATAAATTTACTCTTAGACGACTTAAAAAGCACAGATATAAATAAGGCCGAAGAATATTTATCTAAATTTGGAATTTATGAAAATAGAGTAGAAATTTGGGGTAGCGGCACCCCTAGAAGAGAATTTTTATATTCAAAAGATATGGCAGATGCATGTGTGTTTTTATTAGAGAATATTAATTTTAGCGATCTAATTAATGATCAAAAAGAGATAAGAAATACGCATATAAATATTGGAACTGGATCCGATATAACTATAAAGGAACTTGCTTTGTTAATAAAGGATATTGTAGATTTTAAGGGCGAAATATATTTCAATACCACTAAACCGGACGGAACAATGTTAAAACTAAGCGATACAAGTAAACTAAATAATCTTGGATGGAGGTATAAAACAAATATATATGATGGCATACAGAATCTATATGAGTGGTATACCGCAAAGAAACTATGTTAGCAAAACTAAATTTTATTAAAGGAAAACGGGGTTTTATAAAATATTTAAAAAATACATCATGGCTTATTGCTGAAAAAATTTTACGTATAACGGTCGGTTTTATAGTTGGAATTTGGGTTACTAGATATTTGGGTCCAGAAAGGTTTGGACTCTTTTCTTATGCACAAAGTTTCGTTGGTCTATTCCTTCCTATTGCCACATTGGGACTAGATGGTATAATAGTGAGAGATATTGTAAATGCCAATAATAAAATGGAAGAAATAATAAGCACTGCATTCTTGCTCAAGCTTGCCGGTGCTATTATTGCGTTTTTATTAATTATTATTGCTATAAATTTTACATTGAATGATAGATATACTAATATCCTTATTTTTATAATATCTGGATCCATTATACTTCAAGCTTTTAATGTAATCATCAATCGACATACCACGATACATTAAATTACGATTCGTATCTTGCTCGATTAATTTCATTTGATCTT
>ERZ772772.2354-NODE-2354-length-11249-cov-13.267554_pt1 | contig 11249 bp, 12 predicted proteins | sample MGYA00511484_ERZ772772 | MGnify/ENA primary metagenome ERZ772772 (study PRJEB29015, sample SAMEA2737913) | human oral metagenome | biome: human oral; feature: human-associated habitat; material: dental | place: China | collected 2088 ... | reverse complement strand
CCCAGGCCGGCGCCGGCCCGGCCGGGCTCCGCCCCGTCCTCACCGCCGACGGCGGGTGGTGGCCAGGGCCCGGTTGATGCGGCCCGGCCAGGCCGGGCCGTTGTAGACGAACGCCGTGTAGGCCTGGAGCAGGTCGGCGCCCGCGTCGAGCATGAGCTCGGCGTCCATGATGGAGGAGATGCCGCCCACCCCGATAATGGTGGGCCCCTCCCCCAGGCGGGAGCGCAGCCGGCGCACGACCTCCAGGGAGCGCGGCAGCAGCGGGGCGCCGGACAGGCCGCCCTCGCCGAGGTCGTGGTCGATGGTGGTGTTGGTGGCCACCACCCCGTCCAGGCCCATGTCGGTGACCAGGTCGGCCACGGCGTCGACGTCCTCGTCCGCCAGGTCCGGGGCGATCTTGACCAGGAGCGGCACGTGGCGGCGGGCGGCCGCGTCACCGGCCTCGCGCACCGCCTCCAGGATGGGACGCAAGGCGCTCACGCTCTGGAGGCTCCGCAGGCCGGGGGTGTTGGGGCTGGAGACGTTGACGACCAGGTAGTCGGCCCAGCGCGCCACGGCCCCGGCCGAGTAGCGGTAGTCGGCCACGGCGTCGGCCAGCGCCGTGGCCTTGGTCTTGCCGATGTTGGCGCCCACGACGATGGAGCGTCCCCGCACGCTCGAGCGCAGGGCCCGCAGGCGGCGGGCGGCCTCGTCGGCGCCGGAGCTGTTGAAGCCCATGCGGTTGCGGATCGCCCGCATCTGCGGGTGGCGCCACATGCGGGGCCGTTCGTTGCCGGGCTGGGCGCTGGCGGTGAGGGTGCCGACCTCGATGAAGCCGAAGCCGAGCATGTCCATGCCCTCGACGGCCTGCCCCTCCTTGTCCATGCCGGCCGCCAGGCCCAGCAGGCCAGGCACGGGCCGCACGAAGGGGCCGCCCTGGTTGGCGCTGGGCACGGGGAAGGCGGGGCGGCGTCCCCACATCTGCCTCACCGCGTCGCGCAGCAGCGGGACCCTGCTGACGACCTCGATGGCGCCGACGCACGCGTCGTGAATCCGTTCGGGGTCGGTACGCGTCAGGATGGTCTTGTACAGCAGGTCGTAGAGCACACGGCCAGCCTACTCGGGTGCCCGGGTGCTCGGCCGCTCACCCGACGACGCTAGGCTGTGTGCACTGTTCCTCTTCCTCCGGGGTGGTCATGAGCTTCAACCGCGATATCAAGGTCGATCCGAACCGCGTCTCCACCGGCGGCGGGGGCCGCGGCGCCGCGATCGGCGGCGGGTCGGTCGTGGTGGTCCTGGCCGTGCTCCTCATCAGCCACCTCACCGGCGTCGACCTGACCGGGCTGCTGGGCGGCGGCCCGGGCGCCACCACGGCGTCGGGCCCGTCGGTCGACATGTCCGTGTGCGGCGACGGCACCACCGCCAATGGCGATGCCGCCAATCAGTACCCCCAGTGCCGCATGGCGGCGACGGCCGAGTCGCTGGACGCCGTGTGGGGCGAGCAACTGCCCGCGCAGGCCGCCACCTCCTACACCAAACCCGGCTTCCGCCTGTGGGACGGCTCGTCGGTGTCCACGGCCTGCGGCACCGCCTCGTCGTCGGTCGGCCCGTTCTACTGCCCGGGGGACTCCACCGTCTACCTGGACATGAGCTTCTTCTCCGACATGGAGCGCACCGTCGGCGCCCAGGACACGCCCCTGGCCGAGGAGTACATCGTGGCCCACGAGTTCGGCCACCACATCCAGAACCTGCTCGGCACCATGGACCGCGCCGACCGCTCGGGCAAGGGGGCCACCTCGGACTCGGTGCGCCTGGAGCTGCAGGCCGACTGCTACGCGGGCGTATGGGTGCACAACGCCTCGACGACGCCCGACCCCGACACGGGCGTCCCCTTCCTGACCGAGCCGACCCAGGAGGAGGTCTCCTCGGCGCTCCAGGCCGCGGAGTCCGTCGGAGACGACCACATCCAGCAGCGCTCGGGCGGCGGGGTCGACGCCGACTCGTGGACGCACGGCTCCTCCGAGCAGCGGGTGCGCTGGTTCACCACCGGCATGGAGTCCGGCTCGATGCAGCAGTGCGACACCTTCCAGGTGCCTGGATCGGATCTCTGACGAGCCCCGGTATTCGAGGCGGGCGGTGAGCGGACTCGCCCCGCCATGATGCAGACTCCTCCCATGCGCGTCGCCCAGATCGCCCGGCTCACGGGCACAACCGTCAGGACCGTGCGCTACTACCACTCTTTGGGCCTGCTGCCCGTGCCCGAGGAGCGCGGCGGGTGGCGGGACTACGAGCTGTCGCACGTCGCCCGGCTCTCTCGCATCCGCTGGCTGACCCGGGCCGGGGTCCCGCTGGAGACGGTCGCCCGGGTCCTGGACGCCGAGCCCGCCGCGTCCGCCGACGGCTCGGGCGGCAGCCAGGCGCCGGCACCGGACGTCGTCGCGGACCTGAGTGCGGCCCTGGACGCCGTCGAGAACCATCTGACGGATGTCGCCCGCCAGCGCGACATGCTCGCGAAACTGCTCGAGCAGGCCCAAGAAGGATCGGCAGTCTCCCCCATGTCGCCGCGCATGGCCGAGTTCTTCGACCGGATGGAGCGCGCAGCACCCGATGAGCGGACGCGTGCGGCCGTGCGCCGCGAGCGCGACATCACGGACCTGGCCTGCTACCGCGGGCAGATGCCGCCCGAGGCCGACCTCCTCTTCTTCGAGCCCGATGAGGCCGAGGACGCCGCGGCGCTGGCGAGCTACGGGCGGGAGGCCGCGGGCGCCTCGCACGCCGAGCTGGAGGAGCACGCCGATCGGACCGTCGCCCGGGTCGAGCGCCGGCTCTCCCCTGCCCAGCTGCACCACCTGGCGAGCCAGGTCGATACCGCAGTCGTCGGCTCGTTCTTCCGCCTCATAGCGGGCGTCGACCCGCACTACGCCAGGATCGGGCCGTTCGTCGAGCATCGTTTCATGGAGGCGATCGACCGCTGGCGCAGGACTGGGGCGGCCCCGTTCGACAGGCCTTGAATCCCGCTGACTGGTGAACGACTCGCCGGACCCGGGGACGGCGGCCGGGAACCCGCATCGACGGTGACATGGTTGCGTGCGACGCAGCGTCACACATGAGCCTGGGCTCATGATGTCGCACGCCAACCGCACCACCGCCATTGAGGTGAGCGGCCTGACCAAGATCTTCGGACGACTGCGGGCCGTCGATGGCCTCGACCTGGCGGTCCAGCCGGGACAGGTCCACGGGTTCCTCGGCCCCAACGGAGCGGGCAAGTCCACCACCATCCGTGTCCTGCTGGGCATGTACCGCCGTGATGCCGGGACCGTCAGGGTCCTGGGCATGGATCCGCGCCGCGACGCCGCGGCGATCACCCGCACCACGGCCTATGTGCCCGGCGACGTGGCCCTGTGGCCGGGGTTGACCGGCGCCCAGACCCTGGACGCCCTGGCCGGGCTGCGCGGTGCGCGGGATCGACGGCGCGAGGAGGCGTTGGCCGAGGCCTTCAGCCTCGACCCCTCCAAACCGGTGCGCTCCTACTCCAAGGGGAATCGGCAGAAGGTCATGCTCGTGGCCGCGCTGTCCGCCCCCTGCGAGCTGCTCATCCTCGACGAGCCCACCAGCGGCCTGGACCCGCTGCAGTCGGAGGTTTTCATGGAAGCGGTGCGCCGGGCGGCCGACGAGGGCCGCACAGTCCTCATGTCCAGCCACATCATGGCCGAGGTCGATCGCCTCTGCGACGCGGTGACGATCATCAAGGACGGCCGAACCGTGGAGTCCGGGCCGATGGCCGAGCTGCGGCATCTGCGGGCCTCACGCATCACCTGCACGCTGCCGCCGGGAACCGATCTGTCGCTGAGGTCACCGGGCCTCCTGCGCCGCTTGCACGGGCGCATCGGCAGCAGAAGCGGCGTCACTGGTGCCGGCGCTGCTGCGCACTCGCTCGAGGCACTGCCCCAGCCCGACGAGCAGGGGCGCTTGTCCGCCTCGATCCCCGCCGCGCAGGTCTCCATGACCTTGAGGATCCTGGTGGACGCAGGGGCCCGGGAGCTGATCTGCTCCCCGGTGTCCCTGGATGAGGTATTCCTCGAGCACTACGAGGCGGCCGCCCGATGAGTACCGGTCGGATGCTGATCACGGTGGCGCACGCCGCATGGCTCGAGGCGGTCCAGGAGCGGGCATGGCTTGTGGCGCTCCCGGCGACGACGGCGGCTGCAACGGCTTTGTTGTCTCCCTCCTACGCCGATACCTACCGCACGCAGGCGGATCTTGCCAAGGCTGTGGCCTCCGCCCAGAACGCCGAGACCATGCGTTTCCTCTACGGCGACCTGTCCTCTACCGCCGGCGTCGTCCAGATCGCAGTGTGGGAGCTCGGGTCGCTGACCTGCCTCATGCTGGGCATTGTCGTCACGCTGCGCGCGGTGGCCCGGTCCCGGGGCGAGGAGGACCTGGGGCGCGCAGAGCTGCTTCACTCGGCTGGGGCGGGCCCGGGGGCGCGTCTGGTCGCTCAGGTCATGACGCTGGCCCTGGAGTGTCTGCTCCTGGGCGCCGCGGCTGGGGTCGGCCTGCTCGCGCTCGACAAGACCGAGGGCGCGGACGCCGCGGCCTACGGGGCCGCGGTGACGGGAACCTGTCTTCTCCTGGCCTGCACCGCCCTGGTGGTGGGGCAGCTCGTCCAGGATGCCGCCGGTACGCGGGTCCTGTCCCTGTCTCTGCTGGGGCTGCTGTTCGTCGGCTACGGCCTGCGCGCCTCCCAGGACTGGGACTGGGCGGGCCGGGTCTCACCCTTCCGACTGCGAGCCGCGATCGATCCCGGTGGGGAGAGCTCCTGGACCCCCTGCTTGTGGGCGATCGGCGGTTGCGTCGTCCTGATCGGGGCGGCCATCGCGCTCGCCGTCCATCGCGACCTGGGCCTGGGAGTGCTCCGCCTGCGCAGCCCCTGGTCCGGTCGTCGTCTGCACGTCACCGGACCGCTGAGCCTGACGTTGGAGCTGCGCTCCAGTCAGTGCCTGGCGTGGGCCGCAGCAACCGCTCTGGTCACCGGCATCCTGGTCTCCATGGGCGAGGGCCTGGTCGACCTGGTCCGCCAGGGAGCCCTCTCCGATGACAGTCCGCTCGGTTCGCTCATGGAGGGCAAGGACGCCGGGCAGGCCTTCCTGGCATATGTCGGCGCGATCGTCGGGGCCCTGGCCGCGGGGCAGGCGATCTCACTGGTCTCCCGTTACGGCGCCGATGAGATTGCAGGACGCCTTGAGGCGGCGCATGCGACGGGCATCCGCCCCTGGCGCTTGTTGCTGTCGTGGTGGCTCACCGCGTCCCTGGGAGCAGGGCTCTCCCTGGCCGCAGCGGCGCTGGTGGCATGGTTCCTCGGGGACTCCGCTCTGGACACGGATGCCTGGGATGCGCTGCGTCTGGTGGGCGGCCAGTGGCCCGCCGCGATCGCCGCCGCGGGTCTGGCTGCGGGACTGTGCGGATCCGCTCCCCGCTGGCGCGGCCTGCCCTGGGTACCGGTCCTGGCGGGGCTGGGTATCACCCAGCTGGGCGGAGTACTGGGACTGTCCCAGAAGGTGAGAGACGCGGCCCCCTTCGCCCAGGCGGGCGGGAGCGGAAGCCTGTGGCTCATCGCCGTCGCGCTTGTGTGCCTGGGGGCGGGAGCCTTGAGGGTTGAGCAGCGTGATATCGAGCTTCCGGCCTCCGGAGGCGGCCTGTTGGCCGGTCTCTTGCCTACGACGCGGCGTCGCAGGTGAGGATCGGGACGTGTCCGGCGTCCCGCCAACCGCCCTGACCATTCCTCCCACCACCATCGTCCGAGAACCGGGCGCGACTGAAAGGAGACAGATGTGAAAGCACTGCTGATCGTGGAGTCCTGCTTCGGGAGCACCCGGGCGCTCGCCGAGGAAGCTGCAACAGGCTTGCGGGAGGGCGGCGCCCAGGCCGACATCGTCCCGGCATCCCAGGCACCGCCGGCAGTCCCCGACGATGTTTCTCTCCTCATCCTGGCCGCCCCCACCCACAACCGGGGCCTGCCGACCCCGTCCTCCAGACGCTCGGCCCAGGCCAGGGGCGGATCCCCTGAGGAGCCCGGCATCCGCGAGTGGCTGGAGGCTGCGACCATCCCCGAGGGAGCGCGCGTGCTCGCCATCGACACGGTCACCCAGCGCAGCTGGATCAGCGGCTCCGCCGCCAGGCGGATCGCCAAGATGCTCGGGCGCCGGAACGTGGGTACCCGCAGCTTCGTCGTTGCAAGCGGCCAGGGGCCCCTCGCCGAGACCGAGGCACGGGCGGCCCGCACCTGGGCCGCCGGACTCGTCTGACGCGCTGCTTCCCGAGGCCCCCGACGGCCGCCCTCCTCACCCACCACCCCGAATCCACCACAGGAGTTCTCATGCGAACCACATCGTCCGCACCATCGACGCGACACGAGACGAACACGCCGACGCCAACCGGCCCAGCACCTCAAGCCTTCGGCCCGGCCCGGGCGGCGGTGACCGCCGGCGTCATCCTGGCGGCCGCGGCCCTGGTCGACCAGCTGGCCGGGCACTGGACGGCCCGCGACAACGAGGCGCACTACGCCCCTTTCGGCACGGTCCCCGATCCGGCGGTGCTGACGACTCTCATGGCCGCCAGCGCGCTGGTCTTCGCCGCGTGCATGTACCCGGCGGTCAGTCAGGCCCGGCGAGGCCGGAACGTGCGTGCGGCGCTCACCTCGGGGGTGTGCGCCCTCGTCTGGGGCGCCGTCGCCTCCGTGGCGAGCCTCGCCTACGAGTACGGCGACTACGTCCTGTCCCCTGCGTGGCGGATCCTGCCCTGGCTGCTCCCCCTGGCGGCCCTGGGCGCCGCCATCCGGTCGATCCGGTCCGGGCACGCCGATCGGCCGCGTGCCCGGCCTTACCCCGGCGGCCGAGCGGCGAGCCGCGCAGAGCGTCCCCGCCGCCGATAAGAGGGTCAGTAGTAGCGCCACTGCCTCATGTCGCTGTTGTAGGTCTCGACGATCCGGGGGTGCAGGAGCGTAGAGGGCTCCGACGGCTCCGTCGTCGGCGGGTTGTCCACCACGATGAAGCGGAGCAGCGGGGCACTCTGGTAGGTCAGGCCGCTCGGCAGCGCACCGGCGAGCAGCTGCCCGGGGTCGCGGGTGGACAGCACGAAGCCCCACTCCCCGAAGGAGGGGATGTTGGTCGAGTACGGGTAGACCCGCCGGTCGGGCTGCCCGGCGGAGACCGTGCTGGCCACAATGGAGAAGGCATGGGGTGAGAAGAACGAGGAGGTGGCCTGGGTGACCATGACGCCGTCGGCGGCGAGGAGCGCGTCGATCTGGCGGTAGAGCTCCACGGAGTAGAGCTTGGCGAGCTTCTCGTTGGACGGGCCGACCAGATCGACGAGCACGACGTCGTAGTCCTGCTCGGCCTCGGCGGTGAAGCCGAAGGCGTCCTCGTTGACGACCTCCACGCGCGGGTCGGACAGGGAGCCGCCGTTCTGGCGCGTCAGGAGGGGGTTGGTGCGGGCCAGCTCGGTGACGCCCGGGTCGATGTCCACCACGGTGATGTGCTCGACGGCGTCGTAGCGCAGCACCTCGCGGGCCAGCAGGCCGTCGCCGCCGCCGAGGATGAGCACTCGGGCCGGATCCGCCACCGACGTCATGGCGCCGGCGGACAGGGTCTCGTGGTAGCGGGCCTCGTCCAGGCTGGAGAACTGCAGCTGCCCGTTGAGGTAGAGCCGCAGGTCCTGCCCGTACTTGGTGAGCACGATCTTCTGGTAGGAGGTCTGCTGGTAGTAGACGATGGGGTCGCTGTAGATCCGGGTGTCGATGGTCCGCTCCAGCCGGCTCGCCCCGCAGTACAGGCCCGTCAGCGCCACGGCCGCGACCGTGCCCGCTGCGATCACCCGGCGCGGGGCGTCCACCTGGTGGAGCACCACCATGGCCACAGCGACATTGAGCGCGCCGACCAGGTAGGCGCCGCGCATGAGCCCCAGCCTCGGGAGCAGCACCAGCGGGAAGACCAGCGAGGCGATCAGCGCCCCGAAGTAGTCGATCGCCAGCACCTTGCTGAGCAGCTCGACCGAGGACCTCCTCCCGAACTGGGCGAAGGTCTTGACCAGCAGGGGAATCTCCAGGCCGATGAGGATCCCGATCAGCAGGCTGACCGTCCCGAAGACCCACCAGTGCATCCTGGTCAGGCCGAAGGCCGCGTACAGGACGGCGACCGAGTTGCCGCCCACCAGTCCGAGCAGGATCTCGTTGACGGCGAAGACGGTCGCCGGAGCCCCGCGAACGCGTCCCACCAGAAGCGAACCGACCCCCATGCCGAACAGGGTGATGCCGGTTGCCAGGCTGAAGCTGAGCACCGAGTCGCCGATGAGGTAGGAGGCCGCGGTGCCCAGGATGAGCTCGTAGATGAGCCCGCCGACCGCCACCAGCAGGGCGGCCGCGAACAGGACGGTGTTCTCACGATTCCCACGATTCCCACGATTCCCACGATTCCCACGGCTCCTGCCGGTGCCGCGGCCCTCGACGGCCGCGCCCTCCTCGCCGTCCTCGCGCCGGTCGGTGCCGGTGAGCGCCATCAGGGTCGTCCTTCCCGCGCTTGCCACGCCTCCACCGCGGGCCGCCGGTGCAGCCCGCTCCCCGTCAGACCCGTCGGGGCCCGCCGAGGCTCAGCCGCTGATGGTCGCCGCGATAATGATGGCGATCGCGATGGCCGTTCCCGCGAAGGCCATGCCGAGGCCGGGGTTCTGGTCCTCGATCAGCTCTCGGCGCAGGTCCAGCCTGAAGATCAGGTTGATCACCCAGGCGAAGAGCATGAGGAGCAGGACACCCAGGACCGCGTACACCACGGTGCTCAGCAGCGAGGCCGCATCGAGCCCGCTCAGTACTCCTGATTCACTCGCCGTGGTCACGAGCTGGCGCATGGTCTCTCCTTCATCGCTCTGCTACCTTCCGACTCCGTGGCCGCAGCGTCGGCCCCCTGCAGCTGCTCGCCGGCGCTCGACCCGGCCCCGGTTCCGACCGCGGAGGCGCTCACAGGACCACCGCCGCGTGGACGGCCGCGTCGGCACCCAGGGCGCGCACCATGAGGGACTCGATCCTCTCGACCACCGGCTCGGTCACCTCACGGCAGCTGGTGAGCGTGGCGTAGGCCGTCCCGTCCTCGGGCCAGGTGTGGATGGCGATGTGGGACTCGGCCAGGATCAGGGCGGCGCTGACCCCCTGCGGCTCGAAGCGGTGGTGGACCGAGGCGACCGCAGCGAGGCCTGCGAGCCGTACCGCCTCGGCCAGCAGCCGCTCAATACCGCCCAGGTCGTCCAGCGCCTCGCGGTGAGCACCGCTGAGCCGGAAGCTCACTGAGCAGACACTCCCCGGATGCACAGGTGGACCCTAGCAAGGGCGCTCGGAGACGGGCAACACGAGTCCGCCCGCCGCCCTGGGGAGAGCTCCCCCGGGCCGAAAGCGTCTCGACCGCGTGCGACGCGGCCTCGCGCCCCGGGCCGCGGTCGCAGGCCGGCTCGCTCAGACGTTGAAGCCCAGGGCGCGCAGCTGCTCGCGGCCCTCGGGGGTGATCTTGTCCGGGCCCCACGGCGGCAGCCACACCCACTGGATGCGGACCCGGTCGGCGATCAGGCCGAGGGCCTGCTGGGCCTGCTCCTCGATGACGTCGGTCAGCGGGCAGGCCGCGGTCGTCAGCGTCATATCGAGCACGACCGTGCCGTCGGGCTCGATGGACACGCCGTAGAGCAGGCCGAGGTCGACCACGTTGATGCCGAGCTCGGGGTCGATGACATCGCGCAGGGCCTCCTCGATCGCCGCGACGTCGGCGTCGCCGCCGACGGCCGGGGTGTGCTGGGCGGCCATGGGGTTGTCCGGGACGGCGCCGGCGGCGCGGGTCTCGCTCATCATGGTCCTCCTTAGGTTGATGGTGAGGTCGCGTGAGAAGTGGGCGGGGCCGGCCGGGTCCGATCAGGGTCCAACCAGGTCCAGCCGGGTCTAGCCCGTGGCCGGCGGCACCGCGCCGGCCTTGACCAGGGCGTCCTTGAGCGCCATCCACCCCAGGAGGGCGCACTTGACACGGTTGGGGTACTTCGAGACGCCCTCGAAGGCGGCGCCGTCCTCGAGCTCGTCCAGGACGTCCTCATCCACGCCGCGTCCGCGCGAGTGCATGAGGATGTCGAAGTCCTTCTCAAGGCGGGCGACCGTGGCCAGGTCGGCGCCGTCGACGAGGTCGTGCATGATGGAGATGGAGGCCTGGGAGATCGAGCAGCCGTCCCCCTCCCAGCCCACGGCGACGACCCTGCCGTCCTGGACTCGCACCCCCAGCTCGACCTCGTCGCCGCAGGTGGGGTTGACCTGGTGGCTGGTCGCGTCGGGTTCCTCCAGGGCGCCGTGTCCGTGCCGCTCACGGGAGTGGTCGAGGATGACCTGCTGGTAGAGCTGGTCGAGGTCGTTCATGCTCGCCTTCGGAAGTAGCTGCGGACCGAGGCGACGGCCTCGAGGAAGCGGTCGGCCTCGGCAGAGGTGCTGGTGGGCCCGAAGGATACCCGGGATGAGGACGCCGTGCCGAAGTGGGCGTGGATCGGCTGGGCGCAGTGGTGCCCGGTGCGCACGGCCACGCCGGCGGCGTCGAGGACCTGCCCGACGTCGTGGGGGTGGACGCCGTCGATGGTGAAGGCGACGACGCCGAGCCGCTCGGTCGTGTCGGCCGGGCCCAGCAGGCGCACCCCCTCGATGGCGGCGAGCCCGTCCAGCACCCGCCGGGTGAGCACCTGCTCCCCCGCGTGGAGGCGGTCCATGCCCAGACGCGCCAGGTAGCCGACGGATGCGCGCCAGCCCGCCGCCTGGGCCAGCGGCTGGCTGCCGGCCTCGAACCGGGCGGGGGCGGGCATGTAGGTGGAGGACTCCATGGTGACGACCTCGATCATGGAGCCGCCGGTGAGCACCGGCGGCATGGCGTCGAGGAGCTCCTCGGTGGCCACCAGGGCGCCGACGCCGGTGGGGCCGAGCATCTTGTGGCTGGAGAGGACCATGGCGTCCACGCCGGCGGCGGACAGGTCGGCGAAGTCGAGCGGCAGGTGGGCCGCGGACTGGCAGGTGTCCAGCACGACGAGCGCGCTGGCCGCGCGGGCGGCCGGCAGGATGTCGGCCAGGGGCGTGATCGCCCCGGTGACGTTCGAGGCGTGGGTCAGGGCGAGCACGCGGGTGCGGTCGGTGACGACGTCGGCGGTGCCCGGGTCGATGCGCCCGTCCCCGGTCAGGTCGAGCCAGCGCAGGCTCGCCCCAGTGCGGGCGG
>ERZ772772.2351-NODE-2351-length-11262-cov-11.871330_pt1 | contig 11262 bp, 7 predicted proteins | sample MGYA00511484_ERZ772772 | MGnify/ENA primary metagenome ERZ772772 (study PRJEB29015, sample SAMEA2737913) | human oral metagenome | biome: human oral; feature: human-associated habitat; material: dental | place: China | collected 2088 ... | reverse complement strand
GGGTGCGGCGTCGGCGCGCACAGGCCAGCGCTCGCGCTCCTCGGTCGCCGCGACGATCTCGTAGAGGCGGGCGGGACGCGGGATCTGCGGGGGGTCGGGCTCCTCGGCCCACACGTGGACCCCCCGGCCGCACCAGGCCAGGTCGTCGCCGAACCCGGGGCCGACGCCGGAGGCGTGCAGCAGGATGGTGACGGCGCCCAGGCGCCGAGCGCTCATGGTGAGGGTGAGGCGGGCGTCGGGCTCGAGCGTGGCGACGATGCCGAGGAGGCGGCCGGAGACCGCGGCGCACACGGTGGCGGGCTCGTCGGCGCGCACGAGGCGGTCGAGCCGGTAGCAGCGGGATGAGGCGCGGGTGCGCGCGTCGACGGTCATGATCGTCTCCTCGAGTCGGCGGAGGGTCCGTCGTGTCTGACGGACGCGGGGCGGGAGGAGAGGACGGGGGCGGGGCGGGCGTGCGGACGCGGATGCGCCTGCGCGGAGGACGCGGGGCAAGTCGGGCCGATCACACCCGCATCACGATCCGGCGTCAGACACGCCACAAGTCTAAGAATTGAGACTGGTGAAGCAGCCTACCGTCGGGCCGGGAGCGTTTAGACTTATCACGCTGTTGACCGTGCCGATGAATTTGGGAAGAAGGAAAACTGAATGAAATTCGTCATCCGCGATTTAAGTACCGATCGGATCATTGAGACCCCGGCGTGAACTGAACCCCACATGTCCTGTTGACTCTCGGAGCCGCCTAACCGCGAGAGTCTGCTCACCCTCAAGGGTCCACTAGGCCGGAAAAATTGGCGGATAATTGCCTGATCTTTAGGGGCCTTTAGGGGCCTGGTGTGTCGATGCGGGCACGACGCGCCCCGCACGGTGACGACGAGACGTTTTTAGTCACGACGAGGCGTCAGACTGCCGAGTTACCCACAGAGCACACCCAGTTGGAGAAGAAGGACAACAGAGCCGCGATCGAATTACACAGCATACATCCTCTTAATACTCTTCTCGACGAAGAGACGAACGATAAGCTTCTTGAAATAATCCAAATCATACGATATTTTAGGTATCATCTAAAAGCAAATCGTCACCAAAATCCCACTACATCATTATTTTTGATTCACTCAGAAAGATCCCTGTCCCATGAAAAAATATATTTCAAATAAATCTTTCAACAAGAAGAGGATATCCAATTCTCTCGCCATCCTCGGCGGAGCCGATACCGAAATTCTCGAACACGTCGACTCGGAACGAAATTCCTTTACCAGTATCGGCGCGGTCATGCTCGGAACAGCATCGGTCGCAGCCCTGTCCATGGTGTTTGCCCTGTACAACGCCGTACTCGTTGTATCGGACCCGAGCACCGGACAGCGGGCGGCGCAGCAGCCGATAATCAATCTCTGCGTATCCATTATACTCGGAATCCTGTGGGGCACGTTCATCCTAATTGTGGACCGGGCCATGATCAAGACCATGCATGGTGTTTACGGTCTCAAACGAGCACTCAAATACGCCGTCCCCAGACTTTTCCTCGCCTTCATTATCGGCCTGGTGGTCTCCACACCCCTCTCACTCCAGATCTTCCGGGGCGAGGTAGCTGTCCAGCTTCAGCGCGACCAGACCGACCAGATCGAGCAAGCCAAGGAGAAGAACGCCGCGCTCCAGACGGGGCAGGATCTGAAGGCCACGGAGCAGAGTATCGCCGAGCAGCTCGCCATTCTCAACGGCACCGCCAACACCGAAGAAACCAATCAAGCAACCCAGACCTATAACGAAGCCGTCGAAGCCACTAAGAAGGCCCAGGATAAAGCTGACGAAGCTTACAACCGTTGGACCTGTGAGGTAGAACCAGACCAGGCGTTATGTGCCGAGAATAAAATAGGATCCACTGGCATCACGGGCGAGGGCGTACAAGCTTACGCTCGCTATCAGGAATACGAAACGGCCAGCGCGGAGCTACAGGCCGCAAAGGACGCGGAGGAGGCGGCGCGCAACGCGAAGAATGCCAGTGCACAGCGAGCTAGAGAAGAGGCTCACGCAACGCTCTGCGGCGAGGACTCACCCATGGATGCCGAGGCCAGCATTCTGAGCGAAAGTTGCCCGGGGGGTCTTCAGAAGAAGGCTAATGACCTGCGCCAGACACTCGCCGAGGAGAACGACGTCGAGGAGGTCGTCCGCGGCAACAACGGACTCCTGGCACAGATCATCGCTCTATGGCGCGCAAGTAAGCGCAGTTGGATTGGATTTTTCTGCCACCTGGCCATCGCCGCTCTCTTCATTATTATCGAGTTGTTCCCTGTAGGAATCAAAACCATGCTGGCGGTGCGCGGCGAGTCCCAGTATGACCGGGCCTTTCGCAAGATCCAGGAGTCCGAGCTGGAAAAGGTGGAGGCTCATACCGCTCAGGAGCGAGATAGAATTGACCGGGAGGCACGCAGGATCAGGGAGATCGGCGAGGACATGCTCCAGCGCGAGATCGATCTCGGGAAGAGCGCTAACGAGAACGTCGCCAAGCAGATGCGGATCATACTGGACCAGACCCTCTCCCACTGGACCGAGCGGTCCCAGGCGGTGCTCGCCTCTAACCTCGGCAGCGTCGGCAAGAACGCTGAGCGCCCCGCCGACCCGGCTCGCCCCGAGGCCCGCGCTGAACAGTCGGCCGACCTCGGCCTGCTCCCTGACGGCTCTCACCTCGCACCCCTGGAACTGGGCGCCCGGATCGGCTACATGGGCTCGCCGTCGGCTTCCCATGACGCCGACCATTTCAGCAAGCGCTACCAGGCGCTCCTCGCCATCCAGGATGAGGCGATCCGGCTCCAGCGGGAGGCGGATGAGCTGGCCGGAGTCGGACTGTCCGCGGAGCGGACCCGGTTGGAGGAGATGCGACGTGAGCTCATCGCCGCGCAGACCGCGGTGAAAGAGATCGTCGCCGACATTGCTCGGCAGGAGAGGGCCCTCACCGTCGCCGGGCGGGAAAGGGCCGAGTTCGAGGAGCAGCGGGACCGCCTCGCCGGACAGGTCAACGAGGTCGGAGCCGAGCGCAGCCGCGCGCAGGTCGAGGTCGACGAACTGACCAAGCAGGTCAAGCAGAAGAGCGATGAGATCAGCGTCCTGGAGGCTCATCGCAGGGAGTTGAAGGACCGTCTCGACGAGGCGAACCGCATCTTCGACCAGTTGAATTCTCTCAGCACAGCACCGACCTCCGCCGAGGCGGCGGATCTGCTGCGCAGCATCCGCGCCCTCGCCCAGGATCTCCCCGACGGGGAGGGGCCGGCGACGGGCCCGCGGAGATAGTCACTTCCGCCCCGGCGGCGGGAGCGATCAGTGAACGAAGCGATACGTCTTCCATTCTTTTCTTCCCAGTAAGGACCCTTGATGACCAGCACTGCGCCTTCACCGGCCAGCCCCGGTACCGACGGCCCGCCTGTGCCGTACGCTATCCAGGCCGTGCTACAGCTGGCGAACCGCCTGGAGGAGGCGGGATGGCGGAACGTCAGTTCATTGCGTAAGAATGCCGCCTCGGTCCGCCACGACCTTGGAAAGGTCAACACCGCGGAGGCGGACCCGGAAACAGTGCGCATAAGATGCATGGTCCTGGTCAGTCAAATCCTGAACGCAAAGGCCATCCCACCTGAAGCGGAGGCTGAGTGCTGGATCACCTTGGCCGAGCTCCACGAACTGGCGAATGAGTCAACAGACTTCAGAGGGCGGGCCGCCAGCCTTCTTCTCGTAGCGCTCGAGGAGTTCGCTGGATCCGAACACCCGCGTACCAGGATGTGTTGTTTCCCTACAAGTCGCAAGAGACACCGGTCATTGTGCCGGGCGCGACTTCTGCTACGTCTGGCTGAGCAGCGCGCTGCGGAGGGGCGCTGGAAGGAGGCCGCGGCCTCCGCCAAGGAGGCGCAGCAGGAGTTCGTTAGGGCCGGAGATTCAAAATGGGCTGAGAGGTGTCATAATCTACACGTCGAAAGCACCGCGCACAGATTCATGCGCACAACGCCGAACGTGGACTCCACGCCTCCCCTGATAGGACGTGTCGAGCCCGCCCGAACCGTATCCCAGTCACTGGGATCCACCCGAAAGACTGACGGCGCTCGATTTGCCGAGTCCCCTCAAGATGCAGCGGCCACCACGACGGCGAGAGCGAGGTCACGGCACGACGGCGCATGGAATGCACCACGGACCGACGTCGATCTGCTTGCTGCGATCCGCGACCTGCGGGCCCTACCGTTGGAAGAAATGCGAAGAATCGATGCGACCAGGAGAAAGACCTCGGGCATCTCCCTTGATAGGGTCAAGCAGGCCAGGCTCGACGCTGCGATCTTCCTGACGAAGACCGCGATGACGCAGACCGAGGTCGAAAACTACGCGGACGCCCTTCTCGTCTACGCCATGGCCCGCCCGCTGTGGATCGGAATCGAGGTCACCGAGCTCACCCGAGCAGCATACAATCACAGCCTATCAACAACCTATGCCGCACTCGATAAACTTATTGAAGCCGACGCAGCGGCACAGGCCGCCCACGGCCTCGTGAGCATGGTGCCGCAGGGGGAGTCGTACCGGGGCACATGCCTGACCCGAGTCAACGACTTGCGTTCAGCTGTCGAAGAGCACTATCCTCGACCCAATAGCGGAGAATCGGGTCCCACTACGATGGCCGATATGCTCCTGACACTCACCGAATGCACCTTCCGATTGGTCCGCGATGAGCACCACAACGCCGAGCTCGACTCCGATGTGCTGGGAAGCACCATGAAGATGGCCCACCGCGCTCGCCTCCACCTCGAACCGAGAGCGGCCTGGACGACTACGGCCAAAGTCAAGCTCGCCCGTTGCGACTTCATCCTCGGAACCTGCATGGTCCTCGCTATCGGGCATAGGCACACCAGCAAACTTCCCATTCGGACGGAGGAGCCCTGGACATCATTCCTCTCCTCGAGCATTTTCGCAGAGACAGGAGCAGTCGATGCTCGAGGTGCCCGCGGCGGTATTAGCGGATCTAGCCGAAGCGGTGACCGCAGGGGGACCAGTACGACAACCCTGGACTCACAATGCGCCGCCATCGTCTCCCTCATGGCGGGTTTGGATGCTTTTACGGAAATGGGTGGCCGCAGCACCACGGTCAAAGACTCCCTTGGAATATTCCTCACCGCCTCCACGAAGGCGAGGGCGGCATGAGACTCATATCAGTATCCTGCGATTTCACATCGTTCACTCCCGTAGCCTTCTGTTCACTAAGTTTCTGGCCACAATCCGAGAGGACATCCAGATGAACGAGAATACGGGTGGAAATCCTTTTCCTCCCGCCTTTCAGGTGGGAGACCTGATCCTAGGACGCTACAGAATCAACAACATCATACATTACAACTCGAGTACCGGCAGTCATGTGTACGACGCCGTCGCCCTCCATGATTATCCCCCACTCAAACTGCGCCAGGGGGATCGAGTGGTCATAAAGACTGCCTTACAGGCGGATGCTGAAGCGGTGCGTAAAAAATATGAACTCCTGCGAGCAGCCATTGGCAACTGGTGGGACTCTAGCGAGAGCGTGGCCGCGCCGATCGAAGTCAGTGACACATGCATTGTCACCCGCTTCGTCAAGGGACAGTCCTTGCGGGAGATTCTCGACAAGTCGCCAGGCCATCTTCTTCCTGCCACCCGAGCGATCAGATTGGCGCACAGCACTCTTAAGAGTCTTGACATCCTTCATAGGTCCCGAGAAGGAGCACCACGTGGAGTCATTCACCGGGACGTCAAACCCGAAAACATCATGGTGAGGAACCCTGGAACGCCCGAAGAACACGCGGTCATCATCGACCTCGGAATCTCCTCGACGGTCACACAGGCCGCCGATGGTCCCCTGGTGGCAACCTGGCGCTACGCCGCTCCCGAACAACTTTTCAGCCCCGAAGCGACCTCAGCGCGATCCGATGTCTTCGCCGTGGGTGTTACGCTCTACGAGATGCTTTCGGGACACATCCCCTTCGAATCCGGTATTCACAAATTCCTGCAAAGCAAAAAAAATGAAGAAGTATTATTGCCCCGACTCTGCTATCCAGATGAACACCGAAATCAAATAGCTAAACTTAATGACATTCTTGGTCGAGCACTCATGATGGACCCAAACCTGCGATACAAAAATGCACAGGAAATGAGTCGAGCATTGGTGTTGATCGGAAACATCTACCCCGAAGTGATTTTGCGTGCAGGCAATACTTTTATGAACTTGGGATCATACCCCTCGCAGATCACTCCCAATACCCCTCCAGATCTCCCGGGACCCGACCCCGTCTCGCAGTCCCAGGAGAATCAGAACGCCAATTTTGACATGCGTTCTGATTTTCAAGCTCCCCGGCAATCCGAGCCCGCTTCAATACCCGACCCGTACACTTCTCAAAAATTCGACCCCATCACCTTGCCCTCACCTCAAGAGTCGGATGAATATTATCCTTCATTCCCATCGAACGACAAGTACACCGAACTCATTCGCCGAACTATAGTCCATCACACTCCCGCCGACTGGAAGTCATTGATTGAGTCGAGAACGGAGCGACTTGCTCAAGAAACAGTACGCGAAATCTATCTGAGCTGCCCAATTTGCCATCTTCTCTATCGCATTTTTGGGGAAGAATGGCTCGACTCCAAGATCGCAAATTCCATCAATTCTGTTGGCCCATTTGTATTGGTAGACAGAGAAGCACTGCAAGACCTGTATGACGATCAGAATGTAACCCTGGCCCGAAACCACGTCGAACATTATGATGCCGAACTATCTAACCAGGCTTGGACCGATGCGGCTAGTATTTCGAACCCTATCATAGGCTTAGTCTTAGCATCGTTGATCATATCATTATTCATTCTGTTGCTTTGGAGGATTTCATGAGCCCAAATTGTGACCTGTGCAGTTCGCCGAGAGCTTGGTTGCGAATTGAAGAACGCGACGATTTCGGAGTGAGCCGCCGATCTATTCGTATTTTTGAAGTCAGTCACCAGGACAACTGCTGGCAGACACCAGGAACTGACCTGAGCTCCGTCCCGACCCGCTCTTATGATATATGCGCTAACGGTCATGTCAGAGAGACCGGTCGTGAAGGCGATCGTATTAAGGTGTGTCTCCTGGGGCCAGTTGGCGGCGGCAAATCGCAACTCAGAGAAACACTTATGCGAATTCAGGCACCGCGTCTGACTGGAACAGGAGGACCAGCTAACCCTTTCAATAATGTCATGTTGGGCAGAACGGGGCGTCGCTTCAGTCCTCGTCCGGCGGCAGATCGGGCGTCCATCGGCGCGACGAAAGCAGCGTCTAGCGATGACCTGCGGAAAATGATCGAGAGGTACCTTCAACGCTCACTCAACACATCCGACGACGTCATCACCGGATTCGAGACGGTCCTTCACAACGCCCTCAGAGCCACGAACAAGGGTCAGACCCTCACCGATGAGCAGTTGAACTCATGGATGGGAGATTGGGGTCGCGGCCGTCCGCCGTACCTGCGATCAGTTCACACCAATTATCATCCGGGTACCAACTGGAGGGAGGAGGACACTGATGAGTTCGAGGTTGCTTTTATTGATCTTCCGGGAGAAGCGACCAGTGCATGGACGGATCCCAATGCGGAGAACTACGTGGGCTCCCACGCCGACGTCCAGCAATTGTCCCGGTCGGCTCACTTCGCCGCGATCGTCGATCCGCTTGCCGCGCAGTGGTGTCTCAAGCAGCTCCGGGACTCTCTTGCGCTGCGACTGTCATTGCGTCCAGTTGGGAATCCGATGAATGGTACGCCAGCGCAGAACGAGTTGCGCGCCCGCGGACGTCGGGCACGCGAGGCGACTGAAGAGATGATCACAGTCATGACGGAGACCCTGACCACGGATAAGAAAGTCTCAGCGAGCGCCATCGTGGTGCTCACAAAGTGCGATGCTATCCGAGTCATCCTTGAGAATACTCCTCCGAACGACGATGAGCTCGGACGATGGGCAAGTATCATCCCCCGGAGCGCTCGTCGTTCTTTTGAAGAATGCGCGCTGGCAGCATTCGCAAAATGCGCCTCCCGGAACGCCCATAACGTGGATCCCGTTACATGGGGATTCATGTCCACGGTATCCGCGCTCCCTCATGATCAACAGATGAGAACTGTGAGGAGATTGCTTGCGCAACTGTCCGATCCGCAGGCTTTCTGGGCCCTTGCTCATTCCGGAGACTCCATTGAATTGGATTTCGGCACCCAATGCATGATCCCCGTCACGGCTTCTCTACAAACAGATTATTCTGCGGCACACAATCGGACAGTTCCGGTTTCGATCTACGGCAGCTCCCTGACTGTACCAACGAGTAACGCCACATGGAATGCCGGACTGGGCATCTATCGACTGCAGATGCGCGACGTACTGAGCGCCATTGTTGTGGGTGCGATCCTGTCGACTATCGCTGGCAAGAACGATGTCGATCAACTCCTGGGACGGTCCCTGGTGCGCTTCGCTCTGACGAGCGCCTGGACCCGTTTGGATGAGGATGGTGAAGAATTGGACGACTCGCCGGACGAGGACGCGGGATGCCTTCAGGTGTATCGGTATATTCTGGCACCGTTCCTGGGTCATGGGGTACTCGCATGAGTTGGGCGGTCAGTGTCAATAGACAAGTCGCGGGGGTTGGGTTCCAGAAGGATCCCGATCTCACAAGCGAGGGGATGACTAGTGCGGAGGAGCAAGCGCTGATCCGAGTCTCCAGGGAATTCAACCAGTTGAGTGTAGGTATGGCTGCTCAACCGGAGGCCCTGTGCTCGACTACTTTCGTCTTCGATGACAAGACGGGGCGCTGGGGCACCGTCGTCGTCGGCTCGGGTGGCGAGTACGGCGAGACCGGCGCTATTCAGACGGCATTGGCCCCTGATGGCATGCCGCTGGCAGAAGTGGCTCACCGGATGCTGGGGGTCCTGTCGAACAATCCGCTGCTCTCACCGTCGGTCCTCAACGACGACGGATCGGATCGACCGATTGCGCGGGCCTCGACCTCAGGTGTGGATCCGGGTGCGCTGGCGCAGAGCCTTGCCACCGTGCTGAGCATGAACAGGGAGCACCGCTACACGCTGCTCGATGTGCCGAAAGCGCAGGACGAGTGGGCGCTTACTGCACTCATGAGCACGGTTCCGGAACTCCTGGCTCGCCTTGCGCGCTGGTCCACCGCCTACCCCGGTGATGCTCGCAATTGGGACAACAGGGTCATTACCTGCTTGTGGCCCGACGATCTCGTGCGGCGCCATCCAAATGACCACGAGTCGGCCATGAGTATTTCACGGCTGACCGCGCCGTCAGTACTGGCCAACAAGGTGCCGGGGAGCCTTGTTTGGTACGCGCAGCTGGTCTGCGGAAGCAATGCGGAGACCGTGCGCCAGAAGGCGGAATTGAAGTACGTAGCACAATTTAACGGAATCGACCCCGGCACCTCCCAATGGGAGCAGTGGGAACGAGGTGCAGCGACATGGGCGGAAATCTTAGAGGAACTGCGTCCGCTGTCCGACGACGAACTGGATAACGTCCTGTCCTCTGATACGTCCTCGTCCGTCCTCGGGCGCTGGGACGACGACGCGACCCGGCGTCTGCTCCAGCAGCGGCCCGAGTGCCTGCGCAGGCTGCTCACCCACCCTCGAGGGGAGGTGCGTGCCTCGGCATGGCGGATCGCTGTTAGGGAGACACCGCTTTACAGCGATCTGGTGGCATGGCAGGTTGAGACCGTCAGAATGGGGCGGCCCGCCCCGCAGGAAGCCGCCGATCCGACCTGGCGTGAGGCTCTGGCGAGAAACGTCCTCACTACTGCGACGAGGGAAACGACAGATTCGGAATGGGGGCCCCAGGCCGAGGAGTGGCTCCGGTCGCTCCACCTAGACCCGCGGAATTACGAAGGCCTCCTACCTTTGTGGCAGGAAAAAGTCATCGCACGATTCGAACACGATCCTACGCGTATCGAGGATCTTCTCGTCTACGTTCAGTCTGCACACGATGGTGCCGAGACGCTCATCAAAGCTGCACGGCGGGTGCCACGGTCCTTGAGGTTCCTGCTCTTGCGACTGTGGCGGGAGCCGGTGACCAGAGTGACCTGGAAAACTCTCCTTGACGGCATGCTACCGCCGAAGGCTGAACCCGTCCGTGTGGTCAAGGTCCTGCGACTCCTTAACGGCGCCGCGTCGCCGAGCGGGAAACTAGGGCCCTCAGCCGGAGCCGCGCAGTCCCGACCCCAGGGAGGAATTTGTCCTGATACCACATCAAAGGGTTCTATTCCGATCGACCTGAGACAAGAAATCATCGCACACCTCAGCGCTAGACTATCACCAACAACGTGGGAAGAGGCCGCGAGTTCGCTACTCAACTTCGAATACGCCATGCCGCTGCCACCGACACGCCCCGCCTCGGACACACCGGTCATGATCGCTAAACCATCGCCTAACCTCGAACTCCCACGACTTGAAAGAGGGTCCGCACGGCCGCCGGAATACCCTTCGGGAAGGCCCGCTAGAAAACAAAGCCTCCGTCCACCCTACCCGAAAGAATACAAACATAATCTAATCCTGCGCGCGAGCCTGATTGCCAATGCGATCCTATCCATCATATTGCTTTTCATTATTATCATGTGAGAATCGGCGCCTAGTAATCATTTCTAGTTGAAGATGACGGTGAACCGCCACAGATGATTTACTCAAATATATGCAAGGACGACGGTAGGCGGCGCGAACGATTCTCCGAGTTCTTGATATGGACGATGGTTCACTCTTTCATCTTGGCGGATCCGGCTGATGTTCCGGTCAACCTTCTTGGCAGCCTCGTCAAGTTTACCGTTCATGGGTTTCTTGTTCGGGGAATCACCCCCTGCTGACGTACCCTTTATCAGTGATCCACCCGGAAGGATCGATTCCCTCCAATAGTCCGGAGGCTCCTGGGCCCGCCGCGTCGTGCATGTAGCCCGGAGAGGATCGGAGACTCACACCAATTCTCCGCCGCCGGGCAGGACAAGGACCTGGACGCTCGCCTTCGCGCTTGCCAGACCACAGACCACAGCGTTCGCACCAGTCCTAGCAGGGGACGAGAATGCCGTCCAGCAGGTAGTCGCACACCTCGGGCACCTTCTCCACCGTGAGCGGCAGGCTTTCAGGGCCCCGGGCCCCAGCGGCCCGCCGCTCCCCCGGCGGGGCCGGCCCGCGGCGCGGGTCCTCGTCGTGCATGACGGACACGGGGACGTCGTGTCCGTCATACATGACGTGAGCAATCGACCGCACTTCAATG
>ERZ772772.2350-NODE-2350-length-11263-cov-3.855906_pt1 | contig 11263 bp, 14 predicted proteins | sample MGYA00511484_ERZ772772 | MGnify/ENA primary metagenome ERZ772772 (study PRJEB29015, sample SAMEA2737913) | human oral metagenome | biome: human oral; feature: human-associated habitat; material: dental | place: China | collected 2088 ... | reverse complement strand
TATCCGGTCTATAATAGCTCTTCTGTTTTGGTAATTATCTGTAAGTGATAATCCTTCTTTATTTAGATATCCTGCAACAGATTTTTCTAAATATTTTATACTTTCAAATGTAAGTATTTTTCCATCATCACTTCTTCTTATATTAATATTAAAAACATATTTTGCATCTTCTAATAATATATATTTCTTTGAATTTTCAACTTTAATATATTCTTTTAATGTAAACTCTTCTTGATTTAATATTGTTTCATCCATTTGTGTTTTTGTTCTTGGTTTTGGTGGTATATTATCTTCTATTTCTTGTTTTGTTTTTACTAAATTTGCTTGTTCATCTAATTCTCTATCTAAATAATCTGTTTTAATATATTTAGTAAATCCTTTTTTTGTCTTATCAAATTGTACTGCTTCATAATATGAATCAATATAGAAATACTGATTATCTGTATTACTTCCATCATATTTTCCGATTATTCAACTTATACATTTTCATTTGTGGAAGTGTAAGTACATCTTCTAAAGCTAAATAAGGTTTTCCTTCTATTTCTTTTACCATTGCAAGATAGTCACTATTTACTTCTTTTCCATCTACTTTAAATTTTGCTCTATTACTATCAAAATATATTACAGAAGCTACACCTATAATTAATAATACTATTACAATAAAATTATATATAAGAATTCTTCCTAATAATCTTACAATGTTTGCTTTATTATTCACGTTTATCTAGTCTCTCCTCTTCTTTAATTTATATATTTTATTTTAAAACATATGTTATACCAATATTGTTATTATACATATATTTAACTATAATTTAAAGTATATTGTTATAAACTTAATGTAAAAGTTAAAATATATGATCAAAGATTATTACAATAATGTTAAAATCTAATATCCTTAATATTTATATAACATACATTCTATTTACTTTATACTTTTTCTTGTATATATTAATAATTATAACTATTAATGGAGAGAGAATAAAATAGATATGATTAGTATAAAAAATAAAAAGACTTCAATTAAGAATATGTTCTAATTTAAATTGAAGTCTTTTCTTATTTCTCACAATATATATTTTAATATTATTATTTATCTTGTTCCTTGTCCTTAAGCTCTACATCCTCTATACCAAACTTACTATAGAATTCTTTCTTATAATCTAAAAATCTATCTTCTTCTATTGCTTTTCTAATACTATCTGTAAGCTTAAGTAAGAAATATAGGTTATGATATGAAACAAGTCTCATACCTAATATCTCATTTGTGTTTATAAGATGTCTAATATATCCTCTTGTATAATTCTTACACACCCTACAATCACATTCACTATCAAGTGGTTCCTTACTTTCTCTATACATTGCATTTCTTATTGTAAGCTTACCATTATGTGTTAAAGCTTGTCCGGTGTCTTGCTATTCTTGTTGGATATACACAGTCAAACATATCTATTCCTCTTTCTACAGAGTCAAATATATAATCTGGTGATCCTATTCCCATATTATATCTTGGCTTATCTTTTGGTAATAGTTTTGTTGTATATTCAAGCATTTCACACATAAGTTCTCTTGGTTCTCCAACACTTAAACCTCCAATACTATATCCGGTCAAAATCTACCTTTGTCATTTCATCAACACACATTTTTCTTAAATCTTTATACATTCCGACCTTGTATTATTCCAAATAATGCTTGGTCTTTTCTTTTATGTGCATCTTTCCCTCTTTTAGCCCATCTAATTGTTCTTTCTGTAGAATTCTTAGTGTAGTCATATGTAGAAGGATATGGTATACATTCATCAAAAGACATAATTATATCTGCACCTAAATTTTCTTGTATTTCAATTGCTCTTTCTGGTGATAAGAATAATTTTTTTCCATCTAAATGTGATACAAATTCTGCACCTTCTTCTGTTATTTTTCTCATCTTACTTAAAGAAAATACTTGGAATCCTCCGACTATCTGTAAGTATTGGTCTATCCCAGTTCATAAACTTATGAAGTCCTCCAAAATCTTTTATAAGTTCTGAAGTTGGTCTTAAGTTTAAATGATATGTGTTTGCAAGTATTATCTGTGCATTTATTTCTTTTAATTCATCTTCTGTCATACTTTTTACAGTTGCAAGTGTACCTACAGGCATGAAGATAGGTGTTTGTATATCTCCATGTGGTGTATGTATTACCCCTCTTCTTGCCCCAGACTGTTTACACTCATGTAAAAGTTCATACCAAAATGCTTTCTTTTTCTCTTTTTTATTATTATTTTCTTTTTTTTCTTCTTCTATCAATTCTTTACTCCTACTTTTTCTAATATGATAAGATTATCTTTTTCTTCATTAATATCTAGTTTTACAGTATCTCCGGTCTTGTATTTGTTCATTAAATATTCCATCTGTAACTGTATCTTCAATATATCTTTGTACTGCTCTTCTAAGTGGTCTTGCACCATTTTTTAAGTCTGTACCTTTTTCTACTACAAACTCTTTAGCTTTATCTGTAAGTTCTACAAATATATTTCTATTCTTTAGTGCATTATTTGTATTTTTTACTAATATTTCTAATATTTGATGTAATTGTTCTTTTGATAAGCTTTCAAAACATACAACATCATCTATTCTATTTAAAAACTCTGGTCTAAATGTTGCTCTTACACCTTGCATTAATCTTTCTTTTTTCATAACTTTAACATCTCCGGAATCCTATTCCATTATTGTTTAAGTTTGATCCTGCATTTGATGTCATGATTATAATTGTATTTGAAAAATCTACTTCTGTTCCTTGGCTATCTGTTAAAACACCATCATCAAGTACTTGTAATAATATATTAAATACTTCTGGGTTTGCTTTTTCTATTTCATCAAATAATATTATTGAATATGGATTTTTTCTAACTCTTTCTGTTAAATTTCCACCTTCTTCATATCCAACATAACCTGGTGCTGCACCTATTAATTTAGATACTGAATATTTTTCCATATATTCACTCATATCTATTCTAATAATCTTTCTTTCATCACCAAACATTAATTCTGCTAATGCTTTTGCAAGTTCTGTTTTACCTACACCTGTAGGTCCTACAAATATAAATGATGCTGGCTTTTTAGTACTTTGTATTCCTGCCCTATTTCTTCTTATTGCCTTAGATACAAGTGTTAATGCTTCTTCTTGTCCTATAACCCTTTGTCTTAATCCATCTTCTAGATTTTTAAGCTTATATTTTTCTGTTTCTGTTATCTTACTTACAGGTATTTTTGTCCATTTTTCTATAACTTTTGCAATATCTTCAAGCTTCATACTTATTGGTTTTGCTTTTTCTTCCAATTCTTCTATCTTAAGTCTTATAGCTTCTTCTTTTTGTTTAAATTCAGCCATTTTTTCAAAATCTGTTTCTTTAGCATTTTGTACATATTCATCTTTTTGTTTTAATACTTCATCTAATTCTGTTTTAGCTTTTTCTAAATAGTATAATTCTTTATTCCCAAGATTTATTCTTGCACATGCTTCATCTATAATGTCTATTGCTTTATCTGGTAAATACCTATTATTTATATATTTTTCTGAAAGTCTTACTGTTTCTTCTATAATATTTTTAGAAATTATTACTCTATGGAAATCTTCATAATATTTAGCAATTCCCATTATAATTTCAACAGCTTCTTCTGCACTTGGTTCTTCAAGCATTATTGTTTGAAATCTTCTTTCTAATGCTTGATCTTTTTCTATATACTTCCTATATTCTTTTATAGTTGTTGTCCCTATAACCTGCAGATCTCCGGTTTGCAAGTGCTGGTTTTAATATATTTGCTGCACTTGTAGAACTTTCTCCTTCTCCGAAGTTTAGTTATTGTATGTATTTCATCAATTACAAGTACAATATTACCTAAAAACTTACATTCTTTAACAAGTCTTTCAAGTCTTCCTTCAAATTGTCCTCTAAATTGTGTTCCTGCAACTAATGCTCCCATATCTAAAAGATATATTTCTTTATCCATTAATTTTGCAGGCACATTTCCTTCTACTATTCTAAGTGCTAGCCCTTGAGCAAGAGCAGTTTTACCAACTCCTGGTTCTCCTATTATACATGGATTATTTTTCTTTCTTCTATTTAGTATTTCTACTAATCTTTCTATTTCTTTTTCTCTACCTATAACCTTATCTATTTGTCCATGTTTTGCTTTTTCATTAAGGTTTGTTCCAAAACTATCTAAAAATTTCTTAGCATCTATAATTCTTTTTTCTTCTTTTGTTATCTTTTTTTCTTTGTTTATTTTTGAATCTTTACCATTCTCAGAATCATTTTCTATTCTTTCTTGATTTTCTTCATCTAATCCGATTTCTTCTACATTTCCACCAAATGGATTACCAAAACTTCCAAAATTTCCAAAAAGCTTTTGTGCCATTTCATTCATTTTTTCTATTTCTTCTTGATCCATATTATTAAGTCTTGAAAGACTTTCATCCATAACTTTTGGATCTATCATTGTTGCCTTATCCATAATTTTTTTAAGATGTTTTTGAAATTCTTCCATATCTTCTTCTTTTAAATTATCTGATTCAAATGTCATTCCATTTGGAAATTTTATTATCCCTTTTATATTTTCACTCTTATTTTCATTTAATTCTTCATTATTATTATCTTCTTTACTCTTATTTCTCTTATCTTCTTTAATTTTCCATATTTTATCATATTCTTCTTTACTTATTTCTCTTGCATATAGTCTATCTATACTTTGTTTTAATATCATATTTCTTTCTTGCTGTTTTGTTATATATCCTTCAAATAGGTTTAATACTGTTGCACCTTTTTTTAAATTTAAAGTCTTTTCACTTATATATTTTTTTACATTTTCTATAACATTATCAAGAGGTATATATCTAAAAGGTTCTTGTCCTATTTCTATATAATATTGATTTAATTCAAATTCTGGCAAAGTCCCTTCATCAATTAATACAAAAAAGAATTCAAACATATCTATATAATACCCATCATTTATATACATTTCTTTTGTTAAATTATATAGATAAAATGTGATTAATTCATTTGTTATTTTCTTTATTTGTTGTTTTGTTAATTTTTTCATCAATTCCTCTTTTCTAAACTCATAAGATTTAAACTAATTTTAGTTTAATTAAATTCTTTGTTTTTAGCAGTCTTATCATTTTACTGCTAAACATATTTTATACATTTTTTACATAATTGTAAAGAGTTTATTATAATATTTTATGTATTAATAGCTAATTATAACCAAAAAATCTAAAGATATCAATATCTTAAATATCTTTAGATTCTAATCTTTCTTATTTTAATTATATAACCTTTTATATAACCTTATTTAATTTCTCATATCCTTCTTCTTTTGTCTTTCTTACTTCTATTTCATCAGACATTTTACCACTTCCATTATACTTTTCTATTTCTTTTACAAGTTTTTTCTTACTTATGCCTTTTATCTCCCTTATACATACATCTGGATATCCTATATCATAAGCTTTTTCTTCGTTATTATATTTTAAGAAGAATACATATATCTTACCTTCTTCTAAAAAAACTTTCTGTTCTGAATCTTTTTCTTTTACATATTTGTATTTAGGATTATCTTCACCATATATCTCTGGTTTACCTTTTATTTTTCTAAATTCTTCTATTGGAACAATACCTGTAAACATTTTAAATTTTATACTTTTTTCTTTTATATCTCCTTTAATCTGTCCTAGTATTTCCAAATCACTTTCAGTATATATCCTTCTATTTGCTCCCATATTCTCTTCTGGTTTTTTCTCTTCTACTTTACCTCTTACATTTTTAGCTCTTGCTATTATAATATTTGTAGATCCTTTATTTATATACTGACTTTCAAATGATTCTCCTGAATATTCAATAAAATGTGCATTATTAAGTATCTCATCTTCTTTAATATCACTTTTCTTATATGTTCCTTCTGAATTTACTATATAATCTTCTTCATAACTCTTTTCAAGCTTTTCCCTATTTTCTTTTTCATATTTTTTAGATATATCTTGAGAAATATTTTCTATAGTACACACATAACAAACCCTATTTACAAAATAATATATGCATGGTATTGCTACAATAATTAATACAACTAATACTATCCATATATTTATCTTTTTAATTTCTTTTTTATCCATATTATCCTCTCTTTTCTTTAGTAATTAGAAAGTAAAAATAGCCCAAAAAATCCCTATATTTTTTAGACCATTTCATTTTAATCATTTAAATTATTTTTTTCTTATTCCTAATTTAGTTGTTACTTCTAAATATGTTTTTAAATCTTTTTTAGCTAAGTATTTCATGAAGTTTCTTCTTTTACCTACTAATTTTAATAATCCAACTTTTGAATGGTTATCTTTTTTATGAACTTTTAAATGTTCTGTAAGTTCGTTTATTCTTTCTGTTAATAATGCTAATTGTACTTCAACAGAACCTGTATCTTGTCCATTCCTTCCATATTCTTTTATTAATTCTTCTTTTCTTTCTTTTGTCATTTTCTCTCTCCTTATCCTCTAAAACATAGATATACACCGACATTTCGTATATCCAAGTAATAGATTTATTTTTCATATTTATTTCATAATTGTATTATATACTATATTAGTGTTTTTTGCAAACAATGCAAGTTAAATAACAATAAATGCAATAAAATTTGCATAAATAACAATAAATTAGAGAAAGTTATATTAAATTTATTATAACTTTCTCTTTAAATATTAAATTACATCTTCAATATTTTCATATTGTCCTGTTTCATTATTTTTTACTCTTACTTTTCCGTTCTACTTTATTTGTTGTCTTATAGTTTGATAATGCTTTTTGCATTGTATTTTTTTGTATTGGTTCTAGCTCTCTTGCTCCATATTCAAATAAATCAACTAAATATGAATTTTCTTCTTTATCAAAATTCATATATATTAAATATGTTTTACCTTCTTCCAGTTTTATATCACCATCTTTATATTCTTCTATATACATCTTATTCTTTTCTTCTTTAGAATATTTATCCATTTCTGGGTTATCTTTTAATTTTTCCCTTGATGCTTTATTCCCTTTTAAATATTCAGAATATAACATCTTCCCACCTGCTCTACTAAATTTAACCTTCTTATCTTTTATATCTCCTTTTAGTACGTCAAGTATTTCTAATTCTCCATTTGTTGCTATTATTGTTCCTTCTCCTTTTTTTGAAACATTTGTTGCTCCATTTATTTTAGAAACTTTTGCTATAACTATATCTTTTGCATGATCATTTCTTACATCTTTTTTAGTTAAATTTTCTTCAAAATCAAAGTCCATTTTATTTTTTATTATTTTTCCTGTTTCCTCTTTGCCATATTTTACATTTGGATCATTTAATAATTCGTCATTTGTAGATACTTCTGTTTTTGCTACTTCTACTTTTGTCGTTTCTTTATCATTCTTCTTATTTTTTAATATATCTAACTTATATATTGCTACATATCCTACTATAGCTATTATAACTACTGTTAAACATATGTATATATACTTTTTATTACCTTTCATATTTTCCTCCTTATTAAAATCCGGATTCAATAAATTATTTAATCTATCTTAAGTACTATATACTACTTTTTCTATTTTATGTCAATTACAAAACAGTTACTTTTATGTAAATTTTATACAACAAATAACCATAATTCATTTTTTATGACTTATGGCTATAATTTAATTATATTATTTATTAACAACGTATAATTTATATATATATCATACATTTTATTTTTTCAAGTGTTTTAAGATTTTTATTTTATCTTTTTAAATTTTTTCCACATATATCATTTATAACATATGCCGCTATAAATATCCCATATGTTGATGTAACCTCCATAAGAGTCTTATTTACACCTTGTGATTTTTGTGGTATCTCTTCTGAATATATCGAATATACGTTTTTAAATGATATTTTCTTATTATTTTCTATTCTTTCTTCTTTTTCTATATCTTTTAATCTTTTTCTTAATATTTTACCAAGTGGGCAATTTTTAGTATTATATATTTTATCCATTTTTACCATCCATGGTTTTGTCTTCTGTGCTGCCCCTGTAGATGTTATAATCTTTATTCCTTTTTCTGTTGCATATCTTATTATCATAATCTTAGCATTTATATCATCAACTGCATCTATTATATAGTCTGGATAAAATGTATTTTCAAATATTTCTTCTAAATCACTATAATCTCTTATTTCCTTACATATATCATATGCTTTTATATTATCATTTACTCTGTGAACTAACTGTTTTGCAATTTCTGCTTTTTTTCTTCCAATATTTCCTATTTCTGCAACAAGTTGTCTATTTAAGTTTGTTACATCTACTGTATCTTTATCACAAAGTATCATATTTTCTATACCGTTTCTTGCAAAAGATTCAAATACAAATGAACCTACTCCTCCGAAGTCCAAATATTGCTATTTTAGTATTTCTTATCTTTTCTTGATTTTCTTCTCCTAAAAGTAATATCTGTCTTTGAAACATATCATTATAATTATAATTTTTTTCTATATTTCCCATTTATATTTCTTTCCTTATAACATAGAATTTTTCTGCATCAACTGGTATATTCATTATAACCTGTTGATCTTTAACTCCTGGGTTTATAACCTCAATATCTTCTCCTGTATCTACAGATACAAGTTTTTCTATCTTAAATTTAATTGGTTCTAATACTCCTGGTATTATTATTTCTAAATTATCTCCCAGTTTCAATTGATTTTTTATATATACCCTATACATTCCGGTTTTCTAATTTTTCATCAACAATTGCACCAAATTGATATTTATCATTATATTGTCTTCCTTTTAAGTCTTGTATTTCATCAATTTTATCATTTGATTTAATATTAAAATTAAACTTAGTTAATGCTCTTGTTTTTACCTTGTCTATTTCTGCTCTAAACTTATCTTTATCATATTCTTTACCATCTAATATTGTATCTAATGCACATCTATATGTATTTACAATACTTGCTAAATAGTTTTCTGTTTTCAATCTTCCTTCTATTTTTAAACTATCTATTCCCATTTCTACTATTTCTGGTAATTCATCTATTAAGCATAAGTCTTTTGATGAAAATATTGTCATACCATTTTCATCTTCTATAACAGGATATAATTCTCCCTTATTCTTTGGATTTTCTACATATAGGTTATAATTCCATCTGCAAAGCTGTGCACATTTTCCTTTATTTGCACTTGCTTCTTTCCCTACTATAAAATCACTTAGGTAACATCTTCCTGAATATGCAAAACATATTGCTCCGTGTATAAATATTTCTACTTCTAAATCATCATCTTTATCTTTCATAATCTTTTTTAAGTTTTCAATATTTATTTCTCTTCCTAATATTACTCTTTTTGCTCCATTATTTTTCCAAAACTTACATGCAGGTAGACTTATTGTATTTGCTTGTGTGCTTATATTTATTGGTATTGATGGTGCATATTCTTTTATTGTTTCTATAATCCCACCATCTGCTGCTATTATTCCATCAACTTTAAGCTTTTCTAACATTTTACATTGTTCTATTATATCTTCATATTGGTCATCATCTGCATATATATTTATTGCTGCATATACCTTTTTTCCATGTGAATGTGCATATGTTACTACTTTTTCTAAATCTTCTTGTTCTATCTTTGCCTTTGTTCTTAATGATATTTTAGGTGTCCCTATATATATTGCATCTGCTCCATATTTAAATGCTATTATTGCTTTTTCATATGATCCTGCAGGTGCAAGTAATTCTATTTCTTTACCATACTTATTTTTTCTCAAAATTCCCCCTTATACCTATAAAATGAGAGTACCTTCTCTATTAGCTTGCACTCTCATTATATATTTGTTTTTCTTACTTATTATTTTTCTAATGTTATCTTTTTAACCTTATATTCTATAATCCCTACAGGTGCTTCTACTTGAACTACATCTCCAACTTTTGCTCCGAAGTAATGATTTTGCTATTGGTGATTCATTTGATATTTTACCTTGTAATACATTTGCTTCAGCAGTTCCTACTATAGTATATTTTTGTTCTTTGTTATTTGCTATATTTGTTATATATACTGTATTTCCTACTTGTACTGTTGTTGTATCAATATCTTTTTCATCTATTATTTTTGCTTTTTTAAGCATTTGTTCTATTTCCAATATCTTATTTTCATTTGCAGCTTGTGCTGATCTTGCTTCATCATATTCTGAGTTTTCTGATAAATCACCAAATGATTTTGCTACTTTTATTCTTTCTTCTATATTATCTCTTTCTTCTGTTTTTAATATTTTAAGTTCTTCTTCTAATTTTTCATATCCTTCTTTTGTTAAATACACTTCTTTTTCTTCCATAATCTCCCTATTATTTATCTCTAAATCCCTTTCTTTTTCAAGTTCTTTTTCTTGTACATCTTCATTGTTATTTTCTTCTTCTGAATCATCATCTTCTTCTACACTATACCAACTATTCTTATGTACAAACTTAGTTTTTTTCACTTCTTTTTTTTCATTTTTTTCTTTATTAATTTCAGTACTTTTTTCAATTGCTATATTAACTGCATTTTCTACATTTATTTCTTTTGGGTTATTAACATTTTCTCTATAACTAGAGATTATCCTATCTATCTTTTCTTCCATTTCTTTTTTTTCATCAGAAATAACATTTCTATAGCTTTCACCATTTTGATTATTTTATGGGGTTTTGTCTACAAGATATATTTTGTGCAATATATTTTGCAAATCAACATGATTTTCAAATCGTATCTATTATCTATCTAATGATTTTTAATAGTTCTCCGCATGAACTTCAAAATAGCTCAATGGATGATTACAGGTTGGACATACCTCAGGAGCCTTCGTTCCTGTAACAATATGTCCACAGTTTCTGCATTCCCAAACCTTAACTTCACTCTTTTCAAAAACTTTCGCAGTTTCTACATTATTCAAAAGTGCTCTGTAGCGTTCTTCATGATGCTTCTCAATTTCACCAACCATGCGGAATCTTGCAGCTAATTCAGGGAAACCCTCCTCTTCAGCGGTCTTTGCAAATCCATCATACATATCTGTCCATTCGTAATTTTCACCGTCTGCAGCTCCTGCCAGATTTGCGGCTGTATCTCCAATGCCATTAAGTTCTTTAAACCATAATTTAGCATGTTCCTTTTCGTTATCAGCAGTCTTTTGGAATAGTGCGGCAATCTGCTCATAACCTTCCTTCTTTGCAACTGAAGCAAAGTAAGTA
>ERZ772772.2346-NODE-2346-length-11277-cov-8.485475_pt1 | contig 11277 bp, 12 predicted proteins | sample MGYA00511484_ERZ772772 | MGnify/ENA primary metagenome ERZ772772 (study PRJEB29015, sample SAMEA2737913) | human oral metagenome | biome: human oral; feature: human-associated habitat; material: dental | place: China | collected 2088 ... | reverse complement strand
GCGACGGGCTGATGATCGTCACCTGGATGATGCGGATCGGATTCTTCGCAGGTCCCCCGCTGATCGGTGCCCTGTCGGAGGCCGCCGACCTGCGTCTGGCGCTGTGGGTGGTCCCGGCCTTCGCGGTCGTGATCCTGGTGCTGAGTCCGTCGCTGGGTCGGAGCTTCGGTGGAAGGAGATGAGACCCTCTCGGTTTCCGGTCGGAGGTGTGAAGCACGACGAGGGAGAGATTTCGCCCATTCACGGGAGACACGGCGTCACGTGTGAACCTGGAAAAGAATGCGCTGGCCTTGGTGCTGTGCCAGGTGCGTTGGCCGGATCTTCGGAACCTTCGTGATCCGGAGCAGCTCGGTGCACTGGTCAGATCCTTGGATGAAGCCTTCGCGGACTATCCCGAGGTGCGGGAGGGGCAGGAGCTGGCTTTCAACATCACGCCGGTCGGTGTCGCGCCCGTTCCGGGGGAGCAGACGCATGAGTGGCTCTCGGGGGATGGGGCCTGGATCGCGACGTTCTCAAAACACTCCTTTTCGCTGTCCTGCCTCCGCGGTTACACCCGCTTCGAAGAGTTCACCGAGCGCCTGCAACCCCTTCTCGACAGCGTCCTCGCGGAGGTTCGCCCACCCAGGCTGGAACGTGTCGGGGTCCGCTATGTCAACAGGTTCTCGGATGACGACGTGCTGGCGAACCCGGCGGCGATGTTTCGCGGTTTCGGGCAGCCGCTCACGGCTGCGGATGATTCCGTGCAACTCCTCAACGCCACCCAGCAGTGCACGTACGGGATCGATGACCTGCTGCTTCAGGTGCGATCCGGCTATGTGCCCCACCCGAACAGACGGTCGACCCGATGATCCCCCCGGTGGCAGGAGACAGTTGGGTCCTTGACCTGGATTCCTTCAAACAGGATGCCACCGTCGCCGATCCCGGGACGGTTATGGCAGTGGTTCAGAAACTTGCGGACATCAACTACGACTATTTTCAAGCATGCTGCCACCGACGCATTCCTCGAGTTGCACGGTGAAGGAGGATCGTGATGGCTTCCCAGATGACGGCTGTTGCCGTGCCCTTCCTGATGCCCTTCGCACTCGCAGGCGGGGTGAGTGGAATGCAGGGGACATTCACATCCCTGCCCACCATGTCGGCGGTGGCAGATCGCGTGGTTGTCGCCGTTCCCGCAGGCGACCGGGGTCTGCCACTTCGGGTCAGAAATCCGGAGAAACAGCGACCCCTGCCGGAGCGTGTGTCGAGGCTGCGTGATTCCTCCGGACTGAGCGCGCAACAGCTTGCCCGACTGTTCGGTGTGTCGCGGCGTTCCATCAATCACTGGCTCAGCGGGAAACCCATGGCCGACGAACACGCGACCCGGCTCGGCAGGCTTGAAACCGCTATCGCTCAGCTCCCCGCAGGGACTGGCATCGAACGTCGTCGAGCATTGTTGGCGGGCGATGGGGGCCGAGTCTCTACCAGAAGCTCTGTGCCGAGGTACGTCCGGAACCCCTCCAGGGTATTGGCCTGACCGTGGAGGAGCAGGTGCGGTGACATCCGTGGTTGGGTCGGATTCTGAGGGGCAGGAAATGATGCAGGGGGACTGGGTGCGGTTGGCCGCTCCCTTTCAGTTACCGGCATGCCCAGACGAGCCCGTTTCCGATGTCGTGATCATCAGTCAGACCTGCGACGTCGTCCAGAAAACGCGGAAATGCATACTGATCGCCCCGATCGCACAGGCATCTGAGGACGACTACCGGGAAGCCGCCAGAGGCAAACGCCCTTTGCTGCTGGCCTTTCCCGCTCAGGACGATGCCCCTGTCGTGCTGCTGGAACACGCAACTTCCGTTCCCAAGACCCTGTTGGCTGATGCGCTTTTGGTGCGGAGAATGTCCTGTGAGCCAGCTTCTCGCACTGCTCGGGACTTTGCCCGGAGGGTTGGTTCCGCCTATTCACGGTTCCCCATGCCTGACGAAGCAATTCCTGCTCTCAGTAAGTTCACGGACCGGATCCGCAAGGAGGCCCCGAAGGACAGATCCGTCGGGCGGGTACTGAAACGGGTCAGGGAGATTCGCGTCGAGTCGCGGACTGTTTGGAGGGCTTGGTCCGACCGGATGATGTCGTCACGAGCTGCGAGGTCGAGGCGATCTCCGAGGACGATTTCTCATACGCACAGTACCGGGTAAGTGAGAGCCTCAATTTTGAGGCGATGTCGGGTACATCCGTGCGTCCCTAACGTGAGTGGTGAGGCACCCAGCAGGAGATTTGACCGCGGCGCTGAGGGAGTGCCGCCCACCAGTTGACGCCAAGCTCTGAGTGCACTCAAACCGGGGTTCGGTCCTCGATCGGGTGCCGCGTCCCGAATGAAATCTGATGGGAATGGAAACAAACCAAGACAGCGGCCCAATCCATGATCCAAGGTTTCTCGTCACTGTCCACAAAACCTTTAGCAGCCCGGTTTCCGTCAGGACAGCCAGACTAGTGACACCAGCAATGTCGTTGGTACCGTCACCAGGGCCAGGCCCAGCCCGTAGGCCCTGGGTGATCTCTGCACCACCGCCACGAACTCCCGCAACATGGCACTGGGCCAGTAGTACCACGCGGTACGCGCCCCCAACACCTGAATGCCCGTGCCCAGGTCGTGGGCCAACAACGCGGCACGCATCGCATGATAGTTGCTGGTGACCGCGATCCCTGTGGCGTGTGGTCCCAGTCGCGGCTCGGCCCGGACCAGCTCTGTCGACATCTGGAAGTTCTCCCGGGTGGTCGTGGAGTGGTCCTCCAACACCAGGGCGGCTTCCGGAACACCCCGCTCCAACGCGTAGTCGGCCATCGCCCGGGCTTCACTGACGGGTTCGTCAGGACCCTGCCCACCACTCATCACCAGCAACGGACGCCGCCCAGCCTTGATCTCACCCCGCCACACCCCGAGGGCCCGGTCAATGCGTCCGGCGAGCAGGGGGGTGACCTTTCCGGTAGGAACCCCGGCACCCAGCACCATGATGAAGTCCGGGTGGATTCTCCGGACGATGCGTTGGTAGAACCAGGAGTACCCGACGAAACAGAAGAACATCAACGCCACCCAGCCGGTGGTGAGCATGATGAACGTCGGGACGGGAAAGGCTCGTTTTTCCTCGGTGAGAACCACAAAGACACAAACGACCATTGCCGCGACCAGCCCGACACCGGCGAGCAGGGACAACGAGTGGGCCAGGGAGAAACGTTCCCTGCGGAGCATGACCAAACCATTGAGGATGAGGAAACCCGCCAAGCCGATGGCCAGCAGGGGTGACATGAGCACAATGATGACCAACCCCACCAGTGGGGCCGAGAAACCGAGGACCGCCAGCACCTGGATGCCGAGCAGCAAGGTGACGGCGATCCACCCGGCATTGGCCAGTCGCCGTGGTTCCTGGCGGATACGCCGCCATGTCGCCCACCCCACAAACACCAAAACCACCAGCAGTATCAGTCCGATCAGGGTGCTCGAATTCACACCGGCACGATAGCCGCACCCTCAGGATGAACATGCCGCCGGAGCCGTGGTTCCGGGGACACTCGGGGTGAGCTCAGGGACGCCGGTCAGCCCGTGGTCGCAAGACTCTCTCCGGTGCAACGAACCCAGATCCGCTGCCCGGAGCTACCTGTTCACCTGGCTTCGTGATCCCCCACAAGGGCCTGACCAAGTGGCTCGGAGGCGACTACGGAGGCCTCCCGTAGAGAGCGAGGGCTGAGCTATCCCTCCGCTGGCCGAGCTGGCCTGCGATGCGGAGCGAGCGGTCCGCATCGACCAGCGGATGGGAAGGGCAGGGGGCACATAGAGCCCTGTACTAACCGCGGGACTGATACAAATCTGCGCATCTTTGCCTCCACAGCGGCTTTTTGCTGGTTCTCTCAAGGGCGGATTCCCTATGCTGAACACCATGTTGATCCTCTGCACTGCTCTGCTGCGTCTGCGCAGCCGCTGACCGCGGGAGCGCCCCGTCGCTGCTCCCGCCCCGGCCTCCATGCCGGGCGGCGTCCTTCAGCGTGCCCGGCTCCACGACCATCACGGAGCAAGCAGTGCCCACTTTTCATCACGGCCGTCATGAACACGGTCAGAATTTCCTCACCGACCCAGCCGTCATCGCCACCCTCGTTGAACTCGTCGCAGCAACCCGCGGACCCATCATTGAGATCGGAGCGGGCGACGGCGCACTCACCGTACCGCTGGCGCGCCTCGGCCGCCCTGTGACAGCCATCGAGATCGACGCCCGCCTGGAGCAGAGGCTGCGCTGTCGCCTTCCCTCACACGTGAAGGTGGTGACAGGTGATTTCCTCACCCATCGGCTGCCGAGTACTCCCCACGTGGTGGTGGGGAATCTGCCCTTTCACCAGACCACCGCGATACTGAGACGCCTCTTGCACTCCTTCGCATGGAGCGACGCCGTCCTGCTGACCCAGTGGGAGGTTGCCCGCCGCAGGGCTGGTGTTGGTGGGGCCACCATGATGACCGCGCAATGGGCACCGTGGTTCACGTTCACCCTGCATGGTCGCGTCCCGGCACGGGCTTTCACTCCACGCCCTGGTGTGGATGGCGGGATTCTCACCATCCGCCGTCGCGAGCACCCGCTGCTACCGGTGACTGAGCAGTGCCGATTCCACGCCCTGGTCCACCGCGTCTATACCGGACCGGGAAACGGACTGGCCCAGATCCTTGCTCGCGCCACTTCTTTCCCTTCCCCGCAGACGGCCCGGGCCTGGCTCGGAAGACACAGCATCGATGCCTCAGCCCTGCCCCGAATGATGCACCCGAAGGCCTGGGTGGACCTGTTCAAGACGACGGGATCGTCGCCACCTGCCCCGCCCACACGAGGAAACCGCAGGAGACGACGATGAATCTCGCCGCTGCTCAACAGGCCGCGCGCCTGTTGGCTGAACGACCTGAACACGACTGGCGACTGGACGAACTCGCTGCGCTGGTCCATCTCTCGGTGTCACAACTCGGGCGAGTGTTCTCTCGCAGGTTCGGCCGCACCCCGATGCGTTTCCTGATGTACCTTCGCGCACATCTGCTGGCCACACTGTTGCGGGAAACCGACCTGCCCATAGCCGAGGCGATGAACAAAGTGGGATGGCACAGCCGTGGACATGCGGCCCGTCACTTCAAAGCAGTGTTCGGAATGTCGCCGTCGAGCTACCGGGAGAGCGGATGGGAGCGGATAGGTCACGAATGATTCGGTGCCCGATGAATGAAGTGTCCTTGCTCTGGATGCTCCACGCCTTGGGAGCTGGGATTCATCACACCGCTGAGGGGCACTGCTCCAGCGGCTTTGGTCACAACACATGCTGCTACACGAACAGCTCGGGCCAGCGCTCTATCAACGTCGAGCTTGTCGACCATGACGAGCCTTCTCCCCCTCAGTGCTCTGGGTTCGGACTACCTACCGGAGCAAAGGTGATCGCCCGCTGCAACCAGGAGATCAGGCTCAACGACTAAAGCCAGCACGTGAACGCCCCTTCTCTGAAGCTGGTTGAGCCAACACGTGAGCGAAGCGAACGGCTGAGTCGACTCAACCAACTTCGAGTTGGAATGGCCTCGACACGCCCCCAGCTTCGAGAGGATCCCCATTCGATCCGCGGAACTTCCCACCCAACTTCCCACTTGGCTTACCACCCTGGGAAGTTAAGTGGGAAGTTGCGGGAAGCCGACCGCGACCCCGGCCGTCAGCGTTCCGCGGCAGGGCCTAGATCACCAGGGCTCGTTTGGTGGTGTGGAGTTGTCGGACGCCGAGCCTCACGGCCAGCGCGCCGGCCAGGAGCAGCGCCCCGGTGAACAGGACCAGACCGAGGAAGTTGACTCCCGCCAGATCGAACACCGTCGGGTAGAGCCAGTGCAGCAGCGCCGTCGAGACGAGCCCCGCGATGAGACCGAGACCGAGTGGCACCGCCAGGACGGGGCCGATCACCCCGGACAGGACTCGCCGTGCCCAGCTCTCCGGCATCCCCATCGCGGTGAGGTTCCGGGCAAGGGGACGCAGCGCCTGGACCTCGCGTTGAAGGGTCCAAACCAGCAGCGGGATGGCCAGCAACGCCACACCGGTGAAACCGATGGTCAGCCACAACGGGGCATCGGCGCCGGTTGCCGGTCGGTGCACGTTGACCAGCACGTCGCCGTGTCCCGAGGCGACGGGCCACTGCCCCATACCGGCTTCCTGCTCCAGGGTCATGCCGACGTATACCCGGTAGACACCGGCCCTTCCCTCGGCGACCGGCACGGTACTTTTCAACCCGAAGGCGTAGCCGGTGTTCAGCCGCCTCTCGGGGCTGGGTTTGAACCCGACGACGCGGACCCGGATGGTCCGCGACGGGTCGGTGAAATCCGTCAGGACGACGTCCTCGTCGGCCCCGCCCAGCTTGAGCAGGCCTCCGGAGGCCAGCACGGCCGCCTGTTCCGGGGTCAGTCCCAGGACGGCGGTGGCCTCCTCCACCGAATCGAACACCTGGACCGCGCCTTCCCCGTCGATCCCGTAGGAGGTGTCGTGGAGGGTGGCGGCCGGACGAACGGCGTTGTCCCGCTCGAACTGCGCGATCACATCCTCCGGGATCCGTTCCCCCGCGGGATCGGTGATCTGCAGCAGGACCGTGCCCGGCGGGAGTTGCGGGGCCAGCAGCAGAATCTGCGCACTCATGGATGCGGAGATGTTGATGAACACGCTCAGCACCAGCCCGATCAGGAGGGTCGCCACCCCGCTGACCCCGGCCCACCGGGCCCCGTCCTCGCGGAGCAGCCGGGCGGCGAGGTCTTTCGGCGACGCAACTTTGCGTCCCAGGGCACCGCTGACCCGGGCGACCATGCCCGGGGCCAGGGCCACCGTGCCCAGAACGGTGAAGATCACACCCAGGCTCATGGGCCACAGTTTTCCCGCGGAGGTGACCAGCGACCAGATGGCGAATCCCCACAGCCCCAGCGCCGCCCAGCCCAGCGCGCCGGACATGGTGGCGGACAGCGGACGCGGAGCGCGTTCCGCGAGCCGGGCGCGCACTCGCTGGGAGGCGTTGAGCGCCAGGAAACCGAGCAGCGCCCCGCCGGCGGTCAGCAACGCCACCTGAACCAGCCAGGCAAGCGAGAACTCCCACGGCCCGAGCGGCAGGCCGCTGTTCGCCTGCTGGAGCAGGGGACGCAACGCCAGGGTCGCGAGCATCCCGAGCGCACAGGCGACGGCTGAGACGACGAACGTCCCGCCGAGCAGAGCGGCCAAGGCGGCCCGGAGCATCACGCCGGGGCGGATGCCGGAGCGGACCAGGACCTGCTGGATTCCCCGGATCCACCGCGCCACCATCCCCGAGAAGACGAAGGGAATGCCCACGAGCAGGGCGAATACCAGCGAGTAGCCTCCCAGGAAACGTTGCGCGGAGACCTGTTGCTTCTCCAGCAGGTCGGTGCGAAGCATGATGGAGGTCTCGTGGCCCGCACCGGTCTCCGTCTTCAACCTGATCATTTCATCGCGCGGGCCTTCGAGGTAGTAGCTGGCGCTGAGGGCCTCGTTGCTGTTTCCCTTTCCGGCGCGCTCCCGCCAGGTACCGGGGGCGCAGGCCAGCCGGTTGCCGCTGAGGGAGTAGATCTCGCGGAACTTTCCGACGACGTTGACGGACCATTGCTGGTGGGTGGAGGACCACTGCCCCACGGCGTCACCGCTCGCCACGCATTCGCCGGGGCGCGTCGGCCACCTCCCGGACACCAGGTCATACCGGCCCCGGCTGGCGGCAGAGGGCAGCGGCAGTTCGGTGTAGTCGAATCTGTGGGCCTCACCGTTCTGGGCGAGGTCCGCCTGTCCCGAGTACTCGACCGTAACCGTGGTCACGGTGGAGGTGGCGAGCAGGGCCGGGGGCTCGGGATAAGTTCCGGTCTCCACCTGCCCCTCCTGCCACGTCTCCAGCACGCCATCCGCCGAGCCGAGCAGCTTTTCAGCAGTCTGTTCGGGGCTGAGGGTGAGGGAGTCCAGGCTGCACCTGAAGATCCCGGCACCCACACCGACGACGCACACCGCCGCGAGAAGTCCCCGGAACACCCGCGACCGGAGCAGCAGCGGTATCAGGTGTTTCATGACAGCCGGCCATCCACGATCTCGAGCACACGATCGGCGTATCTCTCCGCGAGGGGGTCGTGGGTGGCGATGAGGCATGCCACCCCGGCCCGCCGGGTGAGGTCCCTGATCTGCCCGAACAAAGCCGTCGAGGTCCCGCTGTCCAGCGCCCCCGTCGGCTCGTCGCAGAGCATGACCGGCCGCTGCCCCGCCAAGGCACGGGCCACCCCCACCCGTTGCCGCTGCCCGCCCGACATGGCATCCGGCATCCGGTTCCACAGCTCCCCGATACCGACGAAGTCAAGCAGCCGCCGGGATTCCGCCTCGGCGTCCCGGCATCCCTGGGCTCGGAGCACGATCTGGAGGTTCTCGCTGGCCGTGAACTGGGCGACGAGGTTGTGTTCCTGAAAAACCAAACCCACTTGACACAGCCGAAGATCCGTGCGTTCCCCCTCCGACAACCCGACGATCTCGCGCCCCACCACCTGGATGGAACCGGTCTGCGGCACCTCGAGCCCGCCGATCACCGACAGCAGGGTGGATTTCCCGGAGCCGCTGGCCCCGTAGAGACAGACCAGTTCCCCGGCCGCCACCTCCAGATCCACCCCGTCGAGCACCCTCACGGCACCCGCTGGGGTGGGGTAGCTGAACTCCACCCCAACGACCCTCACGGGAACTTGCATCATCAGCCTCACCCCAGCCGGAATCTCGACGTGCGGCAGGGCCTGCCCACCGCCCTTGAGAACACACCGCCCCATCCCCGGTAATCGGGACCGGCACACAGGATCGACTGCTTCGCAACAGCCACGGGAGCCGCAACCGCGACGATGCAACCCTGAAGAGACCTCTTCATCTCCACCTCGGTTGTGTCATTGAAAGCTTCCTGCTCTCGCCGAGAAGCATATGGGCAGTTCCATTGGACCGCTACAGATTTCTCAGGTCGTCGTCTCGATCCAGTTCCTTTCGGGTGAGCTGGTCAGCAGGCGGAGTATTTGACGCCCCAAGTCCCGATGCCGAGCAGTCCCACTGCAGCCGCCAGATACAGAATGCGGAAGTCCAGGTGGGCCACCAGAACAGCGCCGAGGATCATCGTGCCCAGCGCCGCTGCTGTCGCAAGGCCTGCCACCAGCAGAGCGGCCTTGCGTGGAAGCCGACCCAGGGGCTCCCCCACAAAGATGCCAAGCAGCCGGGACGCCATGACGGCAGCGGTGCACAGCCCGGCGAGGGTGTTTGAGCCGGTGAGTTGTTTGGCCCACACACCGAGCGCGAGCAACATCATGGACCCAGCAAGAACAGAACTTGCCTGACCGATCAGGAAAAGCCATACACGTCCACGCATAAATCAAAATCCCGTGCAGCTGAAGGCGAGGGGCTGAACGCAGCATATCGAGCGGTGAACCGACCTGATCGACTCGGACGGTAAGCTATGGAACAGAGGGTGATTCAAGACATTTGTGAGACTCCTCCACAGCCTTCATCAAACCCGCTCTGGTCAGGGGTTTTACCGGCTGCCTGCGGTTTGTGCATTGGTTTCTGCGAATCGGGAATGGTCCTGGCAGAACGTAGGTTTGGGGGCATGAGGATCGAGGACATTCGTGAGCTGCTGCGTCGCTACCCAGTGGTGGCGGAGGTTCCCCTGGAGCAGCCCGAGGAGTTCACCCGGGCGGGCATGGTCCGGGTGAAGTTCCACGGCGACAAGGAAGTCGGGATGGCCCTCGGCCTGTTCGACCAGCGGCCGGGCGAGTCACGTCAGGAATGGAAGGAGCGCCTTGATCACATCGTCAACGGCTGGGCGGTCGAGGAGATCTCCGAGGTCGTTGACGTCGAACAGGCGGTCCCGGTGGTGCGCAGCGTCGACTACTTCATGCCACGTGGTAGGTTCCGGACCCCGATGTGGGACCGGCTCACCGAGTTCATCGGCATGGGGTTGGCGATCGACACCCCCAGTCAGATCCAGTTCCTGAACAGCAGCGATCTCCCCGAGGATCGCAGCCCGGAGAACGTGGCCAGGCTGCGGGAACGGGCCTGCATCAATCTGGTGAACCTCTCACAGCCACCACTGGTCCAGGAACTTCCCCACGGCCCCGACGTGGTGACCTTCACCACCCCACACGCCTACCAGGCGTCCTGGTTCGCGCACACCGAGGTGCTGGCCGACGCGCTGAACCACTACCAGCGCACCACGAACACCCCATGGCTGGTGATCCCGGCCCTGCGGAAGGACCTGGTGCTCATCAACTCGGCCTCACCTGGCTGGGCCGCCCTGCTGGATGACCTCGAACCCCTCGTCGATGATCGCGAGATCATTCATCCGGTCCCCCACATGCTGGTCGACGGCAGGTGGCGCGAGTACCTGCCCCCGGTCTCACCGGAAATCCAGCGCCGCCTGACGATGCTGAAACTCCGCGCCGAACGCAACGCCCACGAGGGCTGCCGGGTGCACCTGGAGGAGTTCTCCCCCGGGACGGTGGACTACATTGCCGGTTTCAACGTGGCTGTGAAGGACGACCGATTCATCACCTGGGCTGCCGTCTCCTGCGACCTGGAAACCACCAGCATTCCACGCGTGGACCGGGTGGGTTTCCACGTCTCCGACACCCGGCTGCACGTCGTGTGGTTCGAGCATCTCATGGCGCGTCTGCCCCATCTGGTGACCCGGCACGAGGACGCCATGCCGACTCGTTGGATCGTCTCGAAGCCCTCCGAGAAGGACCTGAGGGTCATCGCCGACATGGCCATCAACCTCTGAGCCGCTTTCCCACCGGCCACGCACGCTCCGCCCCACCGGATGCGGGCCCCGTCGAGGAACCGTTTCCGGAGCAGGACCACCGTCCCCTCGGATGGGATCGACGGGCGGTCGCGGCCGGGGACAATGGTCAGTCGTTTTCCAGGCGTTCGGCGATGAGATCCACCAGCGCCCTGGCCACGTCATCCTTGCTGCCGGATGCCCGGACCACCTCGCGACCCTGGGCATCCAGAACCACGACCGCATTGGGCACGTCACCGAACCCGAGGGCGGGACCGACGGCGTTGACCGCCAGGAGGTCGGCGCCTTTCCGCCACGCCTTCGCGACCCCGTGGCTCAGCACGTCACCGTCCTCGTCGCCGGTCTCGGCCGCGAACCCGACCACGAGGGTCCGCCCGTCCTCGCCCCGGGGCGGGTCGGAGACCAGCCCGGCCAGGATGTCGGGGTTCTCCACCAGGGTGATCACCGGCGGCGGGACGGGGC
>ERZ772772.2345-NODE-2345-length-11279-cov-20.464629_pt1 | contig 11279 bp, 10 predicted proteins | sample MGYA00511484_ERZ772772 | MGnify/ENA primary metagenome ERZ772772 (study PRJEB29015, sample SAMEA2737913) | human oral metagenome | biome: human oral; feature: human-associated habitat; material: dental | place: China | collected 2088 ... | reverse complement strand
CTCCCGTGCCTTCGGACTGTCGCGAACCGTCAAGTCGCGCGAGGAGTCGATCAGGACGGCCCTGGGAGAGGCCTTCGCCTACTTCGACGAGGATGGCTTCGTGTGGACCAGCCGGGAGGCCGCGCTCGCGGCTCCGACCTACCGACGCAACGCCCTGGACCATGTGGACTCCATCCAGGAGATCCACCCCCGTGAGCTGGTGGGGCTCATGGCCCAGGCTCGTGCCCGGAACCCGGAGTGGGCTTCTCGGGAGGACCTGTTCACATGGGCGCTCAAGCGTCTGAGTGCCAAGAACCGCAGCCTCGGTGCGCGCGGGGTGTCGGAGGCCCTCACCAGGGCCCTCAAGGAGGCTGAGCGCGAGCAGTCGTAGCCCCGCTAGCGTGCGGAGCGCCTCGCGGCCGTACCTCATGTCTCCCGTTCGCGGGGTGAAGGGTACGACCGCGGCGACCCACCCCTCGAACGTGTGGAACCGGCTCAGGCCGACTCGGCGAAGGCTCGCCGCACGTGGTCGATGAAGAGCTCGTTCTCGGTCTGCCAGGGGTTGTGACCCGAGTGCTCGAAGTAGACCAGAGACTTACGCGGCGCCCGCAGGCGTGCGTAGTAGTCCTCCACCAGACTGGTGGGCGCGTTGTAGTCGTAGCGGCCGTGGAAGATGTGGACCGGGATCTGCTGCTCGGCCGCGGACTGGCGAAGGTCGATCGGGTAGAGCCTGCCGTAGACGGAGTCGAAGGTCCGGTACAGGCCCCAGAAGAAGGCCACCTTGTCGAGCAGGCCGTACTCGACCCCGTAGGGGCCGTCCATGGTGGAGAAGGTGGCGCCACGGAGCTGTCCGGTACGCGCCGACGTCCCATACAGCGGGGAGAGGTAGGCGTTCGTCTTGAGGGCGATGCCCGACTCGTAGGGTGGCGGTCCCTGCTCTTCGAGCTTGTCGACCAGCTTCTTGTTCCCGGTCCTGCGGGCGTCCTCAAGAGCCATCTGGTAGTCGATCCTCTCGGTCTCGAGGAAGTCGACCATCTGACCCGTGCCGATGAAGGCCCGGTAGTGCTCCGGGTGCTCGCGCGCCATCATGAGTCCCAGTGCCGAGCCCCACGACTCGCCCATGAGGTAGATGTGGTCCTGACCGAACTCGCGCCTGAGGATCTCGGTGACTGCGGCGCCGTCGGCGAGGTAGGTCTCGAGAGTGATGTCCGCGGGGTTGATCGCGCTGTAGGACTTCGCCGCCCCCGGCTGCTCCCAGGTGACGACGACGTAGTCGCGCTCCAGGTCGGCGAAACAGTGGCGGGCGGTCACCAGCTGTGAGCCTCCGGGCCCGCCGGAGAGGAACAGCAGGACGGGCTTGCTTCGGTCCCGGCCGCGCAGGGACAGCCACTCCGTGCGGCCGTTGACGGTGACGGGGCGCAGCTCCGAGATCGGGTCGGGCCCCTCGACGGCAGGCGTGAAAGCAGTGACTTGCGACAGCACCACCATGAGGATGAGGAGGGCACCGGTCAGCAGTGAGATCTGCAGTGAGATGGCAGCCGCCGCGGCTGGGCGGTGCAGAAACGCTGTGACGACGCGGATGACCAGCGCCGAGAGGAGGCCCCCGAGCGTCACCACCGTGAGCGCGACCGCCCCGTAGACCTCGCCCCGTGGGTCCTGGATGCGAAGTACATGCTGGCGCAGCCAGACGTAGTAGACGATGAGGCCGATGGCCAGGACTGACCAGATGATCAGCGCCGTCTTGACATGGGGCATGACAACCGTGCTCTGAGGGGCTGACGACAGTGTCGGAAGAAGGCCGGTAGGAGGACAGGTGTCTGAAGGTCGACTGGCACCTGCGGGCGGACGATATCAACCTATCGGCCTGGGTAGGGAGGCACAACCGCTCTCGGCCACCAGCCGCCCCGTCCGATCTCTTGGTAACGGAGAGATCACGAATGGCGTCATGGCCAGTGCTTTCACGCCAGCACCAACACTATGATCCTTGTCACTTCGTGGCGCTTCCTGAGTTGCTCCGGCCTGAGCGGAGCTCCGACTTTTCTCCGGCTTGCCGCCGCCGTTGTAGACAGCCGAGAAGCCATATCGTCGGAGGAATGGCAAGGGGGAGTCCTGCCCAGATTTCGAGCCTCGCGATTTCAAAAGATCACGATCAGGTCGCAGTTGAAGTCTCCAGTTGAGTAGCATCCACAGTGCTGACAGCCGTGGGTGCCTGATGCGCCGGGCTCGTGAATCGGCGTCGTCGCCGACACCGAGCCGCGCCCGGACAGCCCCGGCAACCGGTGCCTTCCTCCGTAATACTCCCGATCCTCCACCGCAAGGAGCCTGACATGTCCGCCTACGTCCGCTACTACCGGCGGCTTCAGGCACTCACTCAGCGCCTGAGCACCTACCTGGACCGGTTGGAGGCCCGTGCCCGGGAGTTCGGCGTCAGCTCAGCCCGCACCGCGATGGAAATGCAGATCACCGATCCGGCCTCCGTCTCCGCCTTCCGCTCGGAGGTCGAGGCCCAGATCATGTTCCTGCACACCAAGGCCCAGCGGGTCTTCGCCAAGCACTTCGCCCCCTTCCTGGACATCGATGCCGACCTGTCCATCGAGGAGGATCGCCAGCTCTCCGCCCGCCTTCAGGATGCGGCCAACCTCGTGGCCGGCTTCGAGGTGCGCCTGCGCAACATCATCGAGGAGGTCTTCGCACCCGGCCGTGCCGAGCAGGCCCGCGAGGAGTGGAACCGGGCCATGACCGACTGGCGCCAGGCCCAGTTCTCCTTCACCTGCGACAAGTGCGGCGACCCGGTGCCGCTGCCCGAGCTCTACCACATGCCGGTGTTCATCACCTGTCCGCGCTGCAAGTCGCGCGTGGCCTTCCAACCCACCGAGGCCATGGTGGCCGCGCCCACCTGGGCAAAGGAGGTCGCCAAGACCACCTGCTACGCCGAGTGGCAGAAGTCGGAGTCGGAGCAGTCCGCCGAGGAGGGCGTGGGCCTGGCCTTCTTCTACTACGTCGACTACGCCATCGCCCACCACCTCATGATGAACCGCCTGCTGCCCTTCTACGTGCGCTCTGAGGGCGGCCAGGAGGCCCTGCGCCGCGACGTGCGCAACGCGCTGGAGACGCGCACCCACCAGCTGCGCCCCGACGAGGTCTCCCCTCAGTACCACGCCATGGAGTACGTCAACTTCATGGGCGGCCTGGGCCGCTCGGCCCAGATCCTCGGTCAGGAGGGCCTGACCGACCGCCGCCAGCTCATCCTCCAGACGGTGCGCGACATCATGCGCCCCGACGAGCCGCTGGCGCGCTCCATCCTGGACGGCACCTTCACCGAGGAGCTGTGGAGCCAGCAGGCCCGCGCCGCCGACCAGCTCTCCTGCGAGGTGCCCCGCTAGCGTCCCCATCCCGCCGCCCGCTCGGCCTGGCCCGCCGGTACTGCGGACGCGGCCCGAGCCCGACGGCGCGCCCCGCGTCTTCCTTCGCGGATCCCGTCGGCTCACCATCTCTTCACTCCCTACGCGGCCCAAGGCCGCTCGACTCCCGAAAGGACCACCATGGTCGGCTTCCGCAAGAAGTCCCAGGACAGCACCTCCGCCGCCCGATCGGCTGGACGAGGAGGCGTCGGCGCCTCGGGCGCACCGCAGCGCTCCCGTGCCTCGCGCACCGAGCCTGTTGCTCGCGCCGGGAAGGGGAGGCGCACGTCGGCCGCCGGTCGCCGGAGCTACAAGACGTCCGAGCAGATGGACTCGCGCTGCCTGACTCTGGCCGAGTCGGCCTCCGGGGTGCTGGGCCGCTCCCTGGACCAGGCGCTGGGCCGCCTCCCGGACGGTCCCGACGCCCCCGCAGCCGCAGGCGGCCCGGCGGGTTCTGCTACGGCGAGCCGGCCCGACGCCGTCGGTGCTCCGGGCTCGGCTAGGGGAAAAGGGGCTTCTCCGGGTAGCGTGCGCAGCGCACAGACCGGAACCGGCCAGGTCGACACGGTCGCTGACATCGCAGCCGATATCGAGTTCTGAGTCCGGCTCGCGCGTCGGTATCGGCGGGCCGCCGGCCGGTGTCACAGTCGTGTCAATTCCTATCAGACCTGCAACAACCCAGCATCGGGAAGGAGGCGAACCCGCCCATGAGCGCACAACCGGCACTGACCCTGGCCAGGGTCGAGGCCTGGCTGTCCCAGCGCGGCATCACCGCCGGCCCGGAGGAGGACGGTGCCGTCTTCATGGGCTTCCCGGGCTGCGACATCGGCATCTACCTGCATGACGAGAAGGCCGCCCTCGTCGTGGCCGGCATGTGGCGCGGGCGCCCTGCGGCCTGCCGCCTCGACGAGATGCGGGCCTTCATCGATACCCAGCACCGCGCCACCTACGGTCCGGACCTGGCCGTCACCCCCGCCCACGACCCGAGCTCGCTGCTGCTGAGCACCCAGATGGTGGCCTACGTCGGTGAGGGAATGAGCGATGCCCAGCTCGACGCCTTCCTGGACATGGGCCTGGGAATGACCCGGGCCTTCTTCGCCTCCGTGGAGGAGCGCTTCCCTGAGCTCGTCACCTGGGAGGAGGACTGATGGCCTGGTGGAACCAGCCGGAGGGGGCCGTGACCCCGACCGTGACCCTCAGGCGCCTGGCCGCCTGGCTCGCCGAGTGCGGCTACGGCTATGACATCGACCTGTCCGAGGGGTTGGTGCGCTCCTCGGTGGCCGGCTTCGACTACGTACTCACGGTGGTCGACCGTCGGATTCTCGCCGTGCGCGCCCACCACGATCTCGGCGGCCCCGCCCCGAGCGCCGCGATGCTCTCGCGGGTGCGAGCCGTGGCCCAGGAGGTCTCCGGCGGCCGGCTTATTCCCGCCCTCTACACCGAGGTCGACGACGCTGGGCTGAGCCTGTGCGCCGAGGTGCTCACCAATATCGGGGCCGGGCTCGACGACGCCCAGCTCGCCGGCACCATGGACTTCATTCTCGACGGCGTTGACCAGGCTCTGCGCGAGGTCCTCGGCGTCCTCGACGAAGCTGCCGGCCCGACCGGCACCGAGACCGCTGGCGAGACGACGGCGCGGGAGGCGGTTGCCGTCGCCTTGCCCGATACGACGCAGACGCCGGAGATGGCCGCCGTCGTCAGCGGCCCCGGAACCGACGCGTACACGCAGTCCCGGGCAGAGGGCGATTCACGGGCTGATTCAGAGGTCGGTTCAGAGTCCGCTGCAGAAGTCGATACGGAGTCCGACGCCGGCGTCAATAGCGATAAGGACATGATCGCCCTGGGTGATGCTGAAGGCGGAACCGGGGTTGAGACAACCGACACCCCCGAGCCCGTGCTCGTGTCCTAGACCATTCGGGTCCGGCGGTCTCGGCCGCACGAAACTCGTTGGAAACACTGGAGTAGTGAGAGTCGTCGTCGGAGCAGACGGATCTCGAACCGGTCGGTCGGGGTACGGTGTGGGTCTCCGACATGCCCTGCGGTCGAGTTGCCCCTCGGCGCAGCGGTAGCGGATTCTATAACTGTTCGGTAACACTGGACGTCGGACGACCGCCCCACTGGATGAAAGGAGGCCGATATGCCTATGCCGTCGTTCATCGTTGAGCGGCGCGGGATGATGGCCTGTCTCCCGTGGCGTTCCCAGGGCACGGTGGAAGCCTCCGCCTCATGACGGCGCAACGTCAGGCTCCGCCCGGAAGGACAGACTCCATGACAACACGCGAAGACATCCTCGAGCGCCTTGCCTACGCCGATGCCCTCGGCCACGGCCCCAGGACCTCGGCCCTTGTCGCGGAGGCCGTCAGCTGGGCGGACGCCCTGGGTGAGGAGGACCTGCGGGTCGCCACCCGGCTGGCCCTGACCGAGGCCTACCAGCAGGGCAATGAGGAGTGGAAGGCGCTGGAGCCCTTCGTGTGGAACCTCGCCCGCTACCAGAGACGTCCCGAGCTGTTCGACGACGCCCAGGTGCGCACCCTGCACTGGCACTTCAAGCGGGCGGTGGCCGTGGCGGCCGCCAACCCCAAGGTCTCCAAGGACAAGGTGCGCCAGCTCGAGGCCAGCCTCGAGGAGTTCTACCGCGCAGGGGGCGCCTCCATGCACGTCGTCCACGGCGAGCGCGCCTCGGTCGCCGGCCTGCTGGGGCTTGAGGAGGAGGCCGCCGAGGAGCTGGCCGCCTGGCGGGCCACCCACCGCGATGAGAACGCCGACTGCGAGGGCTGCGACCCCATGCGACAGGTGGCCTTCGCCTACCGCACCGAGGCGTGGGAGCTGGCCGTGGCCACGGCCGTGCCCGTGCTGACCGGCGCCGTCGGCTGCGCCGAGCAGCCCCAGACCACGCAGTCCCTCGTGCTGCTGCCCCTACTGGCCTCCGGACGGCCCCGGGCCGCCTGGGAGGCCCACCTGCGCTCCTACCGGGAGATCCGCCGCACGCCCAAGGCCCTCATCTCCCTGTCCTACCACCTGGAGTACCTGGCCCTCGTGAGGCGGGTGGACCGCGGCCTGGAGATCCTGCGACGCCACCTGCCCTGGCTGGCCCAGGCCGAGTCCGCCTACGTGCTGCTGTCGGCGCTGCGCGGCATGAGCCTGGTGCTGCGCGAGGCCGAGCGGGCCGGCCGGGGCGAGGAGGCCCTGGGCGTCGAGCTCCCGACCGCCGACCTGTGGTACCCGCTGCCGGGGCTGGAGGCCTCCACCACCATCTCGCGCGCCTACGCCGAGATGACCGGCTGGGCCCGGCGCCTGGCCCAGCAGTTCGACGCCCGCAACGGCAACTCCACGATCTCCGACCACCTGGAGCGCTCCCTGGTACGGGCCGTCTTCGACGCCGCTCCCGGCGCGGTTCACGGGCTCGGCGTGGAGGTCGACCTCCTGGAGCCCTCCGAGGAGCTGCCCGAGCCGGCCCAGACGAGCCTGACTGTAAACGAGGACGGTGCCGAGCCCGACGTCGCCTCCCTCCTGGGCCTCGTGGCCGACGACGAGGGCTCGATCCAGGAGCACGCGCCCCGGACGACGTCGTCGAGCCCGGAGGCGGGTGTCCGACGCACCCGCGCCGGACACGCCGTCACCAGCCACCAGGGCGGTGACGAGCCCTTCCCGTTGGTGGACCTCGTGCGTCCCCGGCCGGTGCGCAGCGGAGAGGACGCGGTGCGCCGCTACGTCGAGCACCGCCGCTCCATCGGCTCCTCGACGATGGACTACTGGTACGTCGTCGACCAGGTGGCCACGCGCGACCTGCTGCCGCCGCCCGGTGAGGAGATCCCGGGCCTGGAGTACCACACCGGCCTGCTGCGGGCCGCCGCCCTGACGTGTCGTACCGAGATGGACGAGGCCATCGCCGAGCGCCTGCGGATCCGCCCCCTCATTGAGCTGGCCTTCGGGCCGCTGGGCGCCTACTACGTCGACCTGCTCAACCTTGACAACGAGATCACCGCCGACTCCATCGCCGAACGCTCCCTGGAGGCCGAGCGCGACCAGCGCCTGCGGCGCGCCACCTCGCTCATCGGGCAGGTCGAGGCCCAGATCGAGGACCTGGTGTCCACCGAGCTGCTCGATCCCGGTGGCACCGATGCCCTCGTACTGGCCGCCGACGCGCTGCTCGTGGGTGCCTCGGTCCTCACCGACCTGCACGCCCGCGATGAGGCCCTTGGGGCGATCCAGGTCGTCGCCCGGGCCGCCGCGGTCGTCCCCGAGGACCGCCACGCCGAGCGGATGGACGACATCCTCGACATGGCGCGCGCCGAGGTCCTGGCCGAGTGCGGCGACGTCTACAACGGCTGCCTTCTGGCCGAGGAGGTCATGCGCCGCCATGAGAAGGTCTCCCCGGTCCTGGCCGCCCGCGGGCGGAGGCTGCTGGGCATCTCCTCGATGGAGGTGGGGCAGTTCGACGAGGCCATCACCCAGTTCCGCGAGCAGGCCAACATCATGCTGGCCGCCGGCATCACGCTGTACGCCGTGGCCTCGCTGCTGTCTCTGGGCTCGGCGCTGGAGGCCTCCGAGCGCTACCTGGAGAGCGCCGAGGTCCTGGAGTCCGCACTGTCCCTGGCTCAGCGCGCCGGGGCCAGGAGCATCGCCCTGTACCTGCACCGGCTCCTGGCCCAGACCGGTATGGCCATGGGGGAGGAGGACAGCGTCGCCGAGCACTCGCTGGCCGCCGCCCGGATCCTGCAGGACCAGGGACGCCGGGCACTGGCGGGGGAGTACCTCTCGCACGCGGCGATGGCCGCCTCCAACCTCAAGGACAATGTGCGCGCCGCCGCCCTGTTCCGCCAGGCCGCCGACCTGGAGGACACCCGCACCGACCAGGGCTGCCTGGACCGGGGGCGGGCGCTGCGCCGCTCGGCCCGGGCGCTGGTGGACGACCTCACCCTGCCCATGGCCCGCGCCCGGCTCGACGAGGCCCGGGAGGTCATGGAGGAGGCCCGCCAGGCCTTCGCCGGCGTGGCCGACACCGAGGGCTACTCCTCGGCCTGGGAGATCGGCGACTGGCACGACGACATGGCCTGGATCCTGTGGCGCACCGGCCAGAACTGGCAGGCCGTCCAGCACTGCGAGGCCGCCTACGACGGATACATGGACACCGAGGACCGGGACTCGGCCTCGCGCGCCCTGTGCATGCTGGCCCGCCTGCACGCCGAGCGCGGCGAGCGCGACGACGCCTTGACCGCCTGCGCTCGCGTGCGCGACCTGCTGGGCGAGCCGCAGTGGGACGGCCACGACGCCCTGGAGTTCGTGGCCTCCATCGAGGAGACGCTGCGCTGACCCGCGGTGCTGCGCCTCGCCCGTTGAGTCGAGAGTGTCCCCGTACGGGTCAAAGGTTCCCTGGGGCCTGCGTGGGTGGCGTATCGCGAATGTGACGCGTGGGAGGTTCGCCCCGTGTGAATCGGCTGACGGCCGCGGTCGGGCGAGGAATGATAAGCCTTGGGCACCACGACCCCCTTGACGACCCTCCCGGGAGGCACCCCATGGCCATCGCAGTCTCACACCGATTCTCACCCAGTGGCGACCTACCCGTGGAGGCGGGGCGCTATCGACTCGTGGCGGCGGGCTCGTGCCCGTGGTGCCGCCGCGTCCTCATCGCCCGGCGCCTGCTCGGCCTGACCGAGGCGCTTCCCGTGTCCTGGACCTACGGCAAGGGGGCAGACGGCTACTGGGAGCTGACCGGTCCCGACGGCGAGCCAGGCATCGACCCGGCGCTCGGCGCCCGCTCCCTGGCCGAGGTCTACGAGAAGACCCCCGGCTACGAGCCGCCCCCCACCGTCCCTGCCCTGGTGGACATGACCACCGGCGAGGTCGTCAGCGACGACTCCGGCGACATGCTCTTCGACCTGTCCACCGCTTGGTGGGACCTCCAGCGCGAGGGCGCCCCGGACCTCTACCCGCTCAACCGCCGCAACTCCACCGACGCCTGGGACGAGTGGATCGGCTCCCAGATCAACGTCGGTCACGCGGTGGCCACCCACTCCAAGGACCCGGAGAAGGCTGCGGCGGCTGCCAACGGTGTGCTCGTGGGCTTCGACGTCATCGACACCCTCCTGGCCCGGGCCACGCGGATGGAGGCCTCCCGCGAGGACGGCCTGACGATGCTCGACGGGCCGGCCCTGTCCGCCGTCGTCGCGATCGGCCAGTACCTGTGCGGCGACAAGCCCACCGGCAGCGACATCCGCCTGTTCACCACCGTCCAGTCCTACGAGTACGGCGGGCGTCAGCACTACCCCGGCGGGGAGGCGCCGTCGATCTCCTTCTGGCCGGCGCTGGCCCGCTGGTTCCGCGCCCTGGAGAGCCGCTCGGGCTGGGTGGGTCCCGAGGAGCGCAGCGCCCTGGGCTGCTGAGGCCGTCGAGGCCGTCGAGGCCCGCTCTCTCGCTGGCTGCTTCGCTGTACTCCACGAGCCTCGGAGACTACTGGGGGAGGTCGGGGCGTACTCCACGCGAGTCCCGAGCCCGCGTAGTACGGACAACCCCTGGTCAGTACACCCCGGGCCTCGTGCAGTACGGCCGGCCCAGTCCGGTGCCGCCGACGTCGGCCCACGTCCTCCCCCGGCTCTCGCGGCCGGTTCGGCTCAGGAGGACCTGAGCATCCGGCTCAGCCGCTTCATGGAGAGCAGCAGGTGCAGGTTGTTGGCAGGTGATGGAAGAAAGTCGCCGTTGGCGAGATAGAAGGAGCGCGCCTGCTCGTCTCGACAGTGCACGACAAGGGCGGCAGCACCCACTTCTCGGCTGAGCATGTAGCAACGCTCGATCGCGTCCTTGAGTAGTGCTGCGCCGATTCCGTGCCCCTGGGCTCGCTCATCAACTGCGAGCCGGGCCAGGGGGATGCATGGAATCTCCTCCGGTCGGCTACGGTGATTGAGTCCCTCCGGTGCGTCATTGCGGGAGTAGGCGGCCGTCGTGATGGCGTAGTAACCGAGAATGACGTCATCCTGGGTAGTGACATATGTGACAGCATTGTTGGCCTTCTGGTTCTGCCACGCGTATCGCTGGAACCAGTCGTCCAGCTCCTTCGCCCCGCTCTGGAACCCTGTCGTGACATCCTGTCGGCTGAGGCGCCGAGGGGCCTCGAGGTTTCCGCTGCTCACGATTCGTTGTTGAGGTCGATGCGGGTCCCGAAGGGCGAGGGGCGGTTCCATAGGTGGGCGAAGCGAGATGTTTCCTCCAGCGGAGCGTCCAGCACGGCCTCAATGGCGTCGAACTGCTCCGATGTCACGGAGAACCAGCGGCGATCGGCGAGAACGCGCTCAGCCTCAAGTGTCGCTGAGGACAGGATGAACTCGCTGACGGAGCGGTCCGTCTGGGAGGCGGCTTGCTGAATCAGAGTCTCCTGACGCGGTGTGGCGCGCAGGTCGATTCTTCGGGTTCTGCGGGCTGTTGCGGTTGACATGTTCCGACCTCCTTCATGGTGCGGATAATGTACGTACAGAGATGGGGGTATGCAAGGCCTGTGACTCCCGCGGTGCGGGCATCTTCCGGCCATCTTGTCCCGCCCCTCGTGCAGTATGGCCGGCTCAGTCCGGTGCCGCCGACGTCGGCCCGCGCCCACCGGCTCCTACGGCCGGGCGGTGAGGACCGGGTTGTACAGGAGCCGGTTGGGCGTCGTCGGGCACTCCTCACCCACGGCCACCGGCGCGATGAGCCGGTCCGCCCGCAGGTCCTCCAGCCGTGCCACCACGCGGTCGCGCAGCGTCCACGGGTCGATGGTGTTGAGGTAGACCTTCGTGCCGCCCTCGAAACCCGCCAGGGTCGAGACCCGCCACTTGAGCGTGATGTGCCAGGGCATGGGCTGGTCCACGTCGAGGGGCTTGTGGTGCCACTCCTCGTTGCTGGGCACGTCCGCGCCCGTGGCCGCGTGCA